>VOFC01005425.1_pt1 | contig 322904 bp, 328 predicted proteins | sample 5384161 | NCBI WGS metagenome assembly VOFC01 (sample SAMN12384722, study PRJNA508395) | human gut metagenome | isolation source: healthy gut B | host: Homo sapiens | reverse complement strand
TTGCAGATTGATGACGATGACGCAGATGAGCAGCAACGCCGTCACCACCACCGCCAACGCATCGCCGCGGCAAAATGCAAGCGCATGCAGTCGCGTACGCCCCTGCTCGCCATGGTAGCAACGTGCATCCATAGCGGCAGAGAGTGTCTCGGCATGACGAAACACACCCGTGAACAGCGGAATTGCCACGCTGCCGAGCATACGTACGCCGCCGAGCGGACCGCCCGTCACGCGCGCGCCGCGACTTGCCTGCGCGTCCGCCGTCTGCTTCATCTCGGTGGCAAACTGCGGCATAAAGCGCAGCGCGATACCCATGATCATGCCGAGCTCGTGTGCCGGGAGCCCCACGCGCGCAAGTGGCGCGAGCAAACGCTCAAAGCCTGCAGTGAGATCGAGCGTGGGCGTGGTGAGTGTAATGGCGCTCATGCCGGCCATCATCAGGGTCAGGCGGCACGCCATAAAGGCGGCGGAATGCAGCGAGCCCTCGCTTATCTGCAGAAAGCCGAGCTGCCACAGGATGCGCCCGCTCTGGTCGGAAAACAGGTTGAGCACCGCGACCACCACGACAATCGCCAGCAGCGGCGCCATCGATGACAGGACCCGGCGAAGCGGCACCCGGGACACGGTATAGATCAGCACAACGAAGATTGCGACCGGGACCAGTCCGCGGAAGCTACTGACCGTGAGCGTCGTGATCAGAAACACAAAGCCCAAGAGCAACTTGGTTCGCGGGTCCAGGCGGTGGATTGCACTATCGCCGGGATAGTAGCTGCCGAACGAAAACGCCTCCATTAGCAGCCCTCCTCTCGCGCGATCGTTTCGGATTTGGCCTTGTCCGAGACGTTAGAAGAACCGTCTGAGCGACCGATCAGCAAATCTGCCAACTCGTCTGCCAGCGACTCAACCGTATAGAGGCCGTCAAAGCGCAGCGGCACGTCTGCCCTCGCAAGCGCCAGCGCCATGCGCTGGGCAGCGGGAACACCCAAGCCGATTGACTTGAGCTCATCCGCATGCGCAAAAACCTGAGCGGGCGTGCCCTCGGCAAACACCGTGCCCTCGTTCATTACGACAATACGGTCACAGCAATTGGCCAGGTCATCCATACTGTGCGAAACCATGACAACGGTCAGGCCCTCATCATGAAGACGGCCAATGAGCTCCAGGAAATCCCTGCGGGCCGCCGGATCGAGACCTGCCATGGGCTCATCGAGTACCAGGACCTCGGGCTCCATAGCGAGCACGCCGGCAAACGCCACGCGCCGCTGCTGTCCGCCCGAGAGTTCAAAGGGGCTCTTGTCACCTATCGTGGCAAGGTCGAGGCCCACGCGCGTGAGCGATGACGCAACGCGGCGCGCAACCTCGGCTTGTGACAAGCCAAGGTTATGCGGACCAAATGCCACGTCCTGTGCCACGGTCTCGGCAAACAGCTGACGCTCTGGATACTGAAACACCACGCCGACCTTTGCCTTAACCGCGGCGGCATCTTTCTTGCTTGATAGGTCGAGCCCCAGCGCGTAAACGCTCCCCTCCTGCGGACGGATTAATCCGTTGAGGTGCTGGACCAGTGTGGATTTACCCGAACCGGTATGGCCTGCTAGCCCCAGGAACTCGCCGCGACGCACCGTCAAAGACACGTCGCGCAGTGCCCACGGGCTGCTGGGGTCGTTTCCCCAGAGAGCCTGTTTGTTCGATTTGCCCGCAGCGGCCGAGTGTTTATGCCAGCGACGGCGCGCTCGCGCGCGACTGAGCGAATAACTGTATGAAACATGGGATAGCTCGATGACGGGCTCCGACGCGTTGTCCTTGTTGTCTGCCGGAATAGTGCCGTCGGCAATTTCCAACTGGGATGCGGAAGGCTGCCCCGCGGTGCCCGCCTCACTTCGCTCGGTATAGGCCTGCGCAACCTCGGCAACCATATCCGCCTCGCGCACCTGCGCGTGAACGGGCACGCCCTTCGCACGAAGCGCCATGCCCAAACGGCACGACTCCGGCATATCTAGGTTGAGCTGCGCAAGTTCATCTGCCCGTGTCAGAATCTCCTCGGGAGTACCGAGCATGGCAACTCGTCCCGTCTGAAACACCGCGACTCGATCTGCCTCGGCGGCTTCTTCCATAAAGTGCGTAATCATCACGATGGTCATGCCGCGATCGTGCAACGCGCGGCAAGCCTTCATGAGACCCTTGCGTCCACGCGGATCGAGCATCGAGGAGGCCTCGTCCAATATGAGCACGCGCGGTTCCATGGCAAGCACGCCGGCAAGCGCCACGCGTTGCTTTTGGCCGCCCGAAAGCGCATGGGTCTCGTGGCGCTCAAAGCCCACCAGGCCCACGCCCTTCAGCGCCTCGCGTACGCGCTGCGCAATTTGCGCCGATGACACGCCGAGGTTTTCGGGACCAAACGCAACGTCATCTTCGACAAGCGTTGCCACCAGCTGATCGTCGGGATTCTGGAACACCATGCCCGCGGTCGAACGAATGTCGTAGACCAGCTCGGGGTCGGACGCATCCATGCCGTTGATGCGTACCGTGCCCGCATCGGGCTGCAACAGCGCATTCAGATGCTTGGCAAACGTCGACTTGCCCGACCCATTGCCGCCGAGGATGCAGAAAAACTCGCCATCCTCGATGGTCAGATCGATGCCGTCGAGTGCTTTCGTAGCGCCGTCGTAGCTAAATGAGATGCCCCGACACTCAATCATGCGCGGCCTTTGACCTGGTCCTTTTTAGGCGTGATGAGATTGGAGACTGCCTTATACACCGCCAGCGTCAGCACCGAGTTAAGCACGGTCTTGATGAGGTTGAACGGCAGCACGGCGGGAAGCATGAGCGGGGCAATCACATCGACCGAGCCATACCAGAACCATACGCCAATGGTAAGGTTTGCGACCATAGACAGCGCCGTAGCGGCAACAACGCCGAGCACCAGGCCAATCACGGCACCCTTATAGGTATGCATCTTCTGATAGACGATAGCCGCGGGCAGAATGTAGCCCAGCGTGGCAACCAGGTTCATAAGCGCACCGACCCAGTCGCCCGTGGTAAGCGCATGGATAACAATTGCCATGGCGGCAACAGCGGTGCCGGCACCGGGGCCGATACGCAAATCCACACACCATCGCCGGCACCAGCGACGGGTCATACGTCAAAAACGGCGCCGAGGGAAGAATGGGCAGCTGCACGTACATAAACAGGGCGCCCAAGGCGCACATCAACGCCATGGTAACGAGCTGTTTGGTGCTCCACCTATTCGTGTTCTCAAAATGGATATGCTGTGACTGTTCAGACATAAGATCACCTGCCTCTTTCATCCGGACTCTAACCGTTGGTACTGGAATCTCACCAGTTCAGCCGGCATGCGAACCAACGCACACCCGGGTCGCGGACTCATCGGCTCGGCCGCAGGCATCTCGCCTGCGCCACGGCACCCCTTGGACACCGCCCGATTTACCACCAGTGGGGAATTCCACCCCGCCCTGAAACAGCAATTGCAAGTGTAGCACGAGCAATCGTTCGCGCAAGTATGCCAAGGGTAATTTATGGCGGGGACCAGTTGTCGCAACAACCACGTCTCCCCACTCACCCCAAAGTGGTGCGCTTTTCGCGGCTTTGCCGCGAAACAGCAACCGGGACGCGTATCCCCCACAACCACGTCCTTCTCCGCCCGCCGACCTCAAGGCCGTAAACGCAGGGAATCCGGGGGCGTGACGGGGGCTTCTCTCCGGAACATTCCGCACTGATATCTTCTTAATTGAAGACGTCGATGGCGCACCCGTATACCATTGGCGTCGACACCATCAGATGCGGACCGCGCGGTGACCCCACATTCCGCTGGCGCCCACAGGGCTGCCCTCGTTTTCTGACATGTCCCGCGCGGCCCGCGGCGAGCCGAGACCGCCGCATGACCTAATAGGAGCATGGAGCGATACCGCGGACCCGAACAACCGCATTCTATCGCGCCCCGTCAGTGTGCCGTCTGCCCGGTCCAGGCGAGCACGGAAAGAACGGAGCGAGACATGAGAACCGAATCGACACCCGGCGCCCGCGGGCCGGTCTTCTGCGGGGTCGACACCCACGCCGACTCGCACTGGCTGTGCGTCCTGGACTGGAGGGGCCGCAAGGTCCTGTCCCGGCAGTTCCCCGCCGACGCGGCGGGCTACGAGGCGCTCGCCGGGGCGATCGCGGCGGCCGGGGAGCCGGCCTGCGTCGCGATGGAGGGGACGTCGTCCTACGGGGCGGGCCTCACCATTGGGAACCAGCGAGGTGCATCTCGATGCTGGAGAGGGGCCAAAGGGGAGCTCAAGCCCATAAGGAGGGCCTACGAGGCGTGGGTCGAGGCGGGGCTCCCCAAGCTCGATTGGGACAGGCAGGCCTTCGAGGCGGAGCGAAAAATGGATTCTAAAAAACAGGCCTTGCCAAATAGGGCGTCAGGACGCAAAGAGGCTCCGCAGCGCGAAGCGCGATGCGCGGCGAGGGTCAGCCAGGTTTTGCATGGCGGGGCCGAGACGTTCCGGAGAGAAACCCCGTCACGCCCCCGGATTCCCGGTGGGAGTTCTAGACCTTGTCGGCCTTAGTACATACCGCCGCCCTGCTGACCAGCGGTGGCAGCAGCGATAGCGTCCTCAAGCTGAGTGTTCTTGGGCACATCGGAGACGGTGGCCTCGGTGATGAGGATCAGGCTGGCGACAGAAGCAGCGTTCTGCAGGGTGACGCGGCTGACCTTGACGGGGTCGAGGACGCCCATCTCGATCATGTCGCCCCACTCGCCGTTGGCAGAGTTGAGACCCTGGCCGGCGGGCAGCTCGGCAACCTTGTCGACCACGACAGCACCCTCAAAACCAGCGTTCTTGGCAATGGTGGCGACCGGAGCGGTCAGAGCCTTCTTGACGATGTCGACGCCGATCTTCTCCTCGGGGTCGTCGATCTCGACGGCATCGAGCGCAGGAGCAGCGTCCATGAAGGCGACGCCGCCACCGGCGACGATGCCCTCCTCGACAGCAGCGCGGGTAGCCTGCAGGGCGTCCTCGACGCGGTGCTTGATCTCCTTGAGCTCGGACTCGGTAGCAGCGCCGACCTTGATGACGGCAACGCCGCCGGAGAGCTTGGCCAGGCGCTCCTGAAGCTTCTCGCGGTCGAAGTCAGAGGTGGCGTTCTCCATCTCGCCCTTGATCTGGGCGATGCGGGCGTCGATGGCCTCCTTTGGAGCCAGCGCCGCCGACGACGACGGTGTTGTCCTTGGAGATGGTGACGGACTTAGCGGTACCGAGCATATCGGCGGTGATGTCAGCGACCTTCACGCCCAGCTCGTCCAGAGCGGCCTGGCCACCGGTGAGGACGGCGATGTCCTCGAGGATGCGCTTGCGGCGATCGCCGTAGCCCGGGGCCTTGACGGCGCAGACGTTGAGAGCGCCACGGATCTTGTTGAGGACCAGGGTCGGCAGAGCCTCGCCGTCGATGTCCTCAGCGATGATGAGCAGGCCACGGCCGGCGCGCTGGACAGCCTCGAGAACAGGCATGATGTCCTGAACGCTGGAGATCTTCTGGTCGGTGATGAGGATGTACGGATCCTTCATCACGGCTTCCATGCGGTCGTTGTCCGTGACGAAGTAAGCGGAGACATAGCCCTTGTCGAACTGCATGCCCTCGACGGTGTCGATGGTGATGTCGAACGTCTGGGAATCCTCGACGGTGATGACGCCGTCCTTACCCACGACCTCCATGGCCTCGGCGATCTTCTCGCCGACCTCGGGGTCACCGGCGGAGATGGTGCCGACGGAAGCGATCTGCTCCTTGGTCTCGACCGGCTTGGCCTGCTTCTTCATCTCGGCGACAGCGGCGTTTACAGCCTTGTCGATGCCGCGACGGATGGCCAGCGGGTTGGCGCCGGCGGCGACGTTGCGCAGACCGTCGTTGACGATAGCCTGAGCGAGCAGGGTTGCGGTGGTGGTGCCGTCACCCACGGTGTCGTTGGTCTTGGTGGCGACCTCCTTCACCAGCTGAGCGCCCATGTTCTCGATGTTGTCCTCGAGCTCGATCTCCTTGGCGACGGAAACGCCGTCGTTGGTGATGGTCGGGGCACCGAACGTGCGCTGCAGCGCAACGTAGCGACCCTTGGGGCCCATGGTGACGGTAACGGCGTCGGCCAGAGTGTTGACGCCCTTGGCGAGCTTAGCGCGGGCATCGGTGTTGAACGTAATGTTCTTTGCCATGGTAGGTAATCCTCCAAAAGAAATGTGACTCGCGTCGCCGCTTCCGAGTCCTGTGCGGCGGGCGCGTTCAAAGACGAATCAGAGATTCTGACGAGACTAGGCCTCGACGACGGCGTAGATGTCGTCGGCGCGCATCAGCAGATACTTCTCGCCGTCGACCTTGACCTCGTTGCCACCGAACTTACCGTAGATGACAACGTCGCCAACCTTGACGTCCATGGGGATGCGCTCACCCTTGTCGTTGACCTTGCCGGCGCCCACGGCAACGATGGTGCCGCGCTGCGGCTTCTCCTGAGCGTTGCTGGCGATGTACAGACCAGAGGCGGTCTTCTGCTCGGCCTCGTCGGGCTTGACCAGGACGCGATCTGCAAGCGGCTTCAAAGACGACATGCTTGTTTCCTCCTTTTTGGGCCGCGCGGTTATACCACGCGAATTAACCCTTTTTGTTTGCGTACGCGTTGAATGGTACCCACGAATGGCGGGTTATACAACACAGAGTCAAAAAATCTTATTTTTTGGCACTTAGATTTTCTGAATGCCGGGGGATAACTTGCAGTGGCTCCCGTGTGGCTCCGGAGGGGCGGGGGCATAAGGTTTCCTGCTCGGGCAGTCCCTGCTCGCACGAAGGCCACATTAAAGTGGCCTTCGGCTCGTGCGGAACTCGCGATAAACCTTATGCCCCGCCCCCTCCGGAGCCACACGGGAGGCAGGTTAACTAATTCGAGCCCGGCATTCAGAAAAGTCAGTGCAGCAAAAAGGCGATGCGGATAGCGACATGGGCATGGTTTTCGTTGCGAGCACGGGTCCCCTGGGGAGCACCGTGCATTTTTGGGAGTTTTCAGCAGGCCGGGACAAATGCATACGCACCGGGCGCATCTAATTAGTCCCACGGTAGCCTTCGACCGGCGATTTGGGTCGGCAGACAGGCCTCGTCGAGACAAACAAGCATGCCTCGTGCCACGTCGGACCCCAAAATGACGTCGATCTCCGCAATGCTACCCGACTGCAGCGGCACCGGCAGAGCTCGCGGTGCTGAATACTCCGTTTTTGCACGGCACGGGCGGGGGGGTACATCAGGATCAGGAAAAATATCCCAGCCTTTTTATGCAATCTGTAATGGGAAGTATGCAAAACACCAAGAGATAGCATTGCTGGTGTCCAAATTGAGCGCGCAGGGCAGCGGCGCGTCCGCCCTGCGCCCAAATCCAGCAGAGCGGGGACGCTCCCTAACAAATCCTCACCGGCAAACAAACGCGGCTCGAGCGTTATCCCAAAATAGGCTGTCCGAGCCGCGCTTAACGGTACGGCATGAATACTTAGCGCTCGTAGATTACGTTACCTGCCAGGTAGGTGGCCTGAACTTTTGTGGCCTGGAGCTCTTGCGGGTCAACGGTGAGCGGGTTTTGGTCCAGGACTACCAGATCGGCGTATTTGCCGGGCTCCAAGCTGCCGAGGTTTTGCTCGTCACCCGCTGCATAGGCGCTGCCCAGGGTGTAGTTGCGCAGGGCTGTTGCTGCATCGATGCGCTCGCTCGGCAACCAGCCACCCTCGGGCCAGTGGCTTTTGGGGTCCTGGCGCGTGATAGCCCGTGTAGAGCACGTTCATGCTGGTAACGGGCGTGATAGGGGCTGTCGGTACCGAAGGCTTGGCGAATGCCGCGCTGTTTATAGGTCGCAAACGGCCACATGATGCGGCTGCGCTCCAGGCCCAGATCGCGCTCGGGGCCGCCCGGGTCGAGTGTAATGTGACAGGGCTGGCTCGAAGCAACCACGTTGAGCTTGCGCAGGCGGTCGATGTCCTCGGGCAAGAGGTTCTCCAGATGCTCGAGCGTGTTATGACCGTGCTGGGGCAGGCCGTACAGTTCGGCGGCCTCCTCAAAGATATCCAGCGCGGCATGAATCGCACCGTCACCAATGACGTGGATGCGCACGTTGTGACCGCGCTCCGCGGCCGCCAGAACCAGTTTGCGCATGCGCTCAGCCGGGACCGTCAGACGGCCCTGGTCGCCCGGGAAGCGCGGATTGGTATAGGGCACGGTGAGATATGCCGTGTGTTCGCTCGACACGCCGTCGAAGAACTGCTTAAAACCCGGCGCCGAAAGCAGCGCGTTGTTCGCGTAACGTACCTGCAGCTCTTCTAGGCGCGATTGGTCATCCAGCAGCGTGGGAAACAGATGGGCGCGAATGCCTAGCTTGCCGGCCGTCTGCAATTTGTCATAAACATCGTCGCGGATAAAGTCGCAGCCCGGCATGGGCATGAGCGACATATCGCAGATCGAGGTGATGCCCTGCTCGGCCATACGCCTCATTTGATCGGCATACGCGCTCGCGATGCGGTCCTCGCCCAGCCACTCAAGACAGCGCGGCAGCAGCTGCATGGCCGCAGCCTCGTGAGCAATACCCGTAAGCTCGCCATTTGCATCCTTGTCGTAGCTGCCACCCGCCGGCGGCTCGCTGTCACGCGTCACGCCGAGTGCCTCGAGCGCGCGGCTGTTGAGCCACAGCGTGTGCCCGTCGCCCGAGTACATAACACAGGGACGATCGGGGAAATGCCGCATCGAGCGACGCCTTGGTAGGATGCTCGGGCGGGTCCCAACGGTAGTCGCGCCAGCCCTGCGTCACAACCCAAGCGTCGTCGGGCAGGTCCTGGGAAAACTCGAGCGCATGTTGCACCAGCGCCGCCTCGGACGTGCCCATATCCATAAGCATGTACGGCGAGGAACCGACCGAGGTATGGAAGAAGTGCAGATGAGCGTCATGGAAACCTGGGCAGACAAACTGCTCGCCGTAGTCGATAACCGGCGTGGCGGCAGGCGCGGCGGCAATCACGTCATCGGGCGCGCCGACTGCGATGATGCGATCACCCGCGATGGCGATCGCCAGCTCGCGGGCGGTATCGATGCCGTCTTGGGCGGTAAAAACGTTCTTGGAGCGGATAATCCGATCGATATGCTGCATGGGCATCCCCATCTCTGGCAGGAAATTCAACACCCCCGAGTGTACTCCCCCGCCCTTGTAACAAAACCCCAAGCGGCAAACGGCAACTTTACCAGCCCTAGCGGCAGGTGGCATACTGGAGAGAGCCTGTACGATTTTGCGATCAACCCAGCAAGGAGCAAATCGACCATGACGAAGACCAATGCACAGCAGATTATGGCGGCGACCGAGGCTCGCGCGGCTGACGACGTCACCGCAGCCATCAAAGATATCGCCGCCGAGTTTGAACCCTATATCATCAAGCAGCGCCGGCACTTCCATAAGCACCCGGAGCTGAGCCTTGCCGAGGAGCGCACGACCTCCGACATCGCCAACCAGCTCGACGCCATGAATATCCCCTACGAGCGTCCGCTCAAGACCGGCTTGGTGGCAACGCTTCGCGGTACCGCGCCGGATGCCTACCGCGAGGACGGCACGCCGCGCCGCCGTATCCTGCTGCGCGCCGATATCGACGCCCTGCCCGTCACCGAGCAGACCGGCGAGGAGTTCGCCAGCGTCAACGAGAGCTGCATGCACGCCTGCGGTCACGACTGCCACATCGCCATGATGCTCGGCACGCTGCAGATCCTGCGCCATATGACCGACGACATCCACGGCGAGGTCCGCATCGTCTTCCAGCCCAGCGAGGAAAACGGCCAGGGCGCGAAACTCATGATCGGCACGGGCGTGCTCGACGGCGTCGATGGTGCCTACGCCGCGCACATCTGGAGCGAGGTCGACGCCGGCACCGTAAGCTGCGAGCCCGGCCCGCGCATGGCAAACACCGACTGGTTCCGCATCGACGTCCGCGGCACCTCATGCCACGGCGCCATGCCCCAGCGCGGCCACGACGCCGTTATGGTTGCGGCAGAGATTGTCAACGCCCTGCAGACTATCGTCTCGCGCGAAATCAGCCCCTACGAGCCTGCCGTCATCACCGTCGGCGAGCTGCATGGCGGCACCGCGCGCAACGTTATCGCCGGCACGGCCTACCTCGCCGGCACGGTGCGCACCTATGGCGATTCGACCCACGAGGAAATGCCCGAGCTCATGCGCCGCATCGTGGAGCATACCGCGGCCGCCTTGGGCGCCGAGGCAGAGCTCACCGACTACACCATCGCCAACTACAAGGTCGAAAACGATGCCGCCTCGAGCGAGCGCTGCCGCCAAGCTGTGCTCAAGTGCCTGGGTCCCGCGGGCGAGGGCCATTACCGCGGCACGCTTTCGGGCGAGGACTTCTCGAGTATCTGCGCCGCGTACCGGGCGTGCTCGCCTTTGTTGGTACGCGCAACCCCAAGATTGGCGCCACGTACGCCCAACATTCCTGCTTCTACAAGATCGACGAGACCGTGCTGGCAAAGGGCTCCATGGTGGCCGCCCAGTATGCCATCGACTTTTTGGCCGAGCCCACCCAAGAGGAACTCGACGGCCCCGCGATTACCGCGGTCGCCGAAACCAACCCCGATCTGGCCGCCAAGTTGCGCTCTGCCAAGGCGACGACCGCCGAGGCTCGCGACGCCATCCATGATGCCCGAACGGCTCGCCATGCCGCCATCAAGGGCATCCATGATGCACGTGCCGCCGCTCGCCGCGAGGAGAAGCACGACGAGTAGTCGATCCACGACCATCTCGCAGTCATAGCCGCATCGCGATATCAAAGCGGGGGCGGACGCTTCGGCACGTCCGCCCCCGCTTATTTGTCAAGCGCTATTTCTACCGTTTCTACCCCGTCCCCAAATGGCAGGTGGCAGGGTTACTCGTCCTGCGGGTCCTCGTCGGAGCGCAGGCTCGGGCTCAGGCGCAGGCTCGGGCTCAGGCAGCAGGCTCGGGCGCAGGCTCCGGTTCCGGCATGGGTGCGGGCTCGGGCTCAGGCACGGCTCGGGCTCAGGCACGGGCTCGGGCTCCAGGCTCAGGCTCAGGCTCGGGCTCAGGCGCGGGCTCGGACTCGGGCGCCGCAGCGGAATCGGATACGGGCGCTGCGTCGGCGCTAAAAACCAGCCGGAGCAGACTTCTTCTCAAACGGCAACACAAAAGTCAGGACGTCATCCTTGTCCTCGTCGGCCCATTCGCTTGCATAGCGTGCAACCCAATAGCCAACGGCACGATGCTTGAGCATGTTGCCAAAGACCGTGAGGAATACCGTGACAAACGCCGTCAGCACCAAGAACAATACGAGCGTGATGCCACCGCCGGTAACAATTGCCTCAATACCCGTAGGACGATAGTAGTAGCTATACATACCGACAGAGGCAATGGTGCCAAAGACGAGCGTCAGGATCCATGTGATAACGTTGGCGACCAGACCCGTCAAAAACTCGGGAAGGAACGAAGCACAGAACAGCTTGGTCTTGTTGTGCTTAAACGCCGCCCAGACCTTATCGAGCGAAAACGCGCTCTCGACACGCCCGGTCACCGCAAAGTGCATCACGGCGATGTCGGCGAACATAGTAAAGAAGACAGACCCAGAATCGCCGAGGCAATTAGCGCCAGGACAAGCAGGCCGAGCGAACCGAAACAGCGCAGCCTCGAGCGCATAAGAGCCGTAATAAGAATACGCAGCTCGCGGCGCCAATTACCACGCTCTCCACCAGCGAAAGCACTACACCGATAACGGGAATGGCAGCGATAACCTCGAGCACGACCGAAATAACGCTCGAAAAGACGCCGAGACCAAACGACGTGGAACGCATCAACGGACGATCCATGCCGTCATCGACCTTGAGCGAAAGATCACGGCCCCACTCGATACCAAAGCCGGAACCACACACACTCGCAATGCAAGCTGCCAAAAAGCCGATGGCAGCCGCAATGCCGCCAATAACGGGAATAAACAACACGAGCACCGACACAACGCAAATCAGCGCCGGCAAAAACGCGATTTGGCATACACGCTGAAGCACGCCCGGAGTCTTGGTCATATCTTGGAACGCCTGAGCCACACAGCCCTTTGGCGCATTCGCCACGGGCGGTTGCGGAACAAACTGCTGAGGCTGAGGTTGACCCTGAGGGGCGGAGGCTGCAGCACCGGCATTGGGGGGGCACCACACACGCCGCAGAACTTGTCGTTATCGCCCATGGGGCGCCACACTGCGAGCAGAACATAGAAATCATCCCTTCGTATCTAGAGCGAATCACCTGGATCGCAAACGATGTCTTTGGCATCATTATTGCCCAATGTGGGGTCAAATACTCAAAGATGACCGATTTGCAAGATACACGGCGCCAGCAGGCGGTTCGTTGAATACGTCTGTGCTAGTTCGTGCCGCGGAAGCCCTTGCCGACAATCTCGGAGCTGTCGACGATCGTGATAAAGGCACCCGGATCGACCTCGCGCGCATAACGGCGCAGCTGCACGGCCTCGCGACGGCTCAGCACGCTCATGATCACCGTGACGCACTTGCCCGAGAAGGCGCCGTAACCACGGCTGATTGTTGCTGTGCGGTTGAGATGCTTGACGATAAACTCCTCGACTTTAAGCGGTTCGGCGCAAATAATCGTGCAGACCTTACGAAGGTGAATGCTCTCGATGGCCTTATCGACCACGAGCGTCTTGGCAAACAGGCCGAGCACACAATACAGACCGACACGCGGGCCATACAAAAAGGCCGCGATGGCCACGATGCCGATATCAACCAACAGCAGCGCGCGTCCAATCTCGAGCGTCGTGCGGCGCTTGAGAATCATGGCAAGGATGTCGGTGCCGCCCGTCGAGGCGCCAATATCAAAGACAATAGCACTGCCCAGCGCCGGCAAGATGACGGCAAAGCACAGGTCGAGCCACATATCACCCGTCAGAGAGACATCGGTCGGAATAAAAGCTCAAACAGCGAAACATAGGCCGAAAGCGCAAACGAGGCGAAGACGCTCCACAGGATTGCCTTTGCGCTCCAAAAAGAATAAAACCCAGGATGACCAGGACCGCGTTGATAATCCACATAAAGACGCCGACGGGCAGGGTCGGGAACAGCGTGGAAAGAATGACCGACACGCCCGAGGTGCCACCGAAGGCAAAGTGATTGGGCGTTTTGAAAGCCACGATGGCAAAGGCCGTGAGGATCAGGCCCAGATTGAGCTCGGCAAAAAAGCGCGGGAAGCCTGGCTCCTGACTGCGCTTGTGACCGACACGCTCGCCGCGCTCGATATCGTCGCGACCAACAACGCGTTCCATCGGCACCACGGGAGGACGATGCACCTCCTCGGCAGCACGCGATGCCGCCTCTGCCGCGGCGGCCTCAATCGCCCATGCCTTGCTTTCTGTTTCGTGCTCGTCGGCCATTACGGCAACCCCTCGTTAACAATTTGGAAACAATGCGCCCATTAGGGTAACGCGGAACGCGAAGATTGCAACCCCTAGTTAGACGAGCGGTATGCCTACATCGGGGGGGCATACAAATAACGGCCGGCCACGCTTTTGCTTGCGCGGTCGGCCGTTTAACGTTTTCGCAGATAAAATCTGCCAAAACAAACCTGTCCCTTTTTGGAAGGTTATTCGTGCTGGCTGGTGCGGTGCTCGTACTCCTCGGGGGTGATGACGTCCTCGATACGCAGGTTGACACCCGCCACCTCAAGGCCGGTCATCGCGGCAAGGCGCTCGGTGACACGTGCCTTGACATCGTCGAAGATCGCGGGCGCATAGGCGCCGTACTCGATAATGACGGAGATGTTGACGACCACGCGATTGTCATCGGTGACCTCGACCGTCACGCCCTTGGTCAGATTCTCGGCACCAAACTGCTCCTGCACAAAATGCATGAGGTTACCCTTCATGCCCAGAACGTGCGGAACCTCGCGAGTGGCCATGGCGACGATTTTCTCGATCACGCCGTTGGAATAGGTCAGCGAGTCCTCGGACTCGTCCGCCTCCTCGTCCATCTCCTCGTTGTCCTCATCCGCATCGGACTCGGCCTCGACGAGCGCCTCGTCCTCGAGCGTTACGTCCTCCGGCTCGGCGGCGACGGCCTCATTCGCCTCGAGCTCGGTATCGGCTACATCGACCTTCGTGTTAAAAGTCATGGTTCCTCCTTATGCCTGCCGCAGATGCGACAGTCGAATTCATATTAGCGGCCGCTAAACAGACGGCCGAAGAAGTTGACGATACCGTTCTCGCCGTCGCGAATCTGGCCGATCACGGCGCCGATCAGCACAAAGAATGCGATGACGAGCGTGTCCCACAGACCCAACGTAAGTACCAGCACGGCGAGGACAAAGCCAGCGACGGCGCCGAGCGTGGTATTGGGATGGCGTACGGCGTAGCTCCAGATGGCAGCACCCGTGCCTTTGATGAGACCCATGGCCTCGTCAAAGTCGTTGGCGGCACTGTCGTGCTGCTCGCCGGCCTCGGGCTTGGTGTCGGCGGACTCGCCTGCCGGCGTAGCGTTCTGGTCGATTGTCAGGCGCGGCGTGCGGGCGGTCTTGTCTTGGTTGGTATCACTCACCGGAAACCTCCACGGTCTGGACGGTAGTCTTGGACGGCAAAAAACGAACGCGCGCGGTTGTGCCCGGCGTGCCGAGCATGGTGTCGCAGGCCCTCTCGATACGCTGCTGCATCGCGGTGGCTTGGGAGGCGACGTCCTTATCATCGAGCGCGATGGCTTCGACCTTAAAACGGACGCGCGACTCGTCGGGGCCTTGAACGCGTGCCTCGATATGCTCGACCATCACGCGATCATCGCGCTCGGCAGCATCACGGGCACACGAGGAGAGAGCCGCGAGGGTGACCTCGATATTGCGCTCCCCTGCCGGATGCACGCAGGACGGTTCGCGGCGGGCGAACATCAGGCGGAAAAAGCCCATCAGTACGCCAAGCGCCACGATAGCGGCGCACACCGTAACGACAACGCGAGGCATGGTGTCACGCAACAGCAGCATAAAGCGATACGTATACGGTCCCCAGAACTGGCAGACAAGCGTACCCAGCGCCACGATGGCGGCGGCAAGATACACGATCGCTAGGGCTCGTTTGAGTACGCGCACGCGTGCTCCCTTCAGGTTTCGGTCCACAGAATGCAAAACGGTTCGCATCATTATAAAAGAGCCGGGTCCGGTGCTATACGCACGCGGATCCGGCTCATCTATTCCACGAGGCTTGCATGCTCGCTTCATTATGCCCAGATATACACGGCTTAACCCGTGCGGGCGCTACTCCTCCTCGAGGGCAGCGATGACCTCGTCGGTCATGTCCATGGTGCTGTAAACATCCTGGACGTCGTCGAGCTCCTCAAGACGGTCGATGAGGCGCTGGACCTTCTTGGCGTCGGTACCGGAGACCTCGGTCGGGGGTAGTCGGGACCATAGTGGTCTCGGAACCCTTGACCTGGATGCCCTGCTCCTCGAGTGCCTTGGAGACAGCCATAACCTCGTTGGCAGTAGTCCAGACGACCCACTCCTCGCCGGCATCCTCGTAGTCCTCGCCACCGGCCTCGGCGATGGCCATCATGAACTCATCCTCGTCACCGGCAGCACCGTTGGCGATCATGGTCTCCTTCTTGGCGTTCTCGTCCAGGACCTCCTTGGCAACGACGATCTGGCCCTTGCGCTCAAACTGGAAGGCGACAGAGCCAGAGGTGCCCAGGTTACCGCCAGCGTGGGAGAAGGCGGAACGGACATCGGCGGCGGTACGGTTGCGGTTGTCGGTCAGGCAGTCGACGTAGACGGCGACACCGGCGGGACCGTAGCCCTCGTACACGATGTTCTCGTAGACGGCGGCATCGGCACCCGAACCGAAGGCCTTGTCGATAGCGGACTTGATCTTGTCCTTGGGCATGGACTGAGCCTTGGCCTTAGCAACAGCAGCAGCGAGGCTGGCGTTGTTCTCGGGCAGCGGGTCGCCGCCGAGACGGGCAGCAACGGTGATGTTGCGGCTCAGCTTGGAGAAGAGGGCGGAACGCTTGGCGTCCTGCGCGCCCTTACGATGCTTGGTTGTGGCCCACTTAGAGTGTCCGGACATACGTGTCTCCTATCGGTTTCGACCTAAAGCCCAGCGCAGATGCTCGGGCAATATAAACAAACGTCGTTATGATATACCTACTGGCCTGCGAGATAAACCCCAAAATGAAGGCGTCGTGATGATACAGCCCCTTGGTGCAAAGTAACCTGTCCCCTTTGCACCAAATTAGGACCAGAGGAGGTCGCTGCGGGTGATGGTGGCGCCGATGGCAAAGGGCATGCAGGCGATGACCGGATACAGGTAGCGCATGTAGGTCGAGCCGTTGCAGGGACCGATCAGGCACACGGCGAGCACGCCCAGCAGCGGCACCCAAATGGCCAGCCCGCGCCACGAATGGCGGCGCAACAGGTAGACCACCACGACGATCATGATCCACACGTAGGTGGCCGAGCTCATGGTGAGCGAGATAAACGGGACGCGCTGCACCGCCACGCGATACAGGTTGATCAGGTGGTCGCACCAGCGCACAACCTTGCTATCGACCGAATGGAAGTCGAAGTACTTGAGGTTATCGGGCTTTGCCATAATCTCGGCACTGCGCGCCGTGCTGTAGACCCACGCATCGCGGGCGCTCGGATAAAAATAACCATAGTAGTTATTGATAAGCGCCGAAATATAGCACTCGGGATCCTTTCTTAAACATCTGGGCCCATACCTCAAAATAGGCCTTGATGTCCTCCTGCGAGGCGTACTCGTTGAAGCAATTTTTGACAGCGTCCGACTTATCCGGGTTGTAACGGCGGCCCAGATTCTCGTACTTGAGCACACGGTCGATCACGGCACGCTCTTCGTCGGTCACCAAGCCGTCGCAAGGAGCCTCCACGATGGTGCCGTCCTCCTTAACCGTGGGGTTGACACCCGAGTTGAGGCCGTCGTGCTTTTGGACGAAACGAGCCGTCTGCTGGAACGGAATCGAGAGGATTTCGCGCTTGGAGCCGGGCGTGATATCGTGCGCCGGCATAAAGACCTTGGTGAAGTACATATTGGAGGCAAGACAGAGCGCAAGCACCGCAAGAACGCCCACCCAGCGGAAACGCGGGATGGCGCCCGAAGGCTCAGCACCAGCCTGTTTGGCCGCACGACGAGCCACATGCGCGTCCCACGCGCAAAACGCCGCCGCGATCACGCATGCCGCCAGGGGAAAGACCAGGCCGCCATTGCGCAAAAACGTGGAACCCATGGCGCCCAGAGCGAGCAGCAGCCAGTCGTGGCGCGCAAAGAGCACAGGCCCCTGCTCGCCTGCACGCTCGACATTGGCATCGCGACGGGGCAGGCCGCAGGCAACGAGCTTGACGGTCTGCACGAGCAGCACCAAAAACGCATCGGCAAAGAGCACGTCTTTGGTAAGCAGCGCCGCGTAGTTAGAGAACATCGGCATAAGCGCAAAGAACAGCAGGATCGCACCGCGAACCGGCAGGCTCACGCCCAGTTTGCGCAGCGACGAAATGGAATAGGCCATGCAGGCGGCCGTAATGACGAACTGAGCGCAGGTGTAGATGGCAAGCCCCGCATCGGCGCTGTTAAAGACCGAAAGCCCCAGCTGCACGCACGAGCCGATGATAGCCGTGTGCACGACCGGATGATGCCCGTTGAGCAGGACATTGGGATTGAGCAGACGCAGGTAGTCACTCGTGCCGTTGGGGTAGTTGAACCACTGGCGAATCTGCGCACCCGTATCTCCCATAAAAGGCCGGGCAGCGAAGCGATGAGCGTGGGCGCCCAGGCGACCATAAGCACCAGGAAGGGCCCGGCAAAGGGATGGACCGAGAGCACGGCGTGAGCCACACGCCATATGCGGCCAAAGTGCGCCTCGGAAAACGGAATGCGTCGGGAGCTCAGCCAATCCAGACACTCAAAAGCCAGATAGAAGGCCACGACCGCCAAGAGCATCCAGCCCGCGCCGCCTATCCAGGCGCAGATGATGCGGGCCTTGTCGCCGAGCACGATCTCGGCCGAATCGGTGAGGTCGTAGCTGCGGCCAAACACCATGCAGACGGCAAAGAACAGCGACGGAAGGATCACCGAGGGACGCCAGGCGTCGCCGCGGCCAAAGAATACGTAGCGAAACGGCAGCGTGAGCAGGCAGGCAAGCGCAAGCAGCATGACCGCGTCGGTATGGCCGGCAAACGAGAGGAGCACCTCGTAGCACACGTACAGCATGCCCGAGGCTTTGGGGTCAATTGCCAAGACTGCGTTGCTCGACACCGGGGCGGGATCGATGGAAAACGCCGTGGTCGCCAACAGCGCGAGCAAAAATGCGATGAGCGTCTGCTTGGCGGGGTAGCGCTTAAACCAGACGATGCGGGCAGCGTCGCGCGCAGCCGTTGTGGAGAGGTCGGAATCCTTCACAGTCCGAAAGCCTTTCTAGAAACCGGTCAAACTCGGCAAAACCACCACAAAGGTGCCTGTCCCCTTTGTGGTGGTCTTGGTTAGGCATCGAGGTAGATGCGCTGGGGGCGATTGCGGTGTCGGGCGAAGATGATGAGCGCCAGGCCCGCGATTACGAGCGGCAGGCTCAACAGCTGACCCATGGTGATGACGCCGCCCAGCAGATAGCCCAGCTGCGCATCGGGCACGCGCACAAACTCAACGAGAAAGCGGACGATGCCGTACCCCATCACGAACACGCCCATAAACGTACCCTGGGGCAGCAGCGGCTTTTTGCGGCTGAGCACCTGCAGGATGCAAAAGAGCACGATGCCCTCAAGAAACGCCTCGTAGAGCTGGGAGGGATGGCGCGGCATATCGCCCGCGGTGCCGCCAAAGACCACACCCCAAGGCAGATCAGTCGGTTTGCCCCACAGCTCGCCGTTGACGAAATTGGCACAACGGCCCAGGCACAGGGCCAGCGGGGCGCCGATCACAGCAAGGTCGGCGACGGTCCATGCATCAAGCTTGTACATGCGGCACACGATGATGCCGCCCAAGATGCCGCCCACCAGGCCGCCGTGGAAGCTCATGCCTCCCTCGTTGGTGGCAAAGATCTCGAGCGGGTGGGCCCAATAGTAGCCATCACCGTAAAAGACGACGTAGAACAGGCGCGCACCGATGATAAGGCCAAAGACCGCGCCGACCACGACGCTCGTCAGGTCGTCAATCGTGATGTTAAAGCCCCAGCGACGCTGCGTGCGGTACATGACGACCGCCGTGAGCAGAGCGCCGACCACGTAGGCCAGACCGTACCAGTAGATGGTGATGGGCCCCGCCGAAATCGCGACGGGATCAAGCATATGGTAGAAGTCGTTGAGCATGTCGATCCCCTGCTCCCTACATACAAATGCGGCCGCGGGCCTTGTGCTCGCAGCCGCATATCTGGGCGTAACGTCTATGCGAAGCGTACCGCCCGCAGCTTTCGCATCTTAGAACGGCGCGTACTCGTCGTACAGGTCCTCGGCCTCGCCGGAAGCATTGACCTGCTCAACGCGGGTAACGCCGGGCACATGCTCCTTCAGGATGCGCTCGATGCCCATAGACAGGGTCAGCGAGCTCATGGGGCAGCCGGCGCAGGCGCCCTGCAGCTCCAGCTTGACGACGCCCTCGTCGTCGACGCCCACATACTCCATATCGCCGCCGTCGGCCTGCAGGTTGGGGCGAATCTCTTCAAGAACCTTCTTAAGCAGCTCTTCGTTAACAGCCACAGGGGCTCCTTTCTCACAATAACGCGGGCACGCCCGCGGACAGAAGCTATGTTACTACAGCCGTGTACCCGCTCACGAGCCGTCCATGCGCGCAGACGCGACTTTCACGAGTAGTCAATTTGGGACGGGGCTCTTTGAACTGCATTCGTCGTCAGATGGCGACAACGCATATCACTGCTGAGCTTGTCCCCGGTACCAATCTGAACATTGACGATGACCTGGCGGTAGCTGATGCCGCAGGAGTCGAGAATGCGGCGGCTGATACGGCCGTCATCGGTGTCGGCATACTTATTGTCCAGGTAGACGACCTCGCCCACACCCACCTGCGCCAGGATCTTGGCGCAGTCGTGGCACGGAAACAGCGTGACGTAGACCGTGGAACCCCTCAAGGTCCTTGAGCGAGCCGCGGTAGTTGAGCACGGCGTTGGCCTCGGCATGGACCACGTAGTTATGCTTGTCCTGCAGCGGGTCATCGCTCGTGCCCCACGGGAAAAAAGTCGTCGTTGAGCGCCGAGGGCGTACCGTTGTAGCCCACCGAAAGGATGCGGTGGTTGGTGTTGGCGATGCACGCGCCCACCTGCGTGTTGGGGTCCTTACTGCGGCGCTGCGCGGCGATGGCCACGCTCATAAAGAACTCATCCCAGCTAATAACGTCGCGGCGCTTGCCCGACGCGGTTTGATGAAGATCGTCCGACATGGCAGACACCTCCGAAATCGCAATAGTTTGACCCATTGTAGCAGGTGGAAGGTGGAGGCGTTTTTGTCCCACCGCCCCATCGCTACGCGCGACGGGGCTTTTGATTGATGTGGTAGAGCTCGGCGAGACCCCGCAGCGTCAGCGCATCGTCGACCGTCAGGCTATGGCCGACCAGCGCCGCAAGCGCCTCGGCATCGTCGCCGGTAATGACGATGGGCACGCTGCCCTCCCCCGCCGCCTTGGTCGCGCGCATCTCGGCGAGCACCATGTCGAGCATGCCGTCGATGCGGGCCACCTCGCCCAGAACCACGCCCGAGCGCATGGCCTCACGCGTGTTGCGGCCGATGACGTGCGTCGGCGCCGAGGGCTCAACCTGGGGCAGACGCGCCGCAGCGGCCGAAAGCGAGCGGGCGCCGAGCGCCAGACCCGGCGCGATGACGCCGCCCACAAAGGTACCGCGCGCGTCGATGACCTCGATATTGGTCGTCGTGCCCAGGTCGATCACGATGCACGGCGAGCCGTAGACGGCGCGGGCCGCCACGGCGTCGGCGATGCGGTCGGGACCGATCTCGGCCGGGTCATCGTAGTGCACTGGTATGCCGGTCTTGAGGCCCGGCCCCACGGTGAGCACGCGCCCCGTACAGGTACGGGAAAGTGCTGCCTTCCATGGGCGTTCGAGTGCCGGGACCACGCAGCTCAGCACGGCCGCGGCGGGCACAAGTGAACCCGGCATGCCCGCATCGGCCGCAAGTGCGCCCATGACCTGCACGAGCCGCATGCGTGCCTCGTCTGCTGTGATGCTCGCCGGCGTGGTGATCTCGCACGTCGCAAGCGGGCATTCCTGCGCCGCGGCCGAATCCTCGGCAAACAGGCCAAAGCGAATGAACGTGTTGCCCACGTCGACCGTCAATATATATGTGCACCCATTAAGCATCGTCGACGCTCCTTTCGTCTGCCCAGCAGTATATCGCCTACCTAAACCAGTCATCCCAAAATGACTACCTTGCCGCTATACTGGTGCGCGGTCGCGCGCGAGCTCACGCGGCGGCCCTTGGTAACCCGACTTCCCGCACCGTATCCGTAACGGCGCTCCCGGGGGAAGCGGATATACGCAAAGGAGTTTTATATGAGCAATCCCTCGAACCGCGCCTCGATGCGCGGGCAACTCACGCTGCGCGGCGTCGTCATTGGCGTCCTCGGTTGCGTGATCATCACGGCAAGCTCGGCCTACACCGCCCTCAAGATGGGCGCCCTCCCCTGGCCGATCATTTTCGCTGCCGTCATCTCGCTGTTCTTCCTGAAGCTCATGGGTAACGCCAGCCTCAACGAGGCCAACGTCACCCACACCATCATGTCCGCGGGCGCCATGGTCGCCGGCGGCCTGGCGTTTACCATCCCGGGCGCCTGGATGCTGGGCTATGCCGACCAGATCAGTTGGCTCGACATGTTTATCGTGGCGCTCGCCGGCACCATCCTAGGCCTGCTGGCCACCGCGCTCATCCACCGTCACTTTATCGTGGACGCCGCGCTGGAGTTCCCCACCGGCAACGCCGCAGCTCAGACCCTACGCGCCACCGAGGCCGGCGGCAAGACCGGTAAGCAGCTCTTTGGCTCCATGGCCATCGCAGGCATCTACAGCGTGCTGCGCGACGCCCTGGGCGTGGTGCCCAGCATGCTGTGCACGCTCAACATCCCCGGCGTGACCTTTGCCATCTACAACTCGCCCATGCTGCTGTCCATCGGCTTCCTGGTGGGCTTCGCCCCCGTCGCGTTCTGGTTTGCCGGCGCGCTGCTGGGCAACTTTGGCATCATCGTTGGCGGCACCGCTGCCGGCCTGTTCGATATTGTGACTGCGCAAGGGTATCGTCAAGTCCCTCGGTATGGGTCTTATGATGGGCTTTGGCGTCGCCGTCGTCCTCAAGGACATCCTGCCGCAGGTCGCCGGTATCGTCCGTGGCCTCGCCGCCGACAGCTCCACCGACACCGACGAGCAGTCGCTCATCTCGGGCTCCCTTAAACTCGACGCCGGCATCATCGGCCTGGGCGCTGCCGCCATCGCCGTGATCATCGCCATCGCGCTCGACCTTGGTCCCGTCCCGGCCGTCATCGTGACGCTGTTCACCTTTGTCACCACCATCATGAGCGCACAGAGCTGCGGCCAGACGGGCATCGACCCCATGGAGATCTTTGGCCTCATCGTCATGCTCATCGTGGCTGCCTTCGCGCAGCTCGCGCAGGTCAAGCTGTTCTTTATCGCCGGCATCGTGGCCGTGGCGTGCGGCCTTGCGGGCGACGTCATGAACGACTTTAAGGCCGGCGCCGTGCTGGGCACCAACCCGCGCGCACAGTGGGTCGGCCAGGCCATCGGCGGCATCGTGGGCGCCCTGGTCGCTGCCGCCGTCATGGTCGCGCTCGTCACCGCCTATGGTCCGGACGCCTTTGGTCCCGACAAGAGCTTTGTGGCCGCGCAGGCAAGTGTGGTCGCCACCATGGTCTCGGGTATCCCGAGCGTGCCGTGGTTCGCAGGCGGCTTTATCGCCGGTATCGTCATGTACTGGCTCGGCATTCCGGCCATGATGATCGGTCTGGGCGTGTACCTGCCGTTCTACATGTCGCTTACGGCCTTCCTGGGCTCCTGCGTTAAGCTCGCCTACGACAAGTGGGCCGCTCACCGCGACGCCGCGGCCGGTCTTTCGGACGAGGAGAAGGCCGCCAAGGATGCCGCCTTCCAGGAGCAGGGCCTGATCGTCGCCAGCGGTCTGCTCGGCGGCGAGTCTATCGTCGGCGTTATCCTGGCGTTTGTCTCTGTCGGTCTGAGCCTGCTGGGCTAAACCCAACAACAACGTACCCGTACAGAGCGCGGGGTCGGAGACCATCCGGCCCCGCGCTTTTTGTATCTGCCGAAACCCTCAGCAGCACTCGCATGTGGCCTGTCTTCCTTTGCCTGCTGGCCTAAGTTCCATGTCAAGATGACCGCCCCGCCCGTCACGGTGTAGAGTACATGCTGCGAACGCACCCGCGTTCCTGCGGCAATACGAGGTGGACATGGAACTCGACAAACAACAGCTCAAGCGACTGCGTGAGCGCCATCATCGGCGCCATGGCATCCGCCCCGCTCACAGCGAGGCCATGGAGAACGCAAGCCGCTTTCTAAAGCAGGCATTCAACATTCGCGAGGGACGCGCGCCCTATCACGTGATTCGCAAGCGCTTTGTAAACGGGGCGCGGCTGACTGGCTCTCACCTGTGCATCCTCATCATCGCCATGCTCATCGCGAGCATCGGCCTCGATATCGACTCGGACATCGCCATCGTGGGCGCCATGCTCATCTGTCCGCTCATGGGCTCGGTCCTTGCCATGGCATACGGCATCGCCACGCTCGACCGCGAGATTGCCGTCGAGGCCGTCGCCAGCCTCGCGCTTCAGATGGCCTTTTGCCTGGTCACGTCCACGTTGTACTTTAAGCTCTCGCCCCTTGGCACCACCACGGCCGCCATCATCGACAATTCGACACCGACTGTGTGGGACCTTGCCGTCGCGCTCGCGGGCGGCTTTGCGGGTGGCCTGGGCAACTCGCGCGACCAGGAACCCGCCACGCTCATCGCCGGCGTGGCCGTGGCGACCGCGCTTATGCCACCCCTGTGCGCGGCGGGCTATGGCATCGCCATCGCAAGCGGGTCGCTGTTTCTCTCGGCGCTTTACGAGTTTGGCATCATCGTGGTCTTTATCGCACTGGCTGCCGAAGCCGTATTGCTTCTTTTACGTGTACCGCTCAAGCGTGACCTCAACGGCGACGGCATTGTAACTGCCGAGGAAAATGCCGAGGTCGACGAGCTGTCGCGCAAGGTGCGCCGCCGCATCATTGTAGGCACGGTAGTCTTTGCCATCCCCTGCATCGTTATGACGGCGGGGTCTATTGGCTCGGCGCAAGCCGGCGTGCAGGACGGCTACGGCGTCACCGAAACCACGCGCGAGCTTGCCGCGATACTGCCGGGCTTTAAGGATTACACCGTCGCCGTCGAGACCTCGGCCACCGAAGGCGACGAGGAGGGGCATCGTCGAGCGCGAGATTGTCGCCCATGTGACGACAAGCGAGGCGCTCGGGGCGCACGACCGTCATGTCGCCCGCAAGCTCATCGACCTCAATGTGCCCGAACTCGATCGCGTGGAGTTCGATGTGGAGTGATGCCGGCGCGGGATGAATGCGCGCACGGACGCAAGTTACGACGAGGCGCAGATGCGATACGGGCACGAGCAAATAGCGGGATGCAGTTCACGCCCGCGCCCCGCTCGCCGTTTTATTGCCGTGAATCAACTGGCCGGATTGACATCGCCAGACTCCACCGTAAACGCAGGTTTGGTGCTCACCAGATAAAATCGGGTCACATTGCTATCTCTAAATAGATAGAGCTGGCCTTGCTCGCGTCGGCGCGATATATACGCAACGTGAACCGTGCCGAATTCTTCGCCGTTTTCCTCTTTAATACCAGGATATTGGGATCATCCATACGCTTAAACTGCCCGTCTGCGCAGATTCCGTCTTGGTCGACCAGCTGCCATCGACAGTTGTCCTCCTCAAGAAAAGCCAGGGTTTCCCGACTCGTTTTGTCATCCCGGTAGAAACCATCAATGGCAAACCCTTCGGAAGCGCATTCCTGCATATAGGACGTTTCTCGGCTTATAGCAAACAGCCCTGTAGCGCCCAGGAGCACAGCCAGACAGACCACTGCAAGGGTTATCGAAATAGCACTGCGACCCATGTTAGCCCAACCGATAGTTGTTTAACGGAGCGCGAAACATACCCGGAACCTCCGATATCAGGGGGGACGTCGCCAGCGTATCGCCGCCGCGTGGCGTGCGGAAAAGGCGGCGACTTTGAGCGTATCGTCGGTTTTTCCACGACGGCGTCGGCATCATGACGGTGCCGGTCTCGCCCACCGTCTGAAGCAGGGCCTCGATCACCGGCTGCGCGCCGCCGCACACATACCCCAGCGCGCTGAGCGAGCAATGGACCATAACCGTCTGCCCCACGCGCATACCAACGGCAGAAAGCGCGCCGAGGATATCCTGCTTCAGCACGATTTTCCGGTCCATTGCCGCCCCTTTCTATTTCTAAGCTCGTCTTCTCACTATTGACAGCCGAAAATAATCCGTTTTCCTCCGTCCCCGAGATGTCATTTTTAGTACTTGAAGAAGCCCTCGCCCGAGCTTTCGCCCAGCTTGCCTTCGTCGAGCATATGCTTGAGAACGGACGCCATGGCCTTAAAGTTGTAGGGCATCATCATCTTTTTGAGCAGCGGGCTCACCAAGCCCGGCACCTTCTGATACTGCATAACGATGTTGTAGGCCGTCTGGATACCCACGGTGTCGAATACGCGGAATGGGCCCTTGGGAGCGCCAGTGCCGCGCGTCCATGCGAGGTCGATACTCTTGGGGTCGCTGACGCCCGAGACATACAGGTCAAGGCCCGAGAGCAGCCACGGCACCAGCATAGAGTTGAGCAGGTAACCGTTCTTTTCCTTGTTGACGGGAAGTGCCAGCATGCGAATGTCGTTGGCGAAGTCGACGAGCTCATCGAAATAGCGCTTGTCGGTCTGGTCCTGAGCCATGACCTCGGTCATGTTGTTCTTCCAGATGGAATTGGCAAAGTGCAGCGACAAGTACTTCTCGGGGCGGCCGGTGTACTTGGCAAAGGTGCTCGGCAGCAGCGTGGAGGAGTTGGTCACGACGACGGTCTTTTGCGGGAGGACCGGGGCGAGCTTCTTGTAGAAGTCAATCTTTGCCTGGGTGTCCTCGGCCATAGACTCGATGACCAAGTCGGCGTCGGCAACGGCCTTGGCGAGGTCGAGCTCCAGCTTGAGTGTGGAGTAGGCACGCTCAACGGCGGCGAGTGCCGCCTCCTTGTCGAAGGGCTTGCCGCTATCGGCGATACCGGCGCACCACTCGCCCGTGCCGTCCGTCATGCCCTCGATAGCAGCGATGTACTCCTCGCGCACATGATCGATCTTGGGCTGGGTACGGCCGATGCTGCCCTCGCTGCGCAGCCAAATCGTTACATCAAAGCCGCAGTAGGCAGCCTGAAAGGCAATCTGGCTTCCTAACACGCCGCCGCCGGCAACACAAACGGTCTTGTAGCTCATAGGAACAGTCCTCTCTTACGTAATTCCATAGATGTGTATTTATTCAACCGTAAGGGGACTGCACGCTGGGGGTGGGTTCTATAAACGGACGGTAATTTGCGGCGAACGGCTACACCTGTTCATTAACTCTCGATTTTAAGGGCATTTTTTGACGCTGCTGAACCGCTGTTTCGGAAGTGCGGGGAAAATCGGGTTTCGCCGACCAGACCGGCTTTTTTAAAACAAAACCGCAGGTCGCGAGAGTCTAAAAAAGGCGGTGCGCTCGGGAGGTTCGCGTTTTTCCCCGCACTTCCGAAATTCGAATGCATAGAAGGCTGCGACAAAACGATTTACGCAACATATGTCAATCAAAACCACCCCTAAAAGGGGTGGTTTGCTCTTAGGGTATAACCCTTGGATTTCCGGCACGCGTCTAAAGGCGCCGGCCCTCACGGGGTTCGGGCCGCACTGCAGGTTGACCCGTGACGGGCCGGTCAAACCGGTGCTATTTACGCCCCGGCCCCCTGCCGAAGGGGTCCTCGTACTCCTTGACGCTCAGCCGGTCGAGCGCGATGTCGGCCTTCTCCTGCTCCCGGATGTACTTCGCGATCGTGGCCTCGTTCAGGCCGACCGTGGACACGTAGTAGCCCTCGGCCCAGAACTTCCTGTTGCCGAACTTGTACTTCATGTTCGCGTGCTTGTCGAATATCATCAGCGAGCTCTTCCCCTTCAGGTAGCCCATCACGCTCGATACGCTGTACTTCGGCGGTATCGCCAGCAGCATGTGGACGTGGTCAGGCATCAGGTGCCCCTCGATGATCTCTATCCCCTTGTACTGGCAGAGCTTCCTGAAGATCTCCCCAAGGTCGGACCTTATTTGGTTGTAGATGACTTTGCGCCTATACTTCGGCGTGAACACGACGTGGTACTTGCACATCCACTTCGTGTGCGACAGGCTGTAGGCCTTCTGGGCCATACGCCACCACCGCCCTCTCGACTCGGATTCCTTGCGGCCTGAACAATCGCAAGTGTCCGGCGAGGGGGCGGCTTTGTAAAGCCGTTTGGCCCCACCCGCATAGCGGGTGGTTTCTGATGCGGCGCGCTGCGCGCCCCGCACAGGCTAAAGCCTTTTAGCAAAAACGGGTGGTAGCCGGTACGGCTGCCACCCGTTTGCCTCTCATATCTAGCCCAAAGCAGGCCAGTTACTTCTTAATGCCGCGTCCCAGGCGCTCAGCGACCGACGCCACGGCACTCTCGTCGACCGAGCCACAGCTCACGCAGCCGTCATGGGCACGCATCTGGCCGGTGACTTCGTCCATCGCGAGCGGCGCCACCTTCTCGAGCTTAAAGCCCTTGCCGGCGCGCATGTTTTCCTTGGCCACGCTGATCATGAGCTTAATGCGGTTGAGCTGGTTGACCTCGGACGCGCCGGGGTCGTAGTCCACAGCGACGATGTTGCTCTCGGGGTGCTGACGGCGCAGCTCCTTGATCACAGCCTTACCCACCACGTGGTTGGGCAGGCACGCGAAGGGCTGCGTGCAGATGATGTTGGGCGCGCCGTGGTCAATCAGGTCGAGCATCTCGGCCGTGAGCAGCCAGCCCTCGCCCATGTTGTTGCACACCGAAAGCACCGTGCGGGCTTTGTCCGCCATGGTGCCGATGCGCTCGGGCGCCTCAAAGCGGCGGGACTTTTCGAGCATCTCTTCCACCGGCGTACGCATCCAGTCCACGAGCTTAATGAGCGCCTGCATGCCAGCGCGCGCCGTGGCAGAGCTACCCAGCTCGTCCTTCTGCAGCTCGGCGTTGCTCATGGAGTACAGGAAGAAGTCGAGCAGGCCCGGCACCACAGCCTCGCAGCCCTCGCGCTCAATGACATCGACCACGTGGTTGTTGGCCGTAGGGTGGAACTTGACCAGGATCTCGCCGACTACGCCCACGCGTGGCTTGGTGCCCTCGCCCACGAGCGGCATGGTGTCGAACGCGCGGATGGCCTCACGCGCAAGCTTGGTGTAGTTGTGGCGGTTGAACTTGGGCGCCAGCTTGCGGGCGCGCGCCATGTACTCCTCGTAGAGCGCGTTGGCGGCACCGGGCGTGGCCTCGTACGGGCGGCAGCGGTAGAGCATCTGCATCATCACGTCGCCAAAGAGCACCGCGTAGACTGCCTGCTTAAGCAGCGCCGGCGTAATCTTAAAGCCAGGGTTGTCCTCGCCCAGCGCCACGGCCGAAAGCGAGATCACCGGAATCTCGGGGTGGCCGCTCTCGCGCAGGGCCTTGCGGATGAGCGCGATGTAGTTGGTGGCACGGCAGCCGCCGCCGGTCTGGCTGATAACCACGGCCGTCTTGGACAGGTCGTATCGGCCGCTCTCGATGGCCTCCATAATCTGGCCCGTCACCAGAATCGACGGGTAGCAAATGTCATTGTTCACATAGCGCAGGCCGGCCTCGACGGCGTCGTGATCGGTCGAGGGCAGCAGCTCCAAGTTGTAGCCGGCACCGCGGAACACCTCTTTGACCAGGTCAAAGTGGATCGGCGCCATCTGCGGGCACAGGATGGTATAGCCCTCCTCGCGCATCTGCTCGGTAAAGGGCACCTTGGGCCACGCGGTCGATGCGCTCTCACGCTGCGCCTCGAACGTGTACTTGCGGCTCGCGAACGCGGGGGCATCCGTGGAGGGCGCCACCGGCGCGGCATCGCCTTGCTCGTAGGCCTCGCCCGCGGCCGTGGCATCGGCCAGGCGCTCGGCCTCCTGGTCCTTGAGCGCAGCCATGAGCGAGCGGATGCGGATGCGCGCGGCGCCCAGGTTGGACACCTCGTCGATCTTGAGCACGGTGTAGATCTTGCCACTGGCTTCCAGAATCTCCTGCACCTGATCGGTGGTGAGAGCATCCAGACCGCAGCCGAAGGTGTTGAGCTGGATCAGGTCCAGGTCGTTGCGCATCGTCACAAAGCGGGCGACGGCGTACAGGCGGCTGTGGTACATCCACTGGTCAACGACGCGAATCGGACGCTCGGGCTTTATCAGATGCGCAAGCGAATCCTCGGTAAAGACCGCAAAGCCAAAGCTCGAGATAAGCTCAGGCAGGGCGTGGTTGATCTCGGGGTCATTGTGGTAGGGACGGCCGGCGAGTACAATGCCGTGACCGCCGTGGTCCTCGACCCACTTAAGAGCCTCCTCGCCCATGGTCTGGATGTCCTCGTGGAAACGCGCATCGGCCTCAAAGGCAGCGTTGACGGCGGCATCGACCTCGGAGCGCGTGATTTTAGGACCGCGCACGCGACCGCGACCGGCCTCAGCATCGGCCACACGGTCGACGGCGAGCACCTGGTACAGACGGCGCTTGAGCTCGGTCTTGTCGTGATACGGCACAAACGGATACAGGAACTCGATGTTCTGCTCGCGGATCTCGTCGATATTGAGTGCCAACGCCGTGGGGTAGCTCATGACGATGGGGCAGTTATAGCAGTTGCCAGCCGTCGGATCCTCCTTGCGCTCCCAGCGCACGCACGGCATCCAGATGAAGTCGACGTCACGGTCGATGAGGTTCATGATGTGGCCGTGGCTGAGCTTGGCCGGATAGCACACGCTCTCGGACGGCATCGACTCGATGCCCGCCTGGTAGGTCTTCTTGCTCGACTGGTCGGACAGCTGCACGCTAAAGCCCAGGCGCGTAAAGAACGCGTGCCAGAAGGGGTAGTTCTCGTACATGTTGAGCGCGCGCGGGATGCCGACGGTGCCGCGCGGGGCCTCGTCGGGGCTCAGCACCTCGCGGTTAAAGAGCAGCTCGTTTTTCTTTTGAAGAGGTTGGGGGCCTCGGTCTTCTGCTTTTTGTGGCCGGCGCCCTTCTCGCAGCGGTTGCCGGTAATGAAGCGCCTGCCGCCGCCAAAGTCGTTGACGGTAAGCTGGCAGTTGTTGGAGCAGCGACCGCAACGGACGTGCTTTTGTGTCACGGTGAGGTGCGCGATGTCCTCGGCAGAAAGAATGGTCGAGGTGCCGTCGGCGCCGGCGCGATCGCGGGCGAGCAGGGCCGCACCGTAGGCGCCCATGCAGCCGGCGATGTCGGGACGCACGGCATGAACGCCGGTAAGCTGCTCAAACGCGCGCAGCGTGGCATCGGACATAAAGGTGCCGCCCTGGACGATCACCTGGCTGCCGATCTCCTTGGGATCGCGCAGCTTAATGACCTTGAACAGGGCATTCTTGATGACGGAATAGGACAGGCCGGCCGCGATGTCGCCCACCGTGGCGCCTTCCTTTTGCGCCTGCTTAACGCGCGAGTTCATAAAGACCGTGCAGCGGCTTCCCAGGTCGACGGGAGCCTTGGCATGGATGGCGGCGTTGGCGAACGCGCGCACGTCCATGTTCATAGAGACGGCGAAACTCTCGATGAAGCTGCCGCAGCCCGAGGAGCACGCCTCGTTGAGCATGATGTGGTCGATGACGCCGTCCTGACGCGCAGGCACTTCATGTCCTGGCCGCCGATGTCCAGGATGAACTCGACGCCGGGCAGGAACGCCTTGGCGCCGCGCAGGTGCGCGACGGTCTCGATCTCGCCGGAGTCGGCCTTGAGCGCCTCGATGAGCAGCGCCTCGCCGTAGCCCGTGGTGGTCACGTGGCCGATGGTGCAGCCGGCGGGGATGTGGTTGTAGAAATCGGCCATGATGACCTTGGCCGTGCCCAGGATGTCGCCGTTGTTGTTGCCGTACCAGGTGTGCAACAGCTGGCCGTCCTCGCCCACGAGCGCGGCCTTCATGGTGGTAGAACCGGCGTCGATACCGATGAACACGCGGCCGGTGTAGCCGTCGAGCTTGCCCTTGGGGACGACCTCCTGGTCGTGGCGGGTTTTGAACTCGGCGAAGTCCTCGTCGGTGGCAAAGAGCGGATCCAGGCGCTCGACCTCGGCACCCTGTGTGTCACCCAGGGCATCGATAGCCTCGATGAGCTGCGGGAACGTGCTGAGCTTGTTGGACTCATGCGCCATGGCGGCGCCGCTCGCCACAAACAGGTGAGCGTTTTGGGGCACAATGCGGTGCTCCTCGTCCAGGTTCAGCGTTTCGTAGAAGCGTTTACGCAGCTCAGGCAGGTACTGCAGCGGGCCGCCCAGGAAGGCGACGTTGCCGCGGATGGGACGGCCGCACGCCAGACCCGAGATGGTCTGGGTCACGACGGCCTGGAAGATGGAAGCGGCGACGTCCTCGGGACGGGCGCCTTCGTTGAGCAGCGGCTGCACGTCGGTCTTGGCAAAAACGCCGCAGCGGCTGGCGATGGGATAGATGGTGGTGGCGTTGGCCGCGAGCTCGTTGAGGCCGCTGGCGTCGGTGTTCAGCAGGGCTGCCATCTGGTCGATGAACGCGCCCGTGCCGCCGGCGCAGGTGCCGTTCATGCGCTGCTCGATGCCGTTGTCGAAGTAGATGATCTTGGCGTCCTCGCCGCCCAGCTCGATGGCAACATCGGTGGCCGGGATGAGAGTCTCGACGGCGCGCTTGCTGGCGATGACCTCCTGGACAAACTCCAAATCGAGCCACTGGGACAGCAGCAGGCCGCCTGAGCCGGTGATGGCACAGGTCATCTGGGCCATCGGCAGCACAGTCGCGGCACCCTCGAACAAGTCGCGGGCGCAAGCGCGGACGTCGGTGTGGTGACGCTGGTACTTGGCGTAGACAATCTGGTTGTCGTCGTTGAGCACAGCGAGCTTAACGGTGGTGGAGCCCACGTCGATGCCCAGGTGCAGGTTGCCGCGGGCGGCCTCGGGGTTGAAGATCGCGCCTTCGGGGGCCTGGGCGGCGGCTACGGGCTCAGCGGCGGTGGCGGGCTCGCTAGTGACGGACGTCTCCCCTGCCGCGTTCTTGGCATCGGCAACTGCCTCAGCATCTTTCTCGGCAGCCGCGGTCGCGGCCTTCTGCGCGGCGTCCACCACGGCGGGCGCGGCCTCGCGCGCGGCGGCGACCATACGGTCCTTAATGCCTTCGACGAGTTTGCTCATCTGTTTCTCCTCTTAGTTGTTGGACTCGATGGTTGCGGCGGCGTCGACCGCGTCCTCGAGCTGCAGATTCAATAGCTTCATGCCGTATTCCGGCACGTTGATATCGATGGGTTGGCCATACAGGTCGCCGGGACGCACAAAGGCGATAACCGTCATAATGCGCGCCATGGCCTCGGGCGATTCGGAAAGGCCGCGCTCAAACCAACGCTGAATCAGGCCGACCTCGGCACTCACGACGTAGGTGACGTAGTAGTCAAAGAACGTGCCCAGCGCCAGGCCCAAAATGCCTGTCTGCGCACGAGGCACCACGGCCTCGCGCGCCGTATCGATAATCTTTTTAATGAAGGCGGGGTCGCCACCCGGGCCCAGCAGTGCACCGATTAAGTCGCGGTTGGCCGCAAGATAACGCAGCAGCTCAACCGAACCGGGTGCCGGCTCGAGCTCATCGATGTTGTGATAGAGGTCGGGCAGCTTAGCTGCGGTGATGAGCTCCATGCGCTCACGGATCTCGGCCAACAAGCCGTCCTCGATTTGATTGATAAAGTCGGGGATATCGCGGTAGTGCGAATAGAACGTGCGGCGCGTAAGACCGGCGCGCTCGGTGAGCGACGCGACGTTAATGCGCGAAAGATCGCCGCTTTCGGCAAGCTCGCTGGCAAGTGCCTGGCGAAGGGCACGCTGCGAGCGAAGGGACCGGCGGTCGCATTTCTCGAGCTGGGACAAGCGTCCTCCTTGTTACTCAGCCTGTGCGCTATTGCACAGTGCGAGTATTATTGCACACCGTGTGCATCAACACGTAAAGGCAATATTTGGGATGTGACAAAGGGACAGTCCCTTTGTCACATTATTCGATTATGGTGCGGGAATTCTGCTTGCCCATGGTGGCGAGCATATGCTTGGGAACGGCGTGGGTTGCACAGCTGCCGATAGTCACGCTCGCGGCGGCCTTGGCTGCATCGCTACCATTCTTGGTGGCATAGCTGTGACGGAAACGTTTAAGCATGGCGATGTCGTTGCCGCCGTCGCCGTAGACCGCGACCTCGTCCTCGGAGATACCATAGTAGTTTGCCAGCCAGGCCACGCTCTCGCCCTTGTTGCACGCCACGTCCGTGATCTCGAACATCACCGGATCGAACGGCGCATTGACCACGCGGTCCGAGCGCTCGGCAAGATACGCCTTAAGGTCGCGCTCCAACTCGGGCGAGGTCACGCGGCAGTTAATCTTGCAGACATCATGGCGCAGGATATCGCCGATCGACTGGTCAAAATACTGCTCCTCGTGATAGCCGCCACGGGCGCGCATGCCGCGCATCACAATGCGCTTGATGGGGCTGTCCTTTTTAAAGCCTGCCTGGTGCATCTCGAACGATCCACTCGAGAACATGCCATCGGGCGTGGAGCAGTCAAAGCAGATATCCGGAAACTCCTTAAGCAGCTCCTCGGTAATCTGTGGGTCGATGGTCCAGGTCTTGAGCACCTCGCCATGGCCGTCGCGAACGATGGACCCGTTGGAGCAGCAGGCGTCGAGTGCCAGACCTGTAAAGCCATGCTCGCCGATCGGCAGCGTCGAGCGACCCGTTGCGGGAACCACATGCAGCCCGGCCTCGGTCAGCTCGCGAATGGCACGGCGGATGGTCCCGTCTGCCTCGTGCAGGGCGTTCAGCAGCGTTCCGTCTAAGTCACTCGCAAACATCTTGATCATGGATACGCCTCTCCTTCGTCTGCACGATATTGTAGACGAAGGAGAGGCATGCTCTCGTATGGGCGTCCCACACCGCAGCGGCTGTTTCTGTTAAACCGCTGCGCCGCTCATGTCACATTGCTTGTCGCGAGCGACTTTTCATGCGGTAAAACAGCACCGTCGTCAGCACCAGCACCATCAGCATGGCTGCGAATACAATCGCCGGTGCCCATCGATCATACGCGAACCCGTATGCCAATTGGCCAATAGGCGTTGCGCAGGAAAGTGCCATGTAGACGACTGAAAGCACCTTTCCGCAGAGTTCCGTTGGCGCCGTCCGCTGAACAAATGAAACGATTCCGACCGATGCAATACTTGCCCACGCCATGACCCATGCCGAGCCGACTGCAAGTGCGGCTAATACAGGCGTATGAGCGCCACACAGCAGCGCGACGAAAATCGGTATGACCCCAAGACAAATCATCGCGACATACCGGTGCATGCCCTCAAACGAAAAACAATGCGGCCAAATACTGACTAGGCCACCGCCTACAAGTCCGCCCAAGCCCATGGCAGCCTCAATAATCCCGACGCAGGAAGATTGCATGCCGAGATGCCTGGTAACAATTACGGGGGGCACCAATCGTTAACCCAACCAACGCAAGATTCAAAACAGCCGCAAGCAAAATCACAGCGAGCAACGAAGTGTTTTGAAGCAGGTACCGAATCGCCGACAGAAAATCGCTTTGATATGCCATACGGGTCGAGCTATCCCCCGTCACTTCAGAGGGGGCATTTCGTTTGAGTGCGGCCCAAAAACAGCAGCGACGACATCGCAAACGCCACCGCCGCAATCGCGCAAAGGGCATCGATTCCAAAGCATCCGTAGACGGCTGTTCCAACCACGGGACCTAGAATATTGCTCACCATGGTCATCTGCGACACCAATGCGGTTGACCGCTCGACCTTTTCCCTGCCGGCTATGCGCAGCGTCTCAATTTGAAGTATCGGCTTCAGAATAGATTGAACGGCGTATTGGACGCACAGCATCACCGCCACAACGGCCGCAAGGGGCAACGAGCACTTCATGGGGACAAACAGCATCGTTGCAATCATTAAAACAATACCGAGAGCTGCTAGAACGCTCTGATGCCTCTCCGATCAGCCAATACTCCGCCAGCCGGAGTCGCGAGCACACTCGGTATAAACGCTATAGCCGCGACGGCGCCATATAGCGTCGACGAGCCGCTGCGGTCGAGCAAGTAAAGCGGGCACGCAAAGCACAGTGCCGACAACGTCGAATACGCGCACAGCTGTGCAACAAGAAGACCGACGAGTCTTATAGGCGGCGCCGTCTTTTGATGCTGACGCGGCATCTAAATCTCTGCATCCCGTCCATGGCTTTTTGCCTCCTATACATACCATTAGTATGTATTTAATGACTTGAAAAGGGCGGCCGTGGCTACCCTTACATCAATTACATACCGTCAGTATCTATATTACCACCCGGCACGGTTCCATACGTCCCAAATCTGAGCCGTTGTCTGGAGCACTTCATTACCCAAATCGAGCCCTACCGCGGCCGCCATCTGCGCCAAACATTGCGCGCGAGCGAGCATTCGTTCCTTAGACTCAAGCGGACGGAACAATGGTAGCAGCCAAAGATTCGCTAGCAACGATACGGCCTCTGCCGCTTCACGCGGGCATTCGCACGCAATGGAGCCGTCGGCGATGCCCTCCTCGATCACCGGCAAGAGATAGCCGTCTGCCGACTCGTCGAACGAGCCCTGGTACTGCATCGCCAGTAGACGCGAGCTTTTTACCGGATCCGCCGCAGGATGCATGCGTGCCCATAGCTCAATTTGCGGAACGACAGACTCGGGCGCGTACAGTCGCTTGAGCTTTTGGGCTCCCGTCATATTGCCAGCACCGAGTGTCGCGCGGCGGCGCTCAACAATGGGAGCCATTGCCCGATCAAATGCGGCGTTGAAAATCTCTTCTTTGCTCTTAAAGTGATGATAGACAGCACCCTTGGTCATGCCATCGAGGCGGTCGACGATATCCTGGATGCTCGTTCCCTCATAACCCTGTGCGCAGAATAGCTCCAGCGCCGCGTCGAGAATCTTCGCGACCGTCTCTTCGGGATATTTATTGCGACCCATAATCCGTCCATCCGCAACGCAAGTCTTGTGCCTCATTGCAGTATTTTAACGTTGCGGATGGCAGGCGGTCGATTCTACACCGCGGCGGGGCCGTGTTCGCCGGTACGGATGCGGATGACTTCCTCGACCGGCTCGACCCAGATCTTGCCATCGCCGGCGGCTCCGGTGCGAGCGGCGTTGCAGATGATGTCGACAATGCCGTCGACGTGCTCGTCGGCACAAATGAGCGTGAACTGCACCTTAGGGATCGTGTTGACAAGCAACTCGTTGCCGCGCACGTATTCCTTCCAGCCATGCTGCGCGCCGCAGCCCTGCACCTGATTGATAGTCATGCCACGAACATCGGCAGCAAACAGCGCATCTTTGAGAACCTCAAGCTTCTCGGCGCGAACAATCGCCGTAATTTTCTTCATAGTGAATTCCTCTCTTCAATATAAGAAATGAATTGTCCTTCACATGGCACGGGTTTTCCAGGTGCCCGAGATTGCCCTCGAAATCAAAAAAGTTCAACTAAGCGCCGCGTTACTTTCCCAAGTACGCAAGCGACGGTTTGAAAGGGGTGGTCGACGATTGCCTGGGAAAGCCGGCTGCTAATCGAGTCCGGAGAACGAGGGATATGCGCTCTCGCCGTGCTGACTCTCGCATCCAGGCCCAGCGCCTCGTCGGCCTCGTCCACACGCAGGCTGCCATGGAACAGCGCCTTGACCACCGCGGCGATCACCAAGTCGAGCACCAACACAATAGCGACCGTCACCACAATGCCCAAGATCTGCGAGATGAGCAGCGACACATCGCCCGTGTAGAGCAGGCCGCCCTTACCGGTCCACGAGAGCTCCGGCACGCAGAACAGTCCCGTGAGCACGCCGCCCAAGATGCCGCCGATACCGTGGCAGCCAAACGCGTCGAGCGCGTCGTCGTAGCCGAACTTGGTCTTGAGATGACTGATGGCCAAGTAGCAGACGGGAGACACGATCAGGCCCATGACCAGCGCTGCCCACGGCTCGACAAAGCCCGCGCCCGGCGTTACCACCACGAGGCCCGCGACCAGACCGGTGCTAGCACCCACCAGCGTGGGTCGACCGGTGTGCACGCGCTCGACGGCAAGCCACGAGACCATGCCCGCCGCGCTGGCCGTCACGGTGTTGAGGATGGCAAGCGCCGCCACGGCGTCGGCATTAAACTCGCTGCCGCCGTTAAAGCCAAACCAGCCAAACCAAAAGCAGCCCGGCTCCCAGCGCCACAAACGGAACGTTATGCGGTCGGTAGCTCACCATGCCAAAGCCGCGACGACGGCCAAGCATCAGGCAGAGAATCAGGCCCGTAAGACCCGACGAGATGTGCACCACGTCGCCGCCGGCAAAGTCGAGTGCGCCGATGATGTCACCGATAAAGGAGCCCTCGCCGCCCCAAACCATGTGGGCGAGCGGCGCATAGACCACGAGCAGCCAAATGCCCAGGAAAGCCGTCATGGCGCCAAACTTAACGCGGCCGGCCAGGCTGCCCGTGACGATAGCAGCCGTGATCATGGCAAACGCCATCTGGAAGGCGATGTTGATGATCTGAGGATAGACGGCACCGTCCGCGGCATTGCCCTCGGCCGTCCGCAGCACCTGACCGAGCACCGGCAGGCACAGCAGCTGGTCAAAGCCTCCAATAAACGGGCTGGAGCCGTCGCCGCCGTAAGCCAGCGACCAGCCAGCCACAATCCACAGCACGCCCACCAGACCAATGGCGCCAAAGCACATAAGCATGGTGTTAATGACATTTTTGCGCCTGGACAGGCCGCCATAGAAAAACGCCAGACCCGGTGTCATTAAAAACACGAGCATGGTGCAGATGAGCATAAACGTTGTCGATCCCGTATCGTACATTCGCTCCCCCTTGGTCGCATGAACGTTGTCGGCGCTCATGATGGAGCCGAGGGGCAACTGGTGTAGACCAGATACGGCGTTGTTAAACGCTGCGTTGTCGAATGGAAACGGTGCCGCAATCTTGGAAACGGCGCGGCAACGGGCGCGAAACGAACGGGAAATACGCGAGCAAGGGGGCCGTGAGCGTGCCCGTCCCGGCTAGCGGCGAAACAGCTCGCGGGCTCGGTCACGGAGGTCGGTAGCTCGGATGACGCCCTCGTAGCGGTTGATGCGCAAGCGCGGGAAGGCATTGAAGAAGCGCAGGTCGCGTCGGCTGAGCGACACGCTTGGCACCGGACGGCTCATGCGCTTGCCGGCAAGGCGACGGCTGAGCGACGGACGCGGCATGTTCGGCGCGGCATCGGCCACGCGGCGGGCGGCAAGCGCCAGGCCGCGAGCCCCATCCGCGATAAACGTCGGCACCGAAGCCTTCTCGCGCAGGGCATCGAGCGCCGCATCACCCAGCTCTGCCAGCCACGCGTTGACGGCACGGCTGCGGATATGCGTCTGTGCCACCGAGTCAATCGTAGAATCGGGAATGCGCTCGAGCATTGAGTCCGAGGCATCGGCGAGCGACTCATTGATGCGGTCGGCAAGGTCGGCGCGCACGCGCTCCAGCTGGTCGGACAGACGTCGCCAGCTCGCCAACGAGCACACCGCGTCGACCATCATCGCGACCGCGACGATAAAGGCGGACAGCCGCACAATCAGCACCGGCAGATGGCCAAGCAGCCCCAGCAATGCCGGCTCCACTAAACGGCAGATGCACAACGCACCCAAGCCAAACGCGCAGGCCCAGTACAGACAGATGCGTCCGTGCAAGTTAAACGGCAGGTGCGAGTAATCCCAAAAGCGAGCGCCCGTTGTTTTTTCCAACAGCACGCCTACGCTGTACTCAATCACGCTGCATACGAGCGCTGCAGCGACAAACTGGCTCGAGGCATTCGGAATCCCGCGCAGCAAAAGCCAGCAGGCTATTCCGCCCACGCCATAGATAGGACAACACGGCCCCAGCAAAAAGCCACTGTTGGCAAATCGTCCGTGATTGAGCATGGCGCAGACCGTCGACTCCTATGCCCAGCCGCAAAAACCGTAGAAGGCAAACGAGAGCACCAGTGCCGAGAGCGGACAGGTGGCAAGCGTCGCGCCGCTAAACGCCATGTCGATCGCGGTCCCCACCGTCTACCCTCTCCTCTTTTTCGCTCGATTCGCCACTCACGCCATCATCTGCCTCGTCCTTGTGTGGCAGACGACCGGCAACCGTCTCGCGCAGCGCGCACCATTTATCCGCCAGGCACACAATCCACGCCTCGCGACACGTCGGCGGCACTGGCACCAGCGGAAACATATGGCGCGCGATAATATTCCGCTCGCGCGGCGTCAACTCAAAATCTTCCTCGGCACGCGCCAGGGCAAAAAACGGATGTCGAAATCCGTGCAGGCGATGGCTCGGGATCGGGGTCGTGCCAATCGTAGAGAAAATAATCGTGCAGCAGGGCCCCGCGCAGCAGCGAGGCGCGATCGACCGAAATACCAACGCGGCCCAGGCGCTCGGCAAAGGACAGACTCGCCCGCGCTACCGAAGTCACATGTGCGTATAGACCGTCACGTCGCCATGTTGGATAAACTCGCGCGTCAGGTCCAAGCGGCCCGCCTGGGCAAGCTGGCGGGCGGCATCGTCGACCTCGCGCGCGATTTTCTCGGCACGAACGGCATCGGACATGCTGCCTCCTTCCAGCGGCTCACGGCGGCAAGCCACGGCCTGCACGCAATGAATAAAATCATCATCGAATTTACCAGTATGGCATCGGACAAAACGTTTTGCCCCACCAGTTGGCGAATTACCGCGCCGCCGTCACATATCAAACGCCAAAATGTGCGAGACTGTCTTGTGCAATTGTGCCGGCCGAGGGAGTGCCGGCGCACGATTCGCATGGAGTAACCCACAACGATGCTGCTTACGCAAACGACAACGCCCGAGGACGTCAAGGCTCTCGACCGCACCGAGCTTCCGCTGCTCTGCGGCGAGATCCGCCACGCCATCCTCGAAAGCTCCGCCGCCGTCGGCGGGCACGTTGCCCCCAACCTGGGCGTCGTTGAGCTTACGGTCGCGCTCCATCGCGTGTTTAACTCCCCCACCGACAAAATTGTCTTTGACGTGTCGCACCAGACCTATGCCCACAAGGCGCTGACTGGGCGTGCGTACACTTATATCGATCCGGCACGCTACGGTGAGGCTTCTGGCTTTGCCAATCCCGACGAGTCCGAGCACGACCTGTTCGCCATGGGCCACACCTCCACGTCGGTAAGCCTGGGCTGCGGCCTGGCGCACGCTCGCGACCTGGCGGGCGATGCGTACAACGTCATCACCATCATTGGCGACGGCTCGCTTTCGGGCGGCCTGGCGTTTGAGGGCTTCAACAATGCCGCCGAGCTCGACAGCAACTTGATCATCATCGTCAACGATAACGACCAGTCCATTGCCGAAAACCATGGCGGCCTGTATCGCAATCTGGCCGAGCTGCGCGCCAGCAACGGTACCTGTGAGCGCAACGTTTTTCCGCGCGATGGGGCTCGACTACCGCTATCTGGACGCCGGTAACGATGTGTTGGCCCTGGTCGACGCATTGCAGGAACTGCGCGATATCGATCATCCCATCGTGCTGCACGTCTCCACCGCCAAGGGCAAGGGCTTTGAGCCGGCCCAGAGCGACCCCGAGCGCTGGCACCACGTAGGCCCCTTTGACATGGCGACTGGCGCAAGCTCTGCCCGGGCCATCCGAGCGAGCCTGCGCCGCGCACCTATGCCGACATTACGGGCGAGGCGCTCAGCGCCGCCATCGAGCACGATCCGCAGGTCGTGGGCATCACGGCCGCCACGCCCTACATCATGGGCTTTACACCCGAGCTTCGTGCTGCCGCCGGCAAACAGTTCGTCGATGTGGGCATTGCCGAGGAGCACGCCGTCACCTTCTGCCACCGCGCTCGCCCGCTCGGGCGCCAAGCCAGTCTTTGGTGTGTACGGCACGTTTTTGCAGCGCGCCTACGACGAACTGTGGCACGACCTGTGCCTCAACGACGCCCCCGCAACCATCCTGGTATTTGGCGCGTCGATCTTTGGCACCACATCCGAGACGCATCTTTCGTTCTTTGATATTTCCATGCTGGGCGGTCTTCCCAACATGCACTATTTGGCGCCTTCCTGCATGGAGGAATATCTGTCCATGCTGAGCTGGTCGCTCGATCACCGCGAGCATCCCGTGGCGATTCGCGTGCCGGGCATTGGCTTGGTAAGCCGCCCTGACTTGGCGCCTGCCGAGGACGCCGATTACGGCGCCGTTCGTTACAACGTGGTGCGTCAGGGTCGCGACGTGGCTGTGCTCGCGCTCGGCGATTTCTTTGAGCTGGGCGAGCGCGTGGCAAACCACCTGGCTGCCGAGTACGGCATCGAGGCCACGCTCGTCAACCCGCGCTTTGCAACCGAGCTTGACCGTGAGTTCCTCGACAGCCTTGCCGCCGAGCATCGCCTTGTCGTCACCCTCGAGGACGGCATCTTGGACGGCGGCTGGGGCGAGCGCGTGGCATGCTATCTGGCATGCACGCCATTGCGCACGCGCACCTTCGGCATCGCCAAGGGCTTCCCCGACCGCTACGACCCAAACGAGCTGCTCGCGCAAAACGGCATGACGGTCGAGAACATGGCCGCCGAAGCCGTAAGGCTACTCAACGAGTAAGAAAACCTCCGCAAGGGAAGCACCCTCGTGGAGGTTTTTGTTTTCACAGCTCAATTATCTCAATCTGTAACAGATAGAGACCTTTTGGCCGTCCAGATGTTACAGATCGAGACATTCGAATTCCCCTGAAGAGAAAATCTCAATCTGTAACAGTTACTCGGCAAAAACGGCTGCAGATGTTACAGATTGAGACAAAGCAGCAAGGCAGGCCGCCACATCTGCAAGAACCACCACAAAGGTGCCTGTCCCTTTTTGGTAGGTAGAATAACCCATAAGACAAGTATGTTTCTGAGTTATTTCGTGTTGACCCTTTTGAGCGGGATAGGGTATAACTCTACTCAACCGCTAGGGATTTTTTGAGAAAGGTGTTCTACTATGAGCAAGAACCTCTCCCAGCAGGTCGTTCTCGACCGCCGCGGCTTCGTCGCCGCCACCTTCGCAACCGTCGCCGGCCTTGGTCTTGCCGGCTGCTCCGACACCAGCGCCGAGGCTGACAAGGGTTCCGCCGCCGGCTCTTCCAAGAGCTCCGAAGATACCGAGGCTTCCACCACGCTCGACGCCAAGGCATTCGACAAGCTCGTCGACAACGGCCCCAAGGCCGATGACGACGCCATCGCCGCCAGCACCTGGGCCACGGCCGTTAAGGACGCCGGCGTCTTTAAGATCGGTGGCGTTCAGACTTCCACGCTCTTCTCCCTCCTCAACGAGAAGGACGGCAAGACCCGCGGCTTCGATGCCGGTATCGCACAGCTCCTGTCCAACTACATTCTGGGCGAGAACAAGGTCGAGATCACCCAGGTGACCTCGGACACGCGCGAGTCTGTCCTGCAGAACGGCCAGGTCGACGCCGTCTTCGCCACCTACACCATTACCGATGAGCGCAAGAAGCTCGTCTCCTTCGCCGGTCCCCTACTACTACACGCAGCAGGCCATCCTGGTGCTCGCCGACAACGACGACATCAAGAGCGTCGACGACCTGGCCGACAAGAACGTCGCCGTCCAGTCCGGCTCCAACGGCCCCGCCATCCTGGAGGAGTTCGCTCCCAAGGCCAGCCAGCAAGAGTTCAAGACCGACGAGGAGGCCCGTCAGGCACTCCAGCAGGGTCGCGTTGACGCCTACGTCATCGACAACAACATGCAGCAGAGCGCCCTGGTGCGCGAGCCCGGCAAGTACAAGATCGCCGGCAAGCCCTTCGGCAGCAAGGAGCCCTATGGCATCGGCCTGCCGCTCGATTCCGACGGCGTCGCCTTTGTTAACGACTTCCTTAAGAAGATCGAGGACGACGGCACCTGGACCGAGCTGTGGCAGATCTGCATCGGCGACCGCACGGGCGACACCAACGTTCCCGAGCTGCCCGAGGTCGGCGCCTAAGCCCGCAAGCTGGGCAACAGCCGCTACGAAACCATATGGAAACGTACGGAACACTTTATTGCGGTAAACTGTTTCCTCACTGAGTTGTCGGGGCTTCCGTACACACGGGAGCCCCTTTCCTTATCGGCAGGAGGTCCGCATGAGTCTCTCCGAGCTCTGGTCGCTCTATGGCCAGAACTATATCGACGCGCTGCTCGCAACCTGGGGCATGACGCTTGAGTCGTTTGCCATCGCCATGGTGCTGGCCGTCGCCGTCACCGTGATGCGCGTGTCGCCGCTCAAGCCGCTGCGCGTCTTTGGCGACCTGTATGTCCAGGTCTTCCGTAACATCCCCGGCATCGCGCTGCTTATCATCGTCGTTTATGCGCTGCCGCCGCTCAAGGTCGTCCTGCCCTACCGCACCTGCGTTATCGTCGCCACGGTCCTTTTGGGCTCGGCCTTTGGCTCCGAAAACTTTATGAGCGGCATCAACACCGTCGGCGTCGGCCAGGTGGAAGCCGCCCGCTCGCTGGGCATGAGCTTTAGCCGTATCCTCGCCAAGATCGTGATACCGCAGGCACTGCGCTCAAGCGTGCTGCCCATGACCAACCTCTTTATCGCCGTCATGCTCACCACCGCCTTGGGCAGCCAGGTGCCGCTTAAGCCGCAAGAGCTTACCGGCGTGGTGAGCTATATCAACACGCGCTCGCTCGGCGGCGTCGCCGCGTTCTTTATCTCGGCACTCGGCTACCTGGGTACGGCCTTTGTGGTGAGCCACATTGGCAACTATATCGATAAGAAGGTGAGGATCCTCCGATGAGCAAGCATTCCTCCCCTGCACTCACCATGCGCGATGCGCTCTACGAGGCTCCCGGCCCCAAGATGCGCACCAAGATTCGCATCGGCACCGCCATCTCGCTTGTTGCCGTCGCCGCACTCGTCGTCCTGGTACTGCAGCGCTTTTATGTGACCGGTCAGCTTTCGGTCCACTACTGGTATTTCTTTACGCACCTCACCACCTGGAAGTTCTTGCTTGCCGGCTTTGAGGGCACCGTTAAAGTCGCGCTCACCGCTGGCGCCATCGCGCTGGTGCTGGGCTTAGCCCTTATGCTCGGCCGTACCAGCGACATTAAGCCGCTGCAGCTGGTCTGCCGCGTGCTCACCGATTTCTTCCGTGGCGTACCGAGCCTGCTGTTCATCTACTTCTTCTTTTTGGTGCTGCCCCAGTACAAGATCGCGCTGCCGTCGTTTTGGATGCTCACGCTTCCCGTCGCGCTCGCTGCAGCCGGCGTACTTGCCGAGATTTTCCGCGCCGGCGTCAACGCCGTACCGCGCGGCCAGGTCGAGGCGGCCCAGGCGCTCGGTCTCTCCAAGGCTAAAAATCACCTTTAAAATCGTATTGCCGCAGGCTATTCGATTTATCATTCCGTCGTTGATTTCACAGCTTGTGGTCGTAGTCAAAGACACCACCGTCGCCTACGTGGTGAGCTACCCCGACCTCATGCAAAATGCCCGCGTGCTCATTACCAACTACGACGCTCTCGTGTCGGTCTACCTGGTTATCGCGGTCATCTATATCCTCATCAACGTCGCGATCAACAAGGCCGCTGTCTACGTTTCGCACAAGACCGGCGCGACCATCATCCGCTAACGCTTTACCATTTCGAGTCATAAGGAGCCGAGCACCATGGCACAGAGCACTTCTACTTCTGGCAACCAGCCGCTTATCGAGCTCAAGCACGTCGATAAGCACTATGGCGACCTGCACGTTCTCAACGACATCAACCTGTCGGTCGACCGCGGCGAGGTCGTTGTTGTGATTGGCCCCTCGGGTTCGGGCAAATCGACCATGTGCCGCACCATCAACCGCCTGGAAACCATCGACTCGGGCGAGATCCTCATCGAGGGCGAGCCTTTGCCGCAGGAAGGCAAAGACCTTGCCCGCATGCGCGCCGAGCTGGGCATGGTGTTTCAGCAGTTCAACCTGTTCGCACATATGACCGTCCTGCAGAACGTCATGCTGGGACCGGTCGACGCTGGGCGTTCCAAGGAGGAGGGCTCGTGAGCGCGCCATGGACCTGCTGAGCCGCGTGGGCGTGGCCGAGCAGGCCGACAAGGTGCCCGCACAGCTTTTCGGGCGGCCAGCAGCAGCGCGTGGCCATCGCCCGCTCGCTTGCCATGCAGCCCAAGGCCATGCTCTTTGACGAGCCCACGAGCGCCCTTGACCCCCTGAGATGATCAACGAGGTGCTCGAGGTCATGGTCCGTCTGGCCCAGCAGGGTATGACGATGATCGTCATTACGCACGAGATGAACTTTGCCCGCCGCGTGGCCGATCGCGTCGTCTTTATGGCCGACGGCCAGATCGTGGAAACCGGCACGCCCGACGAGTTCTTCGACCATCCCCAGACCAAGCGCGCCCAGGACTTCCTCAACTCCATCAAGGGCCACTAGCCCAATTGCCATATCCGCTCGCCATGACCATCCAAACTCGAAAGCAACACCTATGATCGGAACTCGCACTTCATCGTCATACAGCCCCGCACGTCAACGTCGACCCCGCCGACCGTCCGCTCATCCTGGTGGCGCCGCGCTGGGAAGAGGCGAAAGCCGTTTTAAGCGAAACGCTCTCCCCCAACGAGGAAATCGCAAGCGTCTTTGTCGATGCCATCCTTGCCGCCGGCGGCCTGCCGCTGCAGATGTCCATCACCGAGGACATTGAGGTCATCCGTCATTACGTCGATATCGCCGACGGCATCGCCATTCCCGGCGGCCCCGATGTCAACCCCAAACGTTGGGGCGATGATCGACCCTACGACCCCACCCTCTGCTGCGAGATCCGCGATAGCTTTGAGTTTAAGCTGGTCGGCGAGGTACTCCGCGCCAAAAAGCCGCTCTTTACCACCTGCCGCGGCACGCAGTTGCTCAATGTCGCCACTGGCGGCACCCTGTGCATGGACGTGCCGAGCCTGGGCGCTCGCGAGGGCCGCACGCAGTGGCGCCATACCCACGTGCTCAACGACCCCGTGCATCCCGTCGAGGTCGTGCCGGGCTCGCTGTTGGAGCGCGCGCTTGGCGGGCACAGGCTGATTCCAGACCAACTCCGCACACCACTGCTGCGTCGATCGTCTGGGTAAGAGCACGCGTTTGGTCGCCAAGGCAACCGACGGCGTTCCCGAGTGCATCGAGGTCGAAGGCCAGCCATTCTGCTTGGGCGTGCAATGGCACCCTGAGTACACGTGGAAGACGCTCGAGACCGACTTTAACCTGTGGAAGTCGTTTGTCGAAGCAGCGGCCAAGGTAAAAGCAGGCGCGCTAACTCACGGTGGCGCAACAAAAGGGCGCCCGCCGACCACATGGTCCGACGGGGCGCCCTATTTTATCTGTATCTACGACCTTGGAGCACGGTCCAAGGCTCGCGGTCTCTTATTCAGCCGCTTCGCGCAGGGCCGACATCGTAGCCGCATATTGCTGCTGCAGCGCATGCATTCCGTCGCGAGCGCCGTCAACGGCATCGGCATTACGCAGCGCCTCGGTCACCACGACCGCCGGCTCGTACAGATTATCGAATCCCAGGTTCTGGCTCACACCCTTAAGCGTATGCACGGCCATAAACGCACCCTCAACGTCCCTGCCGCCATAGCGGCCTCCAGCTTGTCCATGCTCGTCATCCAAAAACTTAAGGGCAAAGCGGGCAAGCATTTCCTCGCCCATCAGGCGAACGCTGGCACCGTTCTAATTGGCGCCGATCTTCTCATACGCCTCACGCATGGAACCCATGAATTAAAACTCCTTCGGTCAAACTAAATCGTGGGAAACGCGACGACATCGGCGGGGCGTGCCAACGTCTCGGCGATACGGTCTTGCACCTCGAGCAGACAGTCGAGCAGCAGCGGGTTAAACTGACCGCACTTACCGTCCAGGATCATCTGAATCGCTTCCTGGTGCGGGATGGCGTCCTTGTACACGCGCACGCTCGTGAGCGCGTCGTATACGTCGGCCACCGAAACCACCTGCGCGGCAATGGGGATCTCGTCGCCCTTAAGGCCGTCGGGATAGCCCTTGCCGTCCCAGCGCTCGTGGTGCCAGCGTGCGATCTGGTACGCATATTCCAGCAAGGAATTCCCGGCATGTTGGTGACCCAGCTCAAACAGCATATCGGCACCGAGGGTGGTGTGCGTCTTCATGATCTCGAACTCCTCGGATGTCAGGCGTCCGGGCTTGTTGAGGATCGCGTCGTCGATCGACATCTTGCCGATATCGTGGAGCGCCGAGGCCATAGCGATCGTGGAACGCTGCTCGTTGTCGAGCGGGAACTGGTCGCTGCGATGCACCAGACAGCCAAGCAGCAGCTCGGTCAGCTTCTCGATGTTCGTAACGTGCCTGCCGCTCTCGCCGTTGCGAAGCTCCATGACGCCGGCCATGATATCGATGAGCATGCGACTGTTCTTGACACGCTCGTTGTACTGCTGGGACAGTAGGCTCGTCAGGCGGCGCTGTTTGGCGTATAAGCGGATGGTGTTGCTTACGCGGCGGCGCACGACACGGGAGTCAAACGGGCGGTTGATATAGTCCGAGGCGCCCAGCTCGTACGCGCGCAAAACCATATCGTCGGAATCTTCGCTCGAGATCATGATGACAGGCAGATTGTCGATACCCGATCGGCGCGACAGATCGGCCAGTACCTCAAAGCCGCTTATGCCCGGCATGACAATGTCCAGCATCACGAGCGACAACTCATCGCCACAGCGGTCGACCATGTCGAGCGCTGCACGACCGTTATCGGCCTCGAGGATGCAATACTCGTCCTTGAGCATCTCGTTGAGAATGGCTCGGTTCATCTCGGAGTCATCGACAATAAGCACCAAAGGCTTTTCGCTTTGGAAGGCCTCGATGGAATCGGCATCGGTCACGACCGTACCGGCTTTTGCCTTAGCGCGGCTCAATAATTGGACAGCGCGGCCAACGCCCTCATCGACCGTCTCGCCATGAATGCGAACGCCACCAACACATGCCGTCAAGCTCACGTACTCATGGCCCGGAATAATCGTGGCATCGAACGGCATCGGACACCTGATGCAGGCGACGAGTGAAGTCATCGGAGGGAATATTGGGCATGACGACCACAAACTTGTCGCAGCCATAGCGCACAAGCTCGTCAGTCGAACGAATTCCGCTGCGTATGGCTGTCGCCACAGCACCGAGCGCAAGGTCGCCGGCATGACGGCACACGTATCGTTGAAGACCCTAAAATCATCAAGGTCGATCACCGCAACGCCGGCCTTCATGCGGGCGCTACGGAGCTTTTCCTCGTAATATCGGCGGTTGCGCACACTCGTCAGCACGTCGGTGTAGACGAGGTCCTCTTCTGCAGCCTCTTGCTCATCGATCGGACGTACCATCAGCAGGACGTGAGGCTCGCCCTCGACCTTCAGAGGGCGCAGGCGAGCGCGGTACTCGGTACCATCATTGAGCAGTTGCTCCGACACCTCATCGGAGTCTGCCAAAGCCTCAAGACTCGACTGACGCAGACAAGGGCAGCGATCGCCGGCGAGCAGGCAGTTAGGCTCGCTCTTAATCTGATCGGCCGACAGCAAACGTACCACGGGGTAGGTCCTTCGCGACACGGGCGACCTCAGCGGCAGCCTCCTCGTCGGTTAGATTTGCCTCGTGATTATTGAGCATACGGGGGCCCTTTCAATCGTTGCGTTTGATAGCAGTTGGTATCAAATGGTACAAGGGTAGCATCTTGTTGATGCAGGTAAGCACGTGAATATCGTTACATTTTCATGAGTTGGCAAACGGTATATTTGGAGCTGCAGACGCAAGGTTTGGAGGGCGTTTGTTAACATCGCCGAAACGCTTGCAAGCGCTGCCCGCCAAGGCCATTAAAAGCGCTGGGGCTCTAGAATATCGCGAACGGCACGAGCCGCTGCCGCCGGGCGTCTCGAAGGCCGTTATGCGCTCCGGGAATCGTCACGAGCGGGCAGCCCAGGAACTCTGCAGCTGCTCGCGTGCCCGCCTCGCGGGATGTGCCAATCGAAAGCTCACCCAGAAGCACGGCGGCAACGGCCTTTGGTACGCTGATCTCTTCCCATTCGGGCGCATAGGTCATGTTGGGCCCGTATTCGTTCGCCATGAAACAGCGGCCGTTGCGCAGGGCATGCTTGGCTTCCGCTTCAGTTGTCTTGGGAGCCTCGGGGTCCGAATCGCCGATGGCGCCCAGGAAGGCCCTCAATGCCCTCGAGACCTTCCCCGCCGCAATCATGTCGAGCAAAATGGGGGCCGCGCCCATGCCAGCACCTTCACCCGTCACGGCGGGCTCGTGCAGAATCGCACGCGAAACGACAGCCGGGTTTGTGCGAAGAAGCTCCAGAGCCACCAACGTGCCGGCACTGTGCGCGAGCACGTTTGCCGGAGCGCCGACGTACTCGATAACGGCTTGCAGATCGGCGGCTTGGGCAGCAAGATCGTAGCGGCCGTCTGCCGCGTCGCCGCTCTCGCCGCAGCCGCGGCGGTCGTAGGCAATTACGCGGTAGTCACAGCCGAGCTCGCGGGCGATGCCGTCAAAGAAGATGCCGTCGACGCAGGCACCGTGCACGCATACCAAGGCAGGCGCATCGGACGGCACATCCGGGCCGGCATATTCGCGACAGGCAATCGTGGTGCCCGCATTCTCGACTGTAAAATCCATGTTGTGCCCCCATTATCAATACCTATTCAGACGCACGCCAGCATGGCTGGATGGGCCCTCGTCGTCTTATGCTTTGTTAACAGATTAACTGTACCCAACTCGAAGCCTTTTCATGGCGCAGCATCGATGGGCGGAGTGAGAAATCGAAACCCGTAAAGCACAAGCCCGGACCATACGTTTGGAGCCGATGCTATGCTTAGGCACAATTGTCTTGAGGAGCATATGCCTATGTCTACGTTTTTGAATGCCAGCCCTATCTTTGGGCCCGTTCGCAGCCGTCGCCTTGGTCTCTCGCTCGGCGTCAACATGATGCCGGCCAGCGGCAAAATCTGCACGTTCGACTGCATCTACTGCGAAAACGGCCTCAACGCGGAGCGTCCCTGCCACGAGCCGTATAACACAGCCGACATGGTGCTCGACGCACTCGAGGCCAAGCTGCGCGAAATGGCAGCCGAAGGCGAGCTCCCCGATGTGATCACCTTCGCAGGCAACGGCGAGCCCACCGCCGCACCGGAGTTTCCGCAGGCCATCGCCGGCGCCGTCGCGCTGCGCGACGAGTTTGCCCCGAACTCCAAGATCGCCGTGCTCTCCAACGGCACGCGCGCCGACCGCCCCGAGGTACACGATGCGCTCATGATGGTCGACGACAACATCCTCAAGCTCGATACGGTCGACCCGGCATTTATCCAGCTGCTCGACCAGCCCGTTGGCCCCTACGATGTGGAGCACCAGATTGAGACGTTCGCAAGCTTTGACGGCCACGTCATTATCCAGACGATCTTTTTGACGGGCGAGTACCAGGGTAAGTCCATCGACAATACCGGCGAGGAATACGTTGGTCCTTGGCTCGCAGCGCTTGAGCGCATTCGCCCGCAGGAAGCAACCATTTACACGGTGGCGCGCGAGACACCGGTCGCCGGCCTTGCCAAGGCAGCACCCGAGGTGCTCGACGCCATTGCCGCGCGCGTCCAAGCCCTCGGCATCCCCTGCCAGGTGAGCTACTAGCAAAACCACGCAGCAGCTAGTGCCCACCATCCCGCCCCATCAGTTGCGGTGATATAGTTCCTGTTTATGCTGTTAAACCGCTTAAATCGGAACTATATCACCGCAACTTTTATAGACGCGTGGGTGGGCTATACTAGCTGCGGATGAAAGGAAGTTAGCCATGTTTGACAAAGGACCCGTGCCCGGCCGCAACGACGCTTGCTGGTGTGGCAGCGGCAAAAAATACAAGAAATGCCATAGCGCCTTTGATGAGCGCCTCGAGCGCTTGTGGGAAGAGGGCTGGGAGGTTCTGCCTCGCACGCTCTACAAGACGCCCGCCGATATCGAGGGCATCAAGCGCTCGGCCGCCATCAACGTGGGTGTGCTCGATTACGTAGGCGAGCACATCGCCGCGGGCATGACCACCAACCAGATCGACCAGATGATCTACGACTACACCGTCGAGCACGGTGGCACGCCGGCCGACCTCAACTACGAGGGCTACCCCAAGAGCGTGTGCACCTCGATCAACGACGTGGTCTGCCACGGCATCCCCTGCGATACGGACGTGCTGCACGATGGCGACATCATCAACGTGGACTGTTCCACGATCCTGGACGGTTACTTTAGTGATTCGAGCCGCATGTTCTGCATCGGCGAGGTCTCGGCCGAGCGCCAGCGTCTGGTCGACGTCACTCGCGCCAGCGTGGAGGCGGGTCTGGCCGCCGTCAAGCCATGGCTGCCGCTGTCCGTGATGGCCGAGGCCGTGCAAAAGACGGTCGAGGACGCCGGCTTTAGCGTGGTGCGCGAGTACGGCGGACACGGCATCGGTAAGGAATTCCACGAGGACCCGTTTGTGGGCTTTACTACCGAGGCTCCCGACGTAGACACCATCATGGCGCCGGGCATGGTCTTTACCATCGAGCCCATGGTCAACGCCGGAGCGCCCGACATCAAGATTAGCAAGGGTGACGGTTGGTGCGTGCGCACCAAGGACGGCAGCGATTCGGCCCAGCACGAGGTACAGCTCGTGGTGACCGAGGACGGCTACGAGCTGCTGAGTTGGTAGCTGTAGATGCGCCGGATGCTGACGGGCACGCTCGTCTTGCATCCGGCGTTTTTGTTTGAGCGTTTTGCCTGATAAAACCTGCCAAAATAAACCTGTCCCTTTTTGGCAGGTCAAGCGGAAAGGACTGCTTGTGAACATTCTGGTTTTGCTGCCCGTCAACGACCGCCATCGCGCAATTCTTGAGTCGAGCGCTCCGGGCGAGGACTTTATCTACGCGAGCTCCGACGCCGCCACGCGCAAGCAGGTCGCCGATGCCGACGTGATCTTGGGCAACATTGACCCTGCCCTGCTTACCGCGTGCAAGCACCTCCAGCTGTTGCAATTGCAGACCGCCGGCTATGACGACTACCTTGCCGCCGGCACCGTGCCGGCCGACGCCAAACTGTCTTGCTCGGTGGGCGCCTACGGCCAGGCCGTGAGCGAGCACATGTTTGCCATGGTCCTTTCCATGATGAAGCGCCTGCCCGGCTATCACGATCTGCAGCGCGAGCATCGCTGGGAGGATTTGGGGCCGGTTACCTCGCTCAAAAACGCCAATGTGCTGGTGCTGGGCGCAGGCGATATCGGCGGCCACTTCGCCACGCTCTGCCGCAGCATGGGCGCGCACGTCCGCGGCATCAAGCGCCATCCGCTCGTCTATCCCATTGTGTTTGAGGACATGGACGGCATGGACGCCCTGCCCGAGCGCCTGGCCGAGGCCGACATCGTCGCATCCTTCATGCCGAGCACACCCGAGACCCGCGGCCTGGCGAACGCCGAGTTCTTCGCCACGATGAAGCCGGGCGCCTTCTTTGCCAACGGCGGCCGCGGCGACCTTGTGGTCGCCGACGACTTGGTTGCGGCACTCGAGTCCGGGCACCTTGCCGGCGCTGCGGTCGACGTCACCGACCCCGAGCCGCTGCCTGAGACAAGCCCACTGTGGGATGCGCCCAACATGCTCATCACGCCGCATGTCTCCGGTTGGTTCCACCTGGCAGCCACGCTCAACAACGTGGTGGATATTGCCGCGGAGAATCTACGCCACCTACAGGCCGGCGAAACTTTACGTTGTTGGATTGAACATTAGGGGATCTATTCCGCCGTTCTAACGGACGGCGGACCGGTCGACGCTACGAACCCGCCGTTTGGCCAATCTGCCGTTCAATTTCAAAGGCGCGACCAGAAGGTCAGCGCCTTTTCATTTCACGGCACCTTGGCTCAAACGGCGGACTCTCGCTGACTTTTGCTCAACCTGCGGCGTTTCTTTTTTGGTGCAATGGGGTCAGGTTAGTTTGCACTATGACGTTGGCTCTACCTGCGGCGTCCTGACAGTTCCGCCCTAGCTGTTGGCATTTACCCAGATAAAACCTGCCAAAATGAACCTGTCCCTTTTAGGCAGGTTTTAGAGCTCTACGCTTTCGGCGCCGTTGATGGTTAGGTTGCGCTCGTAGGAGGCGGTGAGGGCGCGGATGGCGTACATCACGTCGCGTACGCCGCCGGTCTCGTAGCTCGAGTGCATGGCCAGCTGCGGCAGGCCCACGTCCACGGCATGCATGCTCGCCTGCATGTTCGACAGATTGCCGAGCGTGGAGCCGCCGGCCATATCGCTCTTGTTGGCGAAGGCCTGTGTGGGCACGTCGGCGTCATCGCAGATAGCCTGGAACACCGCGCGGCTAAAGGCATCGGTGCAGTAGTGCTGGTTGGCGGCTTCCTTGATGACAATGCCGCCGTTGAGCACGACCTGGTTGCGGGCATCGCACTTCTCGGCGTGGTTGGGATGCACGGCATGCGCGTTATCGCAGCTCACGAGCATCGAAGCAGCAAGTGCGCGATGGTACGATTCGTCGTCAAAGCCGAGCGACCCGTTAATGCGGCGCAGCGCATCGGCCAAGAAGGTCGACATGGCACCCTGCTTGGTCTCGGAACCAACCTCCTCGTTATCGAAGCAGCAGAAGACCGAGACGTCGCGCGCGTTCTCGGCACCCAAAAAATGCCTGCAGCGAGGTGTAGGCGCAGGCCAGGTCGTCGAGCTTGGGCGTCGAGATAAACTCGTCAGCCCAGCCCCAAATGCGCGCATCCTGACGATTGACCAGGAACAGATCGCGGCCCAGAATCTGCTCGGGCTCAACGTCCAGCTCGTCGGCGATCAGAGCATCAAAGTCGCCCTGCTTAAGATCACCGGCGCTGATAAGCGGGCAAAGGTCGACGGCTCGGTTGGGAGCAAAGCCCTCGTTAACGCCGCGGTTCATGTGGATAGCAAGGCTCGGGATAATAGCGACTTCGCGCTCGGTAGCGAGCAAACGGCTCTCGATACGTTCGCCCTCGCGCACCAGTACGCGGCCCGCGAGCGCCAGCGGGCGGTCGAACCAGGTGTAGTCGATCATGCCGCCGTAGGCCTCGGTGTTCAGGCGCAGCGTCTCGCCTGCGCCGTCGAGTTCGGGCACGGCCTTGACCTTAAACGTCGGCGAATCGCTGTGCGACGCCGTGAGCTGAAAATGATAGTCACCGGCAACACCGTCCTCGCCCCACGTCGCGGCCAGGTCCTCGCCCACTTTAAAGGCAACAACGCTCGAGGTATTGCGCTGCGTGTAGTAGCGCCCGCCCGGTTCGATGTCCCACGCCGCATTCTCGGGCAGGTAGGTAAAGCCCGCCTCGTCGAGCTCGGCCATAATGGTCGCCGCCGTATGGAACATGCTGGGGCATGCCTCGATAAAGTCGATAAGGTCGTTGGCGGCCTCGATATCGTCGGCAGTCACGTGCACGCGCTCGGGCGTTTCCTGATCCGTCATGCTCTCCCCCTTTCGCTGGGTTGATGGTTCCCTCCAGCATACCCCGCCACGCCAGCGCCGCACTCTTCATTCCGTGTTTAATCCCGCGCCGCTCGCCAAGTTGAGCCATCATGCCCGTGCACCTTTGCGACAATTACGCTAACAGGACGAGAGGAGCCATCATGAAGCCACGTAACATTGCCATCGCCTGCGGTGTCGCGGGAGTCGCCGTCGGCCTTGCCGCTGCCACCGGTATCGTTTATCACAAGCAAATCAAGTCCGCCGCGTCGCTCAAACGCTTGACCGGCTACGCGGATGGCTATGACCTGTACGCAATCGACATCGCCTACGACTACGATCTTGATCGCATCATCGCCGCTGGCGTGCGCGACGACCAGGCCTACATCGATGCCGTGGTGGCGCAGGTGCTGCCCGGTGTGCCGGTACATGTCCAGGCGCCCCAGTTTGCCTGCAGCGCTTTTGTCGCCGTAGATGCCGAAGGCCGCGTGCGCACCGGTCGCAATTACGACTTTAAGGACGACACCTCGGCGCTGCTGGTGCGCAATCACCCACGAGGCGGCTATGCCTCCATCGGGTTTGCCGCCCTTAACAACCTGGGCGATAACACTCCGCTTGACTCCGTCGGCGGACGTGCCGCCGCACTCATGGGCCCGTTTGCCCAGCTCGACGGTGTTAACGAATGCGGCGTGTCCATTGCCGTACTCACCCTGGATTCCAAGCCCTGTGACCAGGACACGCAACGGCCCGTCATCAACACCTCGCTCGCCATCCGTCTGGTGCTCGACCGTGCCGCCACCACGCAAGAAGCTGTCGACCTGCTTTCCGCCTACGACATGCACGCCATGGCAGGACGCGATTACCACTTCTTTATCAACGACGCCGCCGGTGACGCGCGCGTAGCAGAGTGGGACCCGCGCGATCCGGACCGCGCTTTCAAAGCGACTCCTGTACGCCAGGTTACGAACTTCTACGCCTGCTATGACGACGAAGTGCTGCCCAACCAAAAGAATGGCGAGCTGGGCCATGGCAAAGAGCGCGCCGTCGCAATCGCCGATGTCCTTGACGCCCATGTCGGTGCCCAGGACGAAACGATTGCCTGGGAAGCCTTGCGCGCTGCAGCGCAAGAGCCCAATCCGGAAGACATCACCAGCAATACGCAATGGTCGGTCGTCTTTGACAATACCGAGCCCGCTGCCGCCATCACGCTGCGCCGCCACTGGGGCGACGTCGACGCCTTCGCGCTGTAAGGAGCTGGCACCGTCGGCCTTACGCTCGCCTGACGTTATTTACATTTCCATACGCTTGAGCTAACACGTTTTACCCCGTATCAACAGTGTGCGGGGGTAAACTTATGCGCATGTTATAACTTGCCCGGAAGGACTCATCATGCTTAGGATCGGTCTTCTTACCAGTGGCGGCGACTGCCAGGCGCTCAACGCCACCATGCGCGGCATTGTCAAAACGCTTATGACCAATAGCGAAGAACCTATCGAGATCTATGGTTTTGAGGACGGCTACCAGGGCCTTATCTACAGCAGGTTCCGCGTCATGACGCCCGCCGATTTTAGCGGCATCCTCACCCGCGGCGGCACCATTTTGGGCACGAGCCGCACGCCGTTCAAGCGCCTGAACATTCCCGAGGCCGACGGCGTCGAGAAGGTGCCCGCGATGGTCCACACCTATCATAAGCTGCAGCTCGACTGCCTGTTTATGCTGGGCGGCAACGGCTCCACCAAGACCGCCAACCGCCTGCGCGAAGAGGGCCTCAACGTTATCGCCCTGCCCAAGACCATCGATAACGACACCTGGGGCACCGAGATGACGTTTGGCTTTACGAGCGCCATCGACGTCGCCACCAAGTGCATCGACGACATCCACACTACCGCCTCGAGCCACGGCCGCGTGTTCGTTATCGAGATCATGGGCCACAAGGTTGGCTGGATTCCGCTGTACGCCGGCGTCGCGGGCGGCGCGGATGTCATCTTGATTCCCGAGATCCCCTACGACATGGATAACGTCATCAAGACCATCGAGCATCGCATGGAGACCGGCAGCCGCTTCACCATCGTGGCCGTCGCCGAGGGCGCCATCTCTAAGGAGGACGCGGCGCTGTCCAAGAAGGAGTACAAGAAGAAGCTCGCCGAGCGTACGAGCCCATCGATCGTCTACGACATCGCCAAAGGAGATCGAGGCCAAGACCGGTCGCGAGACCCGCGTTGCCATCCCCGGCCACACGCAGCGCGGCGGCCAGCCCGACGCCCAGGACCGCATCTTTGCGACCCAGTGCGGCGTCGAGGCCGCGCTTGGCTGCCTGCGCGGCGAGTTTGGCTACATGATTGCACTGCGTGACGGCAAGATGTGTCACATGCCGCTCGAGGATGTCGCCGGCAAGCTCAAGTATGTCGACCCCCAGAGCGATCTGGTGCGCGAGGCCAAGGCGCTGGGCATCAGCTTTCGGCGACGAATAGCCTCGGCCGAAATCCATCCCATCGGGCCCTCCGACCCCGCCCGACGTATTTCGATTTGGCTCCTCCCTTGACTCCGTCAAAGGTCGCCAATCGAAATCGTCGGGCGGGGTCGGAGGGCCCTTTCGTTTACATACTGCCGAGGCTATTCGCCTTCTTGCTACAGGTGCCTAGCCTGAAATTAAGTTGCGGTGAAATAGTTCCAGCTTAGCCCTCAAATGGCTGAATCTAGAAACTATTCCACCGCAACTTACTGAGTGGGGGCTCTTGGCCGCTACTTGCACTGACATTTGTCCTGAAATGGCTGGTCATTAGGGGTTGCTACTCGTAGTTGCGGTAGGGTTGGGGCAGATTCTAACTAGAAATGGTGGTCTCTACCGGTTGCTCTCGGCATACTCGGCTCATTCGATTCGACCATCAAACGAAAGGAACCACCATGGATCTTGCGATGGCGCAGCGCCTCGTCGATCGCCGCAAAGCTGCCGAGCTTTCTCAGGAGGCGCTTGCCGCCCAGCTGGGTGTGAGTCGTCAGGCTGTCAGTAAATGGGAACGCAGCGAGTCCTCACCCGATACCGATAACCTCATTGCGCTCGCCGCGCTGTATGGCGTGTCGCTGGATGAGTTGTTGTATGGGGAAGCGGCTAGTGATGCCGATGGCTCAGAGGACGGCAGCACCGAAACGGTGGATGAGGCTAAAGAGGCCGAAGATTCTGCCGAGCACGCCGATTGTGGCGACAAACCACTTGTCGATATTTCCCTCGCGCGCGGCATCCACGTCATTGATCCCAATAAAGGCGAGGAAGTCCATGTTGGCTGGAACGGCATCCATGTGACCAACGAGCGCAAGGGCGAAGAGGTGCATGTGGGGCCGGACGGCGTGCATGTCGATACGCTTGAGAACGATGGACATAGCGTGCATACCAATGACGACGGCACCGTCACCATCGACGGCGAGACGTTCTCCAGCTGGAAGGAAGCACACGACAAGCTCGACCATCATGGCAAGCATTTCCACACCAAGGTCGGACGCACATGGAACAAATTCCCCTTCCCCGCGCTTGTCGCCCTCGCCTATCTGGTGCTCGGCATCGTCTACGGCACATGGGCTACGGGACTCTTCCTCGTCTTTTGATTCCCGTCTATTACGCGCTTGGCGACTTTATCGACCAACGCCACTTATCTAAGCTGATCGATGTCGTCTATTCAGTCAGTTCCGAGGCATGGTTCCTCTACATGTGGCTCTGCCTGAAACAACCCCATCCCGCCTGGGTAATCCTCATCACGATTCCCATCGTAAAGGCGCTCATGCGTTGGGGCCGTAAACAATGGAAGCATCGCGAGCAAGCCTAAACCATCCCAGCCCGATAGCAGCACCCAACTAGTACCCCCGCCCATCCCTCCTAAGTTGCGGTGAAATAGGGACTGTTTTGAGGCTCCAAAGCGCCAAACAGTCCGTATATCACCGCAACTTACAAACAACTGAGTCAGTTCCGGCACGGAGATTAGCATCGAGCTGGCCGCGCACCAAGAAAAGGGGCTATCTACTACGTTTAACTCGATGGGGCCAACCATGACCGCCTTTTTTTCGAAAAATCGACAGGCCTTCTACCTGCGGTTTTATTTTTCGTTTTCCCGGATAGTTAAGGGTATCCGATTAAACGTAGTAGATAGGCCTGTTTTGTGGCATACGACCCATTCAAGCCCTATCTCGAAGGCTAAAGAGAGCCTCTCACCCACGCCTGCGGGCGAAAACCAAATAGAATGAAAGGCAAATGGAAAGCCCGTTTGACGAGCGGGAGGACATATGCGCGACGTAGCCGAAAGCGACTGGAAGCTGTTTAAGAAAATGCTTCCTCAATGGCAAGAACGTTATATGGAAAAGCTCATCGGCCAGTACGTTGAGATGCTGAACGGCGACAGCGAAGCGTCCAGTAGATTTTGGGCACTAGAAAAGCGCCTCAATAGAGACAAGCTGTCCTCAGGCGTAATTGCAAACGACATTCGCCGCAGCACAATGCACCGCGAGATAGCCAATTTGCTTATCGACAGCGTGATCACCCTTGACGACCTTGACGGTTTTACCGAGGACATTAAGAGCTATGCGCGGCACTGGATTGGCCAGTAAGGGCACTGAGCGACAAACATCCCCAGCAAAACGGGGCAAACGCCAGGCCGCCCGATGGGTGCCCGGCGTTTGCCCAGATAAAACCTGCCAAAATAAACCTGTCCCTTTTTGGCAGGTTACTCGGCACTCTTGAGAGCACCGACCATGTCGATCTTGTTGAGCGTTTGATTGGTAGCGAGGTTGACGATAAACGTAAAGCCAAAGGAAAGCACCACGGCGAGCACGTAGCTCAGCGGCTCGACTTCGACGTCAAAGTACAGCGACGGCATCTGCAAAATGTGGGTAAAGCTCTCGGCCAGCAGGCCACCCAGCGGCACGCCCAGCGCGGCGCCAATCGCCGTGAGAATCAACGTCTCCTTGTTGACGTAGTGGTGCACCTCGCCGCGACGGAAACCCAACACCTTAATAGTCGCCAGCTCGCGCTCGCGCTCCGAGATATGTTCGTGTTGGACAGCGTAAACACCACCACAAACGATAGGCACGCTGCCATAAAGGTCACGAGCACCACGACCGAATTGATAATCGTAAAGTTCGCCTCATAGTTTTCCCAATGCTCGGCCGTACTCGAAATCGTAAGCCAACCGTCACTCTTAAGATTCTTGCTAAACGCAATCTGGTCGGCCGACGAACCCTTAAGCAGTACAAAGACGCCGTTAAGACGCGCGCTTCGGTCGAACGCGCGCTCATAGGTGCTCTGCGTCATATAGAGCGTGTTGCCCAGATAGTTGAGCGAAATGTCGCTAACCTTGACCTTGGCGACGTTGAGCGACGAATCCTGGACGTGTGCTGTGTCGCCCGGCTGAATCCCCAGCACCAGTTGCGAGCTCTTGCTCAAGTACACGTCCCCGTCACGCAAGGCCAGCGGTTCATTGGACTCATCCTCCAGACGCACGTAATCGCCCAAGTCACCCGTGCGGTCATCGGGCACCACGATCAGCTGCACGGTCTCGCTCTTGCCGCCAAACGTAAAAGTGACGTTGTCGGTCATGATTGGCAGGGTCGAGGTCACGGTCACGTCGGAATCCTTGGCCGCGCTGCGCTCATCCAACGCCGCGCACGTCTGCGAAAAATCGTCGGGATTGGCGACCGCCAGCAGGTCGTAGCGCGTGATATGCCCGTACTGTTTGGGCGAAAGCGCCACCGACGTGTCGCGAATGCCCATACCGCAGATCACGAGCGCCGTGCAGCCGGCGATACCGAAGATGGTCATAAAGGCGCGCTTTTTGTAGCGGAACAGGTTACGTGCTGCCACCTTGTTCAAAAAGCCCATGCGGCGCCAAATAAAGCCGATGCGCTCAAGCAGGATGCGAGAGCCGGCGCGCGGGGCCTTGGGACGCATGAGCGAAGCCGGCGTCTCGGCCATCTCGTGGCGGCAGGCGATAATCGTAGCGCCCACCACGCCCACGGCAAACAGCGCCACAGACACGAGCGACGACACGATGTCGTACGAAAGCAGCATCTGGGGCAGTGAGTACATGTCGTCGAACACCGTAAACAGGAACAGCGGCAGGCCCACAAATCCGATGATGTTGCCGAGCACGCCGCCGATCAGACAAGCCCACAGCGCATAGTCCACGTATTTGGACAGGATACGTCCGCGCGAATAACCGAGTGACTTATACAGGCCGATGAGCGTGCGCTCCTCCTCGACCATACGCGTGGCGGTGGTAAGACTGATGAGCACGGCGACGATAAAGAAGATGAACGGGAACACCGTGGCGATGGCCTCGATTGACGAACTGTCGCTCTCGACGCTCGAGTAGCTTGCGATGTTACCGCGGTCCTGAATGTACCAGGTGCATTCGCCCAGATCGGAAAGCTCGGCGCGGGCATCGGCAAAATGCTGGTCAGCGGCGGCGCGGCGCTGGTCCAGGTCAGCTTGCGCCTGTGCACGTTCGTCGCTGCCCTCGGCCATACGGTCGATGTTGCCCTGTTCGATCCCAAAGAGCATATTCGCCTGGCGCTCGGCCGTATCCAAGCTTGTCGGCGTGTCAATCGTCAACTCCTGGACGCGCGCCTTCTCACGCTCCTCGCGGATCTTCTCGATGTTGCCTTGACCCTCGTTGATCTTTGTCGTGTAGCATCCGAATAGGAGTTGAGACTCTTGGCTCCCTCGACGATCACGTGGACTGAGGAGTAGGAAGAAGATGTCGCGGCGTCCTCGTTCACATAGAACTTATAGTCCGCAGCCGAAGCAGCGCGAAAGGCGTTGACCGTCGAGTCGGAGCTCACGTCGGTAGGGATCGAGGACCTCGGCCGTGATGGTGTAATTGCCTGTGCCGAACTGATCCTTGGCGCTTTGGTTGGACGAGCTCGCGTCATTGGCGGCAAAACTCACCGTATCGCCGAGCTTTTTGCCCGAAGCCTTCAGGAACTTCGAAGTCACCGCGACCTCGCCGGCGCTCTCAGGCAAATCGCCGTTCACGAGCACTGGCTGATCGATGTTCTCCTTGGAGAGACTTTGCACGACCACGCGCTCGCGCGTTGTGCCCACGGCGGTATAGGCAGTCTCGGCATAGATGCCCTCGGCCGTCTCGACGCCGTCGACCTCTTGGATAGCCGCAAGATCGTCGCGCGTAAGGCCATAGGTCGACTGCACGTTAATGTCATAGACATTCTGCTGGTCAAAATAGGCGTCGACCGAATCGCACAAATCCTCGCAGCCCGCCTTAAGGCCGCACATCACGCTCACGCCAAGCGCAGTGATGACCACGATAGATAGGAAGCGCTTAAGACTGCCCCGAATCGCGCGGTAGATGCCACGGCGAAACACCGTCGGCACCATATCGTTTGAGCTTTGGGCGGTACGGTAGGTCGCGAACTCCCGGTCGCGGCCCGCGTGCTCCGTATCGTGGTTTTGGCTGTTTTGGCGGTCTTGGTCCATGGGCGCTACCACTCGATCGTCTCGATAGGCACGGGATTTTGCTGGACCGTCTCGCTCTCCACGCGGCCGCTCTTAAAGCGGATCAGGCGATCGGCCATGGGCGCCAGCGCGGAGTTGTGGGTGATGATAATGACCGTGATGTCCTGCTTGCGGCAGGTGTCCTGTAGCAACTGCAAGATCTGCTTGCCGGTTTTGTAGTCGAGTGCACCCGTGGGCTCGTCGCACAGGAAGCAGCTTGGGGTTCTTGGCCAGTGCGCGGGCGATGGACACGCGCTGCTGCTCGCCGCCCGAAAGCTGTGCCGGAAAGTTGCCCAGGCGTTCGCCCAGGCCAACCTGACGAAGCGTCTGTTCGGCATCGAGCGAATCGGGGCAGATTTGCGCCGCGAGCTCAACGTTTTCGAGCGCCGTCAAGTTGGGGACCAGATTGTAGAACTGGAAGACAAAGCCGACGTCGGCGCGGCGGTATTCCACGAGCTGCGCCTCGTTGGCGGAGCTCACGTCGCGCCCGTCCACCGTCACGGTGCCGGAGGTTACCGTGTCCATGCCGCCCAGGATGTTGAGCGCCGTGGTCTTGCCGGCACCCGAGGCGCCCAGGATAATGGCGAGCTCACCGCGCTCGACCGTAAAACTCGCGCCGTCGAGTGCGTGAATGCGGGCATCGCCCTCGCCGTATGCCTTGATGACGTCTTTGAATTCGATATAAGCCATCGATTAATTCCCATCTGGTCGGATAACTCTTTAGTATTACCCATTTCCCACCGACCAAAAAGGGACAGGTTTTTTTTGACAGGTTTTATATGGGGGAATGGGGGGCGCAGATGAAGCGCCGGGAAGGCAGAGAAATCATCGACGGGGTCAGGCCGACCGCCAAACACAACGCACGCATCTCTATCTGTCAGCAAAATCATTCGAACAACTGTTCGTTTCTATGATATGATTCAGTTATCTAAGCAGGCCAATACGCAGAAAGGCGGCCAACATGGCGTTCGACTTTAAGAAGGAATGCAAGGAGCTCTACAAACCTGCAAGCAAGCCGAGCATCGTAACTGTCCCGCCTATGAGCTACGTTGCCGTTCGCGGAAAGGGCGACCCAAATACCGAAGGTGGCGAGTATCAAAACGCCCTGCCGCTGCTTTACGGAATCGCCTATACCGTCAAGATGTCGAAGAAAGGCTCAAGGAGTATCGAGGGCTATTTCGACTTTGTGGTACCGCCGCTCGAGGGTTTCTGGTGGCAAGACTCCCCGAGCGGCGACATCGATTATGTACGCAAGGACGATTTCAACTTTATCTCGTGCATCCGCCTACCCGATTTCGTCACCCGAGATGACTTTGACTGGGCAGTCGCGGAAGCCACGAACAAAAAGAAACTGGACTTTTCTGCCGTCGAGCTGCTTAAAGTTGACGAGGGTCTCTGCGTTCAATGCATGCATACCGGGCCCTATGACAGCGAACCGACAACCGTAGACGCCATGCATGAATACGCGACCGAGCAGGGCTATGTCCCCGACTTCTCAGACAACCGTTTACATCACGAAATCTATCTCTCCGATCCACGCAAATGTGCGCCGGAGAAACTTAAGACTGTGGTTCGTCATCCTATCAAGCGCGCTGAATAGCGTGGGGCGTCATTTCACGCGCTAGGTTTTAAGCCAGCCAACCAGCCGCCTCCTGGGCCGTCCGGTAATTATCTTGACGCGGCCCGTCGCATCTTATAAGTTTGTTTTGCTAAAGCTGGAGAGCCTCTCAACGATGCGCAACTCCAGCTCTTTTTCTATCAAGAGGCTTAAATGAAATACCGGAAGTCGCGGATATCCATCAACGAACAAATAGCACTATTGACAGAATACAGGGGTCTTAAGTGCTCTGATCAAAGCGAACTCGAGCGAGCTTTGGTCGAAGTCGGCCACTACAGACTGTCGGCCTACTGGTTTTCCCTACAAAACCAAATGCAAGTCCGGGATTACCATCTTTCGCGAAGGCACAACATTCGAAACCATCATCTACACGTATGAATTTGACCGAGCCCTCCGGCAGTTAATGTTTGATGCGGTCGGCAGAATTGAGATCTACCTCAAAAAGCAGAATTGCCTATCTTGCCTCTGAGGAACGCGGGCCTTTCTGTTACCCAGATGTCGCCATAACGAGGCTCAACTCGGCATGTCCATCGCGCTTTGCGCCGCGCTGGGCTACGCAGCCGTCTTTGGCAGCGCCACCAATACGCTGCTCGCACCCATCCTGATTGGCTGCGAAGTCTTTGGTTTCGGTAATCTGCCGGCATTCTTCATCGTCTGCGTCGCGGCTTACCTGTTCAACATGGATAAGTCGATCTTGCCCTGCAGAAGCGGGCGTAGAAAGATGTCCAAGCAAGTGGTCTCAACCGGAAACGGCATCCCACTCTAAGGCTGTATTCCGGGACACGGTTTCCGTTTGGGACGCCATTCGGAAAGCGTGTCCCGTTCTTTCACGGCGTCCTAGTTATGCAAAGTGTTCGAGCGTTATTCCTCGTACGCGCCCTCAAGCCGCAGCAGCCACTCCTTGCGATCAAGCCCGCCGGCATATCCGTTGAGCGATCCGTCGGCCGCCACCACGCGATGGCACGGCACGATAATCGAAATGGGATTACGCGCGACTGCGGCCCCCACGGCACGGGGAGACACAACGGGCGCTTCGTTTCCCGGTACACGATGTCGAGCCGCAACACGCTGGGCGATCTCACCATACGTAGCGACCTCGCCACGCGGAATTGAAAGCAGCTCAAACCAAACCTCACGCTGAAACGCCGTGCCAATCAAATGCAACGGCGGCGTAAACCGAGGCTCCTGCCCCGCAAAATAAGCATTCAGCCAAGCCCAAGAACGCTCAAGCACCGAAGAAGCCGCACCATTTGCCGGACTCACCGAAGACATCCCACCAGTACCAGAAACCGCATCGGTACCCTCGACATGCTCCGCATCTTCTTTGAGAAGCGTAGAGCCAAAGTGCTCCTGTCCCTCAAACCAAAGCCCTGTCAAACCGCGGCCATCAGCGGCAAGCAAGATTTCGCCCAAAGGCGAAGCAAACGTCGTCGTGACCACCAGCGGCTCCTTTCAAAACTCCGCAACATAATACCGCGAATTGTGCAGACAACCCCAATCGACCCCAAAGTCACCCAAGGCAGTAGGCGCGACAGCGTCGCAGCTGCCGGCCGCGCCCCACAGTCCCCAAAGGCGGCAGGCGCAAAGCGCCGAGGCCGCCGCCGGGACCAGGGCCCGCAACAGCCACGCGTCCTACACATCAGCCCAGCGGCCCCAACCAACAACGGCCCCATCGCAGGCCGCTTGCAGCAGCGTCACCGCAGGCGGGGGCCGGGCTAGCTTTCAGAACACTCCGCAGCCCAGTGTGGCGCCTTGTCCGCGGCTCCGGAGGAGCAGGACAAGGCGCCACACATGGTCGAGGACGTTCTGAAAACTAGCCCGGCCCCCGCCGGACAGGTCACACTACTCGCAGAGCAGCTTAGCAATCTGGACGGCGTTAGTTGCCGCGCCCTTACGGATTTGATCGCCGCAGCACCAGAAGGTGATACCGCGCGCAGCCTTGGGGTTCGAGATGTCGCGGCGCACGCGACCGACCCAGATCAGGTCCTGGTCGGACGTATCCATCGGCATGGGGAAGCGGTCGTGCGCATCCTCGGCGCTCATGTCGTCAACGAGCTTGACGCCCGGAGCGGCAGCCAGCGCGGCACGGGCCTCTTCCACCGTGATGTCGCGCTCAAACTCGAGCGTAATGCTCTCGGAGTGCGAACGCAGCACGGGCACGCGCACGCAGGTGCAGTTCACGCGCAGCTCGGGCAGATGCATAATCTTGCGGCCCTCGTTTTGCAGCTTCATCTCCTCGGAGGTAAAGCCCTCCTCCTTGACGCCACCGATCTGCGGAATCAGGTTGCTCGCCAACTGGGCGGCAAAAGCGTGCGGCTCGGGAATCTCTTCGCCACGGCCCAGGGCGGCCAGCTGAGCCTCGAGCTCGGCCATGCCGGGAGCGCCAGCACCCGAAGCCGCCTGGTACGTCGAAACAATCATGCGCTTCACGCCAGCGAGCTGATGCAGCGGCCACGTGGGAACCAAGCCGATGATGGTCGCGCAGTTGGGGTTGGCGATCAGGCCGTGATGCCACTTGATATCGTCGGCATTGATCTCGGGCACGACCAGCGGCACCTCGGGGTCCATGCGGAAGGCGTGGCTGTTGTCAACCACGACGGCGCCGCGCTTGACGGCCTCGGGCAGCAGCTCCTTTGCGATATCGTCGCCGGCGGCGCCAAGCACAATGTCGCAGCCCCCTCAAAGGCCTCGGGGCAAGCCTCTTCGATCACAACCTGCTCGCCGCGGAACTCAACGGTCTTGCCCGCAGAGCGTGCGCTCGCTAGCAGCTTGAGCTTGCCGACCGGGAACTCCTGCTCATTGAGGCACTCGAGCATCTGGGTGCCCACGGCTCCCGTCGCGCCCAAAATAGCAACCGTGTACTGTTTCATGCTTCTCCCTTTAAAGGTTGTGGCTATCGCCCGCACGCCGAGCAGGCCGATTATTGTTGCCAGTTTATACAAGAACAGGGCGGGCACGAAACCCGCCCCGTCGAAACGAAACCGAAACGAAACGCCCCGCCGTAGATTTTTGAGACATGACCCAAAAATCTACCGAACAGTCGCTACTTTTTGAGCGCGGCCAGAGCGGGATCGACCGGCGCGGGAGCCTCTCAGGTCAGAGACCTTCACAATGCCGTTTTCGTCGGAGAAGGCACGGTAAATGGTCTGAATCGCCAGGTCGAAGTCCTTCTCCTCGACACCGATAATGATGTTGATCTCGTCGCAGCTCTGCGAAATCATACGCACGCTCACGCCAGCCTGGCCAAGCATGCCAAACAGATGACCCGAGATACCTGCACGACCGCGCAGGTTACGACCGACGGTCGCGATGAGCGCCAGGCCCTCGACAACCTCGATCTCGAGCGGCTCGACCTCCTGCTGGATGTCGCCCACAAGTGAGTACAGCGAATCGTGAACGTCCTGCTCCTGCACCACGGCGCCAAACCGGTCGACACCGGTGGGCATGTGCTCGACGGAAACGTCATAGCGCTCGAACACCGAAAGTGCGCGGCGCATAAAGCCGACGCGAGGCTTGGTGCGGTCGCGGGCGACGTTGATGGCGACAAAGCCGCGCTTGCCGGTCACGCCGGTAATGATGGGCTCTGCCTCGCCCTCGTCAGCCGTCTCGCTAATGATGGTACCGGGGTCCTGCGGCGCATTGGTGTTCTTGATGACCAGCGGAATACCCGCCTCGCGCACGGGGAACACGGCCTCCTCGTGCAGGACGCTTGCGCCCATGTACGAAAGCTCGCGCAGCTCCTCGTAGGTAACGCGCGCAATGGGCTGAGCCTCGGGCACAATACGCGGATCGGCAGAATAGAAGCCCGAGACATCGGTCCAGTTCTCGTACAGATCGGCGCCCAGGCACTTGGCCAGAATCGAGCCGGAAATATCGCCGCCGCCACGATCGAGCAGCTTGATCTGGCCCTCACGCGTCGCGCCGTAGAAACCGGGCATAACAAAGCCGCCCTGCTGACCGTACTCCTGCACCAGCTCGGAGGTGCGATTCATGCTGAGCGTACCGTCATGATGGAACGCCACAACCGTCGCGGCGTCCAGGAACGGTAGACCCAGGTACTCGGCCATCAGGCGAGCGGTGAAGTACTCGCCACGGCTCACGAGCTCCTCGGTAGAGTAGCCGCCCGAGCGGGCGCGCTCGGCAAAGGCCGCGAACTCCTCGCGGATGGGATAGGTGAGCTCCAGCTCGTCAGCGATATCAAAATAGCGCTGGCCAATGTCCTCGAGCAGCTCCTCACACGACACGTGATACTTGACGTGCGCGTTAACCAGGTAGAGCAGGTCGGTCACCTTGGTGTCGCCCTTAAAACGGCGACCGCAGGCAGAAACCACCACAAAACGGCGAGCCGGGTCGGCATCGACGATGGCCTTGATCTTCTTAAAGTGTTCGGCGTCGGCGACCGACGAGCCGCCAAACTTGGCAATCTTAATCATGGGCTGGAGGTTACCTTTCTAAAAAAGCCTCTGCGAACCTATTTTGCGCGCTCTGATACCATGGTTTCACCGATTGGGACCAAGGCATCCGAGGAGCAGTGTTATATGGGAACTTATCATAGTACACGAGGACGCACTTTATCGTGCTCAAGTAAGGTGGCAATCCGTACCGGCATCGCTCCCGACGGGGGTTTGTTTGTCTCGGACGAGCTCGGCACCCAGCAGGTCGATATCAGCTCGCTTGCAGATAAATCGTACTTTGAAATCGCTCAAGATGTGTTGGGAATGTTACTGAATGATTACACGGCCGAAGAAATTTCGGCGTGTGTCGACGAGGCATACCGCGGCACGTTCGCGAGTGAAGAGGTTACGCCGCTCGTTAAACTCGACGCTGCGCCGGGCGCTGACGCCCCTCAGACCTATGTGATGGAGCTCTTTGGCGGCCCCACGAGCGCCTTCAAGGACGTCGCCCTGCAGATGCTCCCCCGCCTGATGGCCCGCACTTCCGCCAAGGACGGCGGCGCCGAGCGCATCATGATCGTCACCGCCACGTCGGGCGACACCGGCAAGGCCGCACTCGCCGGTTTTGCCGACGCTCCCGGGCACGGGCATCACCGTCTTTTATCCCGAAGGCAAGGTCAGTCGCGTCCAGAACCTGCAGATGTCCACGCAGGAGGGCGACAACGTCGCCGTCTGCGGCATCCGCGGCAACTTCGATGATGCCCAGAGCGCCGTCAAGCGCATCTTTGCCGATAAGGAGCTTGCCGAGCGTCTTGAGGCCGCCGGCACGGTGCTTTCGAGCGCCAACTCCATCAACGTCGGCCGCCTGGTGCCGCAGGTCGTCTACTACTTTGCCGCCTATGCGCAGCTGCTGCGCGCCGGCGCCATCGAGGCCGGCGACGCCGTGGAGTTCTGCGTGCCGACCGGCAACTTTGGCGATATCCTGGCCGGCTACTATGCCAAGCGCATGGGTCTGCCCGTCGCCAAGCTCATCGTCGCGAGCGACAAGAACAACGTGCTCGCTGACTTCCTGACCACCGGCGTTTACGACCGCAACCGTCCGTTCTTCACGACCATCTCGCCGTCGATGGACATCCTCATCAGCTCCAATCTGGAGCGCATGCTGTACTTCCTATCCGACGGCGACTGCGAGCTCGTTGCCGGCCTTATGGAGCAGCTTGCCCAGACCGGCCGCTACGAGGTTCCCGCCGACCTGCTGGCCAAGATTCAGAGCGTCTTTGGATGCGGCTGGGCCAGCGAGGACGAGGTCCGCGCTGCCATCAAGAGCTGCTGGGATGCGAACGGCTACGTGATCGACCCGCACACCGCTTGCGGCTATCACGTCTTTGAGCAGGTCGCCCCGCCGAGGGCGCCAAGGCCCGCGTGCTGCTTTCGACCGCCAGCCCCTACAAGTTCCCGCGCGCCTGCTGCGACGCTCTGGGCCTCGACGTTCCCGAAGACGACTTTGAGGCTATGCGCGTGCTCGAGCAGGCAACCAACACGGTTGCCCCGATCCAACTCGCCGAGCTCGAGTCCAAGCCCGTCCGCTTCGAAGACGTCTGCGACGTCGTTGAGATGGCAAGCTACGTCGAGCAGGCTGCAAAAAGATGGCTACCAACTAAACCCCTTATAAGGCGCCGGCGAAAGCCGGCGCACCTTCTTATTATTTAGCTTTTGGGATAATGACGAGCGTGCGAGCGGGTCTGGCCGTTTAGTTCGTCGCGAGTTCCGCACGAGCCGGAAAGCACTTAATGTGCTTTCCGAGCGAGCCAGGACTGCCGAGCAGCGAACTAAACAGCCAGGCACGCCCAGGAGGACCCACATGATCAAAATCACCGTCCCAGCAACAAGCGCCAACTTGGGCATCGGCTACGACACCCTCGGCATGGCCGTCAGCCTTTACTCGCACTTTACCTTCGAGCGCGCCGACAAGCTCACCATCACAGGTTGCCCCGAGGAGTTCCAAAACGAGAACAACCTAGTCTACGTGAGCTTTGTGGATGCACTGGCCGCATGGGGCGAGCCGGCCTTCCCCGTCGCCATCGACATTCAGACCGACGTGCCCGTCGCCCGCGGTCTGGGCTCCAGCTCAACCTGCGTCGTCGCCGGCATTATGGCAGCCGCCGCGTTGACGGGCCACACCGTCGACCGCGCCGAGCTCGTCCGCATTGCCACCGAGGTCGAGGGCCATCCCGATAACGTCGCCCCCGCTATCCTGGGCGGCGCCGTCTGCTCCTTTACGCCGACCGATTCGCTTCCCCAGTGCCTGCGCTACGAGGTAAGCGATCGCTTGCGTTTTATTACCGTGATTCCGCCCTACGAGGTACATACGAGCGAGGCGCGCAAGGTTGTGCCGCAGGAGATTCCACTCTCCACTGCCGTATGGCAAATGGGCCGCATCGCCGGTATGACGCGCGGCCTGGAGACCGGCGATCTGGACCTGATTGCCGCCGCCAACGACGACCGCATCCAGGAGCCCTATCGCCGCCGCCTCATCCCCGACTACAACGCCGTGCGCGACACCTGCCTTAACGGAGGCGCCAAGACCATCTGGATCAGTGGCTCCGGCTCGACCCTCATGGCCGTGACCGACGACACCATCGTGGCAAAGTTCCTGCAGGTCAAGTTGCGCGAGCAGTTCCCTAAGTGCGTTACGCATATTCTAACGTGCGACACCGAGGGCGCCCAGATCGAATACCTGTAGTCGCCGTCCCGTATACTCGCCGGGAGGCCAGGGGCTTTGCCCCCAAATCGTCCTCGGACATGTCGGAGCCTCCGCTGCGCACTACGTGCGGCGGGGGTCCTGCCGTCCTGCGGAAAGATTTGGGGCAAAGCCCCTGGCCTCCCTACGTTCACTTCGCTGGCGGCGGCTACAGGGACCTACACTCTGTAAAAGCGCCGGGCTGATAGTTGCTTTTTATTGGTAGGGGCTCTTGCTAGGTAGGGGCACTTACTAGTGACAGGCTTCGCCTGTGCGCTTGGTTTACGCTGCGCTGGTTTCTTTGTATTCGAAGACTGGTTCTAGGAGGTCTTCGATGTTGCAGTGGAGGGCTTTTTGCTATGGCTCTTACGCTTGTTACCGAAGCTTCATTGATGTTTCTCTGGCGCTGCTCGTACATTTGGATTGAGCGGAGTGATACGCCCGATTCGTATGCCAGGTCTTGCTGGGTTTTCTTAAGCCTCTTCCTTGCTAGCGCCAGTTTGGTTTGACGAGGTGTTTTCTTCGCTATATCGCAAACAAGACGCGCCACACGCTCCTCTGAGGCTTCGTGCCAGGGGTAATACATATTGCACAGCGCATCGAACGGAACGGCATGCAGCAGGTCTTCGAAAGACTCGCCCAGACGCCATTGCAGATATGCCAATATCCAGCCCGTCCAATACTCCGGCGTCTTCTCAAAACGATAGGTGCGGTCCGGTATAGACCCGCTTTGATATCCCGACCTTTCGGCGATAAGTGCGAACAGCTCAACACCCGATTTTCCCGATACGACCCATGCGTTGCCGCGTTCGAACTCGCGAGCTACGCCGCTCAGGCAAAAAAAAGAGCTCAGCGATCTCGACCCTTCCGCTCCATAGTCGTTCACGGCATAGTCAAAGCAGTCGCCAAGGTTGTTCATTGCGTCCTCGAGGTAGTAGACGGGGTACGTCCTACTCGGACCACAACTCGTTAACTTTGGATCATCCAAATCAACCCTCCCCGCCATTAAATCCTTGATGTCGATACCTTCAGAATCAAATCCATTTACCGTGTCCAAGTACTTGCGCCGAGCGTTCTGCTCTCGCTCAAAACGCTTGGGATAAAACTCAGATCCCGAAGCCGGCTTCCAATCGCAGAATCTAATCGCCGAGAATGCGCGCTCACTCATAAGAGCATATTGAATGCCTAGATCGCCCAGGCGCATAATGCGCTGCAGTTGCCTGAGCGAAATCATGCCATTAACAAACTGCCTTGCAAAAGAAAAATACGAGTCGTCGGCACGATAGCCCCGAATAACGTCGTAAGAAGAAATATCAATCAAACAGTTATCAAGCAGAAATCGAAGTCCGTCGCGTGCTAGCGGCGTCGAGACATTAAACTCCCGGTTGTCGGCCAAAATCGAAAGCCAATTGAGGATTGAAAACTCCCCAGACTCTAAATCCAAGACCGAAAGGCCATCTAAATCAAGTTCATATCGATTCGCGATACCATCGGACTCGGTCCGACATGCCCACTCCATTGCCATTTCCTCATGTGGCGTGCAATAAAACCCACACCCATAGTCATTGAATTGTCTGCATTTATCCAACGACGGATGCTCGACAACAACCTCCGACCCGTGCCAAAGCTCCATATCGACCTCCAAACAAAATATCACCCCAGTGATAGTTTACCAATAACTATCACTGGGGTGATATAGATAGACAAAAGGTTGTGTGACAGTGCGGCATGCCCTAGAGGCAAGCCTCGGCGATGCGCTTTTTGAGTTCGTCGATGCCGGTGCCGGTTTGGGAGCTTGTGATGATTACGTTCTCGGCCGGGACGTTGAGCTGCTTTTTGATGGCTGATGCCTGGCGGGCCTGCTGGGTGCGGCTGAGCTTGTCGGCCTTGGTGAGGCAGACGATAAAGTTGAACTCGTTGCCCTGCAGGTAGTCAATCATGTCATGGTCGAGCTTGCTCGGGGTCGTGGCGAATATCCACCAGCGACACAACCAGGTTAAAGCTGCGCTCCGAGTCGAAGAAGTCGCCGATGAGCTCGGCCCAGCGGTCGCGCTCGGCCTTGGAACGACGGGCGAAACCGTAGCCCGGCAGGTCCACAAAGTGCACGTCGTCGGCCTCGAAGAAATTGATGTTGCTCGTCTTGCCCGGTGTGCTCGAAACCTTCACCAGGTTCTTGCGGCCAAAGAGTTTGTTCATGATCGACGACTTGCCCACGTTGGAGCGGCCGACGAAGCTCACCTCGGGACAGGTGGACTCGGGAATCTGCGAAACCTTGCCGTAGCTGGCGACGAACTTGGCAAGCTGGTAGTTAATGGAATCGGCCATGGACACTCCTTGGTCGTAGGTTCTTCTACAAAAGAGCGCGCTAATAGATAGCAGCGATACGGCGAACGATATCGAGCGTAATGCCACTTGCGCGGTGCGGGCATACTCGACCAAATCGAACTCGCGGTCGCAAATCGCATCGTACGCCTCGTCACAATTATCGCTGATAGCGCGCAGCACCAGGCAATCGACACCATTTTTTGGTTGCGATATGGGCAATTGCCGCGCCCTCCATGCCGACACAATCGGCATTCGTCGCCTCGATAGCGTCGGTGCGCATGGCAGCGCCCGTCACAAAGCGGTTACCCGTGGCAATCGTGCCGACCAGGAACTGCTTGGTGCCCTCGTTCGAAGCGACTGCATTTTTCGAAGCATCAACAAAGCCACGCTCAGAAAGCACATCGGCGGCAACATCAGCCAACGCCGGCGTCGAGACAAACTCCTCGAGCCCCGGCGCGGACTCGGCGATAAGCGCGGTATCGGTATCCAGATAGCGTAGGCGTTTGCCAATGACCACGTCGTCGATATGGAGCTTGGGGTTCAAACCGCCCGCAATGCCCGAAAACACAACAGCCTGCGGAGCATACTTGCTAATGAGGTGCTGTGTTGCAGCGGCGGCGTTCACCGTGCCCATGCCCGCCGTTGTGGCGACAACTGTCAGGCCGTCGAGCTCACCGCTCACAACGGTCAAGCCTGCCTCCCGTGCCTCGCAAACGTCGCTCAGCTCTTCCTTAATCTGCATGATCTCTTTTTCGAGCGCACCGATAATCGCGATGGTAGCCATACCATTCCCCAAACCTATACGAAATTCTCAACCAAGGTATGGTACCAGCATTTTGTTTGACCTCGCCAAACGAACACGCTAAGCCAGTGCAGCTCGCGTATCAAACAGAGCCTTTGCAATCGCAGCCGTAACCTCGCTCGAACGGTCGCTCGATGGCATCGATGTCATGACGCTCATGACATAGGTACGGCCATCGATGTCGATGGCAGGCATTTCTTTCCAAAGATATTCAGTCACGTTTAAGGTGTCTCTAAACAAATAACAGGCGTTTCTATGCAAAAACACCAATTCTGTTGCGCATCTTTGCCCAAAAACGCAGCTGCGGTGAAATAGTTCCTGCTTGGGCGGCATAAGCCGAAAAACAAGAACTATTCCACCGCAACTTGACGGGGCTCTTTAGCAATCAACTAGGTGCCCGGGGGCGCTCATTTAAGTCTGTCCCCAATGAGTGCCCTTGGGGGCGAAAATGGATCGCTAGCCGATGGCGTTTTTGAGTTCCGTGCGGCGCTTTTTCATGCCGGTCATAACGGCATTGCGCAGCTCGGGCATGCGCGCGGTATCCATCTGGGGAACGCCCTCAAGCTTATAGGGAATGCCCAGTTGCTCGTACTTGACGACACCCATCGTGTGATACGGCAGCATCTCCAGGCCGACCACGTTATGCCACGGGGCAATCAAGCGACCGAGCGCCTCGCACTCCTCCACCGTATCGGTGATACCCGGCACCACCACGTGACGGATAACGACCTTGATCCTGCGACGCGCCAGCTCGTCACCAAACGCCAGGATGCGTGCGGGATCGCAACCGGTCAGCTTTTTATGCTCGACGGGATCGGCGTGTTTAATGTCGAGCAGCACCATATCGGTCTCGTTGAGTACGGCATCGAACTTCTCGGGATGCGCGGGATCGAACGCATAGCCGCAGCTATCAAGCAGGTATGCACGCGACCATCGGGGGGTTATTGCATTGCACGGAACAGATCGGCCAAGAAGTCGGGCTGCAGGAGCGGCTCGCCACCCGAAACCGTAATTCCACCGCTGCGGTAAAACCTCATGGTTACTCTGGAACTCGTCCATCAGGTGCTCGACGGTCACCATGGTACCGCCGTTAACCGACCAGGTATCGGGATTGTGGCAATACGCACAGCGCATGGGGCAGCCTTGGACAAACACTACGAAGCGGATGCCGGGACCGTCAACCGTACCCATCGTCTCGATCGAATGTACACGGCCCAGGGCAAACGCGGAGTCCTCGGGACGAGCGTCCACACCCTCGAGCGTCATCTCAGCCATTCCCGCTACCTTGCCTCTCTTTGGTTTTCGCCAATTAAAATGCCAGAGCCATTCTAGCCCATACGCATGATGGTGAAACGGTTTAGTGGTCAATTGGGTTGTTCTATTTGGCCCCACCAAAAGCGGCGGGAAGGTTATATCGTCACAACCCACTCGCCGCCGAGGTAATAGATATCGATAGATGCCAGGCCTTTACGCCTTAAGCGTAAGTACCGCGCCGAAGGCGGTCGGGCCGCAATGGCTCGAGATAACGCCGCCGACCTGAGTCCAGGTAACGTCCTTAAAGCCCAGGTCGTGCGCATAGACTTCCATGTCGTCGCGCAGTTCCTCGGAAAGGCCTACCGAATACGCCAAACCAATGTGCGAGTAGTCGATCTCGCCCTTGGCAACCATGTGGTCAATAAAGGCGCGGGCGCATTTAAGCATGGAGCCGCGGAACTTCTTAGTCGCCACGAACTTGCCGCCCGTTACCTCAATGCAGGGCTTAATCTTGAGCAGGTGGGCGCCAAGGAATGCCACGTTGGACAACGACCTCCCGCCTTAAGGGAAGGCAAGGTCGGTAGGAACAAAGCCCAACAGCACGCGGTCCATCACCGAATTGGTGAAGGCGAAAATTTCGTCGACGGTGGCATCGGGGTGAGCCTCGATGTATTTGGCGGTCTCGACGGCAACGAGCGACTGGCCCACCGAGACAAAACGCGTGTCCATAGAGAAGACGTAGTCGCGACCCTTAGCTGCAATCTTGAGGACTGATGCGAGCAGGTCGTGACTTCGGAATATGCAAGATGCAAAATAGTCGCGTCGGGCTGCTCGGCATGGATACGGTCGTACACGTGAGCAAAATCCGCAGGCGCGCAGCCACTGGTCTTGGGCATCACGCCAAACTCGTTGCAGCGCGAGTAAATCTCGAGCGGATCGATCGAGCCGTCCTCGACGGTCTCGTCACCAATCGTGACATGCATGGGCACGCGCACGATGCCGTAGCGCTCGCAGAGCTCCGGCGTCACATCCGACCCAGACTCAACCACGATTACGTACTTGCCCATTATTATCACGACCCATCTCGACATTGGCTTTTCAATACATGGCACGCGCCGCCGCACTGTTGCACAACGGCGTCCAAGCGCCAAAGAGACGCCGCCCCTTGCGCACAACAACAAAGGACAGCGTCTCCCTGGAAAACTCCGTGCTAACCTGAGATTCTACACGGTTTATTACTAATGTGTTACTTACTCCGCAAACGGTCGCTATACGCGATAAACGGTAGTTGGCCGCGGCAACTGCGATTCATTTCCGCCCAGCAAGTCCAATCGTGCCCCATGCACGGTTAATGCACGAGGCGGTAGAAATTCATCGATGCCGCACCCTCGGCATGCAAACCCCATCGCCGAAACCGCCGGCGAATAGGTACGGCTCGTAAGTGCCGCCTCGCCGCCATTTGCAAAAATCTCGACCATCGTAGTGTCCGAAAGCACGCGCAGGTCGCGAAGCTCGCTGAGCTCGATCGACCTCTGGTCGCGCCCATAGCCTTCGTCACCCATGTCGAGGGTAAGCATCCCGTCTGCATAGCGCACAAAGACACCCTTGCGAATCTCGAGCTCGACCATCTTGGCGCCCTCACAGGAAACCACAAGATCAAACAGGCGGCCCGGCTCCTCAACGGTTTCACCGCCTGTCGCGCGAACGCAGTCGCCGCGCATCCTTCAATCTCGTGCGCCGGCTGCTGGCAGAGCTTACCATCGCGCATGCTCAGCTCTCGCGGCACCGTCAAACGCGCACTGCCACCCGCGCGCCACCGTCGGGTTTTCTGCCGTCGCATCGGGGCAACCCGACCATCCGATCATCAAACGCCGGCCTGCAGCATCCTCAAAGGACTGCGGAGCATAGAAATCAAAACCGGCATCGACCATCGGGGGCATGCCCTGCCCGACGATTTTAAAGCTCGGCGCCTCCCAATCGGCCTCGATAGGGAACCACACGCACTGATGCGGATTGCGGTAACGCCAACCATCGGCAGGCACACCCTGCGGACAGCAAACGAGAATAAGCTCGCCATCGAGCTCAAACAGATCGGGGCACTCCCACATAAAGCCAAACTTCTCGTCCAACTCAATGCGCGTCGCATAGCTCCAGACCCCTAAATCACGCGAAGTATAGACAAGCACGCAGCCACGGTCGTCTTTCGTACGAGCGCCCAGAACCATGTAGTAGATACCATCGTGCTCAAGGATCTTGGGGTCGCGCACGTGCGTACCGATATCGTCGGGGTAATCGACCGGCCCAACAGCTATGCGCTTCTCGCCCAATTCGTCGGGATTCTCGGCAACCATATGAATCTGGTTTTGCTCACGGCCCGTCAACACGTAGTCGTAATCATCGCGGTCAAAAATGCTTGACGTTGCCGGTATAGAAGTAGTGAATCTTGCCATCACGTACAAAGGCAGAACCAGAATACGCTCCGCTCGAATCCAAATCGGAATCGGGGAACAGCACGGGGCCGTGATTCTCGTACGTCACAAAATCCTTTGTCGTCAGATGGTTCCAAAGCACTGGACCGCCATGCGCAGCATCGAAAGGATCGTATTGATGATAGATGTGATACGTATCACCAATCTGAACCAAACCGTTGGGGTCGTTGAGCCAGCCAAGCTCAGGCTCCACATGGAACAAAAGCCTATCGGGGTCGGACGCGATGCGAGCCGCCGTCTCATCCTGTCCGGCACGCCACTGCTCATAGTCCGCACGTGTCACCTTGTTTTTTTTTGATTTAACATCGCCGTTGACTTTCTCGTCTATGGGAAGGACGCTCGACTCACACGAGTCGAACGCCCTTCCTCAAATGGACTTATCCTCAGATTGCACTGAATGGCTCAACTAGAAGCTGACATCGAAGCCAGCGCCAGCGCCCTCTTCATCGGTGGTCGGCACGCCCTTTGCCTTGTTGTAGGCAAAGATCAAGACGATCGGCACGATAAAGGCGATGAGATTGCCAGCCACATACCACACGAGGGTCTCGGGCGTAACGATGAGCAGGCCAAGCACGCCGGTCAGACCCTGACCGATAGCGCGCACCTCAAAGAGCTTGACGAAGGCACCGCCGCAGCCTGCACCGATGCATGCGCAGATGAACGGAATGATCGAATAGCGCATGTTTGCAGCAAAGATAGCGGGCTCGGAGATTCCGACCAGCGTCGGGATAAAGGACGACATGCAGATGTTGCGCTCTTTGGAGTGCTTCTTGTGAATGAGGTACATACCGATGGCGCCGCCGCCCTGGGCGATGATGGAAACCGACCAGATGGCCTGGATGTAGTTGAAGCCAGTCGTGGCAACAAGGTTTGCCTCGATACCCTGGATGAACTGATGCGTACCGGTAACGACGAGCGGCTGCAGGAACGCGGCGAAGACAAAGGCACCAAAGACGCCCATCCTGTTGTACAGGATATCGATTACGCCGGCGAGGACATCGCCGATCAGGTTGCCGAGCGGGCCGAACACGGTGAACAGGGCGACGTTAGCAAGAATCAGGGTAACGGTCGGGACAAAGACGAACGAAACGACCTCGGGGATGTACTTCTGGGCAATCTTTTTCGACCTTGGCCATAAACCAGGCGGTCAGAATTGCAGGGAACACGCCGCCCTGGAAAGCAACCATGGGAATGGAGAGCGGACCAAAGTTCCAGTACTCAGCACCCGTCGGGTCCATAACGAACGTGTTGCGGTTCATAAGGCTCGGGTGAACCATGACGATACCGACGAGGATGCCCAGGATCGGGTTACCGCCAAAACGCTTGACTGCGCTGTACATAACCAGGACAGGCAGGTAGTCGAACGTGGTGGCGATAATGGCAAAGAAGCTTGCGAGGTTCTTGAGGAACTCGCTGTGATCGGCGAGGCTGCCCTCCATGCCAAAGAGGCCGTTGGCAACGATCAGCGACTTAAGGCCGATGATGATTGCAGCGCCGACGAAGGCGGGAATGATGGGGATAAAGATGTCCGAGAATACCTTGAGGACCGAGAAGAACTTGCCCTTCTTGTCCGCCTCGGCGCCCTTGACCTCGGAAGCACTGATCTCCTTAACGCCCGTCAGAGCCATAAACTCATCGTAAACCTTGTTGACGGTACCGGTACCGAAGATGATCATGAGCTGGCCGCTGTTGTACAGCACGCCCTTGACGCCATCGATGTTCTCGAGCTCGGCCTTGTTGTATTTGCTCGTATCCTTGAGCACCAGACGCAGACGGGTCACGCAATGCGTGGCGCCCTCGATGTTCTCCAGTCCGCCGACGTTGTCGACGACTTGCTGGGACACTGCCTTGTAGTCCATGTTCCTCTCCATTCCTTTTCTAAATCATAAAACGGTTCGTTGCCGCTACAGAGACGCGATCGTTGCGTTTGCGCACTTGAGCGCACCGTCGGTGACGGTAAGCGCCACACCCTGGCCCTGCTTGTTGCAGAAGCGAGCGTTGAGCGCAACATCATCGACAAAGATGGTCGCGATGTCGTCGTCGACGACCAGACGCACATGGTGAGTGCCCTCGCCCTTAAAGAACAACGGACGCTCGAGGCCCATGTTGTTGACCTGGAACCACGGGTACTGGGGAGCCGGCGTGAACTCGAGCTTGCCCTCGCGCAGGTTGGCGCGGAACTCATAGGCAAGACCGGTCTCGGCGTCCTCAGCGAACTTGACCGAGAAGCCGGCAGCGTTACCGCCGAGCTCAATGTCGGCATCGAGCAAGTAGGTGGAGCCGGCATCCGCGGCGAGCACCTGCTCGACCTTGCCCGACTCGCAGGAAAGCTCAAAGGTCTCGACAGCCTTGCCCTCGCCAAAGGCGCCAAGCATGCTGTCGGGGAGCTTGGTGCCGAGCGTTCCGTCGGCACGCTGAACGATCTCGAGGGGCATAAAGGTGCCACCCCATAGGTAAGAGCTGGGGTCGCCGCCCTCGTCACGCGTAGGAACCCAACCAAAGAGAACGCGACGCTCGCCATCGAATGCGGTGCGAGCGGCGTAGTACGCGCGGCCGTCGAAGGAGTCGTCAGCGGGGGTAATCCAAGGACCGTTGATGGACTTGGACATGCGGTAACGGGTCTTGTTGCCGTCGCTGTACTCGGAAAAGACGAGGTACCACCAGTCGCCCATCTTAAAGAGATCAGGCATCTCAAACATGGTGTACAGGCCCGGGTTCCACCAGTCGCCCTGGAACTCCCAGTTGGTCAGATCCTTGGAGGTGAACTTGACCAGGCGGCCGGTCATCAGACGCTTGTCCTCCTCGCCCACACGCGTGCCGAGGATGAGCATGTACTCCTCGTTCTCCTCATCCCAAAGCACAAAGGGATCGCGCCAGTTGCGGTCATCGTAACCCTCCTGGGGCGGAAGCAGCGTCTCGGCGATGTTCTTCTCCCACTTGACGGCGTCGTCGCTCGTTGCGTGAAGAAGAACCTGCTTCATCAAACGTGCGCGGACCTTATCGCGATTGCAACCAGTGTAGAGCGCATGGTACTTGTCGCCCACCTTAAACACCGTGCCGGCATAAATGTACTGGTCGACTTCCTCGTCGCCGCCGCGCTCAAGGCTCTCGCCAAAGTCCTTGTAGTTGACGAAATCCTTGGTCGTAGCGAGTGCCCAGCCAAACGGCTCTCCGAAAGGTTCGGGGTTACGCGTGTCACGCTGATGATAGAGATAGAACGTGCCGTCCTCGCCGTACGGCATGATGTCGCCTACCCAAATTCCCTCAGGCTGGTAATACACCTTGTGCATCCGAGACTTCCTTTCCACGACATACTAACTCGGTACAATGGCAAGATATGTCAATCGTTTTCATATGTCAAACGTTTTCACACCAATACGTCTTTTCGCAGTTCCAGTCGTCGGCAAACGGTTGACATATGCCGGTGAACGGTCATCAGAGGCGTTTGAGGAATTCTTTTGGCACGGATGAACTACGCGGTTTTGCCCTCAATAAGTTCAACGGGAAGCTTGATATTCGATTCGGGATTATCGCCGTTAATAAGAGCGATGATGGATTGCGCCGCGAGCTCTCCGATGCGATCGATATCTTGACGTACGGTTGTTAAGTCAGGCATAAACGTCATAGTTCGGCGGGCACCATCCGCGCCCACGACCTTAATATCGTCTGGAGCGCTCAAGCCGCGCTGCTTCATCACGTTGAGACAGATGGCCGCCATCGTATCGTCTCCCGCAAAGATGCCGTCAATATCGGGGTTCTCATCGAGGATCTTCGCAACGACCGCGCCCTTTTCGTCGTCGGGCTTAACGAACTCAACCTCACGGACAAGCGCGGACAAACCGGCCTGCTCAACAACATCGAGGTAGGCATCGGTACGCTTATTGGCAGGCATGCGCATGCGGCTATTGCTGCGCAGGCACAGGATACGCCTGCAGCCGTCATCAATCAGACGGCGCGTGGCGAGCTCGCCGATGCTATAGCTGTCGCTCGCAATCTGAACAGAGGCCTCGCCAAGGTCGCAGTCGATACCAACCAGACTCAAGCCCATCTCGGCATACGCCTCGGCACCGATATTAAGCGAGTTGACGATGACGCCGTCGACCATATTGCGGCGGAGCATGTCAATATAGGAACGCTCAAGATCGGGTCGGTTGGCGCTGTTGCACAGCAACATCTTAAAGCCGTTTTCCGCTAACGTGCGCTCGACCGCCTGCACAACCTGAGCATGGAACGGGCTGCTCACAAAGGGAACGATCATACCGATAAGATTCAGGCGACCGTTGAGCATGGCACGGGCGATATCGTTGGGCGTATAGTTGATGCGCTCCATCGCGGCATGGACCTTATCGCGGGTCTCTTTGGCTAATATAGCCGCGATTATTAAGCACGCGAGATACCGTAGTAGGCGAAACCCCCGCCACCGCTGCAACTTCCTTGATGCCAGGCTTAGCAGAATCCTTTAGAACGAGCGCCCTCGCGAGCCATAGCACCCTCCCCATCAACATGTCAAACGTTTACATACGAACAAAGCATACCCCAACAACAGCGGGAAGACGGTAACAGCACAAGCAAGTAAACGACTCATCCAAATAATTAGGAGAGTTCCGCCTAAAGGGTGACTACACAGGACCCCGCCGGGCCGCTTTGGGTTACTTTCCAAAACATTTCCGCAGGACGCAAAGGGCTCCGCCGCGCGAAGTGCGCAGCGGAGCCCTTTGCATGTCCGAGGACGTTTTGAAAGTAACCCAAAGACGGCCCGGCGATCCTGCGGGAGTTAAACCCCTTTAGAACTTGTCGTGGAAGGTACGCGAAATGACCTCGTCCTGCTGCTCCTTGGTGAGCGTATGGAAGTTCACGGCATAGCCGGAAACGCGGATGGTCAGCTGCGGGTACTTCTCGGGGTGAGCCTGAGCATCGAGCAACGTCTCACGGTTGAAGACGTTGATGTTCAGGTGATGGCCACCCTTCTCGGCGTAAGCGTCGAGCATGTGGACCAGGTTATCGGCCTGAGTCTCGGAAACTTCAGAAACCTTCATAATGTGTCTCCTTCGATCGATAGGCGCCGGCCGAAACCGGCACGCTAATCAGTAATCGTTATTGTTAGTATAGCACTAACAATAGTTACTCGCCCAGCTGATCAAGGTCGATATCGCCAAAGAACACCTGGTCCTCCTTGCCGAGCGCACCCGGGATGATGGAGAAGGTGTTGGAGATGCCGTCCTGAGCATCGCGGAACGGGAGCTTGGAAACCGAAGACAGCGAAGCGATGGCGCCGTGGCTATCGCGCTTGTGCATGGGGTTTGCACCCGGGGCGAACGGCTGGCCAGCCTTGCGGCCGTCGGGCGTGGAGCCGGTCTTCTTACCGTACACGACGTTGGAGGTAATGGTCAGAACCGAGGTCGTGGGCACGGAGTTGCGGTAGGTGTCGTTCATGCGGATGTACTCCATGAACTGGTGCACAACGTCGTGAGCAATCTGGTCGACGCGGTCGTCATCGTTACCGTACTTGGGGAACTCGCCCTCGGTCTCGAAGTCGACGATGATGCCGTTCTCGTCACGGACGGGGTGGACCTTGGCGTACTTGATGGCGGACAGGGAGTCAGCCACGACGGAAAGGCCAGCGATGCCCGTAGCGAACCAGCGGTGCACGTGCTTGTCGTGCAGAGCCATCTGGATGCGCTCGTAGCAATACTTGTCGTGCATGTAGTGAATGATGTTCAGCGAGTTGACGTACACGCCAGCGAGCCACTTCATCATGTCGTTGTACTTGGCCACAACGTCGTCGTAATCGAGCGTATCGCCCTCGACGGCGCGATACTTGGGGCCGACCTGCTTCTTGGAGACCTCGTCTACACCGCCGTTGAGCGCGTACAGCAGGCACTTGGCCAGGTTGGCGCGGGCGCCGAAGAACTGCATCTCCTTGCCAATGCGCATGGAGGACACGCAGCAGGCGATGCCGTAGTCATCGCCGTGATAGACGCGCATGAGGTCGTCGTTCTCGTACTGGATCGAGGAGCTGGCAACGGAAGTCTTGGCGCAGAACTTCTTGAAGTTCTCGGGCAGACGGGTCGACCACAGAACGGTCATGTTGGGCTCGGGGCTGGTACCCATGTTCTCGAGCGTGTGCAGGTAGCGGTAGCTCATCTTGGTAACGAGCGTACGGCCGTCAACACCCATGCCGCCGATGGACTCGGTGACCCACTGCGGATCGCCGGTGAACAGGGCCTGGTACTCGGGGGTACGGGCAAACTTGACCAGGCGCAGCTTCATAACGAAGTGGTCTACGAACTCCTGGATCTGCTCCTCGGTGAAGGTACCGTTGGCAAGGTCGCGCTCAGCGTAGATGTCGATGAACGTAGAGGTACGGCCGATGGACATAGCGGCGCCGTTCTGCTCCTTGACGGCAGCAAGGTAGGCGAAGTACATCCACTGGATGGCCTCCTGCGTGTTGGTAGCAGGGTTGGAAATGTCGAAACCATAGGTCTCGGCCATCATCTTGAGCTCGCCGAGGGCGCGGATCTGCTCCTGCAGCTCCTCACGATCGCGGATGTTGTCGGCGGTCATGACCGTCGGGGTGGAAGCCTTCTGGGCCTCCTTGTCCTTGATCAGGTAGTCGACGCCGTACAGGGCGACACGACGGTAGTCGCCGATGATGCGGCCGCGGCCATAGCCATCGGGCAGACCGGTGATGATGTGAGCCGAGCGGCAAGCACGCATCTCGGGGGTGTAGACATCGAAGACGCCAGCGTTGTGGGTCTTGCGCTCGAAGGTGTAGCGCTCGACAACGTTCTCGTCGACCTTGTAGCCGTGCTGGCTGGCAGCCTGGCAGGCGATGCGAATACCACCGTTGACGTGCAGAGCGCGCTTGAGCGGCTTGTCAGTCTGGAGGCCAACAATGGTCTCCTTCGTCGCGATGGGCGTTATCGATGTAGCCAGCGGGGTGACTCACGATACCCGTGACGGTCTTGGTGTCCATATCGAGGACACCACCCTGCTCGCGCTCCTTAAGCAGCAGGTCGAGAACCTCGCCCCACAGCTCCTTGGTACGCTCGGTCGGGCCTGCGAGGAACGACTCGTCGCCCTCGTAGGGGGTGTAGTTCTTCTGGATGAAGTCTCGGACGTCAACCTCTCCCGTCCAGATGCCTTCCTTGAAGCCTTCCCATGCCTCCTGCATTGTGTAACCACGCTCCTAGTTACGTGTAATGCGGCGCTCTCTCACACCGCTGCTTATTGAATTCTTGAATTTTCGGCTTGCACTACCGGCTTCTTCCGTTCTTCACCACACGTTGGTGCAGGAAAAACGTTTGTCCACCTTGGAACTACAACCCAAAACCCAAGATTTCACCCGTTTGAGAAGGATAACATAGCCACCCTCTCCATCTGGGCTGTTATATGTTTCTTTTTTTATATCATAATGGCGTTTTTTACAAATCCGCAGGAAATGCGAGCGCGAACAACTACCGTTCACCGATTTGTTTAGTATTTTTCCTTGCCTTTGTACGACGTTCACTCTAGCTGTTATGCCAGCTTTAGCAGGGTAAAGTGCCCCAGAGACCCCACAGAAACTGCAGGGCGGTCGCGGGACTTCCCCGTGGTCGCCCTGTGGCATGGCTAGTTTTTTAGCTTTGATTGCCGCTTGGCATTAGGCGGCTGCGGCGGCCTTGTCGGCCGTTGCCTTGCTATCGCCGTTGCCCTGGCCCTCAAAATGCTTGTAGCACCAGCTGGTGACCAGCGGGGTCAAAATAGCCGTAACGATTGCGCAGGCAGCAACCTGTGCCGTAGCCGTCGCGAGCACCGGCACCACCGTACATGGCCCCGTTGACGCTTGCCATGGCAGCAGGCGTGGCCACATTGGCTCCGGCGCAGCTCGAAATGGCTGCACCTGCGACACCCGTACCGCCCGTGAGCTTATCAACCGCGATGACGGGAATTGCAAAGACCACCGAGCAGATCACGCCGAGCAGAATACCGGGGAGACCGCCATTAATGAGCTGGCCAAAGGTCATGGTCCAGCCCATGGCAAAGAAGACGAGCACGATGATGGCGGAAAGTGCCGGTGCCATCATCTTCTTAAAGCTCGGGAAGAGGTTACCCAGAATAATGCCGACGACGATCGGCAGAATGGCACCCACGAGCGACCAGCCGATCGGGGCCTGGCCGGCAGCGCCGAGCACGATCATCGTGACCGGAGGGCCGACAACCAGCGTGGTGATGGCGACGGCGCCACGCTCAGTCTCATTGCCCATGGTACCCATCAGCCCAGCGTACATAGCGTTGTTGGCGCCGGTGCAAGCCGCCAGCATCACCATGGCAGAGATGCCAAACAGGTTGTCGTTGAACACATAAAGGATGAGCAGCGACACGGCAACGACCACGATCTGCTTGACAGCGATGATGATGGCGCCGCGGGCAGCGGCGGCAGGAGCACTCTTAAACGAAATCGTCGTACCGACGATGAGCAAAAAAGCGCCAACAAGCGGGCCTGCGCCCTGCTGGGTCATGCCAAGCGTAAAGCTACCGAGCGTTTTGAACAGGTCGGGGAATAGCGTGTTGAGCAGGCAGCCCAACAGAAGCGGCACCAAGATATTGGCGCCCGGGATGGAGGACATCTTAAAGAACGGCTCCTTTGCCGCCGGCGCCTCCACCGCAGCCGATTCACTCATATATATCTCCTTTGGATGCATGCGAATCGCAGCCGCACGCGCCTATGTCAGAAAGAAGGCGACGGTCCCGAGTCGCAGGAGCCGTCGCCGAACGATCACCGCGGAGTATTACCCGTCCAGAACGATACCACCGTCACAGTCACCGATCTCGCCGTTCACGAAGCTGGCGAGGTCGGAAGCGAAGAACAGCACCATCTGCGCAGGCTCGCTGGCCTGGGCGGCGCGGCCCAGAGGAATACCGTTGATGATGCGCTGAGAGTTCTCGTCAGAGAGAATCGAGGTCATATCGGTAAGGGTGAGCGACGGGCACACGGCGTTGCAGCGGACGCCAAACTTGCCGCCTTCCTTGGCGACTGCCTTGGTTAGACCGTTAACACCGGCCTTGGAGCTGGCGTAGGCAGCGGTGCCGAGCAGGCCGCCGCCGATCTTGCCAGCAACGGAACTCACGTTGACGATAGTGCCGGCGTGGGCCGCCTTAAAGTGCGGGTACACGGCATTCATCATAGTGAAGGTACCGTTGAGGTTGATGTCGATGGTACGGCGCCACTCGGTGTCATCGATCTCGTCGAACTTCTTGGTGCTGATGACGCCAGCGCAGTTGATCAGGATGTTGGTTTGCGGCAGGTCCGTAAAAATCTGCTCGACGGTCTCGCGCGCCTTGGGCGCATCGGCAACATCGAGCTGATAGAACTTGTTGCCCTCGCCAAGCTCGGCCACAGCGGCCTCGCCCTTAGCAGCGTTCCTTGCGATGAGCGCGACGTGTCCGCCGCCCGCGACGATGCCCTTGGCGATCTCGAGGCCAATGCCCTGAGTGCCGCCCGTGACAATCGCGGTCTTGCCCGTGAAGTCAAATGCCATGACTCCATCCCCCTTTATTTAAGGTGTCTCCTTGCGGGAAGTTGGAGCATCGCACGTGGCGATAAATGAGTCCCAGTCGTCATGGTGGTGACAACCCCTCGCCTAACCGCGGGCATAATAGTTCTTTGAAACGCTACAGCAATTGAATTTTTTTAACTCTTTTATGCGCTCTTTATATTGCCCACTGCATGAGGCCCGAATATGCGGGTATCATCTTTCACCGAAAATAGTTTCTAGTGTTAGGGGTTTTCGGTGGAAGATACCGATTTCCATGAGCTTGGGCGTCAGCTCTTAACTGAGTTTGGCAGCATGCATCATCGCATTTCACGCTCTGCGGACAAAGCTCTCGGCGGCGAGATGGCTGTCATGCGCGCCCTCATGCTCGCCGGCGGCTCGCTCACGCCGAGCGAACTCGCTGATCGCGCCTGGGTCTCGAGTGCCCGCATCGCCAATATCCTGCGCGCCCTCGAAGCCAAGGGCTGGGTCGAGCGCAAGCACTCAAAGACCGACCGTCGTCGCGTACACGTCACGGTGACCGACAAGGGATTCCAGGTCCTCGAAATCAAACGTCGGGAATTCGAGGACCGCACCGCGGCCTTCCTCGAGCAGCTCGGCGAAACAGATACCCAAGAGATGGTGCGTCTTCTAAGGCGTTTCAACGAAATTATCGACCGCAATCAAGAAAGGAGAGATGCCGAGTGAGGATTCTCAAGCTCTTTAAAAAACATGTCCTGGCACTGTTTGCAGCTATCGTACTTATCGTAATCAGCTGCAACGCCGATCTGGCACTGCCTACCTATATGAGCGACATCGTCGACGTGGGCGTACAGCAAGGCGGCATCGCCTCGCCCGTGCCCGACACCATTCGTGCCGAATCGCTCGATGACCTCGAGCTCTTTATGAGCACCAAGGACGCCAAAGCTGTGGAGGCCGTGTTTAACAAGGCTGACAATAAGGCATTCGAACGTACAAGGGCGCCGAGGAGGAGCGCGCCGACGGCGGCAAGATTGCCGACATCATGAGCCTGCCCGAGACTGTCGTCCTTTCGTTCAACCAGGGCATCGATGCCAACTCCATGGGCGACATGACCGGCGCATCTACCGAGGCAAGCGATGACGGCGGCGCCCAGGCCATGCCCACGCCCGAGCAAATGGCAGCGATGACGCCCGAGCAGCTCGCCGAGATGCAGCAGAAGGCCACAGCGGCGCAAAACATGCAAAAGCAGATTGATGCCGACGGCGGCAAGATCACCATGAAGAGTCTGCGCCTAGGTGTCGAGGGCGGTCTGGTAGACCAAAAGCAAGCTCGTCGAGGGCGCCAATGATATGGCAGACAAAATGGGCTCCATGTCGGGCTCCATCGTGACCCAACGCGCCGTGAGCTATGTGCAAGACGAGTACAAGGCGCAGGGCATCGACCCCGCCGACGTGCAGAACGCCTACCTGGGCCGCATGGCGACCACGATGTTTGGGCTGTGCCTGGTGTCGCTCGTCGCCACCATCCTAACCGGTGCCGTGGCCTCGCGTACCGCCTGCTCCATCGCCCGCGACCTGCGCCGCGAGACCTTCAACAAGGTTATGCACTTCTCGCCGGCCGAGGTGGGCAAGTTTAGCCAAGCCTCGCTCATCACCCGCTGCACCAACGACATTCAGCAGATCCAGATGGCCGCAACCCTGTTTATCCGCATGTGTCTACTGGCGCCCGTCATGGGCATCGTCGCCGTCATGCGCGTCCTGGCCAACCACACCGGCCTGGAGTGGACCATCGCCGTGGCCATCATCGCGGTCTCGGCCGTCGTCGGCGCTTGCTTATGGGCCTCACCATGCCCAAGTTCAAAAGATGCAGAGCTTTGTTGACCGCGTGAACCTTACCGCCCGTGAGCTGCTCGACGGCCTTATGCCCATCCGCTCATTCAACCGCGAGGAGCATGAGCTCGAGCGTTTTGACAAGGCTTCGCTCGACCTGATGACCACGCAGCTCTACACCAACCGCGCCATGAGCTTTATGATGCCGCTCATGATGCTCGTCATGAACTGCATCACCGTGCTTATCGTCTGGTTTGGCGCGCAGGGCGTGTCCGACGGCGTGATGCAGGTCGGCAACATGATGGCGTTTATCTCCTACACCATGCAGATCGTCATGGCGTTTATGATCCTCACCATGGTGTCGGTCATTCTGCCCCGTGCCGAGGTCGCAGCCGAGCGCGTGGAAGAGGTCATCACCTGCCCCACGAGCATCAACGACCCTGTCTCGCCCAAACTGCCCGCGGCCAGCGCGCCGCGCGGTGAGCTCACCTTCCGCGACGTGAGCTTCCAGTATCCCGATGCCCGTGCCGACGTCATCAGCGGCGTGAACTTCACCACGCATGCCGGTCAGATGCTCGGCATCATTGGCTCCACGGGCTCGGGCAAGTCCACGCTCGTGCAGTTGATTCCGCGCCTGTACGACGTCACGGGCGGCAGCATTTCGCTCGACGGCATCGACGTGCGCGACATGACCCTTTCCGAACTGCGCCGCCGCATTGGTTACATCCCGCAGCAGGGGCGCCTGTTCTCGGGCACTGTCGAGAGCAACCTCAAGTTTGCCGGCGACATGGTAAGCGACGATGACATGCACCAGGCCGCGCGCATCTCACAGGCCGAGGACTTTATCGCCGAGCGCGAGGGCGGCTACGACTCCCCCATCAGCCAGGGTGGCTCCAATGTTTCGGGCGGTCAGCGCCAGCGTCTGGCCATCGCCCGCGCCCTGGCCAAAAAAGCCCGAGGTCGTGGTGTTCGACGACTCGTTTAGCGCGCTTGACTACAAGACCGACGCTCGCCTGCGCGAGGAGCTAGCCAAAAACGTCACCGACGCCGCGCTCGTGGTCGTGGCACAACGCATCGCGACCATCATGCACGCCGACCAGATCATCGTACTCGACGACGGTCACGTAGTGGGCACCGGCACGCACGAGGAGCTACTGCGCAGCTGCCCGGCGTACCTGGAAATCGCACAGTCGCAGCTTTCCGCCGAGGAGCTGGGGCTTACCCAAGAAGAAATTGCAGCCGTTATGGAAGGAGGCGAGCACTAATGGCAGACGAGACCAAGACTCAGATTCCCAAGCCCACCCGCCAGCGTGGTCCCATGGGCCGCATGGGTGGCATGCGCCGTGGCGAAAAGGCCAAGGACTTTAAGGGCACCATGAGGCAGCTGCTCGGCTATATTGGCCAGCACAAGATTGCCGTGTTTGCCGCCGTCGCCTTTGCCGTGTGCTCGGTCATCTTTAACATTGTGGGGCCCAAGGTGCTCGGCCAGGTTACGACTAAGCTGTTTGAGGGCCTGGTTGCCAAGGTCAACGGCACCGGCGATGTCGACTTTAACTGGATCGCCAAGACGCTCGGCTTTTTGCTCTGCCTGTATCTGGCGAGCTCTGTCTGCAGCCTGATCCAAGGCTGGCTCATGACCGGCGTCACACAAAAGATTTGCTATCGCATGCGCAAGGAAATCGCCGCCAAGATTGCCGTCGTGCCGATGAGCTACTTCAACGGCCACAGCAAGGGCGACGTGCTCAGCCGCATCACCAACGACGTCGATACACTCGGCCAGTCGCTCAACCAGAGCGTGACGCAGCTCATTACGTCGTGACGCAGATTATCGGCGTGCTCGTCATGATGCTGTCAATCAGCCTGCCGCTCACCGGCGTCACCGTGCTCACGCTGCCGGCAGCCGCGATTATCCTGACCGTAATGATTCACTTCTCGCAGCCGTACTTCCGCGAGCAGCAGCAGGTCCTGGGCGCCGTCAACGGCATTATCGAGGAGGACTTTGCCGGCCAGAATGTCATTCAGGTGTTCGACCGCGCCGAGGCCTCAATCGAGGAGTTCGACCGTCAAAACGACCGTCTCTTTATTAGTGGCTGGCGCTCACAGTTCCTTTCGGGCCTGATGATGCCGCTTATGAGCTTGGTGGGCAACATGGGCTACGTGGGCGTCGTCGTGGTGGGTGCACAGCTCGCACTGACCGGCAATGCCACGCCCGGCGACATTCAGAGCTTTATCCAGTACGTTCGCAACTTTACGCAACCCGTGCAGCAGCTGGGCAACGTGAGCAACACGATGCAGTCGATGGCCGCCGCCACCGAGCGCGTCTTTGAGTTCCTGGCCGCGCCCGAGGAGGAGCAGAAGGCCGACGCGCAGATTCCCGAAAAGCGCTCCGGCCACGTGGAGTTTGACCATGTCAAGTTTGGCTACACGCCCGACAAGACCATCATCCACGACTTTAGCTGCGAGGCGCAGCCCGGCCAGACCATCGCCATCGTCGGCCCCACCGGCGCCGGCAAGACCACGCTCATTAAGCTGCTGCAGCGCTTCTACGATGTGGACGGCGGCTCGCTGCGTGTCGAGGGCGTCGACGTGCGCGACTGGGACCGCGCGGCGCTGCGCGGCGAGTTTGCCATGGTACTGCAGGATACCTGGTTGTTTAACGGCACCATCCGCGAGAACATCCGCTACGGACGCCCCGATGCGAGCGATGCCGAGGTCGAGGCCGCCGCACGCGCTGCACGCTGCGACCACTTTATCCATACGCTCGCCGGCGGCTACGACTTCATGATTAACGAGGAGGGCACTAACCTGTCGCAGGGTCAGCGCCAGCTCGTGACCATCGCCCGTGCCATTTTTTGGCCGACCGTCCGGCGCTGATTTTGGACGAGGCGACCTCCAACGTTGACACTCGTACCGAGGAGCTTATTCAGCGTGCCATGGATGCGCTGATGCAGGGCCGCACCAGCTTTGTTATCGCGCACCGCCTTTCGGTGCTTGAGTACATGAACCGACTGGCCAAGGTCGCCGAAGAGGTCAAGGACAAGCTCATCATCATTCCGCGCGTCTACACCAACAAGCCGCGCACCAAGGGCACCGGCTACAAGGGCCTGCTGCACAACCCCAAACCCCGAGGCTCCCGACGATCTGCTCGAGGGCGTCAAGGCCATCCGCCATATGCACATGCGCGTATTGCAGGAAACCGGCTTTTCCACCGCGGACGAGATGCTCTATCCGTCCAACTACCAGTACCTCGTTGACCTGCTGAGCTATGTTGCCGTGGGCGCACGCTCGGTCGAAAACCAGGAGCATCGCCTGGTGTCGAGCGGCATTTCGGTACCCGTTGGCATGAAGAATCCCACTGCCGGCTCTACCACCGTTATGCTCAACTCCATTTACGCCGCGCAGGCGCACCAGAGCTTCATCTTCCGCAACTGGGAGGTCGAGTGCGACGGCAATCCGCTCGCGCACGCCGTTATGCGTGGCTACATCGGTCTCGATGGGCGCACCTACCCCAACTACCACTACGAACACCTGGAGCGCCTGGCCGAGCGCTATACCGAGCATGCCGGCTATGCCAATCCGGCAGCGATCATCGACTGCAACCATGACAACTCGGGCAAGCGTCCGCTGGAGCAGTATCGCATTTGCAAGGAAGTGCTCGACAGCTGCCGCCGCAACAAGTCCATCTCCAAGCTGGTCAAGGGCTTTATGATCGAGTCTTACCTGGAGGACGGCAACCAGCCGGTCGACGGCGGCGTCTTTGGCAAGTCGATCACCGATCCGTGCCTGGGCTGGGAAAAGACCGACTACCTCATCCACGAGATCGCGGAACGTATTTAGTTACGCGGTTTTACCAAACCGCGTAACGGCTCGACGCTGCAAACCCGCCAGAACGGCAATCTGCCTTTCAGCTTCGACGGCATGACCAGAAGGTCAATGCCGCCTCGCTTCAAGGCACCTTGCTCGCTCTGGCGGGTTTTCGCTCGTTTTTTTCGACCTGCATCGTTGCCAGGGTTGGCACCAATGACTAATGCGGTAACAAGCTACGTCAGTCCGCTTGACCGGCTGGGTTTCTGAGGTGCGGCAGATTCCCGTGAAAGAGGTGCGCCGCGTACTTTGGGTACGCAAGCGACGAATGAACGGGAAGGTGCCGCACCTCGGGAAGGACAGAACAGTTACGCCGAGGTTCCTGCTGCGTAATGCAGTGGATATTTCCGCCGCCGAAGACGACCTGCTCGGACTGAACGCCGACGCACTTGTAGACGCCCTCGCCCCAGACCTCGTCGTAGATCTTCTGGAGCGTGTCAACGGCAAGCTGGTCGTTCTCGTCGCCGTACTGCGGGACGATAACGCCGTGGTTGGTGACCAGGTAGTTCATGTAGGAGGCGATCAGCGGCTCGTCGGCAACGCGCGGCTCGGCGTTCTCGTCGGCGTCGATGGTGTCGCAGGAAGCCTGGTCCATGAACAGCGGGTTCACAGGCATGCAGAGCTTGTAGACCTTCATCTTGCGGCCCTTGGCGTCAACGGCGTTGGAGAGGGTCTCGTAGATGGCGTGGCACTGCTCGTAGAACGGATACTCGGGATCGTCAGTCCAGATGCAGGCCATGACGCCCGGAGCGATGAACGTAGCGACATCATCGATGTGGCCGTTGGTCTCCTCGGGGTCGATGCCCTCCTTAACCCAGATGACCTTCTCGACACCCAGGTACTCCTTGAGGTGCTCGTCCATATAGGCGCGAAGTTCCTCGCTCCAGGGCTCAAACTTCCTCTTGAACTTGGGCCAGATGGACTCGGGATCCTCTTCCTCCTCCAGAACCGCAGAGCAGGTGCGGCCCGGGGAAAGCAGGCACTGGTCGGTCACGACCACGGTGCCCTCGCCGTCGACGGTAATGGAACCGCCCTCGAGGATCATGTCATCGGGACGATAACGACGGCAGCCGGAAAGCTCAGCTATCTTAAGGGCGATCTGCTCGTCCTTGTCCCACGGGAAATAGAGGCCGTCGACGAGGCCGCCGTAGGCGTTGAAGTGCCAGTGGTTGGCGCGCTTATCGCCCTTGCCATTGATAACAAAAGTGGCAGCGGTGTCGCGGAACCAAGCGTCGTCGGTGGTCATCTCGATAACGGTGACGTTCTCGTCTTCCTCAAAGGCGGCCTTGCAGTTGGCGTAGTCGGCCTGGTTGGCGCACATGGTGACCGGGGTGAACTCGGCAATGGCGCGAGCGATGGCGGCATACTGCTTCTGAGCCGGCTTGGCGCCATGGGCCCAGGTATCGGTGCGATGGGGCCAGCCCATCCACACGCGATCCTGTGGAGCGAACTCAGCAGGCATAAAGAAGCCGTCGGCCTTAGGGGTGGACTCGGACTCGGTGATCGTACGCATAAGATTTCCTCCAAATCGAACGATCGCTTGCTGCGGGCGGGTTACCCGCAGCCTAAAACCAAGAGGTGGCGGACGCCCGTTCCCCGGCAAAGGTCGGGGCGCCTGGCACCGGTTTTCACGGATGTCGCACCGGCAAGCGACGACGTAACCTGGCGCGCGGAGACAAAACGCACGAAGGATACGGAAGAGAGATTGGGGCGGGCGGTGGTTACCAGAGCAATAGCTCACACCCACCTCAGAGAAAGGTTAGCAAACCTGTTGCTTGGGCACGCCTCCGAAGAGGCTAGAGTATCCCGAGTCGGGAGCGACAAGCCCGACGAAGCGTACGTTGGTACGCGAGGAGGGTTGGAGCCCCGAATCCGGGTGCTCTAGTCCTCTTCGGCCTCGGCGGCCTCCTCAGCGAGACGCTGAGCAGCCAGCTCGGGAGTGAGACCCTTTGTACTCGGTCTCGCGGCCCTTAGCACTGACGACGCGGACAACCTCGCCAATAAGCAAAAGCACGATGAAGATAACGATCATCGGGACCTTATCGCCAATCTCATCGACAGAGAACGGAATCAGCGTTGCAACGATAGCCAGAATCAGCTCGATGCAGGGAATAGCCAGCATGACCTTCATCATGGCGCCCTTAAACGGGAACGTAAAGATGCGCGCACGGTTAGGGTCGTTCTTACGAAGGTTGAGGAATGCCGGGAACATCGGGATGTAGGTCAGCAGCAGGAAGACAACGGAGGTACCGAAGAGCATCCAGAAGACACCGTTGGAGATGGCGTCGATGGGAACCAGCTGCAGGCACAGCACCAGGGAGGCGACGATGGCGTTGACCAGGTTGGCGCCGTTGGGCATGTCGTCATCCGAGATCATCGAGGCGAAGACCTTGGGCATGTTGCCATGTTCGGCAGCATAACGAGCAACGGAGTTGACGCCGAAGGACCAGGCAGCCATGTTGGCGAACAGGGTGATCAGGAAGGCGATGCAGATGACCTTAAAAGATCATGGAGTCGCCCACCATGGTCTGGACTGCGACGATCATGCCGTAGTCGGGATCGATGGAATCGGCCGGCACCGCAGCGCCGATGCCAAAGCCAGCGAACAGATAGATCACGGCGATAGACAGGCCGCCAACGATGATAGCCTTGGGGATATCGCGAGCGGGATCGGCCATGTCGTCGGTCATGGTGCAGATGACCTCGAAGCCCATGAAGTTAAAGATGATGATCGACAGGTAGCCGAGAGCGTTGGTGTTGGTGAGCTCGGGCAGGAAGGTGGCAGCGGACATGTCGTTCGCGAAACCGTTCTCCATGGCATACCAAATGCCCAAAGCGCCGACGATAACGGCAACGGCGACCTTGATGATGGCGCCGCCGTTCAGGACCCACTCGAGTCGGCAGCCTTTGAGCGACCCATAAGATAGACAATCCACACAAAGGCAAGGTCGATACCAATCTTGGCAATCAGATTGAACTCGACGCCAAAGACCATGCCCAAAATGTCCGGGAACATAGTAGCCAGCGAGGCAATCCACAGCGGGTAGTTAACCCAGTAGTAGTACGAAATGCGGGCGCCCCACTTGTCGCCCAGGCCATCGCGTACCCAGTCGTAAATGCCACCCTCGCCGTCATAGGTAGTGCCGAGCTCGGCAACGACCATGCCATAAGGGAGCAGGAAGGTCAGAATCAGGAAGATCCACCAGAAGAACTGCTGGTTGCCAATGGCAGCAGCAGGTGCGGCGGCCTCGCAAACGAAGACGACGCAGATGATGGTCGAGATGACCGTCAAGAAGGAAAGCTTTTTCTTTCCGTCGCTCATGATGAGCTCCTTCGCTCAGTCTTGGACAAATCGAGGCCCTTAAGATATTAAGGCAATTGCCGGGCCTCGGTGAGCGGGCGACAGGAGACGAGCATCCGCCGCCCGCAAACGCGCTTCTACGATGAAGTTACGCGGTTATACCAAACCGCGCAACGGCTCGACGCTGCTAAAACGCCCCTAAGCGGCAATCTGACGTTCAATCGTCGGTCGCGTACCGAAGTACGCTTCCCTCCTCTTTCACGTCACCTTGCTCGCTTAGGGGCGTTTTCGCTGACCTATGCTCAACCTACGATAATTCCAAGCTGAACGAGTTACTCGCTGTAGCGGGTGGCGATGGCGGCTCGTACCATGCCGGTGCTCATGAGGTAGGTCACTAGGAAGTAGCCGCCGTAGGCTGCCAGGAAGATCGCGCAGGTGAGACCAACCGTGCCGCCGATGCTCATGTCGCCGAATGTACTCACCAGCTCGATAATCACCTTGAGCGCCACAAAGGAGTGCGCCAGGCCCACTGTCAGCGGGAACAGGAAGAATACCGCTTGCTGCGCCATCACCGAATGGCGAATCTGGCGGTCGTCGCAGCCGATCTGTACCAGCACACGATAGCTGCGGCTGCCGTCGGCCACATTGGAGAGCTGCTGGATCGACAGTATCGCCGCGCACGCAACGACCAGTACAAAGCCAATGTAGATGGCCAGATAGCTAATCATGCCGTTCATCTGCGCTGCTTGCGTGTACATCTCGGAACGCGTGATGAAGACTCCCCACGACCCCGGCTCCTTGCCGTCAACGAGCAGATTGTCGAGCAGAGTGTATTTAATGCTCTCGTCTGCCTCGGTCGTATCCATCCCCTGTTTGTAGTTAACGAGCAGATTACTGGAATACGGCTGCAGATTAAGCTGGGACAGCAGCTCATCGGCAACGACGACGGTACCCGGATTACTGCCCATCGCCGAGTTGGCGATGGCCGCCGTATCTTCGTCCGACTTATCGGTTGCGGGCTTGAGCGTATGCCCGCCCAAGGTGGCATGGCCGCCAGCCATATACTTGGTGTACAGGTCGACCAGCTCGCCGCCCATATCACACGTAAGCAGGTACTGGTCGCGGCCAATGCTCACCGGCTCCTCGCCCATCATCTGACGCAGTTTGTTGTACTGGCTCGCCGGCGTCACAAACAGACCCATCGTATCGGCATTGCTACCCCCGAACGCTTTGGGAAGCTTTTCGCCCATGATCTTGCACATCTCACTTGGAGACACCGAAGGATTCGAACCGCCAAACGGGTAACTCAGATACGAATCGATCTGAACATGCTCACCGGCAACATCGGCGATATTGACCTTCTTGCCGGTCTCGTCGTTGTTGTCCGCCGACTTGCCCTTGCCGTGCCATGTGGAGTACAAATCGACCGTTGTATCGGCCAACACCATGCGATCGACCTCAGACGGATTGGCATATTCTTTGTAGTAGTCGAGTGTATCGGGCGTGTAATAGACATACGTCTGAGACACGTCAACAGGGTTATAGCGCTCCAGGTTTTCATTCATCACGTTGGCGATCGACATACCGCACGTCACCGAGGTAATGGCGAGGAACAGAATCATCGCGATGACGCCCATCGAAAAGACACCGTGTTGACCTTGGCCGCAAGCTGGCGCACGGTAAACATGTTGAGGCCGCGCCAATACACGCCGCGCAAGCTCTGCAGCAGCTTGATGAGCATGCCCGAGAGTCCCCAGAACAGGGCAAAGGTGCCCACGGTAACCATAGCGGTCGTAATGCCAAACTGGTTTATGGCCTCTTGCAGCTTGCTGTCCGTCGCGGTTAGCGGGAACCCATCACGTAGCAGACGGTAATAGGCCACGCCCACAAGCGCCACGCCCACGACAAAGATGGCAATCGCAATCCAGGGGTTGCGTGTCTTGATGCTCTCGTTGCGACGCTCGGCACCCATAAGCTCGATGAGTTTGGTACGACGCACGGCGCGAAGGTTCAGCAGTAGCGTGAGCACAAACATTACGAGCATGCAGGCAAGGGTCAGATTGAACGCATGCACCGAGAAAAAGAAGTGGAAATTGGCAATCTTTGTCTTAAAGAGCGAGGCCGTAAAGAACGTCATGAGCTGGGAGAGTCCCATACCCAGCACAATGCCGGCGACAAAGGCCACGACCGATACTATCACGGTCTCGAGCGCCATGATCGTGGCGACGCGCCCGCGCCCCATGCCGAGCACCTGGTACAGGCCAAACTCCTTCTTGCGGCGTTTCATGATGAAGTTATTGGCATACACCATCAAAAAGGCCATGACACCGGCCAAAAAGTACGTCAGGTCGCCGAGCATGCTGCCCATAACCTGCGCCAAGCCCTCTTCATCGATTCCGGCGATGTCGACCTGCATCGAGATGGTGTTAAAAGCATAGAAGACCGTGACGCCCAGGGTGAGCGTCAAAAGGTAGACGAGGTAGTCGCGGCCGGCGCGGCGGACGTTACCCCAAGCGAGTTTACAGAGCATCGGAGCCCTCACCGCCCATCATGGCAACGACCTCCATAATGCGGTCGAAGAACTCTCGGCGGTCGGTGTCGCCGCGGCGCAGCTCGGTGAAGATCTTGCCGTCGCGGATAAACAGCACACGGCTCGTGTAGCTGGCGGCAAAGCTGTCGTGCGTGACCATGAGCACGGTGGCGCGCAGGCGGCGGTTGAGGGCCTCTAGGCTCTCGAGCAGCAGGCGGGCGCTTTTGGAGTCGAGGGCGCCGGTGGGCTCGTCGGCCATGATCATGGTGGGGTCGGTGACGAGCGCGCGGGCCGCGGCAACGCGCTGCTGCTGACCGCCGGACATCTGGTAGGGATACTTGTCGAGCACCTGACTGATAGACAGGCGCGCGGCCACATCCTGCACGCGGGTCGAGATCTCTGCCGAGTTTGTGCGGGCAATGGTGAGCGGCAGGGCGATGTTCTCGCGTGCCGTGAGCGTATCGAGCAGGTTGGAGTCCTGGAAGATAAAGCCGAGCTCCTCGCGGCGGAACTGCGAGAGCTTGGCCTGCTTCATGCGCGTCACGTCCTGGCCGTTGATGCGGATGGTGCCGCTCGTGGCGCTATCGATGGTCGACACGCAGTTGAGCAACGTCGACTTGCCCGAGCCCGAAGCGCCCATGATGCCAACGAACTCGCCGCGGTTGACGGTAAAGCTGACGTCGTTGAGCGCACGGGTCACGTTGCCCAGCGCTCCATATACCTTTTCGAGATGCGCGACCTCCAGTACCGGGGTCGCCATGTGCGTGGTTTGCATACCGAGTCCTTTCTTGCGATTAGTCTACGGCATCTATAGTCGCAAGAAGACGAGTCGGCTACCATCGATATGGCTTACGCTTGCCTTACCGTTGTGTAAGGTACGGGTAGCTACCCTGTCACGTGTTGATGTTGAGAGAGGACTCCTGTTGAAGACTGTTCATGTTGCCGCTGGGATCATTCGCAAGGAAGGATCTGACGAACTGCTTGCCGTGCAGCGCGGCTACGGCGACATGCAGGGACTTTGGGAGTTCCCGGGCGGCAAGCTCATGCGCGGCGAGCCGCCCGAGGACGCCGTACGCCGCGAGCTCATGGAAGAGCTGCAGGTAAAAGTCACCAACCTGCGCGATTTCTACACCGTTGAGTATGACTACCCCGATTTTCATCTCTCCATGGAGTGCTACTACTGCTCGCTGGCCGATGAATCCGATGAGCCTCAGAAGCATGACCGTCAGCTTGATATCCGCTGGATTCCACGCACCTCGCTTGCCACCGTTGAGTGGATGCCCGCCGACAAGGGGCTCATTGATGCGCTGATTGAGCTGAAGGAAGACCGGCTCGAGGCCAACGGCACTGTCAACGACGCCGAGGCCGCCACGACCGAACACCCCGCCACCAAACCCAAGCGCGCACCTAAGCGCCGCAGCAAAAAGCGTCCCAAGCCCGGTCTGCTCGACGGCATCGACACCTCGGACCTTTCCGCCGACGAGCGCGAACTGGTGCGCCGTCGCGCCGCCATCAAAAAGTCCATGAAGGGCAACAAGCGTGCAAACACCAAGCCCGAGCTGCTCGTTCGCCAGCGCTTGCGCGCAGCGGGCCTTACGGGTTATCGCTTGGAATGGAAGGTTCCCGGCAAGCCCGACATCGCCTTTCCCGGGCGCAAGATCGCCATCTTCGTCAACGGCTGCTTTTGGCACCGCTGCCCCAAAGTGCAACCCTAGCCAGCCCAAGCGCAACGTTGAGTTTTGGGAGGCAAAGTTCCGTCGCAACGTCGAGCGCGACCAAGCAGCCATGGCAGCACTTACCCAAATGGGCTGGACGCCCATCACCGTCTGGGAATGCGAGCTCAAAAAGACCGCATCGACGCCACGATGGAAAAGGTCATCGAGCAGGTGCGTGCCGCGGCACCGCAACGCTAACAGCGAGCATTCACACGCTCCGTACGTCCGCGCCACGTCTACGCCACAAACCTTAGAAAGCCCTTAAGCTCAAAACCTTTCAAGAGTGTTACTCAATACCTCTGACCTGCAGTTTCATCGTAACACCAAACCAGGTTAAGCCTTTCTTTAGCGCTTCTTTGCGGCAGCCGCGGCATAATACTGCCAACGCACGGGACCTAGCAACACACCCCGTGCGCAACCTTTTGGTGGACATCGAGGAGGCCGCATAAGCATGCATTCTTCCAATGACGCAGCACAGCAGCCATCCCTAAAACATGCAAACCTTTTCTCCTTCCCCCCGACACAGAGAAACAGCCTCCTCGACTCCCCCACCACAAAAGCCAAACGCTCAACCGACCAGATCCACAACTTGCGAGCATCCTTCGATAAGCTCCAAGCATCCCTAGACAAGGCGTTCCCCGAACAGGCAAGGGCAATCTAAGCCCATCGCGCTTTATACTGATGCCATGCGAAACATGGATCACATAGAATTGCACCGCGGAGGACGCGAGGAAGCGTTTCCCGAGACCGCCGAAGACTGGCCCTATATTGCCGAACGTGCAGAATTCGCTCGCTATCCGGGCAATTCCGTCCCCTGGCACTGGCATTCCGAAGTCGAGCTTTTCTACATGGAGCAGGGAGCGATTGACTATCGCACGCGTGCGGCTCATGAGCACATGCGCTTTGAGGAAGGGTCCGCCGGCTTTATCAACGGCGGCGTTTTGCACAGCACGCTGCAATCGCCCAATTCGGCGCCAGCCATTCAAATGTTGCATATCTTTCAGCCGTCGATGCTCGGCGATCCCGCGGGACGCCTTCAAAAGCGCTACATCAATCCTTTACTGCAATGTCGAGGCGTCGATATGCTCAAATGGTCGCCCACCAACCCCGGCGATCGGCCCTTTATCGAATTGCTGAAGAGCTCCTTTAACCACGACCTTCAACGGCCGCAGAACGAGATGGCGCTTCGAAATAACTTGTCAGAGCTCTGGATTCAGATTTACGCCAAGGCCGAACCGCTCTTTTCCTCCGACGGCGCCTCTTGGATGACCGGCCGCGACGTACAGTTCAAGGGAATCCTGGACTTTATCCGCGCAAACTATGCAGCCGCTATAGATGTGCCCCAGATGGCATCTGCAGCCGGCGTAAGCGAAAGAGAGTGTTACCGCATTATCGAAGCTTGCGCAGGAACGACCCCGGCGGCATATCTACGCGCATACCGCATAAACCGTGCTTGCGAGCTTTTGGCACACACCACGCGAACGGTGCAGGCAATCGCTCGGCAATGCGGATTTGCGACAGCAAGCCATCTAGGGCAGGTATTTAAAGAACAAATGGGATGCACTCCTTCGAGCTATCGAGCAGTGAGGCAGAATTTCGATAGTACCAGGCAGAAATCCCGCTAGCCCTTCTTCTGTCACTGCATCAAACTTGCAGGCAAACAACAGATAGGAGCAACCATATGAAGCACTTTGACCATATCGTGTTTGATGTTGATGGAACATTGGCAGATACAGAAGAAAGCGTTCTGTCATCGCTTGCCCAGATTGTCCAAGAAGAGACCGGCAAAACGCTCCCCCGAAACGAGCTTGAATTTGCCCTCGGCATACCCGGCAAGAATGCCCTTGAGAAGCTTGGAATCTACTCGCAAGCAACGCTGGATCGCTGGTGCCAAGTTGCCGCCAGCTTTAAAAGAACACCATCAGCGTGTTTCCAGGTTTGCTTGAAGTCATCGCAACACTCGCCGATAGCGGCTGCAAACTTGGCATCGTCTCCTCACGTGCGCGCGACGAATACGCAAAAGAAATTGCACCCCTTGGCTTCGATAAGTATTTTGAGCACATCATCCTTGTCGAAGACACAACCGAACATAAACCCGCACCCGCACCCATGCTCGAATATCTCCGGCGTACGGGCGCGAATCCTGGCAACGTCGTCTACGTTGGCGACACCGTCTACGACGAACAATGCGCAACTTCGGCAGGGGTCAGTTTTGCCCGAGCAGCATGGGGATCACACCAAGACATCCCAAACGCCACCTACAACCTCAAAACTCCCAACGACCTACTAACCCTAACAACCAAGTAACCCACGCGCCCCGCCCTTTTCAGCCCCAACACCACAAGGGCGATTGAGCAGGACGGTTTGGGCGGGTCCCGTACTTGGTTTCCAAAATCATTCCGCAGCGCGAAGGCTTCTATTATTTTCAGACCTAACGCCACATGGGCGACGACCTCGAGCAGGTCAACTTGGGAGGGGACGAGGGCTTAGTTCCCCAATCTTTCCGCAGGGGGCAAAAAGCAACGTCTTATTATTCCGACACTAACGCCACAAGGGCGATTGAGCAGGACGGTTTTGGGCGGGTCCCGTACTTAGTTTCCAAAATCATTCCAGCAGCGAAGGCCCCCGTTGTCAACGCTTCGAAGAAGCGAGACAACGGGGGCCTTCATGCGCGAGGACGTTTTGGAAACTAAGTACGGGACCCGCCCAAACCGTCCGGTGGGATCAGAGTACCCTTGCTGTTACTCTGCTTTGCCCACAGAGTTGAGGTTGGTCATGCGGATCTTAACCAGCTCGGTGATCTCACGCATGCCCTCCTTGGCCGGCTTCTTGGGGTCGAAGCAGGCGGGGTTCTCGGCCATGTAGGCCATGAAGCCCTTGGTGTAGGCCTGACGCAGCTCGGTGGCGTAGTTAACCTTGCAGATGCCGTTCTTCACAGCCTCGGCAACCTGCTCATCGGGCACACCGGAGGTGCCGTGCAGAACCAGCGGCACGTCGACGGCGTCGCGGATGGCCTTGACCACGGACTGCTCGATGTGCGGATCGCTCGTGTACACGCCGTGGCTGGTGCCAACGCCAATGGCCAGCGAGGTGCAGCCGGTGCGCTCAACGAACTCCTTGGCCTCGGCAGGATCGGTGTAGGGGCTCTCGCCCTCAACCGCGGGACCGTCGTCCTCCTTGCCGCCAACCTTACCGAGCTCAGCCTCGACGGGCACGCCCATGGCGCGGCCAGCATCGGCGACGGACTTGGTCAGGGCAATGTTGTCCTCGAAGGACTCGTGCGAACCGTCGATCATGACAGAGGTGTAGCCAGTGCGGAAAGCCTGCATGCAGCGGTCATAGCCATCGCCGTGATCGAGGTGCAGGGCGACGGGCACGGAAGCGCGCTCGGCGGCAGCCTTGACCATGCCGTAGAAGTAGTCCAGACCAGCGGTCTTGATGGTGCCCGGGGTGGTCTGCATGATGACGGGGGACTTGGTCTCCTCGGCAGCGGCCAGAACGGCCATAACAAACTCGAGGTTCTCGACGTTGAACGCGCCGACGGCGTAGTGACCGGCCTGAGCGTCCTTGAGCATCTTTTCGGTGGTAACAAGTGCCATGAGCGTTTGCTCCTCTCCCTCGCCCGCATCTGGACATCGGGCGTACGTGTCCGCAAGGCGTTTTACCTTGCGTTTTGCTGCGCCCATTGTATGAAATTCGGCGGCTTTGGATGCGTGAGATGGTGCCGTCGCGCGAGGTCGAGCCTTCATTTTGAAAAGCAAACGGAAGGGTTTTGTGCCGAGCGCACGTGTTCGATATTGAGTTTTGAGCGTCGAGTGGCTTTCTTTTATAGAAAAGATAAGTAATCGAAAGGTGTTTTCTTACTCAAAAAGAAAATGAAAGAAAATAGACTCAACACAATTCCTGCAAAATTGCCGAGAATGGAGCAGTCATGGCCCATGCAACAACCCGTGCTTTCGCCGACGAACGCCGTGCTGCCATCATGGAGATGCTCGAACATAACGCCTCGGTGCAGGTGGCAGAAATCGCCCAGACCTTTGGCGTGTCCTCCGTTACCGCCCGTGCCGACCTAGACGCGCTCGCCGAGTCCGGCAAGCTGCGCCGCACGCATGGTGGCGCTGTGTCGCTCCAGAAGCGACTGACCGTATCCACCAGGATCGCCGCATCAATGTCAACGTCGCCGCCAAGCAGGCCATCGCGCAAAGCGCCATCGAGCTCGTCAGTGACGGCGACACGTTGCTCGTCGACTCGGGCACCACGGCGCTCGAGTTCGTCCGGCTCCTCGATCAGCGCGACGGTATCACCGTCATCACGGCCGACATTACCATTGCCGATTACATCGACGAGAGCATGCCCTCGGTCGACGTCGTCATGCTGGGCGGCGCACTGCGCAAAGGACACCGCTATCTGTACGGACCGCTCACTATGCAGGCGCTCCAAATGGTCCACGCCGATCTTGCCGTCATGTGCCCTGGAGCTTTTGTTCCCGGCTGCGGTTTTACGACCGACTTTCCGCAGATGGCCGAGACCAAAGCGGCTATGGTCGGTGCCGCCCGTCAAAGCGTCGCCCTTATGGACGCCAGCAAGGTTAACGGACGCGGCATGTACCGTTTTGCCGAGCTTACCGATGTCGACACCATCGTGATGGACCGTGACCCCGATGGCGCCGTCGCCACCTCAATCGCCGAGACCGCCGACGACGCCCGCCCAAATCTCGTCATCGCCGGCGCTTAAACAAAAACCACCACAAAGGTGCCTGTCCCCTTTGTGGTGGTTGTGGTGGTTGAGCATCAGAAGTGAATGTGTCGCTACTTGGAAAGCTCGTCGGCGAGGGTCTCGATCTGAGCGCGCGAGGCGTCGTTGAGCGAGCCCAGCACAGTCACCTTGTTCTGCGTCAGGGTGATGTCCTTCATACCCTCGAGCTCCTTGGTCATAACCTTGGCAGCGGTGGGCGCCCAGGAGCCAGCCTCAACGAGCGCCACCGTACGGTTCTGATAGGCGTGCTCGGCGAGCGTGTGGATGAAGGTGCTCATGAACGGGAAGATCTCGCCCTGATAGGTGATAGAGGCGAGCACCAGACGGTCATAGCGGAACGCATCCTCAACGGCCTCGGCCATATCATCGCGAGCCAGGTCAAAGACGGAGACCTTCTGGCCGCGAGCCTCAAGCGCAGATGCAAGCTCCTCAACGGCAACCTTCAGATGGCCATACACACTCGCATAGGCAATCGTGATGCCCTCGTCCTCGGGCTGATAGCTCGACCAGGTGTTGTAGGTGTCGAGGTAGTAGCCCAGGTTCTCGGTCAGCACGGGGCCGTGGAGCGGGCAGATGATCTGGATATCCAGATCGGCGGCCTTCTTGAGCACGGTCTGAACGAATTTGCCGAACTTGCCGACGATGCCAAAGTAGTAGCGGCGCGCCTCGCAAGCCCAGCCTTCCGGGTCCTCGATGTCGTTGGCGCCGAACTTGCCAAAGCCGTCGGCACTAAAGAGCACCTTGTCGGTGGACTCGTAGGAGAAGATCACCTCGGGCCAGTGCACGTTGGGGGCGCCGACAAACGTTAGGCTGTGGCCACCCAGGTCGAGCACGTCGCCCTCTTTGACGACCATCTTGCGATCGGGGTAGTCGGTGCCAAAGTAGTTGACCATCATGCGGAAGGCGCCCATGCTGGCCACAATCTGTGCCTGGGGATAGCGCTCCATAAAGGCGGCGATACCAGCAGAGTGATCGGGCTCCATGTGATGGACGACCAGGTAATCGGGCGTACGACCATCGAGCACGGCCACGAGGTTGCCGAGCCACTCGTCGACAAAGTCAGCGTCAACCGAATCGGCGACGGCGATCTTGTCGCCCAAGATAACGTAGCTGTTGTATGCCATACCGTTCTCGGACACGTCGTACTGGCCCTCGAACAGGTCAATGTCGTGATCGTCGACGCCAATGTAGCGGATATCCTTGGTGATCTCCATCAGGCAAAGCCTCCTAGATAGACAAAAGAGCCCGTCTATCATAGCACTCGGCAGTATCCCAACTGTTATCTGCCGGCATCCTTACCGATTGTTATTGAAATACGATAAATCGCCGTTTACCTGCACAAACTATACGCGCGGTGCCACCGTACTATGTCGAATAATGAGTTGGCCGGGAATACGAATGGCAACGGTTTTGCCCGCCGTACCCGCCTCGGGAACCGCATGCTCGAACACCTCGCGTCCGCGCTGATGTAGATCGAATCGCACGGTCGTGAGCTCGTTGTGTGCTACAAAATCATCGAGCGAATCATCGACGCCCACCACGCTTACGTCCTCGGGCACGCGCAGACCGCTATCGCGCAGCGCGGCAATCGCGCCATTTGCCATCTGGTCGTTTGCCGCATAGATCGCCGTCATAGTGCGGTCGTGCTCGCCCAGATATCTGCCGGCCTCGTAGCCACTGTTGGCAGACCAGTCTCCCTCGAGCGGCGCATGCGGCTGAATGTGTTTACGCTCGAGCGCATCCTGCCAACCGGCGCGACGAAATTGCTCGTCGACTGAGAACGACGGGCCGCCGATATAGCGAATCTGCTCGTGCCCCAGCTCAAACAGATGATCCATAAGCAGGAGCGAGCAGCCGTAATGGTCGGAATCGACCGTGGTCACGCGCGGATGTGCGTACATGGTGACAATAACCGTGCCAATGCCCGGCAGTGGATCAAACGTCTCAAAGTCGGGCGCCATGCGGCTCATGCCGATGATGATGCCATCGACTGGCAGCGCCGCCATACGACGCGTAGCCTCGGCAAGCGAAAACTCCTCGGTCTTGGACATCTCGACCAGCGTGATAGCGCAATTATGCTCGCGAGCGGCGCTGGCGATGCCGTCGATCATTGAGAGGTTGCCAAACTTGGTGACATCGTTGACGCATAGGCCGACCGAATGGTAACGGCCGTCGCGCAGCGAGCGACCGGCATAACTCGGACGAAAGCCGAGCTCTTGCATAGCGGACTGCACGCGCTGGCGCGTCTGCTCGTTAACGTTGGGCAAGCCGTTGGCGACGCGCGAAACCGTCTGCTGCGAAACGCCGGCAGCGCGGGCGACGTCAGCCATGGAGACCGGACGCGAACTGGTATCGTTGGACGGGCGCCTTGCCACAGGATCACCTTCACCCTTGCGAGATCTGAATAGCGTGAATGCCGGCCCGGGCAGGAGTTTAGCCCGCGCCGAGGCCCGCTATCGTCGGACGCATGTTAACGTACTCTACTTTTTCTATCTGCATCTCTTCTGCTTTATAAGTCCATACGGCAGTACCGTTCACGGCTGTATTTCTACCGATTACCAGATTCTCAAAAAGTGACAAGCGATGGGTTATGAGTACGTTAACATAGCCCGTAACGTGCGGTATCGTGAACACTTGGTTCATGCCGCTTCAAGTTGTTAACGTACTCATAACGACGCAAAACCCACCCGGGCACGCCAAGGAAAGGACTCCCATGACCACCCCCGACGAAAAGACATTCGCCACGCTCACCAAGCTGTTCGAGGAGGAGTTTGGCCCCATCGGCGACCGCCAGGTGCTCTACGTGCACGCGCCCGGCCGTTCCGAGATCAGCGGCAACCACACCGACCACGAGGGTGGCCACGTTATCGCCGGCTCGCTCGATGTCGCCGTCGACGGCATCGCCGTGGCGACCGATACCAACAAGGTCCGCGTTGCCGACGAGGGCTACCCCACCTTTGAGATTACGCTCGACACGCTGGATGTTCAGGAGGCCGAGAAGGGCACGTCCGCAAGCCTTGTGCGCGGTATGGCCCACGAGGTCGCAGCCCTTGGCGTTGAGCCCCAGGGCTTCGACTTCGCCTTTACCTGCTCCGTCCCCTCGGGCGGCGGCCTTTCGAGCTCTGCCGCCGTCGAGGCCGCGTACGGTCGTGCCATGGAAACGCTCTGGGGCGCGCCCGCCATTGAGCCCGTCGCGCTCGCGCAGATGAGCCAGCGCACCGAGAACAACTACTATGGCAAGCCCTGCGGTCTGATGGACCAGGCCGCTGTGTGCCTGGGCGGCCTTGCCTACATGGACTTTGAGGATCAAGCCCAGCCCAAAACCCAGAAGCTCGAACTCAACTTTGAGGATCACGGCTATGCGCTCGTGCTCGTTAAGGTTGGTGCCGACCACGTGGCCGCCACCGACGACTACGCCGCCGTTCCGCGCGAGATGCAGGACGTCGCTGCCGAGTTTGGTAAGGCACGCCTGTGCGAGGTAAACGTTGCCGACTTTGACGCCAAGCTCCCCGAGCTGCGCGCCAAGCTGGGCGACCGCGCCTGCCTGCGCGCCGTTCACTACTGGTACGAGAACGGCCTGGTCGACAAGCGCTGGGCAGCCCTGAACGCCGGCGACATTGACCGGTTCCTGGTCCTGACGCGCGAGTCCGGCGCCAGTTCCGCCATGTACCTGCAGAATGTCGTTGCCAAGTTGGGCTCCGAGACAGCCCTCCATGTATGCGCTGGCCCTCGCCGAGCATGTGCTCGACGGCCGCGGCGCCGTTCGTATTCACGGCGGCGGCTTTGGCGGCACCATCCAGGCCTTCGTACCGCTCGACTTGGTCGACACCTTTATCGCCAAGATGAACGGCTGGCTGGGCGAGGGCTCTGCCCGCCACTACGCAATCTCTGACAAGGGGCTTACGCGGCATGGCTGTAACGACCGACGTGCGCGAAGCCGCGCAGAACCTGATTGAGTACGCTATCCACCGATCCATGATTGGGCAGGACGACCGTATCTGGGCCTACAACACCATTCTTGGAGTGCATTGGCACCACGGGCCCCGCGCTCGACATGGCCTGGGCGCTCCAGGTCGAGAAACTCTCGTTCTTGCACCCCGATACCCTGCCCGACTTTGACCTTGAAGGCACGCTCGCCGTGCTTTCCGATGCTGCCGTTGCCAACGGTGCCGCCGAGGACACGGCATCGGGCCGCGACCGCATCGCCATGCGCATCATGGGCGTACTGATGCCGAGGCCTTCGGTTGTAAACGAGGAATTCAACGGCCGCATGGGCGTCAACGAGCCCCGCGCCGCGACCGACTGGTTCTACGGTCTGTGCTGCGACGCCGGCTACGTGCGCCGTGCCGCCATCGCGCGCAACATCAAATGGAGCACCCCCACCAACTGGGGCGACCTCGAGATCACCATCAACCTGTCGAAGCCCGAGAAGGACCCGCGCGACATTGCCGCAGCCGGCGCCGCCAAGAACACGGGCGAGAAGTATCCCGCCTGCCAGCTCTGCATCGAAAACGAGGGCTACCCCGGACGCTCCGCCGCAGCCGACGGCGGCGCTCATCCCGCCCGTCAGAACCTGCGCGTTATTCCCATCCAGCTCGACGGCGAGCGCTGGGGCTTCCAGTACAGCCCGTATGCGTATTTTAACGAGCATTGCATCGCCATGAGCTCCGAGCATCGCCCGATGCACGTGGACCGCAAGGGTTTGACCTGCCTGCTTGACTTTGTGGACCTGTTCCCGCACTACTTTATTGGCTCCAACGCCGACCTGCCTATCGTGGGCGGCTCGATCTTGTCGCACGACCACTTCCAGGGCGGCGCGCACGAGTTCCCCATGATGCACGCCGCCGAGATCTCGCAGTTTAGCGTGCCCGGATTTGATCAGGTTAGCGGTACCGTGCTGCAGTGGCCGCTCTCGGTGCTGCGCCTGCGCTCGCATGACCGCGCCCAGCTGCTCGGACGCTGCCGAGAAGATTATCCTCGCCTGGCGCGAGTGGACCGATGAGTCTGTGGGCGTCATCGCGTACACAGCCGATGGCGTGGCGCACAACACCGTGACGCCCGTCATCCGCCGCGTCGACTCTCGCGGCAATGCCGGCGGCGAAATCTACGAGGCCTACCTGGCGCTTCGCTGCAATATCACGACCGACGAGCACCCGCTAGGCGTTTTCCACCCGCATGCCGAGTACCACCACATTAAGAAGGAGAACATCGGCCTGATCGAGGTCATGGGCCTGGCCATTTTGCCGCCGCGCCTGGTTCCCGAGCTTGGCGCTGTCCGTGAGCATCTGCTGGCAGCCAAGGTCGATGCCAGCTACGATCTTGCCGGTGCGCTCGAGGGCGATGATCTTTGTCGCAGCCATGCCGCGTGGGCCGAGGACGTCTTTGCTCGCCGCGCCGACGAGCTTACGGCGGACAACGCCATCGATATCCTGCACGAGGAGGTCGGCGTGGTGTTTGGCCACGTGCTCGACAACGCCGGCGTCTTTAAGTGGGACGAGGCCGGACGCGCCGCCCAACAGCGCTTTATCGACTCGCTGTAGCACGCGAGCTCGATCGCACGCACTTAACAAATAGTGCCTACACGACCACGGCGCCCGCCGGCAACATCGCCGACGGGCGCCGTTTTCTGATGCAAGGGTAGCTAATTTGCACCAAAACAAGGAGTGTTCCAAACTGCCGGCAGAGAAGGAACGTCCCCAGGTGCCGACCTAAACTCCCACATTATTCGATGGAAAACGTGGTTGCCTCACACATTATTCGATGGAAAAACGTGGTTTACTCCCACATTTTTCGATGGAAAGACCGAAACGGTCTTATACTAACCATGATCGTTAGGAGGCAGTATGCAGCGACAGCTAATGGACGAACTCATCGCTTGGAAATCTAGGGCAAACCGCAAGCCCCTCCTGCTTAAGGGGCCCGCCAGACGGGAAAAAACCTGGCTTTAATGAATTCGCAGGCCAGCAGTATCAAAACGTCATCCGCTTTGACTTTATGCTCGAACCGGGCGCACGTTCGCTGTTCGACGGAAGCCTTGACCCCAAACGCATCATCTCCCAGATAGAGCTCCTGCGCGGCCAGACCATAACGCCGACAGACACGCTCATCATCTTCGACGAAATCCAAGAGGCACCGCGTGGCATCACCTCGCTCAAATACTTCAACGAGCTGGCGCCGGAATACCATATCGTGGCAGCCGGCTCCTATATGGGGCTCGCGCTCCGACGCGAAAACGAGTCGTTCCCCGTCGGCAAGATCGACCAGCTCACCATGCGCCCCATGGGGTTTGTCGAGTTCGTTCGTGCCGTCGATGGCCAGGCAATGAGCTGGGTCGCCGTGCTTCCGCTCGATTTGAGACAAGGTGACGTGAAACGAAAGGGCGCTGACCTTCTGGTCGCGCCCTTGAAGTTGAACGTCAGATTGTCCAAATGCGGCCCGCGTCCGTTACTTCAACGTTGTTGTAGATCTCGTCCCAGCGGTCCATGACCAGGTGGCCGGTCTTGGGATCCATGGCGTTGAGCTTGCCGCAGGTATTGGCGGTCTTGAGCACCGTGACGTCGTCGGCGCCGGCAGCAATGGCATGCGCAAAGCCGGCGATGGTCGAGTCACCGGAACCCGTCGCGTTCACAGCCGCAATCGCGGGCGTCTTGGCACGGAACGCGCGACCCTCATGGAAGCCAACCGAACCGGCAGCGCCCATCGAAACGACAACCCAGGGGATACCGGCAAAACGGTCATCGGCGGCAAGCGCCTCGCGCAGGGCATCGACATCATCGGTCGTAAAGGACGTACCCAGCAGGCCGTTAATCTCGGTCAGGTTGGGCTTTACGAGCTCAGGCTTAGCGTCGGACTCCAGCGCGGCCCCCAGCGATGCACCCGAGGTATCGAGCAGCACCTTGGCACCCGCCTCCTCGGCGATCTTGACGAGCTCGGCATAGTAGCCAGCATCGACGCCACGCGGCAGCGAGCCCGAAAGCGTCACAACGTCCGCCTTCGCTGCAAGCTCGGCAAACTTGGCCGTAAAGGCCTCGAGCTCGGCCGGGGCGATCTGCGGGCCGCTCTCCAAAAGCTCGGTCTGATTGCCCTCGTGCAGGATATTCAGGCAAATGCGCGTCTCACCGGCGATGGGCACAAAGTCGTTCTTGACGCCGTCGGCATCCATAAGCTCGGCCATATAGGCACCCATGTGGCCGCCGAGCAGACCGGTCGCGAGCACATCGTCGCCCAACTGCAGCAGCACACGGCTCACGTTGAGGCCCTTGCCGCCAGCGGTCTTTTCGGGCGTCACACGGTTAACATCGTCGATGATCAGCTTGTCGAGCTGATAGCGCGTATCAATCGACGGGTTCATGGTAACGGTCAGAATCATGTTGAACTCCTGTTCCGGGGCGGCATAACCCGCCCCAAACATACGATAACTCGTTAAAGGATCTCGATCTCAAAGCCGCGGGTGACGGCCTCTCCCGGCTTGGCCACCAAGCAGCCACGCTTGTGCTCCAGAATATCGTCCTCGTCGGAGCAGGTGGACAGACCACCCCACGGTTCAACAGCCACAAAGTCGCCCTCGGGCTTGCTCCACACAATCAGGTACGGCATATCGGGGAACGTCAGGCGCACACCCTTGTCCTCGGTTTTCTTGGTCAACGTAACCACGCGGCTCTCGAGCACATCGAAGATGGTCTCGGCAAAGTCGAAGAGCTCGTGGGTAAGCGGCAGGTCGTGGCCAACCATCGGGTTTTTGCTGCGATGCTCAACATCGATCAGGCCCGTCGAGGGAACGGCGGTACAGAGCTCTGCCGCCTCACGCTGCTCAAATCGAAGCTCGTAATCGTCGTAGGACTCGCCCTCGTCGAGCGGGCACCTAAAGCCGGGGTGACCGCCCACAAAGAATGGCATGTCCTCGGTGCCCTCATTGGTCACCTCGTAGGACACGTCCACCTTTTCCGAATCGATCGTGTAACGAGCAACGATCTTAAACGGATACGGGTACTGCTCGAGCAACTCGGCGTGTTCGGCAGAGCTTAGGCTCAGCGCGACCATGTTGTCGCTCTGTTCCTCGAGCTTCCACTCCTGCTTGCGCGCAAAACCGTGGCGGGCGAGCTTTACCTCGCGGCCGCCCATGGTCATTGCGTGACCGTCACGAAGGCCGCCGCAGATCGGGAAGCAAATGGGTGCCTGGCCCGACCAGACCGACGGATCGCCCTGCCACAGGTACTCGCGACCGTTGGCTTTAATCGAAGTGAACGATCCGCCAGCCGTGCTCAGTGTCACGCGAACAGAACCGTTATCAAGAACAAACTCCACGGGAATCTTCTCCTTCACATATCATCTTGCACGATCCATTGCGAACGCCGTGCCTTTAGCACAAAGGTAATGAGGCGGCGCCGCACGCAAAGAACAATGCACGCCCAGCCCGCCGGACCAATTGGGCTGATAGAAAACTGGCCCGCGCCCCATTACAGAAACGCGAGCCGTCAATTGAAAAGCTGCAGAATGCCGGGGGCCGCCAAAACGAAGCACACAAGCTCAGCAAGCAAACGTGTTATCGGAGCAGCTTACCGAACCAGAAAGCTTCGCAACAATAGGGGTAACCCCACAGGCACCCTCAACGTCATCGAGCGCCGCGCAGCGTCGACCGGTCCGGCGTTCGGCAGAACGCCGGAACCTAATTAGTCGTGGTACTCGCCCCGGTCCCACTTCTCGAGGAACTCGTCAAAGAAGTGCGGGTCGGCCTGAGCCTCGGCGTCGGCCTTGTTGCAGGCATCGATCTTGGCGATCAGAGCATCATGCTCGGGAGTCTTCTCGTAGGGCTCCTCCAGGAAGGCAAGCATGATATCGGCCATCAGGAACTCGCCGGTGATCTTGCCGCCAAAGCCCACGATGTTGGCGTTGAGCTCGCGACGGGCATACAGGGCAGAGGTCATGTCGCGAACCAGGGCGCAACGGGCGCCGGGAACCTTGTTGACGGCGTTGGTGATGCCGATGCCGGTGCCGCACAGGGCCACGCCAAAGTCGGCCTTGCCGCTGGCAACAGCCTCGCCCACGGCCTTACCGTAGATGGGATAGTGCGTACGGGTGTGGCTGTAGGTGCCGCAGTCGAGCACCTTATAGCCAGCCTGCTCCAGGCGGTCGGCCAGATAGATCTTCTCGTCCGTAACGATATGGTCGCAACCGATTGCGATGGTCTTCTTCATCAGAACGTCCTTTCGTCTGAATTCACAAGTTGAGGTAGAAGTTCGAGTTCTCGGTGGCTCTCGTTAGGCCATCTTGTTGAGCATGTCGACACGGATCTGGTGACGGCCGCCGGCGTACTGGGCACGCAGGAACTCACGGGCGATCTTCTTAGCGACCTCGGTGCCCACAACGCCCGGGCCCATGGTGACCATGCGCGAGCCGTTGTGCTCGCGGGTCATGTAAGCGGAACGCTCGTCGGAAATGTTGGCGACGACCATGCCCTTAATCTTGACGGCGGCCATATAGGAGCCGACGCCGTACTTATCGAATGCGAAGCCCTGGGAATCCTTGTGCTCCAGCAGGTCCTTGGCAACGGCGGTCGCGGAATCGACAAAGTCCGCGGCAGGGGTCTCGGAATAGTCGACGACCTCGTGACCGTCGGCGATGAGCATCTCCTTGATGGACTCCTTCATCGACATACCGTCGGCATCGGAAGCGATTACAACCCTCATGACATCCTCCTTGAGAGATACGCAGGTGCGTAGTTTCTGTTTGGAAGTGTTGAATCGCGTTCAGGTCCGGGCATCTGAATGTGCGGTTCTTCACTGTTCGTGTTTATTTGAACACATTCGAACATCAACTGCAAGAATTATTTGTTTATCTTTGTTCTTTTTTTGAACAAATACCGTTCACGGATGATTGCTGACCGTTTGGGCCGGGCGCGGACGTAGCGACCATGTGTTCAACAAACAAAAGGGCGGCCGAGAACGTGTCTCGACCGCCCTTCTTACGGTTAATCTTCCAAAGATCGCTTTGCCGCCTACTCAGACTGCCCGCTCTTCTTGGCATGCTTGGACGGAGCACTCAGAAAGCGGCCCGTCAAATAGTTCGCCGGGCCGGAGATATCAATCCCCAGCAGGGTGTGCCCCAGCCACAAAAACGCCGCGAGCACCAGCAATGGAATCACGCACGAGGTCACGATCATCACGATGACGCCTTCGATGAGGTCGGTCACCTGCTGCACAATTTCATCGGTCATCTGCTTGGCGCCGCTGGTCACCGATGTGACGAGACCCGAGGCACCGTCGGCAAGCTGCTCAAGCACGCTCTTGGACTCTGTGGACTCGGTCTTTTTCTTGCTTGTTTTGGAGCTATCGCTATCTGCCGCACTCGCAGCGTCGGCCGCCTTTTGCTCGGCCGCCTCGATGCTAACGCGATACGTTTCGTCGACCTTCTGCGACACCCAAACGCTTGCAGGCACCAACGCCATGCCAATTATGGCGACCACCAGCACACGCGTTGCCACGCGGCGAATGACTGCGCTCGTGCTCCAGCGTCCGTGAATGCCGAGCGACACCGCAAAGAGCACCAACGCAAACGGGATTAAGATGCCCAAGCCAACCGACCACAAAATTGTGAGCAAATATTTCTCTAGGTAGAGCACGGCAAGCACGATACCAAGGTTGCCTGAAAGCTGTGCGAGCTGCTCGGCGACCGGCGTTCCCGTATCACCAGGCAGCGCGGTAATGCCCGCAGACAGCGCCACGCACGAGGTCGTGAGCGCCAAAACATTGCCCTTCTTTTTTGATCGATGACCTCGATAGTGGAGTCCCAAGTTTTGGTATCGGCAAAATGCGGACGAGCTACAAAGCCCGACAGCAGCGCCAGTACTACGAGCGCAACGATAAAGCCAATCTGCAGCTTTTTGTTTGCGCACACGACATCGGACAGGCTGGGCTGCAGCTCGGTTACCGTCGTGTGCTCGGTTATCTGGACAGGACGCCCATGAGCCATCTCATGCGCGTCTCTTTTTGTATTGACCCGTTATCCGGCATTTGGATACCTCCTCAGTCCGGCGTTTAATGCGAAAGGAAGTATACCCACCGAGCAAAAATCGAACGGGAGGACGAACGGAGCGCACCAAGACTATCCCCAATGACTATCTCCGGATGAGTTGCGGTGGAATAGGGATTATTTTGCGCCCGCCGGCCCCTATTCAGTCCCTATTTCACCGCAACTTGGAGGAGAACAGAAAAAGCCCTGTCGCGGGTATGCGGCAGGGCTTTTGGAAGGGGACTTGGTTGTGAGGGCTCGTTAGGCGAGCTTGGCCTCGAGCTCGGCGATGCGCTTGTAAGCATCGATGGTAAAGCGGGTCTGCTTCTCCAGGATCATAGTGGTCATGAGAGTGTCCTGAGCGTGAGCCATGATGAAGGTCATCTCCATCTCGCCACCGCCGGCCTCCTGCGAAAGCAGCTTGGTCTGCGTGTCGTGGGCACCGATAAGTGCATCGCTGGCATCCTTGTGCAGCTGTTCGGCCTTCTCAAAGTCACCCTCGCGAGCAGCATCGAGCGCTGCAAGCAGATCGGTCTGGGCGTCACCTGCGTATGCGACAATCTCGAATCCAACCATCGAGATTTCTTCTTTGGTTGCCATATTGCGTTCCTTTCACATATGAACCAATCGAGAGCATCGCGTCCGGGCATACGCGCTGCGTTGTGTATGGCAGAAACATTAACATTCAAACAAAAAAGAACAGCGTAAAACGTAATTTCAAGCTATGAACGGTCATTTTTCGCCCGTGAACGGTTTTTAAACCAATCCAAACAATATCGAACACAATTAGTGGCAACCCAAACAGGTCCACACCCTAGCGTACATCGCGCACCGTATCGCCCTCTACGAGCATGCCGGGGATCAGCATGTGCTCCACGCCAGACGCAACCCCCTCGGCGCCGGCAATCTTGTCGACAGCCCACATGCCGACGCGCTTGTTGTCAAAGCGCACCGTGGTCAGGCGACGGTCGGGCACGATGTCGCCCAGGCTGTCATCAACACCCGCCACGCTCACGTCCTCGGGCACGCGCTTTCCGCGCGATTCGAGCCCGCGAATGCAGCCGTAGGCCATGGCGTCGTTGGAAGCATAAATGGCCGTACAGGTCGGATCGTCCGCCAGAGCCTGACCGGCGGCATATCCGCTCTGTGCCGTCCAATCGCCACGGACGAGTCGCGGCGGCTCAATACCATGCGCGCGCAATGTCTCGCGCCAGCCTTCCTCGCGCTGCATGCCCGAAAGCGAGCGCTCGGGACACGAGATAAAGTGCACGGTCTTGTGCCCCTGCCCCAGCAAGTACTCGACAACCTGGCGCGAGCAATCGAACTGGTCGTTATCGACCGTTGAACAGAGCGGGTGCTCCAGCATGGTAACGAGCACCGTCTGCATGCCGGGCAGCGGCTCAAAGGTGCCAAAGTCTGCCGGCATGCGATTCATGATCACAACCATACCGTCCACTGGCAGTGCGCTCATGCGCGACGATGCACTCTCGAGGGTATACGGATGCCCGTCTACTTTAGTGAGAGTGATGGCATAGCCGTGCTTGTCGGCCGCAGCGGTAAAGCCCTCCATACGGTCGAGGTTGCCGGTGCCGGTAATGTTGAACATGGCGACGCCGACGGTCTTAAACTTGCCGCGACGCAGCGATCGACCGGCAAAATTGGGTCGATACCCCAGCTCGCGCATGGCGGCACGCACGCGCTCCTTGGTCTCGGGGCGCACGCTGGGCGAATCGTGCACGGTGCGCGAGACCGTCTGCTCCGAGACGCCCGCGAGGCGCGCTACGTCTTTGACGGATACCGATTTTTTAACAGCGGCCATAGGTCGATCTTTCTATGTCAACGATGCCATTGGCGGCATCCTACGCAGTCAAATGAACGCCTTCAAGTATATCCAACGCCTCCCCGCAATACGCTTACCACCCAAAACCTACCGTTCACCGACAATCCCGCTTCCCCGAACGGCTTTTGTCGCCCAAATGTTAACGTTGCCATTGCGCAAACACAGAGCCACCGGGCGGCTCAAACGTTTACGCGCAAGGAATCGACGGTCCGCAGGCACAGGGGCCATCGGTTCGCGTCTTATTTTGTGTCACAAAATGGCAACGTCAACATTTTGGCAACCGAACGCCAACAGCTACCATCGTTGCTAACCCACCGACTCTTAGGAGCTTTGCATGGAGCAACTCATCGCCATCATCGAAAAGGGCCAGCCCTTTTTCAACGCGATCGCCCGCAACAAGTACCTCAAGGCGATCCGCGACGGCTTTATCTCCGTCATCCCCATCATCATCTTCTCGTCCATCTTCTGCCTGGTAGCCTCGGTTCCCAATATCTGGGGTTTCTACTGGCCCGATGACATCAACAACGCCCTGTGGAAGTGCTACAACTACTCCATGGGCATCCTGGCCATCGCCTGTGCCGCCACCACGGCCAAGCACTTCGCCGACGCTCAGAACCGCGATCTGCCCAAGAACAACCAGATCAACTTCATCTCGTGCATGTGCGCGGCCATCATCGGCTTCTTGCTCCTTTCGAGCGACACGATCGCCACGGACGCTGCCAGCGGCTTCAACACCACCTACCTTGGTTCCAAAGGCCTGCTGACCGCCTTTATCGCTGCGTTTGTGACCGGCATCATCTACAAGTTCTTCATTAAGCGCAACATCACCGTCAAGATGCCCGAGCAGGTTCCGCCCAACATCTCGCAGACCTTCAAGGACATCATCCCCTTCTCCGTCTGCATCACCGTCTTTTGGGTTTTTGACATCGTCTTCCGCGCTGCTTTTGGCTTCTGCTTTGCCCAGGGTGTCATCCAGGTGTTCCAGCCCCTGTTCACCGCTGCCGACGGCTACATCGGCCTCGCTGTGATCTACGGCGCTATGAGCCTGTTCTGGTTCGTCGGCGTCCACGGCCCCTCGATCGTCGAGCCCGCCATCGCCGCCGCCCTCGTTGCCAACATGACCGACAACCTGGCTGCGTTCCAGGCCGGCCAGCACGCTTCCGCTGTCCTGACCCAGGGTGCCCAGTACTTCGTCGTCTGCATGGGTGGCACCGGCGCCACGCTCGTCCTGGTCTTTATGTTCTGCTTCCTGGCAAAGTCTCAGGAGATGCGCGCCGTCGGTAAGGCCGCCATCGTCCCGGTCTGCTTTTGCCGTCAACGAGCCGCTGCTGTTCGCCGCGCCCATCGTGCTCAACCCCGTCTTCTTTGTCCCGTTTGTCTTTGCCCCGATCGCCAACATCTGGATCCTCAAGATCTTTATCGACTTCTTGGGCATGAACGGCTTTATGTACACCCTGCCTTGGACCGTCCCCGGCCCCATCGGCACCATCATGGGTCTGGGCTTCCAGCCGCTCGCCTTTGTGATGCTCGCCCTTATCCTGGTCGTCGACTTTGTTCTGTACTATCCGTTCTTCCGTGCCTATGACGCCCAGAAGTGCGCCGAGGAGGCCGAGATCTCCCAGGAGGAGCTCGCCGCCAAGAACGCCGAGAAGGCCGCCAAGCTCAACGATGCCTTCCAGGGCAAGGCTGACGCCAAGAGCGTTGCCGCCGGCGCTGCTGCCGAGGCCGTGAAGGCCGACGCCCCCGCCGCCTCCGCAGCACCCGCTGCCGAGGCAACGACCGCCAGCGACCTCAACGGCAAGCGCGTACTCGTGCTCTGCCAGGGCGGCGGAACCTCGGGCCTGCTCGCCAACGCACTTGCCAAGGCTGCCAAGGAGCGCGGCATCAATCTTGAGACCGCTGCCGAGGCATATGGTAACCACGTGGACATGCTCCCCGACTTTGACCTGGTCGTCCTGGCCCCGCAGGCCGCCAGCTACCTGGCCGACCTGCAGAAGGACTGCGAGCGCGTGGGCAACAAGTGCGTCGCTTGCCGCGGTAAACAGTACATCGAGCTCTCCCAGAACGGCGACAAGTCTCTCGCCTTCGTAACCGAGCAACTCTCGAAGTAAGTAACGCTCAGGGCCAGCCGACCATCCAAGACCGGCTGGCCCTTCGATTTAGACGATTGGATCATCATGTCCGTTAATCCTACTAGCGTCACCAACCCACCCGCGCAGTTTCCCGAGGACTTTGTCTTTGGCGGCGCCACTGCTGCCTACCAGGTAGAGGGCGAGACCCGCACTCACGGTAAGGGCAAAGTCGCCTGGGACGACTTCCTGGAGGCCCAGGGGCGCTTCTCCCCCGATCCCGCTTCCGACTTCTACAACCAGTACCCCGTCGATCTGGAGCTGTGCGAGGAGTTCGGCATCAACGGCATTCGCCTCTCTATCGCCTGGAGCCGTATCTTCCCCAACGGTACCGGCGAAATCAACCCCGAGGGTGTCCAGTTCTATCACGATCTCTTCGCCGAATGCCACAAGCACCACGTTGAGCCGTTTGTCACGCTGCATCACTTCGATACGCCGCTTCCCCTCTTTGAGAAGGGCGACTTCCTCAACCGCGAGACCATCGATGCCTTTGTGGACTTTGCCACCTTCTGCTTTAAGGAGTACGTCGACCAGGTGACCTACTGGTTCACCTTTAACGAGATCTGGGCCGACGCCTCCAACACCTACATCGAGGGCACCTTCCCCGGTGGCGTCAAGGCGCATCTGGCCGAGGCCTTCCAGTGCGAGCACAACATGATGCTCGCCCACGCCAAGGCCGTGCTGGCCTTCCACAACGGCGGTTTTAAGGGCAAGATCGGCGTCATTCAGTCGTTGGAGTTCAAGTACCCGCTCAACGAAAACGACCCCGCCGACATCAAAGCCGCCAACAACGAGCACGTGCTGCAAAACCAGTTTTTGCTCGACGCCACCTTCCGCGGCGACTACGCGCCCGACACCCTCGAGTGCGCCAACCGCCTGGCCGCCGTCTCGGGCGGTACCATCGAGATCCTAGACGAGGATCTGGAAATCATGCGCGAGGCCGCCCTCTACAACGACTACCTGGGCGTTAACAACTACCAGTGCCGTTTTTTGAAGGCTTACGATGGCGAGAACGACCTGCACCACAACGGTACGGGCGAGAAGGGCACCGGCCGCTGGCGCGTCAAGGGCATTGGCGAGCACGTGAACAAGCCCGGCATCCCCACCACTGACTGGGACTGGATTATCTATCCCGAGGGTCTGTTCGATCTGCTCGTCTACATTAAGCAGCGCTACCCCAACTACAAGCAGATCTTCATCACCGAGAACGGCATGGGCTACAAGGACCCCTACAAGGACGGTTTTTGTGGACGACCAGCCGCGCATCGACTACATCGAGCAGCACCTGCGCTGGTTGCTCAAGGCCATGGAGGTGGGCGTCAACGTGGGCGGCTACTTCCTGTGGAGCCTGCAGGATCAGTTCTCCTGGACCAATGGCTACAACAAGCGTTACGGCTTCTTCTACGTTGACTTTGAAACCCAGAAGCGCACGCCCAAGGCAAGCGCATACTGGTATAAGCACGTGGCGCAGACCCGTCGTCTGGACTAGCGGCTTTCAACTAGCGGTTGGCGGAATTGCCCCGCTCACATAACCTGTCCCCATTTCTCAGCCGGGGGCGGCACGTCACACGGCGCGCCGCCCCCCGGCCTTTTTTTGGGCGGGTCGGGAGCCGTTTGTCTCGATCTGTAACATCTAGCCGAGTTTTTTGGTCCTAGCTGTTACAGATTGAGACGAACAGGATTACTCTTTCCGAAGAATCTAAATCTGTAACACGTAGCCCGCTTTTGACCGTCTACCTGTTACAAATCGAGACAAACGGAGTAGGACCTAACCCCGTATGTCCCTAACAGTCGAGCGTTCGACCAGCGTACTCGGCACATGAATCGCCTCGATAGACGAGCTCTCTCCAATCGCCGCCTCAAACGCAAGCTTACCGACACCGCGCAAATCAAATCGCAGCGTCGTCAGCCGATTGTGAGGAACAAGTCCCTCGAGTGCGTCGTCGATACCAACCACGCTCACGTCGTCGGGCACGGACAGGCCCGCGTTCTCGAGCGCGGCGATAACGCCCAGCGCCATCTGGTCATTTGCCGCAAGCACGGCAGTCGGCGCCTGCGACCCGCCGGCAAGCACCTCGGCCGCAATCCGCTCGCCCATGGCGTACCCACTGTCCGCACTCCAATCGCCACGCAGCATCGGAGCGGCATCGACATGAGCACGACCCAGCGTATCGCGCCAACCGGCCTCACGAAAACGCGAGGAAATCGAGTTTTCCGGACCCGCCACAAACCGCATATTCGAGTGACCATGTTCCAGCAGATAATTGGTCAACAGCTCGCACGAACCATACTGGTCGGAGTCGATCGTCGTGCAGCGCGGATGCGCATACATGGACAGGATGACCGTTCGCACTCCCGGCTGGGGAACAAACTCCTCAAAATCGGGAGCCATGCGGTTCATGTTGAGAATCATGCCGTCGACGGGTCGCTCGACCATGCGGCGCGAGGCATCGGCAAGTGCATAGGGCTTGTCGCCGCCCATCTCGATCATAGTGACGGCAAAATCGTGCTCGCGCGCCGCTTGCATGATACCCTCGAGCGTCGCCAAGTTACCGACACGTGTGATGTTGTACATGCACAGGCCAATAGAACGATACGACCCGCCGCGCAACGCCGCTCCAGCAAAATTGGGACGAAAGCCCAGCTCTTCCATGGCGGCCAGCACACGCTTGCGCGTCTTTTCCGTCACGTTAGGCATACCGTTGACCACGCGAGACACAGTCTGGCGGCTCACGCCAGCGAGCGCCGCAACCTCTGCTGCGCTCGCCGAATGACCATTCCTTGTCTGCTGAGCCATGCCTTCCACGCTAACCTGCTTCCCAACTATTCCCCGCGCCCATGGCGCATCGTACATACATTGATAACGTGCTCATGATACCCGAGCCATATACCACAACATGAAAACTTCTGTCAATCAAAACCGCTTACCGAACAAATACAACCGTTCGCGGCTGTTTGAAGTTGTTTTGTTTCTATACATCCCAGCCGGATGTTAACGTGCTCATTGTCAAATGTTCACGTGCTCATTTTGGTTCTAATCATTTTAAGATAGTGTTTATCGGGCTTTTTCACCGCTGAACGCTAACCAGGGAGCCTCCTGAGCGCAAACGCACAATATCGAACAGCGAGACGAGAGGGTGTATGCATATGTCTTTGCTAAACCGCGTACAGCAGCTGCCGAAGGGGCTTTGTTTGGGGCGCCGCAACCGCCGCGTACCAAACGGAAGGTTCCACGAAGGTGGCAGGCAAGGGTAAGACCATGGGGACGATTACCTTGTCGCCCAGGGTCGCTTTTGCCCGACCCGGCCAGTGATTTCTACAACCGCTACGAGGAGGATATCCGCCTTTCTGCCGAGCATGGACTCAACGCCATCCGTGTGTCCATCGCCTGGACCCGCATCTTCCCCAACGGCGACGATGCCGAACCCTCGCCGAGGGCGTTAAGCACTACCACGAGCTGTTCGCCTGCTGCAAAAAGTATGGCGTCGAGCCCTATGTGTCCCTGCATCACTTTGACTCCCCCCGCCGCCCTGTTCAACCAGGGCGACTGGCTCAACCGCAAGACCGTCGACGCCTATGTGCGCTATGCCGAGTTCTGCTTCCGCGAGTTCCGCGAGGTCAAGAATTGGTTCACCATCAACGAGCTCATCAGCCTCTCGCACTCCCAATACATCCAAGGCAACTTCCCGCCCAACCATCACTTTGATGTGACGAGCGGCATCCAGAGCCAGCACAACGAGCTCGTTGCCCACGCCCGCGCCGTCAACCTGTATAAGGATCTTGACGAGACCGAGCACCTGGGCGGACGCATTGGCATGGTCAACGTCCTGACGCCGGCATATCCTGCCACAGACTCGCCCGCCGACCAGCACGCCGCCGACCTGTACAACGCCTTCTACACCGACTTCATCATGGACGGCGCCTTCCTGGGTCACTACTCCGCGCGCACCCTCTCACTCATCAACGAGATTCTGCGTGCCAACAACGCCACACTTACGGTTGAGGACAGCGACATGGAGGAGCTCGCCAAGGCGGCGCCCCGCAACGATATGTTCGGCCTCAACTACTATCAGTCGGCGTTTATCGCCGCCTACGATGGCGAGTCCACCAACAGCTTTAACGGCACCGGAGACAAGGGCACCTCGTGCTTTAAGTTTAAGGGCGTCGGGCAGCAGGTCGATATGCCGGGTATCCCCACCACCGACTGGGATTGGCTCATCTACCCGCAAGGCCTCTACGACACGCTCAAGCACATCAGCGCCACCTATCCCAACCTCCCCGTCATCTATATCACCGAAAACGGCCTGGGCCACAAGGACCCCGAGCCCGACGCAAACGGCATCGTCGCCGATCCCGAGCGCATCGACTTTGTCGACCAGCACATGGAGAAGGTGCTCCAGGCGCGCGCCGAGGGCGTCGACGTCCAGGGCTACTTTATCTGGAGCCTGCAGGACCAGTTCTCGTGGGCCAATGGCTATAACAAGCGCTACGGCCTGTTCTACATCGACTTCGACACGCAAAAACGCTACATCAAGCAGTCGGCACTCTGGTACAAGGAGCTCGCCGACACTATGGCGGACGCGCAGTAGCGCATCGCCTCGCTTTCCCCCGAGAAGGGAGCGGCCCTATGCGATACAAACCCAGCCGCTCCCCCCTCTCCCCCTGGGACCGACCCCGCCTGCACCCGGGCTTTTAGCAAGCGGGAGACCATATAGGTTTTCAACGTCCATGCCATTAAGATTTCATGCAAAGAGGAGCGTGAACTATGGAATCGATCGTTAAGTTCTTGGAGAAAGGTCAGCCGTACTTCGACAAGGTCTCTAAGAACATCTACCTTCAGGCCATTAAAGACGGCTTTTTGGCAGCAATGCCCATCATCCTGTCTTCTTCTGTCTTCCTGCTTATTTCGACCCTGCCGGGCGTTGTCGCCACGGTCGGCGGCTTTACGCTGCCCGACTGGTGGAACGTCGACGTCGTGAACTTCTGCAACAAGGTTTAACTTCACGATGGGCGTCGTGGGCATCATGGTCGCCGGCACCACCGCAAGCGCGCTGACCGGCTCCAAGAACCGCCGCATGCCTGCCGGCAAGGCCATCAACGCCACGAGCACCATGGTCGCCGCCATGTGCGCTATGCTCATCTTGGCCGTTACCCAGACGAGTGCCAAGATCGACGGCGCCGATGTCTCGGTGTTCTTTACCGACAACATGGGCACCAAGGGCCTGCTGAGCTCCTTTGTCGCCGCATTTGCCACGGTCAACATCTATGCCTTCTGCATTAAGCGAGACATCACCATCAAGCTGCCCAAAGAAGTCCCCGGCGCCATCGCCCAGAACTTCCGCGACATCTTCGCCTTCAGCTTCTCCATCCTGTTTGTCGCCGTCATCGACGTTATCTGCCGCACCTGCTTGGCCGTCCCGTTTGCCAACGTCATCTCCACGCTGGTGAGCCCGCTGTTCGCCGCTGCCGATTCCTACGCCGGCCTCGCCCTCATCTGGTTCATGATCCCGCTGTTCTGGTTCATGGGCATCCACGGCCCCTCGGTCGTTAAGCCTGCCCTCAACGCCGCGCTGTTTGGCAACATCACCACCAACCTCGCCACGCTGCAGGCCGGCGGTCACCCCGCCCTCGCCCTGACCGAGAACTTCGGTAACTACATCGGCGAACTCGGCGGCACCGGCGCCACGTTCATTGTCCCGATCATCTTCCTGCTCTTTATGCGCTCCAAGCAGCTCAAGGCCGTCGGCAAAGCCTCTGTCGTGCCCGTGATGTTCGCCGTCAACGAGCCGCTGCTGTTCGCCGCGCCCATCATCCTCAACCCGTACTTCCTGATCCCGTTCCTGTTTGCCCCCGTGGCCAACGTCCTCATTGGTAAGTTCTTCATCGACTTTTTGGGCATGAACGGCTTTATCTATGCCATGCCGTGGGCACTCCCCGGACCGATCGGCACCTTCATCGACACCAACTTCCAGCCGATCTCTCTGGTCCTGGTTGTCGTCCTGCTGGTCGTTGACTTCTTGATCTACTACCCGTTCTGCAAGGCCTACGACAACGTCCTGTGCAAGCAGGAGGCCGAGACCCTGGCCGAAGAAGAGGCCGAGGAGACCAAGGCCGTCAAGACCGCTGCCGCCCCCGCCGTTGAGGCTCCTGTTGTCGAGACCGCTTCTGCCACTGAGGCCTCCGCAGCTCCGTCCGCCCTTAAGGGCAAGGATCTGAGGGTTCTGGTTCTGTGCGCTGGCGCCGGCACCTCTGCACTGCTCGCCAACGCGCTTAAGGAAGGCGCCGACGAGCTGGGCATCGACATTACCGCCAACGCCGGTGCCTACGGCAGCCACTACGCCATCATGGACCAGTACAACGTCATCGTCCTGGCTCCGCAGGTTCGCACCTATTACAACGAGATGAAGGCCGACACCGACCGCCTGGGCATCACGCTGCTGTCGCCCAAGGGCAAACAGTACATCGACCTCACTAAGGATCCCAAGGGTGCCGTCGCCTGGATCGAGGAAAACCTCGAGGCATAAGACGCTGACACCACCTGCCGCTTGCAGACAATAAATGGCCCGTGCATCGATGTGTGATGCGCGGGCCATTTTGTTTAGACCGCACCCGTCCTCCTGTTCATCTCAATCTGTAACATCTAGCCGAGTTTTTGGATCCCAGCTGTTACAGATCGAGATGGACGCACAGGCCAAGCCGAAAATCTCAATCTGTAACATGTAGACCACTTTTGACCGTCTAGTTGTTACAGATCGAGACAAACAGATGGGTCAATCCAATCAATCTAGATCTGTAACACCTGGCTGGTCATTTCACTCCTAACTGTTACAGATCGAGACAAACGGAATAAGCCGGGCCAAAAAATCTCGATCTGTAACATCTAGCCGAGTTTTTGGGTCCTAGCTGTTACAGATTGAGACAAACGGAATAGGCCGAGCACGTCTACGCCCGCAGGTCCTTTACGCTGGAACGTTCGACCAACACGCCCGAGACGAGCGTACGGCTTCTGGAGCTCGGAGCTTCCAGACCTGCGACGACCTCGTTAAGCGCACGAACGCCCAGCTCGCGGTGGCGAAACTTCACCGACGTCAAAATCGAGTTGGGAATCGTCTTGTAGAGCTCATCGTCGAAGCCGATCACGGACACGTCGTCGGGCACATTGAGCCCTTTGTCACGTAGAGCCATCATCACGCCGTTTGCCATGCAGTCGTTAGCAGCGAGGACCGCCGTGCAATCGGGCTTATCGGCAAGCACAAGGCCCGCGGCATAGCCACTATCCGCATTCCAATCGCCTTGCAGAGGCTCGGGCGGCTCAATGCCATGCGCCTCGAGTGCCGCTCGCCAACCTTTCATACGGCACTGGCTCGACAGCGCTTCTTTCTTTACCAGAGACGAAGTACACGTTCTTGTGCCCGTGGTTCAAGAAGTACTCGCACGCCATGCGCGCGCCGCCCTCTTGGTCGTCACTGACGGTAGAGCAGGTAGGATGTTCCATCGGTGTGATAATCACCGTCTTGAGGTCTTTCGGTGCCTCAAAGGTATCAAAGTCATCGACCATCTGACGCAGGTTGAAGATCATGCCATCAACAGGCAGCTGCGACATCCTACGCGCCGCTTCGGCAAGGGTCATCTTCTCCCCCGCCCGCTTTTTGATCGTCGTGAGCGCAAAGCCGCGTTCTTCGGCGGCATCTGCGATACCGTCGATCATGTCCACGGCACCGCCCGACAAGTGGAACAGCACGACGCCGATGCACCCGTAACGGCCCAACTTGAGCGAACGCGCGGCAAAGTTGGTTCGAAACCCGAGCGCTTCCATTGCGGAATGGACCTTATCGCGTGTCGACTCTCGCACGCTACCGGGCTCGTTAATCACACGCGAAACCGTCTTGAGAGAAACACCCGCGGCAACTGCCACATCATTCATTGAGACATTTTTCTTGTCCATCGTTGCCACTACTTCTCCAGTCGGTCTTGCATCGCTTGTTTTTTGCGTTCTAGCATACACTACCTGCCTGACTGACAAATCAACCGTTTACCGGACAATATCGACCGCTCACCCGTATATCCTTGTTGCTCTTCCAAAAATGTCTTACGTTGTCATTAACGAAATGACAACGTTGTCATTTCGCAATGCCTTCCTTAAGCAGGAAGGTTTCCGGGCAGTCCTGACCATCCATCGACGACCAGTTCCATCCACATGCATCGCGCATCAAGTAGCAAAGGAGCTCTATGGACGCCATCGTAAAGATGCTCGAAAAGCATCAACCGTTCTTTGAGAAGATCTCGAGGAACGTCTACCTCCAGGCCATTAAGGACGGATTCCTTGGGTGCATGCCCATCGTCCTTACCTCTTCGATCTTCCTGCTGATCGCCACCCTTCCTGGCGTAGTTGGCATCACGCTGCCCCAGCCGCTCATCGACTGGTGCAACAAGCTGTACAACTTCACCATGGGCGTCATGGGCATCATGGTTGCCGGCACCACTGCCAAGAACTTTACGGCTTCCATGAACCGTCGCATGCCCGCCGGCAAGGTGCTCAACGACGGCTCCACCATGGTTGCCGCCCAGTGCAGTATGCTGCTGCTCGCTGTTACGCAGTTCACCACCAAGTTCAACGGCTCCGAGCTTTCGGTCTTCGACTGCACCAGCATGGGTACGCGCGGTCTGTTCTCGGCCTATATCGCCGCATTCATCACCGTGTGGGTCTACAAATTCTGCGTCTCGCGCGATCTGACCATTAAGCTGCCCAAAAGGAGGTCCCGGGCGCCATCGCTCAGAACTTCCGCGACATTATCCCCTTCGGTGGCGCTGTCATCATCTGCGGCATCATCGATGTCGTCGTGCGCAACCTCATGGGCGTTCCGTTCTCCGAGCTGCTCATCAAGCTGCTCTCCCCGCTCTTTACCGCTGCAGAAACCTATCCTGGCCTTATCCTTATCCAGGCAGCCACCGCGTTCTTCTGGTTCATCGGCGTCCACGGCCCCTCGATCGTCCAGCCGGGCATCGACCCCATCCGTCTTGCCAACCAGGCCGAGAACCTGCAGGTTCTGCTGGCCGGTGGTCACCCCGCCCATTCCCTCACCTTCAACATGTCGCTCGTGGGTGAGTTCGGCGGCACCGGCGCCACGTTCATCGTGCCGCTTCTGCTGATTCTCTTTATGAAGTCCAAGCAGCTCAAAGCCGTCGGTAAGGCCTCAATTGTTCCTGTTGCCTTTGCTGTCAACGAGCCGCTGCTCTTTGGCGCGCCGATGATCCTTAACCCCTACATGCTCATCCCCTTTGTTGCCGCCGGCTGCGTCAACGTGAGTGTTGCCAAGTTCTTTATCGACAACGTGGGCATGAACGGCTTCTCCTTCGTGGTGCCTTGGGCTACCCCTGCCCCCATCGGCATCTTCATCACCACGAACTTCCAGCTTATCGCCCTGGTATTTGTCGCGATCATCATCTTGCTGGACGCCATCATCTACCTGCCGTTCTTGAAGGCATACGATAAGCTGCTCTGCGACCAGGAGGCCGAGCGCGCCGCCGAGCTGGGTCTCGAGTCCGATGGTGCTGCCACCATCGCCGCCAACGACTCTGCGCCCGCTATCGAGCAGACTACCGTCTCCGTCGAGCCGACCGCCGCTGCCGCCGACAGCAAGCCTGTCGCCGATCAGCCCGAGCCCGCCGCCGACGCATCCGCTAAGAAAGATGTCGACGGTCTGAAGGTCCTCGTCCTGTGCGCCGGCGCCGGCACCTCTGCCATGCTTGCCAACGCCATCAAGGAAGGTGCTGCGCAGACCGGAGAGAACATCGCTTCCTCCGCAGGCGCCTATGGTCAGCACACTGCCATCATGGATCAGTACGACGTCATCGTGCTCGCCCCGCAGGTTCGTAGCTACTACAACGACATGAAGGCCGACACCGATCGTCTGGGCATTAAGCTGCTCGCCCCGCGCGGCAAGGAATATATCGACCTTACCCGCGACCCCACTGGCGCCATCAAGTGGCTCCGCGAGAACCTCGACTAGTTCCTCCCTCTGTTGGTGCCCGGATCCCCAGTTCGGGCACCTCTCCCTATTCGTATCCCACAGAAAGGATGACTCATGACCAACCCCATGCAGTTCCCCGACGGCTTTGTGTTTGGCGGCGCCACCGCTGCTTACCAGGTTGAGGGCGAGACCCGTACGCACGGCAAGGGCAAAGTGCCCTGGGACGATTTCCTGGCTGCTCAGGGTCGCTTCTCCCCCGATCCCGCGAGCGACTTCTACAACAAGTACCCGGTCGATATCGACCTGTGCCAGCGTTTCGGCATCAACGGCATCCGTGTCTCCATCGCTTGGAGCCGTATCTTCCCCAACGGCACCGGCGAGATTAACCCCGAGGGCGTCGCCTTCTATCACGAGCTCTTTGCCACCTGCAATAATGCCGGCGTTATCCCCTATGTCACGCTCGATCACTTTGATACGCCCGAGGCCTTTTACCAGGACGGCGGCGAGGGATTCCTGACGCGCACGACGATCGACGCCTTTGTCGAGTACGCCAAGTTCTGCTTTGCCGAGTTCACCGAGATCAAGCACTGGTTCACGTTTAACGAAATTCCCGCAACCGCCGAGGGCAGCTTTATCGTCGGCAACTGGCCGCACGGCGAGAAGTACCGCCTGGACAAGGCCTTCCAGCTCATGCACAACATGATGGTGGCCCACGCCAAGGCCGTCGTCGCCTTCCATGAGGGCGGCTTTGAGGGCGAGATCGGCATTGTCCAGAACCTGGAGCCCAAGTATCCCCTCGACCCCAACAATGCCGCCGACTGTGAGGCAGCTCGCATGGCCGACGTCATCAACAACCGTTGGGTACTCGACGCCACCTTCCGCGGCCACTATGCAGCCGACACCATGGAGGCTGCGACCAAGCTGGCCCCATATCGCCGGCGGCGAGCTCGACGTTCGCGACGAGGACATCGCCGCGTTGACCGCCGCGCTCCCTACAACGATTGCCTGGGCGTCAACACCTACAAGTGCCAGTTCCTGCGTGCCGCCGAGGGCGAAAACGACATCAACCACAATGGCACCGGCGACAAGGGCTCTTCGCGCTGGTTCCTCAAGGGCGTGGGCGAGTCATGCGTGCGCGAAGGCGTTCCCACCACCGATTGGGACTGGATTATCTATCCCGAGGGTCTCTACGACCTGCTGCTCCGCATTAAGAACGATTACCCCAACTACAAGAAGATCACATCACCGAGAACGGCATGGGCTATAAGGACGACTTCGAGGACGGCTTTATCGACGACGCCCCTCGCATCGACTACATGCGTCAGCATCTCGCATGGATTCTCAAGGCAATCGACGGCGGCGTGAACGTCGACGGTTACTTCGTGTGGTCGCTGCAGGACCAGTTCTCCTGGACCAACGGCTACAACAAGCGCTACGGCCTGTTCTACATCGACTTCGAGACCCAGAAGCGCTATCCCAAGGCGAGCGCGCGTACTGGTACAAGAACGTCGCGGAGACCGGCCTGCTCATGGCCTAACTTTTGCCGCATACTCCCTGTCGGCCGCATGCGAATCCCTCCACGGGTTCGCATGCGGCCTTTTTTTTTGGCTCGACCCGAGCAGGCCGTTTGTCTCGATCTGTAACATCTAGCAGGGATTTTCAATCCCTAGCTGTTACAGATTTAGACGAACGGGTGACCCGGGCTGAAAATCTCGATCTGTAACATGTAGCCCACTTTCGACCGTCTAGATGTTACAGATCAAGACAAACAGAACACCCGAGCAGAAATATCTAGATCTGTAACACGTAGCCCGCTTTTAACAGTCTAACTGTTACAGATCGAGACAATAAGATAGTCAAATCCGAACTTTCCAAGCAGTTATGAGGCATGGTTTCTAGTTTTCGGTATCACGAACATACTTTCGGTATCATTTGATACCGATATGATACCGAAAACATATTCGGTCCCGCTGGAGGACTCCGTACGCTACCCAACCAAGTTGCAGGTTCACGAACTCCGTCGATCTTCCGAGCGCCCACGAATTCCTATTTGCGCGTCAAATCGCGTCTCGATGACACGTAAAATGACGCGCAAATTTTTACGTGTCATATTTTTGATGCGCAAAATGACGTTTCAACTTTTATGTGTCATGTCCTCACGCAGCGCTAGCTAGCAAATGACCTGCGTGTGTTCCTCGATGGCAGTGCGGTCCTCGGCGGTAATACCCGGCTCGCACACCACGGCGTCCAAATTGTCCAGGCGACAGAAGGTGTAGAAGTCGCGCTTGCCGATCCTGCTGGAGCCGGCAATCAGATAGCGCGAGTCGGCCTTGCTAAAGGCGAGCTGCTGGATGCGGCCCTCGTCCATGTTGGACGTGGACACGTCGCCGTCCAGAATACCGTTGGCGCCGATAAACGCCGCATCGATGCCCAGCGCGCGCAGGGTATCCTCGGCCGTGGGGCCCACAAAGGCGGCGGTGCGGCGGCGGTACATGCCGCCCACCAGGCACAGCTCGCAATCCTCGCGCGCCTCGAGCAGGCTAAAGGCCGAAAGCGAATTGGTCACATAGATGGAAGTCAGCTTGTCGGTGACTCGGAGAGCGCCAATGCGATCTCACGACGGTTGCGCTCATTGTCTCAATTAGATACTCAACGAAATACGGCCCCACAGCTCAATAAGCTGCAGGGCCGTACTATACACCGACGAATCAACGACGGAGTGCATCCACTATTTGGCCAGCTCCTGAACGATCCAGTCAATTGCACCTTCGGGATCGTTGGTAAGGTCGATATACTCCTTTGCCCCTTGTGGTGAGCAGTTTAATTCCAAGGCGATCGGTATCGGCCTTCATAGCGTCATAGTACATGCGTGCCTGGGGTGCCAGAACAATCACGTTGTACTGATCCATCGTCTCATAGTGGCTTCCGTACGCACCGGACTGAGAAACCAGATCGACACCCTTAGCAGCGGCACCTTCGCGAAGAGCATTTGCCAAGAGAGTCGAAGTGCCGGCACCCTGGCAAAGCACAAGCACGCGGATCTGCTCCGCCTTGTCCTTTACCGCCTCGAGAGCTTTTGCGACATTTTCCTGTGCGGCAATAGCATCTGCATCCGAGGTTCCTGCAGTCTCCTTTGCAGACTCTTCCAAACAAAGCTGATGGTCATACGCCTTGCAGAACGGATAGTAAATCACAAAGTCAACGACCAACAGCACTGCCATCAATACGAGAGAACGCAGATCGAGACCCGTGGTGAGGAATGCACCGATTGGGCCGGGAAGCGCCCACGGCATGGTATACATGGGGGCGTTCATTCCAATGACGTCAATGAAAAATTTACCGATAATGGCGTTGACCATAGGAGCCACTAGGAAGGGCACGAACATATAGGGATTGAGAACAATCGGCATACCGAAGATAACGGGCTCGTTAACTCCAAAAATCACCGGGATAATCGATGCCTTGCCCATGGCTTTAAGCTGCTTGGAGCGCATAAACATGATCAGGATAATAGGAACGATGAACGTGCAGCCAGAACCGCCCAGACCGCCGATGAAGCTTGTAAAGTCCTGCGTGAGAGCAATTGACGGGTGTCCACCTGCTTGGAAAACCTCAAGATTGGTAACGGTATTGCCGTAGAGCGCAGCATTGATCGGACTCATGACAACCGAAGCACCGTGGATACCCATAAATTGGAAAAGCGCGACCGCGCCTTCGATAAGCGCCATGCCAGGATAGGTGTCAACCGCGGAGAACAGCGGCGAGATGAGAGCGGATACCAAATTGGCGAACGGCACAGCAAGCAGCTTGCGGCTCGCAAGATCGATAAAAGCGCACGCAAGGATCGAAAACCCAAATGCAAAGATATCGCGAAAACTCTGCGCAATAGAGCCAGGGACCTCTTTGGGAAGCTTGATCGTCACATTATGGCTAATGCACACCTTATAGATATTAACGGTCAAGAATGCGGCTACGAACGCAGCGAGAAAACCCTTGGTTCCCATATAGCCGGTTTCAAAAACAGATGTATCTGCTCCGCCAATCGAGACAACATCGTTCGTCACCGATAGCAAGAGCATGCCGCACATGGCACAAACCATGCACGAGGTGGGGTTGAGAGATTTACCCGAAGGCATGCGACGGTTCATCGACATGGCAAGTGAGCTCGCCGTGGTGCCGGCCACCATAATGCCAAGAAGTCCCATGGTATATGCATAGATTTTATTGAAGAAATCCAGCACCTCAGGCGGAAGCGTGATGCCTACATAGGCAGGGAGCGTCGAAAGAAGAAGGAACAGGCTCGAGAACAGCACAATTGGCATATTCGAGAGAAAGCCATCCTTAATCGCCACCAGATAAATGTTCCTCGAGATTTTGTCGAAGAGGGGCTGGTGTTTTTCAAGGAATTTGACGATAGCGTCCATAACACATCCTTTCATGATTCCCGGGCACACAACGATTTATCCGGACTCAACCGTCGTCGTCCCCGTTTGTATCCACTTATGTAAGTGAATACGTTCTTGTGCGAAATGTAATATCATTTGCGCGATTTGTCATAATTATTTTTTTCCGCTTTGTCGATATGTCAAGAATTCAAATACTTATTCGGTGAACGGTAGTTGATTAATTTAAGGTTTTCCCAGCTAAAGGCTATTTTTCCGAGCAATACAATAAGCTTGCAACCGTTCACCGATTGGATATAACATATTGAATATATTGTTGTAACAATATTAGAGACGATGTCACAAGCCTGTCGTTCTAGTCAAAGGAAGTAACAATGCCCAAACGATTACTGAACATGTCCGCATCCGATTTTGCCGCCACGTCACCCATGGATCTAAAGCAGGCAATTCTGGCTTCCGAGGGACGTACCATCATGGCGGAAAACGTACCCTCTTCCCAATTTCTCGGCGGCGTTACTAATGCAGAAATCGAACGTGCCGCAGGTGCCGACCTGCTTCTGTTTAACGCGCTCGATGTGTTCGATCCAGTTATTGCCGGTATTCCAGATGATCTCAATGAAAACCCGGTCACTTGGGTGAAGCGAGCATGCGGAAGGCCCATTGGCGTCAATCTGGAGCCAGTTGATAACGAGGCAGAGATGTCTGAATCCCGTACGGAAATCCCCATGGGTCGTCGCGTCTCTCCCAAGACCTTAGAAAAGGCTAACGAACTCGGATTTGATTTTATTTGCCTCACAGGCAACCCTGGAACTGGCGTCTCCAACGATGCAATCGCCCATTCGATCAAACTCTCCAAAGAGCATTTCAATGGCCTGATCATAGCCGGAAAAATGCATGGAGCAGGCGTTGCGGAACCTGTCATGACGCTCGAAATTGCGCGCAAGTTTGTTGACCTCGGCGTCGATATCCTTCTCGTACCAGCCCCCTACACCGTCCCCTGCTTCCAAGAAGCAGACCTGCGCGCCATCGTAGACTTTGTACGATCCCACAACGTAGGCAAGTCAATTGAAGAGAAGGTTCTCGTCATGGCGGCGAACGGGACGAGTCAAGACTCTTGCGACAGCGAGACCATTAAGAAAATAGGCCTTGCAGCAAAAGCAGCCGGCGCTGACCTCCAACATATCGGGGACTCCATGAACGGTATTTGCCTGCCCCAGAATATCTTCACGCTCGGACAAGCCCTTCGTGGATACAGGCATCAGATCATCATGCTGAGCCGCTCTGTGATACGTTAAGATTGTTGCGCTCAAGCTACATCCCGACTGAGGCAACCATCAGATACCACCAATATGCAAACTGAGGCTCTAATGCTCGATACACATGAAAAACGGCCACTCTATTTACAGCTCACCGACGCGCTGCTCAAGCAGATCGTCGATGTGTATCAAGCAGACGATAAACTTCCAACAGAAATGGAACTCTGCGACGAATACGCCGTAAGCAGAACAACCGTCCGACTTGCCATGAGTGAGCTGGAGCGTCGTGGAAGCATCTATCGAATCCAAGGTAAGGGGTCGTTTGTTGCACCGAAACGCGTTAGCGAGCTCAATTCACTTTTAGACTTTGACTTTGCAAGCCATTGCGATGGCGTTGATCCGGATGCCATCACCAAACATTTCGGCGGCCTCACATCAGGTCGTCCAATTTCCGTAATGATGCTCCAACAATTTGGATGTCAAAGTCGCGATGAAATTCAGCGTCTTGAATTGACCTACGAACTTGAAGGCAGCTTCATAGGCGCTGATACGTTCTTCATTTCAAAGTCGCGCGTTCCGAATAACCAGTTAGATTTTCAGGCATTTAGCAGAATCATGGACGACTTGTCCAAGTCTATCCAATCTGTTAGGGAAAGCTATAGAGCACGTCAGCTTAGCGATTCCGAAGCCAGTAATTATGGTGTTGCAAAACTTCCGGTCATCGAACTGACTCATTATGCTTACGACTCCGGAGGCAAACTAATCTCAATTGTCTGCCGCACCGTCTTAACTGGGCGAATCCCTTATCAAAACTTTATTTTTCAAGTCCTAATGTTCTTTTTCTTTTGTCTCGATCTGTAACACGTAGCCGAGTTTTTAAGTCCTAACCGTTACAGATCGAGACAAACAAGGTAGACCCCGCCGAATTGTCTCAATCTGTAACACTAAGACCGGTTTTGGACGTCTAGATGTTACAGATTGAGATGAATGCACAGGCCAATATCCCCAATCTAAATCTGTAACAACTAGCTGAATTATTCGGTCCTAGCTGTTACAGATCGAGACAAACGGAATAGGCCGGGTCAAAAATCTCAATCTGTAACATCTGGTTGGCGATTCCACCCCTACCTGTTACAGGTTGAAACAATTTGATAGTGGAGTCCTCATTTACGCGTCATATCGCGTAGCGCTCACGCGTTGATTCCCCACAATGACAGGAGGTAAAAGTCCTCCCGCATCGCCTGTTGGCAATCCCATAGCGTTAGCTAGCAGATGACCTGCGTGTGTTCCTCGATGGCGGCACGATTCTCGGCGGCGATACCCGGTTCGCACACCACGGCATCCAGGCTGTCCAAGCGACAGAAGGTGTAGAAGTCGCGCTTGCCGATCTTGCTGGAGTCGGCGATCAGATAGCGCGAGTCGGCCTTGCTAAAGGCGAGCTGCTGGATACGACCCTCATCCATATTAGACGTAGACACGTCGCCATCCAGAATGCCGTTGGCGCCGATAAACGCCGCATCGATACCCAACGCTCGCAGAGTATCCTCGGCCGTTGGCCCCACAAAAGCGGCGGTGCGGCGACGGTACATACCGCCCACGAGGCACAGGTCGCAGTCTTCGCGCGCCTCGAGCAGGTTAAACACCGAAAGCGAATTGGTCACAATGCGCAGGCGAAACGCCGGCAGCATCGAGGCCATCTGCTCAACCGTGGTGCCCGTGCCCAAAAAGATGGTCGAGCCTTCCTCGATAAGCTCCACAGAACGGCGCGCAATCTGCAACTTTTCCTCGGCATGCTTCGTGCGCTTTTCGCTGTGCGAATACTCATGGCGCAGCATAGCGTGTGGACGGCTCTGCGCACTGCGGGCTCCGCCGTGCACGCGCTCGATCTCGCCCAGGCTCGCAAGCTCCTCAAGGTCACGGCGGATCGTCATATCCGAGACACCTAACGCATCCGAAATCTCCTTGACCGAGACCGTTCCCTGTTCCTCGAGCAGCTGCCGAACCTTATCCTGTCGCTCCGCTTTAATCACGATGAGTCCTCGCTGTTCCACGCTCACGTCAATTCAAACAATAACGAACAAATTGTATCAGACTCGCGCGCGTCAGAAATGAACGCCCGCACAGCTCCAATCATCACTTTTTTGAGAAAAATACCCCCTGCTTTAGTGGGGTGTAGTGATAATCTCGCCTGTTCGCGCTACAGTTTGTCCGAAATACCTCGATGTTAGGAACCAAATGATCACTTCCGAGCTTTTCGGCACCGCGCCGTGCGGTACCCCCGTTCATCGCTACACCCTCAACGGGCCCGAGATCTGCGTTCGCATTATGGACTATGGCGCCACTGTGTTGGGCATCGACGTGCCCGACATTCCCGGCAACGTGCGCGATGTGGTGCTGGGCTTCGATAAGCTCGAGGATTACTTTGACAACCCCGCCTGCTTTGGCGCGACCATCGGCCCCGTGGCAAACCGCACCGCGGGCGCCACGATCACCATCGACGGTACGGACTGGCATATGCCGGCCAACGAAGGCGTCAACAACCTGCACAGCGATCTTGAGCATGGTCTGCACAAGCGCGTATGGGATGTTGAGCTCGACGAGGTCCACAATGCCGTGCGCATGACCACCTCGCTTGAGGATGGCGAGCTGGGCCTGCCCGGCAACCGCACCTTTACGGCCGTGTTCACCGTTATGCGCACCGGCTGCTTCCGTATCGAATACGGCTGCGAGAGCGACCGCGCCACCTACGTGGCCATGACCAACCACACGTACTTTAACCTTGCCGGCCATAACGCCGGCATTACAGTCGAAATTGTCAGCCCGGGCCCGTCTCGGGCTACGATTGAGGCGCGCCCAGAACGGGCCGCCGACCGGGCGCCCGCGCACGGCCGAACGTCCCTGCCCCGAGAGGGCCCGTTGGGTGCTGCCGGCGCGGGGCGCGCCGCCCCCGACGGCTGATAGGAAAGTGCCGGGCAGGTGCCGCGGCTGGTAATGTGAGTGCCGAGGGGGAGGCCATCCGGTCGAACGACTACCGGAAGGATACCACCGTGAAAGCGCCATCCACCAGACCCGCGGCCGTGCTCGGCCTGGACGTCGGCAAGTCGTCGCACTGGGCCTGCCTGATCGACCGCGACGGGGAGGTGCTGGACAGCGCCCCCGTCCGCAACAGGGAGGCCGAGCTCGACGCGCTGTTCGCCTCCGCGCCCGCCGGCACGCTCGTCGTGGTCGACCAGTTCCGCAACATAGGGTCCCTCGCCGTGAGGCGCGCCCGCGCCGCGGGGCTCGGGGTCGCCTACCTGCCCGGCCTCGCCGCCAGCCGCGCCGCCGGGCTGTTCGCCGGCGAGGCCAAGACCGACGAGCGCGACGCCGCGGTGATCGCGCGGACCGCCCTGGGCGTGCCGGACTCCCTGTCGGGGGTCCCGGGCCGCGGCGAGGCCCTCGAGGCCGCGCGCGCCCTCTCGTCGCAGCGCGACCACGTCGTCGCCTGCGCGACCAGGGACAAGAACCGCCTGCGCGCCGTGCTGCTCGAGTCCTGCCCGGCCCTCGAGGCCGCCGTCGACCTGTCGGACCGCCGGTGGCTGGAGCTGCTCGCCGGGTTCGGCGGGGCGTGGGGATCGCCCGCTCCGGGGCCGAGGGCCCGCGGGCCGAGGCCGCCGGGGAGGCCGCGGCCGCCTCGACTGCGCCCCCGCCGGCGCTCATCGAGGCCGAGAACAGGCAGGTCAGGTTCCTGGCCGCCCGGATATCGGAGGCCCTCGACGAGGCCGGGGCCCTCGAGGCCGAGACGGCGGCGCTGCTCGAGGGCGACGAGACCTACGCGTGCCTGCTCACCGTGCCCGGCATCGGCCCGAGGACCGCGGCGCAGCTCGCGGTGTCGGTCGACATCGGGAGGTTCCCGGACCACGACCACCTGGCCTCGTACTGCGGCATCGCACCGAGGGTGAGGAGCTCCGGCACGTCGGTTAGGTCGGTCAGGGCGTCCAGGCGCGGCGACGCGAGGCTCAAGTCCCTGCTGATCTTCTCGTGCAACAGCCTGGTGAGGTCCTCGGGGCGCTACGGCGAGTACTACCGGGCCTGCAGGGCGCGGGGCATGGGGCACGGGCGGGCGCTCAAGGCCGTCGCGAGGAAGCGGCTCAGGGCGATATACGCCACCATGATGAGAATCCATTGGCGCGGCGTCGCGGTATGAATGATGTCGACAGTCCTTTGCACCGAGAAAAACCGCGTCCAGACACCCTCGGGTGTCGCCACCCTCATAGGGGCCCACTTGCGCGAATCCGCCGCGATCTCATCGTTGACGATTAGGACAAGGTTGGAACCAGTCGCCTCGTTCCACAGCTCAATGTCTTGCCCGCAAATAAACCGGTCGTCGATGCGTGTGAGAAGAATCTTGGGTTGAGCCATGGCTGCCCCATTCTCTTTGAGACCCGTAAGAGCAAGACATCACGTCTCCAATATTAGTGCATTTAAAGTGAGAAAAGCCGTCAGAACCCTTGCGCGGATGTGCGATGTCCCGTATCATAGACAGCCGGTGACGCCTCAGTTGCGTCACCACATGGCCGCCAGCGTAGCTCAGTTGGTAGAGCACCGCTCTCGTAAAGCGGGGTCACCGGTTCGAGCCCGGTCGCTGGCTCCATTGCACAAGATAGCCGCCCTCGGGCGGTTTTTTTGTTGCCGATTTGGAGCACACATCCGCCAACCCAGGCACAACGCCGCCGGCAACTCCCCTACTCAACAAAAAGCCCCGCCAGCCGCAATCCCCTAAGGAACCACGATCAGGCGGGGCCTAAGCGCGCTCCTCCAAAGGATAACGCTCGCAACACGAACAGCTCAGCCGAGCAGCGTGCTACTCCTCCCAGTAAGCATCTGCAAGCAGCTTAAAGCAGATCTTCTTGACCGGCTGCGCGCCATCGCCCGAGAACTCGAGCGTGGGCATATGAGGCTCGCCGGCAACAAACAGCGCAAACTTGTCGTCAGCAAGATCGCCGGCGATCGAAGCGTCGGAATCGACCAGATCGTAGTCGTCCTTCTCGTCAAACTCCTGGACCAGCGTCAGACTGCCCGTGGCAACCTTAAAAAGGCCTCGCGACCCTCAATGTCGATCTGCAGGTCGTGATAGCGCTGATGCGTCTCGTAGTGAGCCTCGGCCTCGGGACGAGTCGTGGGAGCCATGACGTTCGCAAAGACCTTGTCGCCCAGAATCGGATGGCTGCCGACCTCGAGCTCCGCCGGATCGTTCTCCTCGAGCCAATCAATCAGCACGTCGAGGCCCTTGAGCATTCCGCGGTACTTCTCGATATCGCCCAGTGCACCGTAAATCATCTAAATCCCTCTCGGATCGTTCCTTTGGCGGCTACTCGATAAACGCGTTACCGACGCTGTTGCCACCCACATACGTCTCGACCAGGGTAAGGTCGGGATTGAACACGACAGTGTCGGCGTCGCGCCCCGGCATAATGCTACCGCACTTGTCGTCAACATGAGCTAGCAAGCGATGCCGGAGCCGTCGCCCAAACTCTTACAGCTCAGTCACGACAACGCCGTTGTAGACCTCGTCCCAACGGTCCATGACCAGATGGCCGGTCATGGGATCCATGGCGTTGAGCTTGCCGCAGGTGTTGGCGGTACGCAGCACCGTCTCGTCGTCTGCGCCAGCAGCGATGGCATGTGCGAAGCCTGCGATAGTGGAGTCACCAGAGCCCGTGGCGTTAACGGCAGGGATATCGGGCGTCTTTGCGCGGAACGCACGGCCATTGTGGAAGCCAACGGAGCCGGCAGCGCCCATGGATACGACGACCCAGGGGATATCGGAGAAACGGGCGTCAGAGGCGAGCGCGGCACGGAGCTCGTCCACATCGTCGGTGGTAAAGCTCGTGCCCAGAAGGCCGTTGATCTCGGTCAGGTTAGGCTTGACCAGCTCGGGCTTAATTTCGGACTTAAGGGCGGCCTCGAGCGAAGCGCCCGAGGTATCGAGCAGCACCTTGGCGCCGGCGTTCTCGGCAATGCCCGTGATCTTGGCATAGTAGTCTGCCTCGACACCGCGGGGCAGAGAACCCGAAAATGGTGACAACGTCGGCCTTGCCCGCAAGCTCAGTAAATTTGGCGGTAAAGGCATCGAGCTCCTCGGGGGCAATTGTCGGGCCGCTCTCGAGCAGCTCGGTCTGGTTGCCGGCGTGGAGGATATTGAGGCAAATTCGAGTCTCGCCCTTGATGGGCACAAAATCATTCTTAATGCCGTTAGCATCCATGAGCTCGGCCATATAGGCGCCCATGTGGCCGCCGAGTAGACCGGTTGCCACAACGTCGTCGCCCAGCTGACCCAGCACACGGGCCACGTTGAGGCCCTTGCCGCCGGCGGTCTTTTCGGGCGTCACGCGGTTGACGTCGTCGATAATGAGCTCATCGAGCTGATAGCGCGTATCGACAGACGGGTTCATCGTAACGGTGAGGATCATTTTTAGCTCCTTATCTCGCAGGCTCCTTATGCCTCGCGATACGAGTCGACAAAACGGAATTACAGAATCTCAATCGTGAACGAGCGGACGATGGTCTCCTTGGGCTTGGCGACAAGGCAGCCGCGCTTATGCTCAAGTACGTCGTCCTCATCGGAGCAGGTCGAGAGGCCGCCCCAAGGCTCAACTGCCACAAAATCGCCCTCGGGCTTACTCCACACAATGAGATACGGGAAGCCCTCGAAGCTCAGGCGAACGCCCTTGTCCTCCCCCCTTCTTAGAAAGCGTGACCTGGCGGCTCTCGAGCACGTCAAAGATGGTCTCCGCAAAATCGAAGAGCTCGTGCGACAGGGGCAGCGTCTTTCCCACCATGGGGTTCTTGGAACGGTTTGCCACGTCAATCAATCCGGTCGAGGGCACGGCGGTGCAAAGCTCCGCAGCCTCGTCTTTCTCAAAGCGCAGCTCGTAGTCCGTATAGGCCTCGCCCTCATCGAGCGGACACCTGAAGCCGGGATGACCGCCGATAAAGAACGGCATGTCCTCGGTTCCCTCGTTGGTCACCTCATAGGAGAGACGCGCACGGCGGTATCCTCGAGCGCATAACGAGCGACAAGCTTAAACGGATACGGATAATCACTCAGCAATGCGGCGTTATCCTCCGAAGCCAGGCACATCGCCAGCTCGTTCTCGCCTTGGCTCAACAGCTTCCACTCCTGTTTGCGCGCAAACCCGTGGCGAGCGAGCTTTTTACATGATGCCCGGCAAATGTCATGGCGCTGTTGTCGCGCAAGCCTCCGCAAATCGGGAAGCAAATCGGTGCCTGGCCGGACCACACGGCGGGATCGCCCTGCCACAAATACTCGCGTCCGTCAGCCTCAATCGAGGTAAACGAGCCGCCGGCCGTGGAAACCTTTGATAGAAATCGAATCGTTGGAAAGAGCCTATTCCATTATCCATCCTTTCGAACAACTGCTTTTTGCTCGCAAGAACCCGTCTCGGCCCTGACCAAAGGACAAACCCGCACGTTCATCGATGCGTCCGGTATCCCCGCCATGTAACGGGGTACCATACAGACATTGATGCAATTACAGCTGAAAGGCCTTCTTATGCGAACCATCATCCTCTACGCCTCGCGCCATCACGGCAATACGAAAAAGCTCGTGGACGCCATCGTCGAGGCGCACCCCGAGATCGATACCCTCGACGTGAAGTCACTCGGCAAAAACGAGTACCCCAACCTGCACGAATATCATCTAATCGGCGTCGCCACGGGCATCTATTACTCCGAGATCGACAAGGACATGGCACGCGTGCTCACTAACGTGCTGCAGCCGCAGGACAAGGTGTTTGGCCTTATGACCTACGGTGGCAAAAACAAGTGGTACGGCAAGATATCGATGGCATCTGCCGCATGAGGCAGGCCATCTTTATGGGTGTCTACGGCTGCCCCGGCTTTGATACGTGGGGTCCGTTCAAACTCACCGGCGGTGTGCAAAAGGGACACCCGACCGCTGAGGAAATTAAGGGCGCCGTCGACTTCTTCGACAAGATCGAAGACGAGTATGGCGACATCATCGTCGAAGAGTACGCCAAGCGCGAGAAGCGCCTAGCATACGAGAAGGAGCATCCTGCAGGAGGCCTGGTGGCCGGCGTTAAGCGCACGGCAAAGAAGATTGCTAACAAGCTGTAACTGTTAAGGTGCTTTTGAGCGTTTAACCCATACGGCGGGTCCGAGCAGATTCGGGCCCGCCGTCTTTTTCTATCGTTACTCGGTAAAGGCGTTGCCGACGCTCTGACCGCCAACATACGTCTCGACGAGGGTGAGCTCATGGTCGAACACGACAAAGTCGGCGTCGCGACCCGGCATGATGCTGCCGCACTTATCCTCGATGTGCGCAGAGCGAGCCGGCACCTCGGTTGCCATGCGAATGGCGATATCGGCGCTGGCGATGCCCCAATCGACAATGTTCTTGACGCCCTGGGCAAGCGTGAGCACCGAGCCGGCAATGCTCTTGCCGTCGGCGAGCCAGCACAGGTTGTCCTTCATGATGACGTCCATGCCACCACTGGTGTAGCTGCCCTCGGGCATGCCGCCGCAGCCCAGGCAGTCGGTGATGAGCACCGTGTGCTGCCAGCCCTTTGCCTGCAGCAGTGCCTTGATGGCGGCAGGGTTAACGTGCTTGCCGTCACAGATGATCTCGGCGTAGGTCTCGGGCGTGGACATGGCAGCGCCCACGACACCGGGCTCACGGTGATGCAGCCCGCGCTGGCCGTTATAGGTATGCGTAAAGCAGCTGGCACCGGCGTTGATGGCGGCGATGCACTCATCGTAGGTGGCGTCGGAGTGACCGATGCTGGTCACCACGCCCTTGGCGTTCAGAGCAGCCGCATAAGCAGCGGCACCGTCGCGCTCGGCCGCCATGGCACTCTTAACGATGCGACCACCCGCAGCCTCCTGCCACTGATCGAAGACCTCCTCGGAGGGATCGATAAGATAAGCGGGGTTCTGCGCGCCCACGTGCTTCATGGTAAAGAAGGGGCCCTCCAGGTAGATGCCCTGAATGCGAGCACCGCAGAAGTCGGGGCCGCGACCCTCGTCCGCCTGAGCGATGGCGGCGCAGGCGTCCTTGATCTGCTCGACGCCATCGGTGAACGTCGTGGGCAGCCAGCTGGTGGTGCCGCGACGGGCGAGCTCGGTCGAGCTGATATCGATGCCCTCGGGATCGTTATCGGTAGTTGAGTGGTTGTAGAAGCCATGGATGTGAGTATCGACCATACCCGGTGCGATCCACGATCCCGTGTAGTCCTTAATCTCGCAAGAGGGCTCGTCGGCCTGCCAGGCGCCAAAGACGCCGTCCTCGACCATAAGATAGCCGCCCAGTTGCGGGCCTGCCGGCAAGAAGAACTTGTCAGCCTTAATTGCGTACGTGCTCATATGCACTCCTTTGCTTCTAAAAAGCAGTTGACCATGGTGATGCTTATACCCAGCTCACCTAAAACAAAAAGCGCCCGCCCGCCGTTATGAGCGGACGGGCGCCCTTACAGGGGGACGCGATTAAGCGGTGAAGGGGTGAATCGTCACGCCCTTGACCACGCGGTTGACCGTGCCGGTGGGGCTCGGCGTATCGGGCGTGTTGCCCACGCGCACGGAGTTGAGCAGGCTGATGGCCTGGGCAAACATCACGAACGGCAGAGCAAGGTAGCCCTCGGGGAGCGCCTCGTAGCCCTTGAAGGTGAAGGACTCGCCCTCATAGACAGTAGCGCCATCCTGCTGAACGGCAACGGTGTGCTGAGCAATATCGTCGCCACCGATCTCGTTGAGGATGTCGATGTCGTACTGACGGGGTGTAGGCGTCGTTGTTGACGAACACGAAGACGAGCGTCTTATCATCGACGAAGGACTTAGGTCCGTGACGATAACCCATGGAGGTGTCGTAGGAAGTAGCAACCAGACCGTGAGCGAGCTCGAGGATCTTGAGCTGGCTCTCCTGGGCAAGGCCACCGAAGGAGCCAGAACCCAAGTAGGTCACGCGGTTGAAGTCGCCAGCCAGGTAATCGGCGATCTCAGGCTCACGGGAGATGACCTCCTCGCCCATCTTGGCGATGGTCTCGACCCACTCGGCCTTCTGCTCGTCAGAGGCAGTGTCGAAAATAAGGGTGGAGAGCAGGGTCATGCAGGTGTAGGAACCAGTCATGGCGAAGCCCTTGTCGTTGGCGCGCGGGATGAGCAGCGTCGCATTGGGATCATCGGCAGACTCGACGGCAAGCTTGCCCTCGGGAGCGCAGGTGATGTTGAGGAACTTGACGTTGTGGACGAGCTCCTTGGCAACGGCAACGGCGGCAAGGCTCTCGGGGCTGTTACCAGAGCGGGCAAAGGAAACCACGAGCGTGGGATCCTCGGCGCGCAGGAAGTCGCGCGGGGCGCTCACGATGTCGGTCGTGGCGATGGGCTTAAAGTCGTAAAGATCAGTGTTGCCGGCGTGACGCAGGTACGGGGCGCAGGTATCGCCAACATAGTCGGACGTACCGGCACCGGTGAAGACAACGGACAGACGACCCTCGCCCATAGCGCGAGCCTCGGCCAGAAAGGCCTCGATGGCCTCCTTGTTCTCGCGATAGATGTTGAGCGTATCACGCCAAAGCTCGGGCTGCTGAGCAATCTCGGCCGTGGTGATCTGGGCGCCGAGCTCGGTGAGCTCCTCGACACTCTTCTCGAACATTTCTAATACCTCTCTCTAGAAGTAATCCTCTGACGTGCAATTATACACTTCGGTTGGTTATCTGGTAGTAACCAGTTAAATGCAAAGAATCATCATATGGAAACGATGCGACACTAGTCGCTACGCTGGTGGTAAACCTTGTATTTAAACTGATCGGCACGAGCAACCGAGAGTGTGTACTCCAACCTCGTTTGACTCGTTATACGTAGTCCTGACCAAATCGAGCACAGGCGAGCCCTCGACAATTCCCAAAAGGTGGGCGTCGGTGGGACGGGCTATGCTCGCATAGAACTCCTCTTCGGCCACGCGAATCTTTTGCTGAAAGTCCTGCTCAATCACATCGTAAAGCGGCTTACGCTCCAGCAGCGGTCGCTTTAGGGACAGAAATTGACGAACCGGTAGATAGCTGCGTTCGACCATCATGGGCATGTTGTCGGCAGAACGAAGGCGCTTAAGCTTAAAAATGCGATCACCGATACGCAATCCCATATGCTCGGCCAGATTTTTATCGGCCTCCATCTCGCAAAACTCGAGAATCGTGGTCTCGGGGTCGCGACCCATCGCGCGCATCTGCTCGGTAAAGCTGTAGGACTGCATAAGATTGGTTGCCTTTGCCGAACGGTCGGTCACAAAGGTACCGCGACCGTGCTGCCGAACCACCAGTCCTAAACGCTCCAGTTCCTGCAGAGCCAGGCGTACCGTAGTGCGCGAGAGACCATAGCGCTCCGAAAGTTCGCGCTCGGAAGGAATCATGTCACCGGCGCGATATTCATGGTCGATCTTTTTCGGTCAGAATATCGACCAGCTGATCGTACAGCGGTTGCTTACGCGCTCCGATCGCCATCCTATCCTCCCTTTTGCTCGAATTCGGCTAACTACCTAGGGTGTTTAGCATTATCTGTCTGCCACACCCAAATCAACAAGAAAACAAAAGCCGCGCGCTCTTTCGAGCACGCGGCTTTTAACATACACATGGCTTAAGGGGTCGGGGTGTGAGCCGCGTAGGGACACACCCCTCAAGCTAGAGCCTTACCAGATGCTCGGCCAGAGAGCAAGCGGGCCAGCGCCCAGGATGCCAAGGACGAAGAGCAGGAGAATGCCCTTGGTCGGGGTCCAGCTGTGCTTAGCGAACATGTAGTAAAGCAGCAGCGTAAGCATAAGCGGAACGAGCTTCGGGACGATGGTGTTGAGGGTGTCGGCAACAGAGAAGTTGACCGGATCCTCGGTAACGGTACCGTAGGTCACGGACTCCATGCCGTTACCCAGATCGGTGACGCCGCACTCGACAGCGTTGCCGTCGGCATCGGAAGCGGTAAGGGCGTTGCCGTCCTTATCGGTCATGGCGATGGTACCGGCCTCAGCGGTCTCGGTATCGATGCCCTCCATACCGGTGAAGTTCTCGGCCTCCTTCTCGGAGACGATCACGGTAGTAGCGGAGAGGCCACGGGTGGTGCCGTTGGGGATCTGGAGGTTGATCTGGGTGCCACCCATGGTGACGACCAGGCAACCGACGACGAAGACGCCCATGATGGAAGCGGCACGCGTGAAGGCCTGCATGTTGGCGGTCAGAGCGTCAATAGCGCTGGTGCCAAGCTTGTAGGACCAGTTCATGAGCCAGAAGCGCAGAGCGAACTGGACGGCGTTGAAGATCACCAGGAAGATGATCGGCGCAGCAGCGTTGCCGTTGATGGCCATGTTGGAGGTGATGCCGGCCGTGATAGGCACGAGCGTCAGCCAGAACAGGGCGTCACCGATACCACCGAGCGGGCCCATTGCGGCGACGCGGACGGCGCGGATCGTGGGGATGTCAACCTTGTTCTGCTCGAGCGAAAGCACGATGCCCATAACAAAGGTGACGAGGAACGGGTGGGTGTTGAAGAACTCCAGGTTGTGGCTCATGGAAGCCGCGAGGTCGTTCTTGTTGGTGTGGATCTTCTCCAGACCGGGGATGATGGAGTAAAGCCAGCCAGCGGCCTGCATGCGCTCGTAGTTGAACGATGCCTGCAGGAAGCAGGAGCGCCAAGCCATCTTGTTGAGGGTCTTCTGGTCGAGCTGCGGAGCAGGAGTGAGATCCTCGTAGTGCTCCGGGATCACATACTCATTAGATGCCATCTTCGAAGTCACCTCCGTCAGAAACAGCTGCACCCTTCAGCTCGGTCTGCTGCTGGAAGTCCCAGAAAGCGATGCCGAAGCCGATGAGAGCGAGGATGAGCAGAGCAGGGGTTGCCAGCGAATCGTTGGCAACGGTGATGAGCGCGAGGCCGAAGCCCATGAGGAAGAAGCCCCACATATCGCGGTTCATCATAACCTTGAGCAGGACGGCGAAGCCGACGAAGCGCATCATGCCGCCTGCAGCGGACAGACCGGTCTGCAGCCAAGTCGGGATGGCAGAAGCGATGGTCTGACCGATGGTAGCGCCAGCGATGAAGAACAGGGTGACGACGACAGCGAAGATCAGGCCGAGCAGAGCCATGGCGAAGTAGTTCAGGCGCTCGATGCCCTTGGTGTCCGCGTTGTGAGCCATGTTATCGGCCGTGGACATAAGCGGGGACATAAGCGTGAAGACCAGGGTAACGCCAAGCTGGCCAAGCAGAGCGAACGGAATGGCGAGGCCGACTGCCGCGTTGGGCTCGAGGCCCGTGGCGATAGCGAGAATGGCTGCCATGATGCCGCCGATGACGGCGTTAGGCGGCTGAGCGCCTCCGATCGGCATGTTGCCGATCGTCATGAGCTGATAGGTACCACCCACGAGAAGACCGGTGTTGAGGTCGCCAAGGATAAGACCGATGACGGCGCCGGTGACGATGGGCTGATAGAGAGACTCGAGGAAGTCAAACTGGTCGATTGCCGCGATGAACGTAACAACGAAGACCAGAGCGATCTGGATGATCGAGTATTCCATCTTGCTCCTCCTTTCAAAATGTATGTACGCACTTTGGATATCACGTACAGAACGTCAGGGTTTCACTCCTGACAACGTGGATCACGAGGATTACGAGAAGAGCTTGCTCGTGTCCTCAACAGGCGTGCTCGGAACGCGCCTGATCTCCAACTCCACCCCCAATTCCTGCAGCTCTTTAAACGCAGCGACATCCTCGTCGTTAACTGCGACGGAGGTGGCGACTTGGCGCTTTCCTTCCGACATGTGCATGTTGCCGATGTTTACCTTCTTTATAGGCACACCGCCCTTGACGAGCGTAAGCACGTCTTCCGGTGTTTCGGCCACGATGAAGATCTTCTGGCGCGGGCTCGCCTTGCCAATGACGTCGATGGTCTTCTGCAGGGAGAAGAAACGCGTAGCGACGCCGGCAGGGAGCGGCCATCTTCATGAGGTTCTGGCGCATGGTGTTGGACGCCACGTCGTCGTTGGCGACGAGGATGAGGTTGGATCCCAGGGTGGAGTTCCACTGGGTTGCAACCTGACCATGAACCAGTCGGTTATCGATGCGGGTAAGAAGAATGTTGGGTTCTGCCATGTTGATCAGCTTCCTTTCGATATTTGCTGACGACAGTTACTTGATCTCCTGAATCGCGTAACGCGAAACATCTACGACGGCTCCGGATCGGACTTTGATCTGGACCTTCTCGCCTTCGATGCCTTTGACGGTTCCGTAGATACCGCCGGCGAAAAGAACCTCCTGACCCGGCTTGAGCTCGGTGTGCAGCTCCTTGAAGTACTTCTGCTTCTTCTTCATGTTGATTTGCGACCAGATGGTGTAAATCAAGCCCATGATGACAAGCAGGCCTAAAAGGGCGACCGAGGAGCTCAGGACGTTGGCTCCGAAATCGGCCATTAGATGCCGTCCTCGTCGCCGAAGATATCCTCTTCCTCGGAGCCGGCAACGGATGCGACCGTCTGGGCGGTGACGCCCGTCTGGCCAACGGTCACGGCCTGCTCGCCAAGCTCGGCGAGCGTGGCATTGCCGCGGAGGAACAGAAGCTCAATAACCATGGGAAGGTTGGTGCCAGTCAGAACCTCGACGTTGTCGACATCCTGGGCAATCATCATCGACTGGTTGAACGGGGTGCCGCCAAGCAGGTCGGTAAAGACAAGCACGCCATCGCACTCCTCGCGCATGGCGGTAATAGCGGCGCGGAGATCCTCACCGTAGGATGCGGCCTGGTCGCCCTCAAAAGGAACGACGGTAAAAGCAGGCTGGTCGCCGGCAACCATAGCGATAGCGCTTGCAAGGCCGGGTGCGAACTGTCCATGACCGGTAAGAATAAAGCCAACCATTCAAATTTCCCTTCCGAAGGTGTGTACAATCTGAGTCCGATGATTTTCGGAAGCCAGCGGGCACTCGCCCTTAAAGCTTCTTAGAAAGCGTTCTTTGAAGACCAGTGGTTTCTAAACTGGTAGTAACCACGTGACGTGTTGTTGTCACTATATCACCCCCAGAAGAGGTCGCTTTCGTTGATTCATACGGTAAAACGTTTTTGCACCGCTCACGGTGATAAATCGACCGTTTACCGGTCTTTAACACTTCTACCTGCGGTTTTGAAACCGTTTCGAAATGCTTTGGCAAAAATCGGATCTTTTCCTGTGTCTAAACAACGCAGGGCGGCTAAAAATAGCGTGTAGAAAAATTGCAGGTCATTGTGAAGATATGTGAATTGGTCTTTTTGACTTAATACCAGTTAGAACCAGTTTTGAGATTATCGGTGAACGGTAGTTTTCGACCGTTCACCGGTTACTTGTAATCGTTTGCAGTTGTTTTCCCATATGAATCGGGGAAACGCGATGGAGCGCTTGCGCGATCACACAATCTACCTTTCCAATCTCAACAGATGGCTCTACAACGCAAAACCCCCTAGAACGATGTCCGTTCTAGGGGGTTTCATCAGATATTTCAGCTTCGCACTCGAAAGGTCGGACAAACCTTACGCAAACAGGCCGTAGATGCTGATGTTGGCCTTGGCGTAGAGGCCATTAGCATACTCGGTCCACTTGGAGCTGGCGCTCGAAGCCTGCGAGGAATACTGCTGATAAGCAGTGTAGTAGGCGGTCATGGCCTGCTTGTAGGTGGCGCTATCGGTCGTAAAGGCATCATCGGCAAAGGCCTTGGCATAGGTGCTGTCGGCATCCTTCCAGGTGCCCTTTGAGCTATCCCACTCATCGCCGGCAAGGTTGATGATGTAGTCGGCGTAGTCCTTGCTCGCGGTCTCCTCGTTGCCGTCAGCAGGCTCGGTCGGGGCGGTCGGCATACTTGCGGAGCTGTCGCCGACCTTCTTCTTGTAGAGCTTCTGCAGCGTCGCGGACTGGCGGACGATCTGCTTGGCCTGGTCCTTGGACACGCCATACTGCGTGGCCATGGTCTTGTAGTCGGAGGTGCCGATGGAATCCTCGGCGTACTGCTTCATCTCCTTAGAAGAGACGGTAATGCCCTCGTCCTCGGCAGCATCGAGCAGGATCTTGTTGCGCACGTAGGACAGAATGACGTCGGCAGAGGGAGCGGTGTAGTTGCCATCGCCATCCTTGACGGTGTCGAGGCTGTACTGGCTCTCAATGGCCTCGCGCGCGGTGATGTCGCTCTTCTTGCCGTTGTAGCTGTAGCTTGCCACGGTCGAATCGAGCTGGTCCTCGGTGAGGGTCGCCGAGCCGACGCCCTTGCCGCCAAAACCACCGTTGCCGATAAAGAAGCCGACCACAGCAGCGATCACGATAGCGACCACAAAGGCGGCAATCATCGTCTTCTTGTGCCTGGATGCATGGTCGTCTTCGTCGGGAGTCATCGTCCTCGTCCTGTTCCTCGGGCATGAGGTTCTCGTCGGCGGCGTCCGCGGCGTCTTTGCCTCCAGGCGAGCGTCCTCCTCCTCGGCCGTCGTACCGGCAGCAATGTGCTCGGCAGACGTACCGGCGACCAGATCGATCTTCTCCTCCTCATCACCGTCGGGGCCTTCGCCGCGCTCGATGATCTGGATGCCGTCGATCTCGTCCTTCTCGTCCTTCTTTTGAATCAGACCCATATCAGTTACTCCTTGTTAGGAAACATAGTCCGCAATAGAATACGCCCGACAGAGCGCCGGGCGTATTGATTCTCAGGTTATACGCAAACACTTAAGTACTATTTAGGCGTTTGCAGTCTGCATGCCTTACGCCAGGTGCGCGATAACGGCATCGGCAAAGGCCTGCGTACCCACAGCGCCCTCAACGGAGCCGGTCTGGGCACGACGCACGTCACCGGTAACCTGCTCGCCCTCGTCGAGCGTGGCAGACACGGCGGCGCGAATGCGATTGGCAGCGTCGTTCTCGCCCAGGTGATCGAGCATCATCGCAGCAGAGAGGATCTCGGCCGTGGGGTTGGCGATATCCTGGCCCGCGATATCGGGCGCGGATCCGTGCGTTGCCTCGAAGATGGCGCAGTCGGCACCGATGTTGGAGCCGGGGGCCATGCCTAAGCCGCCCACCAGGCCGGCGCACAGGTCGCTCACGATGTCGCCGTACAGGTTGGGCAGCACCAGGACATCGAAGTCGTTGGGGTTCTGGACCAGACCCATGCAGGTGGCGTCGACGATCTTGTCGTTGAACTCGATATCGGGATAGTTGGCGGCCACCTCGCGCGCCACGCGCAGGAACAGGCCATCGGTCGCCTTCATGATGTTGGCCTTATGCACGGCCGTCACCTTTTTGCGGCCGCAGCGGCGGGCATACTCAAAGGCATACTCCACAATGCGGCGGCTCTTGGCGATGGAGATCGGCTTAATTGAAATGGCGGAATCTGCGGCGAAGGTCTTCTGACCCGAGCGCTCGACAAGCTGCGAGAGCTCCTCGACCTCGGCAGCGCCCTCATCGAACTCGATCCCGGCGTAGAGGTCCTCGGTGTTCTCGCGCACGATGACCAGGTCGACGTCGCGGAAGCGCGAGCCGTCGCCCGGCTGCGACAGGCAGGGGCGCACGCAGGCGTACAGGTCGAAATGCTTGCGCAGGGCGACGTTAACGCTGCGGAAGCCCGTGCCGACCGGTGTGGTGATGGGGCCCTTGATGGCAACCTTGGTCTCGGCGACCGCATCGAGCACATGCTGGGGCAGCGGCGTGCCAAACTCGTCCATGACGCCGGCGCCGGCCTCCTGGACGTTCCAGTTGATCTGGACACCGGTGGCCTCGACCACGCGGCGCATGGCCTGCGTAATCTCGGGACCGATACCGTCACCGGGAATCAGGACTACATCGTGCGCCATAATCTGTTACTCCTCGTCTTCGGCGTCGTCAGATTTTTTTAACGCTAGCACGCTTCTTCTTTTTGGAGAGATTCAGGCCGAAACGTTTAACAAGCATTTCGCAAATCTCGCTCGAACGGGCCTTGAGATAGCTGCCCTTGCCGTTCTCGGCGTCGAACTTAAGGCGCAGCGCGAGCTTCTCGGCGACCTCGGCGTCGATCTCGCCCTGGCCAAACTCGTACAGGCAACCGAGCATATCGCGATACTCAAGGTCGCCGTGGTAGCACTGGATAGCCTCGTCCAGGATGGGCCAAGCCTCGCGCGAACGCTCGACGCTCGTGGCGCCCCACACGCACAGCAGGCGGAAGGCGGCATAGCGCAGCGTGGAGGAAATCTCGTCGAACAGCGCGGTCTCGGCGCCCTCAAAGGCATCGCCCAGCTGCTCGGGGCAGGTGGTGGCGAGCGCCGCCAGGGCATCGAGGGCCTCCCAGCGGGTCTGAGCCTCGGGGCGGTCGAGCGCCTCGATCAGCGCGGGCACGCAGGACACGACGCGCTGCGGGTCGCGCTCGGCCAGCAGATGCAGCACGCGGGCGGCAAACTGGCGGATGCGGCGTGTGGGGCAGCCGAGCTCCTTGACCAGACGGTCGACGGCGTTCTCGTTCTCCTCTGCCAGCTGAAGCTGTGCCAGCTCCTCGTCGGTGAGCTGTTCGTCTTTGTTTTCTGCCATAGTTACCTCTTCTTACTATTTCTTAGCGTGCTTGCCAGCACCCTTGCTGTCATCGGTGACCGAGATGAGCTGTCGATCGGCCGCGCCATTGCGACGCGCACGGCGGCGTTCCTCGGCGTCGCCCGCGTCGGCGGCGGCACGGTGAGCCTTGTTGACGTTAAAGACCTCGTCGTGCTTGCGCCACGGACCGACGGACTCGCCAAAGCTCATCTTAAGGCCGGCGATAAAGCCGCCGAGCCAGCCGATCGGCGCAAACTGCACCAGCGGGAACAGTGAGAACACCCAGGTCAGCAGGACGACTGCCGCCGCTCCCGCAAAGTTGGCAATCCAGTAGTCGCGCTTGGTGATGACGCGCTTTTCGCACGCCCACTGGCCGCACAAAAGCCGATGTAGATCGCAAAGAGAAAGAGCACCAGCGCAAGCACCACGAACGTCCAGCTCATGGGCGCTACTCCCCGTGATGATGGCCGCAGCAGCACTCGTGGCCGTCGTCATGGCCGTGGCCGCCGCAGCACTCGTGGCCCTCGCCATGGTGGTGGCCACAACCGCACTCGTGATCGTCGCCATGCTCGCCGCAACCGCAGCCTTCCTCGTGAGCACCGTGCTCTTCGGGACGATACTGCGACCAGTCCAGACCGGCGGCGATGGCGTCGGCCTCCTCCTTGTAGAGGACCGTGATGGCCTGGGTGCCCAGCTTGGCGCCACCGATGGCGTCGAGCATGTCGTAGAGCGTAAAGGCCACGTCGGCACCGGGCAGCGCAAGCTCGCGGTCGTCGGCATAGGCGAGCGCCAAGCGCAGGTCCTTGATGAAGTGCTCGACCATAAAGCCGGGCTTGTAGTCGCCGTCGAGCGCCTTGGGCGCCAGGCTCTCCATGGCGCCGGACTTGCCGGTACCGCCCAGGATCATCTGGCGGGTCTTCTCCAGGTCAAGGCCGCTCAACTCGGCAAATGCCATGGCGTCTGCCATGCCGACCATGCAGGCGCCCAGCGACACCTGATTGGCGAGCTTGGCAGCCTGGCCCTTGCCGGCGCCGTCGAAGCAGCAGATGTTGGCCGCAAAGGTGGCAAGGATGTCGCGGACCGGCGCGATGTCGTTCTCGGTAGCGCCCACGATAGCCGTGAGCGTACCGGCGATAGCGCCCGACTCGCCGCCGGTGACGGGGCAGTCAAACGCCATGCGACCAGAAACCTGGGCGGCCTCGGCAATGTCACGGGCGAGCTCGGGCGAGCTCGTGGTGAGGTCGATCAAGACCGCGCCGGGCTTAGTGCACGAGAGCAGGCCGTCGCCCGCCAGGTAGAGCTCCTCGACCTCGGAGGGATAGCCCACCATGGTAAAGACGACATCGGCGTTCGCCACGGCGTCGGCCGGCGTATCGGCCCAGGCGGCACCGCGCTCGATGAGCGCGGCGGCCTTGGACTTGGTGCGGTTGTTGACCGTGACGGGATAGCCGGCGTCCAGAATGTGGCCGGCGATGGGGGCACCCATGATTCCGGTGCCGATGAATGCGACGGAGAGCTTGTTTGCCATGAAACCTTTCCTTTTGGGTTGGGTGTTGTTACCAGGTTGAATACTCGGTGCCAGCGTTTGGGCAGTGAGTCGAGGGCGATTACGGACGCAGCGCTTGCCTACTGACCGCGCACGCGGCGGGCGATACGGTCGGAAAGCGACGCCTTGTCGGCGCGGTTCTTACCCCAAAACGCGCAGGCCACCATGCCGGGGCCCACGTGCGAACCGATGGTGGGGCCGACGGAGCTGCGAATGATCGTGACGTCGGCGCAGCCCTCCTCCTTGCGGATGGCGGCCTCGAGCCAGTCGCCGTCCTTCTCGGCATCGGCCGTCATGATGGCGATGGGCATGGTGCGATCGGGCACGTAGTTCTCGCGGAACGACTTGAGGATGGACTTGAGCGCCTTCTTGCGGCCGCGGTTGACGCCGATCAGCGACAGCGAGCCGGCCAGGTCGTAGGAGAGCTCGGGCTTGACATCGAGCTTTGCCGTGAGCTGCGCCGCCGCGGGCGGAATGCGGCCGCCGGCAGCCAGCGCGTCGAAGCTCTCGAGCGTAAAGTAGCCGTGGACGTAGGTCTTTGCCTCGTTTGCCCAATCGACCAGCTGCTTGGCGGTCAGTCCCGCCGAGCGCTGGCGCACGGCCTCGAGCGCCAAGAGCGCGCCGGTTGCACAGGGCAGAGCGTTGTCGACCACGTACAGCTCAAAATCGGGATACTCGGCGCGCACGGCATCCGCCGCCTGGCACGCGGAGTTGTAGCTCGACGACAGCGCCGAGGTAAAGCACAGGTAGACCGTGGGTGTGCCCTCTTTGGCGCACTCGGTAAAGAACTCGATATAGCGACCGAGCGACACAGCCGAGGTGGACACGCGGGCACCGGCGCGCATGCGGTCGTAGAACTCCTTGGGCGTCATGCTCGACCAGATATCGTCCGTGCGCTCCTCGCCATCGATGATAAAGGGGAAACCCAGGATATCGACATCGAGGTTCGCGGCGACCTCGGGGCTAAAGTCGCAGCAGGTATCGACGACGATGCGGCAACGGTCCGAATGACCGGCGGATACGGCCTTGTCCATCAAAGCGACTCCTTACGTAAAAAGGCGGCCATCCGCATGGGATGGCCGCCAGCCGTTAACTCATGCAAGTTAACGTATTTTACTCGTCAAGTGTTTCGATACGGGGCTTGATGATGCCATATCCACCATTCTTACGGTGATACACCACATTGATGAGGCCAGTCGTCGCGTTCTCGAACACGTAGAAGTCGTGGCCCAGCAGATCTGTCTGCACCAGCGCCTGCTCCTCAGTCATCGGGGTGACGTCGATGACCTTCTCGCGGACGAGCAGGTCGTCCTCCTCCTCGGGCAGCAGCAGGTCGGCCAGATCCTCGACGCGCTCGACCGGCACGACATCCGCGGCGCTGGCACCGCCCTGGCGGTTGTCCACGACCTTGGTCTTGAACTTGCGCAGCTGGCGGGTGACCTTATCGGCGGAGAGGTCGATGGCGGCGTACATATCTGCACCGTGCTCGGCAACGCGAATCACCGAACCGCGGGCACGAACCGTAACCTCGACGATTGCCGGGTTGGGGTTCGAGGGGTTCTTCTCATAGCGAAGTACAACGTCGACCGTCATGGGCTCGATATCGAAAACCTTGAGCGCCTCGCCGATCTTCTCATCCACATGCGCACGCAGAGCATCGGTTACCGTCGTCTTGCGTCCAGAAACCTTGATATCCATACGTGGCTCCAATCTGCCTCGGGGACTTACTGTACTGGCTATGTACCCATTGCCGTGCATTTAATCACGCGGATTCCTAAAGACCCGAATAACGATTGCTTGATACCGCATACCGAAGTCTCGTACTTTTCTGTGGCAAAGTGCGCTATAGGAGGGCGCCGGCGGCTTTGTATTTGGTCCCGAAAATTGGCTTTGACCTGCTGGTTTTATTGGGATGAAAAAGCCGGGCTCCCCTATTGGGGAAGCCCGGCAGTGCGTGTTGAAACCGTGAAGAGGTGTCCTTTCCAACGTATAGGAGACACCACCCCTAGCAATAACTAGCTATTGAGTTTGTTAATGTCGTCGTCGGTGATGGTGCCTTCCTGGCTGGACGAGTTGTCCTCGGAGGATGCGGTCTCATTGTTGGAATCGGAGGACTCGCTGCCGGAGGACATGGTCTCACTGGACTCAGAGTCGCCCGACTGCACGTTAGCGCCCGAAACCGTCTTAGTGGTGAGGTCGTAGGGCATCGTGCCATACCAGACAGAGTGGACCGCCTCGAGCGTGCCGTCGGCCGTAATCCCGTCGAGGGCATCGCTCACGGCACGGCACAGTTCGTCATTGGATGAGAGGCCCGCAACACCAAGCGTCGAGGGCGCCTCGAGCGCACCGACATAGGAGATCTCGCTCATCAAGCGTGCAAGGTAGCCGCCGGCCGTGGAGTCGCAGATCACATAGTCGACCTCGCCGGACTCGAGCGCCTCAAAGCACTCGTTGATGTTGGAGTAGGTCTTTTGGTTGGCGGTGATGCTCTGCTTAGCAAGCGCCTCCTGCGAGGCCGAGGACGTCTGAACGCCCAGGGTGGACGTGTTAAGGGTATCGGTGGAAACGCTTAGCGACCCACCATCGCTAGTTTTACCGAACACGGAAGTGGCATCGTACAGGCAGGTGCCGAGCGAGCTAATGTCCCCGTCCGTGGAGTTAATCTCGCCGATAAAGATATCGGCCTTTTTGTCGCCGAGCGCGGAACCTGCCGAAGACGCATCGACAAAGGCGACCTTAAGGCCCATGCGGCTTGCGAGAGCGCGGGCGGCATCGACCGCATAGCCCGTGAGGTTTCCGTCGGCATCCTGCATGGCTTGCGGGGCATCGGAAGTATCGAGAGCGACAGTCAGGGTTCCCGGCGTGACCAGGGCATCGTCCGACACCGCCGGCGTGACGGTCTCGTACTCGATCTGGTCGATCGTGGGAGTCGTGAACGTAGACAGCGGGTTGAACGCGCATCCACTCAGGCCCAAAACGGCAATGACCGCCGCGGTCCCAGCACCCAACCGAGCCGCGTGCATCAAGCTGCCCCTCACCATGTCCACTACCCTGCCTTCTGTGTCGTATACAATCCGTGCATTGCGCGGAATATCAGGTTGTTCCCACCAGCTGACCTGGTATTTGACCCCACACTTGCGCACCGGGGTGTTTGCTCGGGAGGCCGCAGCCACCTTCACGACTGACCCGCTCGCCCGCGAGGCGGTATTGCCCCAAAGAAAGTAGAACGGACGGTGCGGCTTACATCTAGGACGCGCCATGATCGCGCCGCGCGCACGCGGACGCTTACGTGGATCCCTTTGACCGCGTCTGTCTTGGACTAGGACGGGCATTTCGTCCGTCCGCAACCACAGCCTGGTAGGAACGAAGCGCATTATAACTAAGTTCAAGCTAAAGTTTAAGGTTAGGGGCGTCATTCGCATCGCGAGTACAGATTTCGCAGGTCAGGACGGGCCGCACGCGCTCTGATTAAGCCCGTCGCTCCCCTATGGAAAGCCCCAACACACCCGTCTTAGGGGCACCGTGGCCAAAAAATAGCAAATATGAGTACTGTTACCAATTTAGTAACAGGCAATTTTGCCTCTCGGACAGATTTTGCGCTTAGTGTCGCCAATCTGATGCTTAGTTATTCTACGTTTGTTTATTATCTTCTTTCTTTACGCCGCCTCCGAGTCCTAAATTCTTTGATTTTGCTGTTACTGATTTAGTGACAGTACTCATATTTGCCATTTTTTGGCCAGGGCATATGATTAACCCCCCCCCTTTTTTTTCGACGTGAATTAGACCGGCTTAAGCCCAAAACACGCCCGCAGCGTGTTAAGCAACGCCTCTTGCTTCTTCCTGCGGGCATCGACACGATTCCGGTACCGCTTTCGCATACGCTGGTGGATGCGCCATGCGAGCGCTTCCATCGCTTCCATGTCGCAGAGCATTTCGTTGTTGACCGTCGCGACCTCGATTCCCATAGTAATCAAGCCCGTGTTGCGTTTTTCATCGTGGATACGTCCGCCCCGAGAGGAATGCCCGAGTTCACCGTTGTATTCCAGGTCAAACCGGGCTGCTTCCTGATACGCATCGCAAACTGCATGGAACATCCCCGAGATTGCCTGCGCACGGTCATCGAACTCAATCTTGTAGTCGGTCTTAAAGGGACCGCAGGCAAATCCGCCACAGGAAAACGGAAGCGAAAACAGGGCAAGCATGATGCACTCCATGGGTGAGCGCAGGTTTTCCGACAGATAGGGACACAGCCGCCGCAGTTGTTTGGCCGCACTCCCCTTGCATGCCGCAAGGTAATCTGCCAGGCGATCGGGCGTCAGCACCGGCTCGACTTCAAAGTAGCCCACGTCTGCCGGTTGGTCCTTGTCCTTTGCAAGTCTATTCGCAACAGGTGAGGTGTAGGGAGGCAGATACTTCCCGCGATCACTCAGCGAAATCTTGGAACACAGCTCCTGGGCCAGGGCAAACGCCTGGATACAGCCGACCTCGCGGGCGACGGCAACACAAAGGGCCTCGGGAGATAGGCTGTACACCCCCGGTTCCACCTCTAGAATCGAGCCGGCAGGCAACCCGGAACACACGGACCAGCCCACGCCAGGCATGCGGCGGCGCTGCGCCGCAGATCCCACCAGCAAGCACAGATCTTCTTGCACCTCGCCGCTTTTGGCTCCAATTCGAACCAGGTCGGAAAGACAGATATCCTCGGTCGAAGGCGATGACGCACACAGCACGCGGCGCTCCTCCTCGGGCTCAAGGTCCTTCCAGCCGATGTAGCCCATCTGCCGGCGCTCGGCGCGCATCATGCGCAACGCCGAGGCGCCCGTCAGGGATCACGGAAGCCGCTAGCTGCTCTTTTGTCGGTTTGTTGCACTGCCTGATTGTTACCGCCACACGAATCACCCCTACCAAACGCGTGCGATAGCGAGGCCATCAACGGCCGCGGCACCGGCGCGCTTGAGTTCCGCCGAAGCCGCCGCCATCGTCGCACCCGTGGTGATAACGTCGTCGATAAGCAGCAGGCGGCGGCCCCGCACGTCCTCAACGGTCTCGTACATGCCTCGGGCGCGTTCACGGCGTTCTTCACGACCGAGTTCACGCTGGTCGCCATGGCCGTACTTAACGAGGGCGTCGAGCAGCGGAACACCCGACAGCTCGCAAAATGGGCGCGCGATGGCTTCCATATGATCGAAGCCGCGCCGCCGAAACGCCGCCGCCGTCGCGGGCACAAACACCACGGCATCGGCGCCGGACAACACACCGCCTAAGCGATCGGGTGCCGCGGCCTGGGCATGTAAGGCGGTGTCGTATAGCAGCTCTGCCAGATACGGCGCCAGGCGTCGCTCGCCCGCGTCTTTGTACGCTTTAATGATCCGCGGCAGCGGATGCGTGTAAACGGCACATGCCAGGCACCGGTCGAGTGCTTCGGCCATCGCCGAGGACGAGCCCTCGACCGAGCACTCGGTGCACAGCAAGTCTCCAAACGGGGCGCCGCATCGAGTGCAGCTATGCCGCGGGTCGGTGAGCGCAAGCGCCGCCAAGCAGTCCTCGCAAATAAGCGCACCGGCGAGCTCGCAGCCGGCGCATCGCGTGGGCGACAACGCCTCAAGCGCCTCGTGCGCCACCCGCTCGGCAAACGGTAGCAATTCGTCCGCAAACGGTAGGATGCCGGTACCTTGCAGGCATCCCAACACATTCAAATGTCTCTTCACGACACAACCCTCCCTACGCTCGGCCGCAGGGAGGGTTGTTGATTCAGTGCTATGGTACCCCGGACGCGTTTGGGGTCAGGCAGGTTAAATCCGTTTGCGGGCGTTATTCGCCGGCGGGCGGTTGTGGTGCGGACGAGTTTTGGGTCGAGCCCTCGCCACCATCCTGGCGCGGCTTGCGGGAACGGCGACGACGACGGCGCTTTTGACCCTGGTCGGCCGAGCCCTCGCCACCGCGATCCTCGCGCGGCTCGCGCTCGTCGCGAGCGGCGCCACGCGAAGCCTTGGCAGCCGCTCCCCCGCCATCTCCGGGACGACGGCGCGTGACCTTGACCTCGCCATCCGAGATCTGATCGGCCACGGAGGGCACTGAGGGCTTCTGTTGCGCGCCCGAGGAATGGCGACGGCGCGGACGCGGCGCGCGCTCCTCCTCGCCACGTGACTTGCCGCCCTTGTCGGCAGGCGCATCGGAGGCCGAGGCGCCCTTGGAAGCGGCACCAGCCTCGCGAGCAGCTGCGGCGCGGAAGGCGTCCTCGCGCTCCTCGCTCGACAGATGACGGCGGCGGCGACGTGTGGGGTTCATGCCGCCGCCGCGATTCTGCTGCTGGGGCTGCTGAACCTCGCGCTCGCGAGAGGCGTTCTTGCCCGCGGCTGCAACCTCGGTAGCATCGCCCGAGCCCGCGCGCTTGCGACGGCGACGGCCATCGGCCGCCCCCTCGGCCTCGGGTGTCTCGGCCTTACCGCGGCCCTTTCCGCGGCCACGACCCTCGCCCTGGCTCTGACCGGCACGGGCATCGGAATCAGCATCGCGACGACGGCGCTTGGGCATCGTCGTCCCCGCCAGACGGTCGGCGCTCGACAGGCCATCGCCCACGTCGACGCCGTTCTCGCGGTCGAGCTCCATGAGCGCCAGACGCATCTCGGGCGACTCAATGCGCTCGAGCACGTCACGCGTCACGCAGTCGGGACGGCAGTTGCAGCCCTGCTCGGCTGCCTTCTTTTTGCAGCCCTCCGAGCACGTCATATCGGCTAGGTTGACCTTAAAGACTTTGCCGTTCTCCAGGCGCAACACCAGCTGCTCGCGCGGCGTGTCATATTCCTGGATACGCGCCTTGCCAAGCGGCGTATCGATAAGCGTCTTCTTTTTGGGCGCACGGCTCTTAAAGTCCTTGTACGCCTCGAACTCATAGCGCAGGCAGCACATCAGGCGGCCGCACACGCCGCTGATCTTGGACGAGTTGAGCGGCAGGTCCTGCTCTTTTGCCATGCGAATCGAGACGGGCTCAAACTGTCCGCCAAAGCGCGTGCAGCAGAGCTCCTGGCCGCACTGGGCATAGCCGCCCACCAGGCGAGTCTCGTCGCGCACGCCGATCTGGCGCATGTCGACGCGAATGTGCAGCGTCGAGGACAGGTCCTTGACGAGCTGACGAAAATCGACGCGCTCCTCGGCCGCAAAGTAGAACACGGCCTTCTCGCCGCCAAACAGGTACTCGACGCCGACCGGCTTCATCTCGAGGTCGAGCTCCTTGACCAGGCGGCGGAAATCGACCATGGCCTCGTCGCCGTGAATGGCCAGGTCATCGGCAAGCTGCAGGTCGATGTCGCTCGCCACGCGTAGCACGGGCTTGAGCGGCTGACCGATCTCGTCTTGCGGCACCTCAAAGGGATCGGCCGTGACCAGGCCGATCTCGGTTCCGCGCTCGGTGGAACAGATGGCATAATCGGCCTCAAGGATATCCAGATCCTGCGGGTCGAACCACAGGTCGCGCGAGGCGTAGGTAAACTTAACGGGTACGACTAACGGCATTTCAGTGCCTTCCTGATATCGAACAGCATGACCTCGATGGCCAGCTGGGGAGTAACGTTTCTGGCGATGTTGCGCTCGGCGGCGGCAACTGCCTCGAGTGCCTGGGTGGCACCCGCAACATTCGTCGCGGCGGCAAGCCGCCCGATCGTGTCGCGCACGTCTTCGTTCACCACGTCTGCCGCCTCATCCTGAAGCGTCAGCAGCACGTCGCGCATGAGCGTCCGCGCGCTCGCCAGCGCTTCCATGATACCCGAACGCTCGCGCGCGTTGAGTTCGCGCTTGTTGCGGTCCTCAAGCTGCTTCAATGCTCCACGCGACAGGTAGTCGGCATTTTGCTCGAGCACCTTTTCCTGCGTGGACTTGACCTCAGCGAGCGGCGCCTTGACGGCGACGATGAGCGACTTGGCGCGACTGAGCACATCGGCCTCGTCGGCGGCGATGAGCGAGTCGATGGCACGGACCATCTGGCGACGGGCGTCCTGGCGCTCGGCGCTCTTGAGGAACTCGATACCACGCGTAGGGCTTCCCGCCACGGCGACGGCCATGCGGCAACGTGCAAGGTCCTGACCGGTGGCGCGGCTCACGGCCTGCGCGGCGACGGCGGGCGACACCAGCCGAAACGGCACGAACTGACAGCGGCTCACGATGGTGGGCAACATCACGTCTGCCGAGGTGCCCAGCAAGATAAACATAACGCCCTCGGGCGGCTCCTCGAGTGTTTTGAGCAGCGCGTTGGCGGTGTTGGCGCGCAGCTGCTCGGCACGGTCAATGATGTAGACCTTGACCTTGGCGCGGATGGGCGCCAGGGACACGTCATCGAGTAGCTCGCGCGTCTGGGCGATGAGGTAGCCCGTGGCGCTCTCGGGCGTGTAATAGTGCACGTCGGGGGTGCGTATGGCGGGCGACGCGCACGCAGCTATCGCATGAGCCGCAGCCATCCTGCTCGCACAGGAAGGCTTGGGCGAGTGCCCATGCGGCATCGAGCTTGCCGGCGCCGGGCGCGCCCAAAAACAGGTAGGCGTGCGATGCACGACCGCTGGCGACGGCGTTGGTCAAAAAGTCGCGCACGCGCTCTTGGGTGTTGAGCTTGGCCAGCAGACTTGCCTGAGCGGGGGCCATGCTACTCGGCCTCCTGGGCAAGCGCGGCGGCGACGGCATCTTGCGGGATATCGAGACCGTACGCGCGAACCTGCTCGACCGTCTTCCCGAAGACCTCCTCGATGGGCGCGGTGGCGTCGATAAGCTTTACGCGATTTGGCTCCTCGGCGGCAATTGCGCAAAAGCCCTGGTAGACACGCTCCTGGAATGCCATGCCTTTTGCCTCCATACGATCCGCCGCGCCACGGGCGGCCATGCGCAACGCCGCCTGCTCGGGCGTAATGTGATAAACGAGTGTGAGCGCCGGGTGCGTTCCCGCGACGGCCAGGTTGTTGGCGTCGCGCACTATCTGGCGATCGAGGCCGTCGGCAAACGCCTGGTAGCAGGTCGTGGAATCGTAGAAGCGATCGCACAGGACCACCTTGCCGACAGCAAGGGCGGGCACGATGACCTCGTGCACCAACTGAGCGCGCGCCGCCTCGTAGAGCAGCAACTCGCAGGTGTCGCCCATCGCCGTGTTGGCGGGGTCGAGCAGCAGAGCGCGGATCTTTTCGCTGATGGCGGTACCGCCCGGCTCGCGCAGGCTCACAACCTGGTAGCCAGCGAGTTCAAGAGCGCGGGCAAGCAGGCGCGCCTGCGTGGACTTGCCGGCGCCATCGACGCCCTCGAGCGTGATAAAGCTATGTTGAGCGGGCTCAAAAGCCATGGGCGCAGCCCCTTCCTACAAGGCGCGTAAATGCAGATATATCAACCAAGCCATGATACCCCAGTGCTCGGTGCGTCCCCAATAGCTAAAGTGCCTTTCCAAAGTTGCGGTGAAATAGGGACTGATTGAAGCTCTGAGACCGCCAAACAGTCCCTATTTCACCGCAACTTATGATGGGGGAATTTTGGACGCTGGGTATAATCGTCGTATTGCATTGAAATGTGGCGAAAGGAGTGGCAATGTCTCGGTATTGCGCCTCGTGCGGCAAGCTTCTTGCAGATAATGCCAAGTTCTGCACCTCGTGCGGTGCACCCGTTGAGCAGACAACCGCAAGCAATGGCCAACCCGCGTTTGAGCAGACCGGCTCCCTTGATACGCCGCAAGCCAAGGCGGACGACCCCTCGCCTATCGCCCCGACCCGCCGCAAGCCCTGCGGCCGTCGAGACCACGCAGCGCATACCCGTCGCGAGCGGCTCGCCACAACAGCAGCCGGCTCCCGCATACGCGCCCGCTTCGCCACAGACCCCCGCTCCCAAAAAGAGCGGCGCCGGGCCGCTTATCGCCGTTATCGTTGTGCTGGTGGCGATCATCATCGCCCTGGTCGTTTTCTTTGTGATCAAGCCTTTCGACAGCGCCGCCACGCAGACGACTGCCGAGGTAGCTAAGCTGCACCATGACGTCGACGACGATGACCTAAAGCCTCTCGGCGATCCCAACAGCCTGTACGACGGTGATGACGATGACGACGAGGATGGCGGCGAAGCAACGCTCTCCGAGCAGAATCTCTACCGCCGACTGAGCGAATACTACGACTTGCTCGAAGACCTCGACAACTACGTCCGTGGCTGCGCGCAGAACTTCAACGGCAGCTATCTGGAAGAGGATCGAACCACCCGTCAAAATCTCGCTGACGTCGCCGAGCGCACGGAGGACACCATCGAGCAGTATTACGACATCGTCGAGGACCTAGACGTTCCGACGAGCTCCAAGAACTACAGCTCCTGGAAGGACATCATCGCCCTGTACGACGACCTGGATCACCGCATTGACGCAATCTGTGATGCCTGGGAGATCAGCCTGAAATACGCCAAGCCTGCGGACCACAAGAATGAGATCGTGGCGCCGCTGTCGCGCGACAACGTGGCGGGCACCAATGACAATAAGTACCGTCTGGACTTTGAGGACCGCTACCCCGGCGCCGCGCCCGTCGAAGTGAAGTAGTCACATGCGACGGTCTTAAACGACTAGTCATTAAAGAACGTCCCCGGCAAAATGACTGCCCTAACTCCGGTAAAAAACGAGCGAGGATCGCGGGGTCCTCGCTCGTTTTTGTTTTAGGTGATGTTTCGACCGTGCGGCTACTTGTCGGCAGCGGTCTTTTTGGTAGTCGACTTCTTAGCCGTCGTCTTTTTGGCGGTCGTCTTCTTGGCAGCAGTCTTCTTTGCCGCCGTGGTCTTCTTCGCCGTGCTCGCCTTGGTCGTGGTCTTGCGACCGCGGGCGGGCTTCTTCTCCTTGGTCGGGCAGTCCATGTTCACGCAGATGCGCCACGGGCCGCGCGCCGTGTTGACCACCACGATGGGGGCGCCGCACTCGGGGCAGGTCTCACCCGTCGCCTCGAGCTTACCGCGCGCCGGCAGAGGATAGCTCACACCGCAGTCATCGTAGTTGGTGCAGCGGATAAAGCGCTTGCCGCTCTTCTCGCTCTTGTGCGCGATCAGGTCGCCATGGCGTCCGGCCTCGGCGCACACCTTGCACTCGCCCACCTTAAGGTCGGGCTCGTAGTTGGTGGGGCACGTGGGGTTCACGCAAATCTCGAAGGCCTTCTGGCGGAACGGCTGGCACTTAATGCGCGGCGCGCCGCACTCGGGGCACACGGCGGCCTCGCCCTCGAGCGGGCTCACCTTGACGCCGCTCGGCACCGGATAGGTCACGTCGCAGTCGGGCCATCCCATGCAGCCGATAAAGCTGCCGCGGGTCTTGGCACTCGTCTTCATGACGAGGTCCTTGCCGCACTTGGGGCAGGTGCCCACGCGCGCATCGGCCGTGACGGCGTCGCTGATGGCGTCGCCCAGCTCCTGCGTATGCTTGAGCAGCTCGTCGAGCACACCGGCCAGCAGCGCGCGCGAGTGCGTCACGACATGCTCTTCGGTGTCCTCGCCGCGCTCCACGCGGGTCATGTCGCCGTCGAGCTCGCTGGTCATATCGGGGCTCGTGATGCGCGGGGCAAACTGCGACAGTGCATCGATGATGGCGATACCCAGCTGGCTCGGCTCCACGGGATCGTTTTTGAGGTAGCGCACGGCGTACAGACGCTCGATGATGCTCGCGCGCGTGGACTTGGTACCCAGGCCGCGCTTTTCCATCTCCTGCACGAGCTTGCCCTGGCTGTAGCGCGCGGGCGGCTCGGTCTGCTTGGCCTCGAGCTTCATGTCGAACACGTCGACCGTATCGCCCTGCTCAAGCGGCGGCATCTGCTCGTCGCGTTTGAGTCCATACGGGTATGCCTCGCGGAAACCCGGGGTCACGAGCACATCGCCCGAAGCCACGAACGGCTCGCCGTTCACGTCGAGCTCGAGCTTGGTGTTCTCGATGGTCGCGGGACCCATGAGCGTCGCCAGGAAGCGGCGGGCGATGAGGTCGTAGAGCTTGCGCTGGCCGCCGTCGAGCGTGGACGGATCGCCCTCGCCCGTGGGATAGATAGGCGGGTGGTCGGTGGTCTCGACCTTGCCGCGCGTGGGCTTCATGGGGCCGGCGAGGACCTTTTTGCACACGGGCGCCAGCGCCGGGTTGATCTTTGCCAGGTCGCTCACCACGGCGCCCAGATCAAGCGTCGCGGGGTACACGGTATTGTCGACACGCGGGTAGCTGATGAGGCCCGCCATGTAGAGGGACTCGGCGATGCGCATGGTACGCGCAGGCGAGATGCCCTCGGCTGCGGCGGCAGCCTGCAGCGAGGTGGTCGCAAACGGCGTGGGCGGCTGCTGCTTGCGCGAGCGCTTGGTCACCGCGGCGACGGTAGCCGTCTTGGCACCGTCAACGTGACCGTACGCCGTCTCAGCAGCATCCTTGTCGGTAAAGCGCGCCGTCTTGTGCGCGATCTTAAAGCGATCGTCCTCGGCAGCGCCTTGCGCGGCGCCCATGCCGCGAATCTGCCAATAGTCCTCGGGCACAAACGCCATGCGCTCGCGCTCGCGCTCGACCACCAGGGCAAGCGTCGGCGTCTGCACGCGGCCGGCGGAACGCACGTTGCCAAAGCCGCCAAACTTGGCGAGCGTCAGGTAGCGCGTGAGTACCGCACCCCAGATGAGGTCGATGTGCTGACGGCTCTCGCCGGCGTCGGCCAGATTCTGGTCGAGCGAGACGAGGTTATCGAAGGCGTGCGTGATCTCGGCCTTGGTAAACGAAGAATACTGGGCGCGGGCGACCGGCAAGTCCGGTGCAACCTCGCGCACCTTGTTGAGGGCGTCCGAACCAATCAGCTCGCCCTCGCGATCGAAGTCCGTGGCGATGATGACACTGTCGGACTTCTTAGCCAGGTTCTTGAGCGAGCGAATGAGCTCCTTCTCTGCCGGCAGTTTGATGACCGGTGCCCACGTGAGGTAGGGCAGGCTCTCGAGCTTCCAGCCCTTGATGGAGATACCGTCGGCAAGAAACGGCTTACGCTTAGTGTCGTAAGGCGGACGCGCCAGGCCATCGGGCATGTCGGCCGGCAGCATCTCGCCGTCCTCAGTGACCGAATACCAACCCAGCTTTTTATCGAACAGCACGCTGTCGCAAAAATCGGGTGCAAGGATGTGACCGGCAAGGCCGATCGTCACGCACTCCTCGCCCTTCCACTCAAAACGGTAGATGGCGGTGTTGTACACCTTGTCCTTTTTGGGCTTACCCGTGGACAGACGCTCGGCGATCTGACGCGCGGCGTCGTTTTTCTCGGCGATGATGAGCTTCAAAAGAGGCTCCTATCTCGTATCTCTGCGGCTACGCCCGCCCGTATGGCGGCCGACTTACGCCCTTGCTTGCTCGATCTGCCCGATGAGCCAATCGCACCAGGCATCCATGCCCTCGCCCTTGCGCGCGCTCACGGCAAACCGCGGCGCCTGCGGATTGAGGTCATCGAGTGTCTTAGTATACCTATCCATGTCAAAATCGAAAGCCGGGGCCACGTCGACCTTATTGAGCAGCTGCGCGCCAGCGTGCTGGAAGATGCCCGGGTACTTGATGGGCTTGTCGTCGCCCTCGGGCACCGAGAGGATCATGATGGACAGGTTCTCGCCCAGGTCAAAGTCGACCGGGCAGACCAAGTTGCCCACGTTTTCGATAAAGATGACGTCGATGTTCTCCAGACCGACGGCCTGGTCGAACGCGTCAACGGCCTCCATGATCATGTTGCCCTCGAGGTGGCACAGGCCACCCGTGTTGATCTGGATGGCGGGCATGCCGGCTTCCTTCATGGTGATGGCGTCGACATCCGAGGCAATATCGCCCTCGATGACGGCACAGCGCAGGCCAGCCTTGTCTCGCAGGCGCTCGTTGGTGCCCAGGATCGTGGTGGTCTTGCCCGAGCCGGGGCTCGACAGCACATTGATCACATAGGTGTTTGTCTCTTTAAATCGCTGACGCAGCTGATCTGCCAGGCGCTCATTGCGCGACAGGATCGGCGACGCGATATCAATCGTTTTCTCGGCCATACTCGGCACTCCTTAACTTTGGCCCCTTTATACCCCATCCCCAGATGGCTAGCGGGCTAATCGTCGGGGGTTTCGATTTCGATACTTGCGATGTCGAGCTCGCGGCCGTGCAGCAGGCGCACGTTGGCGCCGCCACATTGGGGGCAGCGGCAATGGAAGCGATCGTGCTCAAAGACCTCCCCGCAGTCCAGACACTCGCTTTGTGGATGGACTTCCTCTACCGCAAGCTCGCAGCCTCGCGTGAGCGGGTCCTCGTCGCGAAACGTCTCCCACGCAAAGTCGAGCGCCTCGCGCACGACCTCGGTCATATCCCCGATACGCAGCGTTACCAAAACGGCGCGCGAGGCCCCCGCCCCACGCGCCGCGCGAATCACTGTATCGAGTATGCCGTTGACAATGCCAACCTCGTGCATACCGATTTACTCCTCGTCGTCCTCATCGTCCGAGAACAGGTCCAGACGGCTCACAAACAAGCCCTCCTTGCCCTCGCGCGCGGTAATGACCACACGGGCAATGGCAAGCGAAATCTCGTAGAGCGAGAGCAGGGCACCATACATGAAGGCCCAGCGTAACGGGCGAGCCGTCGGGCGTAATCACAGCCGAGCCCACAAGCAGGCCCACGTACACGTAGCGCCAGGCGCCGCGGAAGGCCGCGTAGGACACGATGTGGAAGACGGACAGGTAGAAGATGATGAGCGGCAACTCAAACGCCACACCAAAGCCGATCATAAAGAGCAGCTCCATGTTGACGTAGTTCTCCAAATCGGGCAGTGCCGTGGCGACGGCCGAGGTCTCGCCGATAAGCCACTCAAAGCCCGCCGGGATGATGATGAAATAGCAGAAAATGGCGCCCAGGAAGAACAACACCGTCGAGGCGAGCACCGTGGGCACGCCCCACTTGCGCTCGTTGGGACGCAGTGCCGGCAGGAAAAATCGCCAGAATCTGCCAGATAATCATGGGCGTGCACATGACCACGGCCATCTTGATGGCCAGCGAGAAGCGCAGGCCAAAGCCGCCGAGCGTGGTGGTGATGTAGAACTTACCGTCCGGCACAAAGGAGCGGATGGGGTCTTCCAAGATGTCGAGCACCACGGGCGTGGCGAAATACAGTACGATAGCGGCGGCAAAGACCGATACGACCACGATGGTCAGGCGGCGACGAAGCTCTCCCAGGTGATCGAGAAGCGGCATTCGAGCAGGTCCGATAGGCATTACTCGTCGCCTCCCTTCGGAGCATCGGTGGCAGCGGCGTCGTCCTCGGCCTCGAGCTCGCGAGCGAGCTGGTCGACGACGGCCTTGCGCTTGCGGGGACGACGGGCATACAAATCGGCCGTCGTAGGCTCTGCCGGCTCGGGCTCGGGCTCCGGCTCTGCAGCAGGCTTCGGACTCGACGGTGGCATCGGTGGCAGCGGCGGGCTCGGCACCCTCGGCTTCAGCCTCCCCGGCAGCGCCCTCTCCCTCAGCGGCACTCTCGCTCGCGGCCTTCTCGGCAGCAAGGCGGGCACGGCGCTCGGCAAAGGTCTCCTTCTTGGCGGGCGCTGCCGTCTCGGCGGCATCCTCGTCCGCATCGGAATCGTCATCGGTCGCGGCAGTCTTCTTGGGCTTGACCGGGGCCGACGCGGCCTCGCTCACCGGATCGATAATCTCGGACTGAACAACGGCCGTCATCTTTTCCTGCGTCTCGCGGAACTGACGGATGGCACGGCCGATCGTGCGGCCCATCTGTGGGAGCTTATCCGGGCCAAACAGCAAAAAGCCGAAGACCACGATGATCGCGAGCTCACCCTCTCCAATACCAAACACACATACCTCCAAGGCTCGATGTGAGTCGAGCCCGCACCGCGCCATTCGGCCGGAACTCGTCTATTCATTCGGTCAAGTATAGCGCCCGGACGCCAAAACGTCCGAGCGCATCACAAACATATGCCAAACGGCATGCCCTTTTGGGGGCAAAGCTTATGCCGCGGTGATCGAAATCTCCTGGTCGACACCCAACAGCTGAACCACGCGCATCACCGGGGGCTGCACATTGGTGCAGCTAAAGCGCTTACCGTGGTCGACCGCGTGGTGCGCGGCGCCCACGAGCACACCAATGCCCGTCGAGTCGATGTAGCTCACCTGGGCAAAGTCGAGCTCGACGGCCTCGGTGGGCTGCTCAAGCGCCAGATTGATGGCATTGCGCAGGCTGTCGGCATTAGAAATATCAATCTCGCCGGTTACCTTAATGGTGTAGAGCTCCGGCGTGGGGTTGGTGGAAATACCCAAATCCATGTATATGCTCCTTTGCGTATCGAAAGTGCGGATAGTACGGGAAGCCGCGCGTTAGGCGCGCTCGGCGCGCGCGAGCTCGGCAGCAACGAGCTTAACAGCCAGCACCAGAACATCGAGCGCGGTCTCCAGGTCCTCGACCGTGGGATAGCTTGGCGCAATACGGATGTTGGTGTCGCGCGGGTCTTTGCCGTAGGGCCAGGTAGCACCGGCCGGCGTGAGCTTGACGCCCAGGTCGGCGCAAAGCGCAGCGACCTTCTGGGCCGAGCCCTCGGGACCATCGAAGCTTACAAAGTAGCCGCCGCGGGGGTGCGTCCAGGTGGCGCAGCCCGTGTCGCCCAGGCCCTCGGTGAGCTTGCGCTCAACGGCCTCAAAGCGCGGGCGCAAGAACTCGGCATGCTTCTTCATGTGCTCCTTGACCGTCTCGATGGTGGGAAGGAAGCGCACGTGACGCAGTTGGTTGAGCTTATCAGCACTGATGAGGCCGGCCTTCAGGCGCTTGGAGAACTCGGCGATAACCGCGGGGCTCGCACCGATAAAGCCGATGCCGGCGCCCGGGAAGGTGATCTTGGACGTCGAGGCAAAGGCCACCACGCGGTCCTCGGTGCCCGCCGCGCGAGCAAGGTCAAAGATGTTGGCGAGTCGTCGGTCTCGTCGTACAGGTCGTGTACGCAGTAGGCGTTGTCCCAGAAGATACGGAAATCGGGCGCGGCCGTGGGCATCTCGACCAGGCGACGCACGGTGTCCTCGCTAAAGGTGATGCCCGTGGGGTTGGAATACTTGGGCACGCACCAGATGCCCTTGATGGAGTCGTCGGCGGCAACCAGGCGCTCGATCTCGTCCATGTCGGGGCCGTTGTCGGTCATCGCGACGGGAATGTTCTCGATGCCCAGGGTCGGCGGTAATGCCAAAGTGGCGGTCGTAGCCGGGAACCGGGCACAGGAACTTGACCTTCTTGCCGTCGTGCGCGGCCTCGTAAGCCTCCCAAGGGTCGCTGCCGCATGAGCCGCAGCGCCAGAACATGCCGGCGATGTCGTGCTCGATCAGCAAGCTCGACGAGCCCAGCACGAGCGTCTGCTCGGCGGGACAACCCAGGAACTCCCCCGCTAGCTTGCGTGCCGAGGGAATGCCCTCAAAGCAGCCATAGTTGGAGCAGTCGACGTTGCCGTCGTGCAGGTCGGCGTCGGCGTTGAGGATATCAAGCATAGGGCGAGAGATGTCCACCTGGGAGGGCGACGGCTTGCCGCGGGCCATGTCGAGCGCCAGGCCCTTGGCCTTGACCTCGGCAACCTCGGCCTTGAGCGCCTCGATGGCGGCATCGAGTTCGGTGGTTTCCATCTTCTGGTAGATCGTCTGCATGGGATGCGACCTTTCGCGAAGCGGTACGTTGCAGTTCGTCTAAGTATAGACCGCCACCGTCGCAACGTTATGAAGCCGTGATAGATTAAGTCCATCGCAATGAATTACGAATCGCCGCGCATGCCGGCGTGAAGCGCCCAAGGAGGCACTATGGAGTACGGATCGTTCCAGGCCGAGGAATTCGGCGACCTGCAGCGCCTGGTCGACGGACTATTTTACGACCGTCGCCACGCCATCGACCGCCTGGATCTGATCGTACAGGCCGAAATCTTGGACCTGGCGCCCGATCTCATGGAAATCGTCAACCTGCTACCGCCCGGCTATTACGACCGCCAGTCACTTTGCGACCAGCTCAACTCGGCCCTAGCCGCCCACGGCTGGGGCGCCGTCTACGGAACGGTGGAATAACCCTAGTCATTTAAGAACGTCCCAAATTGAATGACCGTAAAACGCCGCCTGTGATGGTGTTCACAGGCGGCGTTTTCAAACTCAACGAATGTATGTGCTCTTACTTTTGCGTCCTTGGGCGCGGGATGTTTGCAGACCACGCTCATGTAGATCATGCCGAGCACGGCGGCAGTGACCGAACCGGCAAGGATGGCGGCCTTGGCAGCCAGAACCTCGAACTGGGCCGTTGGGAAGGCGAGGCCGCTAATGAGAATCGACATCGTAAAGCCGATGCCGCCCAGAATGCCCACGCCGGCAATCATGTGCCAGTTGACATTGCGCGGCAGCTCGCAGGCCCTGAAGCTTAACCAGGGCGAACGTCATGCCAAAGATACCAATCGGCTTGCCCAGCAGCATGCCAAAGTACACGCCGAGTGTCACCGGGTCGGTGAGCAGCGTGCTCATATCCACACCCACCAGGCGAACCTGTGCGTTGACAAACGCGAAGATCGGCAGGATCACAAAGTTGACCGGCGTGGAGATCAGACGCTCCATGCGGATGAGCGGCGGGGTCACGCGGTGCATGACGCGCTCGACCTTGGTGGTCGAGACGGTAAAGTCGTGCTGGCCCAGGATGTGTGCCTCGTCGTCGTAGCGGTCGTCGAGCAGCGGCAGACACTCAACCAGCCAATCGGTAAGGCTATCGAGCTTAACGCCGCACTTGGCCGGGATGGTGAAGGCCAGGATGACGCCGGCAAGCGTAGCGTGCACGCCGCTCTTGAACATGCAGAACCACAGCAGCAGGCCCAGCACCGAGTACGGGGCAAGGCGGTAATGCTGCGTCTTGTTGAGCCACACGAGCGCGCAGGTCACAAGCGCGGCGGCGCCCAACCAAAACGGATTGGGGCTCTGACCGTAGAAGATGGCGATGGCGGCGATGGAGATGAGGTCGTCGGCGATGGCGAGCGTCGAGAAGAACACGCGCACGCCGTTGGGCACGCGATTGCCCAAAAGCGACAGCACGCCCAGCGCAAAGGCAATATCGGTTGCCATGGGGATGGCCCAGCCGTTGTGCGCGCCAGCATGGTTAAAGATCAGGTAGATGCAGGCGGGAACGACGACGCCGCCCACGGCCGCCAGCATGGGAAGCATAGCCTGGCGCGGGTTCTTGAGCTCGCCGACCGTCATCTCATACTTGAGCTCAATGCCCACCAACAAAAAGAAAATCGCCATGAGGAAGTCATTGACGAAAAGCTCAACGGTGAGACCGGCCGTAAGGTTGCCCAGACCCACATACAGTGGGGTCTCCAAAAAGTGATGGATGACCTCGTAGGCATCGGTATTGGCACAAATACGGCGGCGATGGCAGCGATCACCATGACGGCGGCGGAAATCGTGCCGTTCTCGGCAATGCGCTCCCAGATGTCGTGACGCTCAAAACGCTTACGTTCACGAACGTTAAACAGCTGCTCAGTTGCTGCCATGGGCGGCTCCTTTCACGGGAAAGCTCCCGTCTTAAAAAAGCACGGCCCGCCCAGATGGCGGCGCCGCGCTCCGACGTATTACGCTTGCATCTAGCCTACCCTGCGCGGCAAGCACGCAGGCGTGGCCGAAAAGCGGAACCACAGGTTGAACATTATTTGCTCAACGGCACAGAAGCCCCTGTCCAAGAAAAGGCGTGGCTACATGCACAAAAAACGACCGGAGCGCGGGGCTTCCGCAATCCGGTCGTGGCGTTTGGTCAACTAAACCTAGCAGGCGGCCATGATGGGGGCTGCGACCTGCTTCTTACGGGAGAGAACGCCCGGCATCCAGACGCCGTCGTGCTCGTCGGCGATGCCCAGGCCCTTCTGAGCGGCCTCGGTCTCGCCCTCGAGCAGGACCTGCGAGCCCTCCTCCATGATGTCGGTGATGCACAGGACGATGCCGTCGGCACCCTTCTCGGCGGCGTAGGCGCGCATGGCCTCGCGAATCTCGTCGATCATGCCGAGCGCGCGGGTCTTGTCGACGGTCTCGTACTGGCCAATAAGCAGCTTCTTGCCAGCGGGCTCGAACATCTTAATGTCGTTGCCGACCATCTCGGCTGCGGTGAAGGAGCCGGACGGACGGGTAAGGAAGACCTTCATGCCGAACTTAACCGGGTCGACACCGACCTGCTCGCCGAGCTTGGCGGCGACGGCGCGGTCGACATCGGTGGTGGTGGGGCTCTTGAGCATGAGCGTGTCGGTCATCATGGCCGAGAGCAGCAGCTTGGCCTGAACGTCGGAAAGTTCAACGCCGAGCACGCCGGCGAGCTTGGTGACGATGGTGCAGCTGGAGCCCCAGGGCAGGCAGATGTAGTGCAGCGGGCCGGCGGTCTCGAAGTCGCCGATACGGTGATGGTCGACGACGCCAAAGACCGTGGCGTCCTTAAGGCCGGCAACGGACTGGGCAGACTCGTTGTGGTCGGTGAGGACGACGAGCTGGCCGGCCTCGACGGACTCGATCACGCGGGGCTCGGCGATGCCGGCGTCGGCAAGCAGCTTGGCGGACTCGGCCGGAAGCTGACCCAGGGCGCAGGCCTCGTAGGTGTTGCCGGCATACTCAACCTGGTTGAGCAGCTGGGACAGGACGACGGCGCTCATGATGGCGTCGTTATCGGGGTTCTGGTGACCAAAGACAAGAACGTTTGCCATGGATATCCTCCACTTGATATGTGTACTTGGACGTAGCTATGGTAGCACGCCGATGCCGAGCCTTCGCAGACGGAAGGGCTACGGCATATTTTGGGGCAGGCACGGGGGGCAGGTTACATTGCACCAGCTATTTACCGGCGGCGCGCAGGGCTACGTAGGCGGCACCGATGATGCCGGCGTCGTTTCCGAGCGAAGCGACCTTGATGGGCGTCTCGCGCGAGGCAGAGAGCGCGTACTGCTTAAAGTGCTCGCGGACCTTGTCGAGGTAGACATCGGCCGAAGCGGACGCGCCGCCGCCGATGAGGAACATCTCGGGATCGACCACGTTGGCAATAAGCGCCAGGGCGCGACCGAGATAGTCGGCCATGGTATCGGCCGCGGCAAGCGCGAGCTTGTCGCCCTCGCGGCAGGCCTGGAACACGTCCTTGGAATCGGAGGGGCCGGTGAGCTCGATGGGCTCGACGCCTGCCTTCTTGCACTCGGCAAGGTAGTTGCTCACCACGCCGGTGGCGCTGGAATACTGCTCCAGGTGGCCATGGCCGCCGCAGCCGCAGGTGCGCTCCTCAGCCGGGTTCAGGCACATGTGGCCAATCTCGCCGCCGGCGCCCACAACGCCCGATACCACGTCGCCGTTGACGATAACGCCGCCGCCCACGCCGGTGCCGATGGTGACCATCACCACGTTCTGTACGCCCTTGGCAGAGCCGAGCCAGGCCTCGCCCATGGCAGCGGCGTTGGCATCGTTCTCGTACTTAACGACCGCGTCGGGGCAGTGCTTTTGAATGGCGATCCTCAGCTCGGGCAGGTTAATGGCAATGTTGGCCTTGACCTTGGCATCGCCCGATGCCGGGATGGGGCACGGAACGGCCAGGCCAATGCCCGCCACAAAGGCGCGCGGAATCTGGGCCTTGGCGACCACCTGGTCGATAGCCTCGGTCACCGCGGCAAAGCCCGCGGCGTCAACGATGGGAGGCGTGGGCACGCTGGCCTTGGCCAGCAGGTTGCCGTCCTCGTCGAACAGGCCCTCCTTAACCGAAGTGCCGCCGACGTCAATGCCGATGTAGTACTGCTTAGGTTCCATGGGAGCCCACCTTTCTCGTTTAAACATTGCCTGTATGGTACCGCTCCCAAGGCAAAAACCTGCCAAAAAGGGGCAGGTTTGTTTTGGCAGGTTTTATCTGTGAAAACGCAAACGACCGCTCAAAAGGTCGCGCAGGGCCTTCGCCAAATATAAGGGCGCCGGGAGGCGGAGACTCCCGGCGCCCGTCAAAGGGACTGTGTTGTCTGTTGGACCGCACGGCCCATCGCGGCGATAACGCCAACTAGGCCTTAAGTGCCTGCAGCTGCTTGTGGATCTCGATGAGCTCCGTCGCCATGACGCGCATGGTCTCGGTGCCGGCCATCTGGTCCTCGGCATGCAGCAGAATCAACGGGGTCTCGCCGTTACGCTCGCCGTTGGCCTCCTTCTTCAGAAGCCCCAGGTGAACATCGTGGCCACCGTTATAGGCCTCGTCGCCCTGCTTGATAAGCTCCTCGGCGGCGTCAAAATCGCCCTCCTTGGCCTTTTGCACGGCATTGATGTACATGCTCTTGGCGGTACCGACGTAGCTGATGATCTCAAAGCAGGTCATCTGCAGTTCGTTCATATCCTCCATGCGGAGCACCTAGCCCATCACGCTGACGCAGTGGTCGATGATGCCGGCAGCGTTCATGCGGCCGTAGTCGACCATGTTGATGACCTCGACCGGGAAACGACCGGCGGCCTCCTTCTCAAAATCGCCCTTGGTGTAGCCGATCTGCGGACCAAGCAGCAACATGTCGCATTCGTCCAGGTGATCGTGGGCCTCGTTCATGGGACGAGCCTCGACCTCAATATCCAGACCACGGTTTTGCAACCTCGGCCTGCATCTTCTGGACCAGCAGGCTCGTGGACATACCGGCATTGCAGCAGAGCATGATCTTCTTCATGGTTTCCTCCTTATAACTGCGCGGCGCGCAGACGACAACTGGTTTTATTCCTTGCGGCTATTGTGCCAACCCCTGCATCTTTACACAAGGGAGAGAGTCACGGGCACCGGCACCGCGTACCGGTGCCCGCAACGGTGAAAGGACGAACGTTAGGCATTCTGCTCGGCGAGAGCCTCCTGCTTGGCGATTGCCTTCTCGGAAATCTTCATAAAGGGCAGGTAGACGGCCATGCCAATGACAATCTCGAGAGCCTGCCACACACCGGCGCGCCAGTCAAAGCCTGTAGCGAGCAGGGCATTGATGACAGGGAGGCATGGTCCAGGGCACCTGGGCGATGCAGGGGCTGATGATGCCTGCGCAGGTAAGGCCATAGGTGATGCCGATGAACAGGTCGGGAAGAAGAACGAACGGAATCATGAGCGGCAGGTTGTACACGATGGGGTAACCGTAGATAACCGGCTCGTTGATGTTGAACAGACCAGGCAGGATAGCCATCTTGGAAACGGTCTCGGATGCTTTGTTCTTGGAGAACAGGAGCGTGTCGAGCAGGAGCATGAGGGTGCAGCCCGAGCCGCCGATGAGGGCGAAGCTGTTAACGATCTGCATGTTCATGTAGTGATCGGGCTGGATGGTGCCACCGGCGGCAAAGGTAGCCATGTTGTCGACGATGAGCATGGTCAGAATCGGCTCGACGGTAGCGCCAGAGATGGTGGACTGGTGAATACCGACGCAGAACAGCAGGTTAGCAAGGGTGTAGATGAGGATAACAGCCCACGGACCGGCGTTCATGATGCTCTTGAGCGGGTTGGAGATGCACGTGGAGATGATGGCGCACAGATCGGTGCCGGCGCACACGGCGAGCAGGGCTGCGGCAAGAGCGAAAATCGCGAGGTTAAGCAGCATCGGGATCATGACGTTGAAGGAGTTGGAGACCGCGGGAGGCACGCCCTCGCCCAGCTTAACCTTGAGCTTCTCGACGCCAGAAATCTTGATGAAGAGCGAGACGGAAAGCAGGGCGATGATAATAGCCGAGAACAGACCGTTGGTGCCGGTGTTGGCAGTTGAAAGGGCGCCCGTGACCTCGGCGGAGGTGATCTTGTCGGTGAGCAGCGGGCTCGTGGCGGCAAGCGTGGCGGTGACCTGCTGCGGCATCATGATGACGAAAGCAGAGATAGCGACGACCACGCAAGCGAGCGGGTTATCGAAACGCTTGTTCTTAGCGAGGCTGTAGCCAATCAATCCGGCCAAGATAATGGCAGAGACGTTGAGGGTGCCCAGCGTAATTGCCGAACCCCACGTCTGAAGGTTGGCAAGGCCCGCCGCATCGAACGGGAACAGGGGAACACGACGTTGTTAATAAGAACCGCGATACCCGCAAGGATATAGAGCGGCGTGATGGTCGCGAAGGCGTCACGCAGGGAACGCAGGTGAACCTGGTTTCCCACCTTCGCAGAGACCTCGGCAAACTTGTCGAGGAAGCTCTTTCCGTTGTCACTGGCCATGATTGCTCCTAACTTTCAAATCTGGCCTTTTCCTATGCGCACGGTGGTCTGTCGCCCTCTGCCACCAGATGTGCCATGTGTTGCGTGCGGCGGCGCGCGGTCTGGGCGTTCGCCCGGTCGCTAATCAACCACGTGGGTTGTGGCGACCTGTTTGAGCCAGGCCGCTGACTTCTTAAGGCGGCGCTTGTAGCCGTCCATAAGGTCGACCTCGACAAAACCGTAACGGTTCTTAAAGGCATTAGCCCAAGACCAGTTATCGATGACGGCCCAGTAATGGTATCCGCGGCACTTGGCGCCCTCGGCAATTGCCTTGGCCACCCACCCAGGTGCTGACGTACAAAGTCGACGCGGTAGTCATCCTGGATGGTTCCTTCGGCGTCACGGTTCTTGTATTCGTCCATGATGCCGATGCCATTCTCGGAAACGAACCACTCAAGGTCGGGGTAGTTCTTAGCGCAGTCCATGCCAAAGTCGTAGAGGCCCTGCGGGTAGATCTCCCAGCCGCGACTCTCGTTCATAACGGCGTCGGGCCATACGTACTCGTCGGCAAAGTGCGGCAGGCCGTACTGGTCGACCTTGCTCGCCGGCGCCTGAACACGCGTGGGGTGGTAGTAGTTGCAGCCGAGCCAGTCGACAACACCCTGCTTGAGAATCTCTTGGTCGCCGGCACGGAACGGGAGCTTAACGCCGCCCTCGGCCAGGCTGTCGAGCACGTCGGCAGGAAGCTCGCCCTTGGTAATAAGGTCGAGCCACCAGCGATTGTTGATGCCGCTGGTCATACGCACGGCCTCGAGGTCTGCCTCGCTGGGATTCTGCTTGGTGTAAACCGGGGTAAAACAGTTGATCATGCCGATCTTGGCATCGGCGCGAATAGCGCCCTCGTCATAGGCGCGACGATAGTTGGCCACGGCCAGCGCATGTGCCAGCGAAATGTGATACTGCACGGTGCGGGCGCGGCTAAAGTCGTGGAGCTGCGGGAACCACACGCCCTCTTGATAGCGCTGTTCGGGCTCGACGATGGGCTCGTTAAAGGTGAACCAGTACTTAATCTCCTGGCCAAACTCGTGGAAGGCGACGTCGGCGTAATGCGCGTAAGCCTCGACGACCTCACGGCTCTCCCAGCCGCCACGGTTAAAGAGGTAGGTGGGCATATCAAAGTGGTACAGGTTGACAAACGGCTCCAAGCCGGCCTCGCGAGAGGCGCGGAACAGCTCGTGATACCACGCAGCACCCTCCTCATTAAGATTGCCGTCGGCATCGAGCAGACGGCTCCACTGGATGGAAGTGCGATAGGTATTCAGGCCCAAGTCCTTCAAAATGCGAAGGTCTTCCTGGTACTTGGCCATAAAGTCATTGCCGGCATAAGAGCCAACGCAGTTGTAGAACGAACCCAGATCCTGGATGGACCAGGTGTCCCACAGGTTCTCGAGCTTGCCGCCCTGGTTCCACTGACCCTCAGTCTGCGGGCCGGACATAGCGGCGCCAAAGAAGAAGTCGCCGGGCAGCCGATACTGTGCCATCGAAGTCCTCGCTTTCGTGTTCTAGAGCTTTCGGTTGGAGACGGGTTTGCTTTGGCAGGCAATCCGGCGCGGGCGCGCACCAGGTATCTGGATACCCTGCCCGCCAAAACAAATCCGTCCCCAAACAACACAAGCAAACACCAATGCATCTCGCTTGTTGTCTGTAACTATAGCGCTCTAATTTATTATGTAAAGCGTCTTTTTTATTTTTATCTATCGAACTTCTTTGATGAAAGCCATATGGATGCTTTTTAAGTAGGTATACTCTCTTTATATCAACGCAAATATGAAGGGAGGATTGCATGATTCCCAAATACGAAGCGATAGCTGCAGATATCCGTCGAAGCATCGAGGACGGCGCCCTTAAGCCGGGCGATAAGTTGCCCACCGTCGTTGAGTTCTGTGAGCTCTATAGCGTTTCAAAATCACCGTCAAACGAGCGATTGAGCAGATCACCGAGGAAGGCCTTATTACCAGCCGGCGTGGATCGGGTACCTACGTTAAGGACACGGTGGGGCTTCCCGGCCAGGCATTTTTCCAGGACAAAAACGACCGTGCCCAAGGCTTTTCGTACGAGCATCGCGGGGAGAAGGTGACCTCGGTGGTCTACGATTTCTCGATTGTCAATCCGCCGGCAGAGGTTGCGACCCAACTGGGAATGGCCGAAGACGACTTTGCCTATCACATCGTGCGCGTACGCGAGGTCGATGGTCAGCCCATCGTTATCGAGTACACCTATATGCCACTCGAGCTGATTCCGGGTCTTAAGAAAAAAGACCTGTACGCATCGATCTACAGCTTCATCCGCGAGCAGTGCGGACTCAAGATCTCAAGTTTCCACCGTACCATTCGCGCCGTCGCGGCAACTGAGGAAGAGGCTGAGCGCCTGGATACCAAACCCGGCTCCCCCCTGCTCGAACTCAACCAGATTGGCTTCTTGGATAGCAGCACCGCGTTTGAATATTCTATCTCGCACAACGTAGGCGACCGCTTTGAGCTGCACAACGTAACGTTGGCATAGGTTTGTAATCCGGTGGGTGCTCGTTTTGAGCTGTCTTACGCGGCACCCGCACAACCTTATGGGAGTATGCACATGTCCGATTTGATTAAACTCACGCCGATCTTCCACGAGAAGATCTGGGGCGGCCGCCAGCTGGAGACCGTGTTTGGCTACGACATTCCCGAGGGCCCCATCGGTGAGTGCTGGGCCATCTCGGCACACCCCAACGGCGACTGCCAGATCGCTGAGGGCCCGTATGCCGGTCACACGCTGTCGTGGCTGTGGGCCGAGCACCGCGAGCTCTTTGGCAATTGCGAGGGCAAGGAGTTCCCGCTGCTCATCAAGATTCTGGACGCCAAGGACGACCTTTCGATCCAGATTCATCCCAACGACGAGTACGCCGCCAAGCACGAGAACGGCAGCTTGGGCAAAACCGAGTGCTGGTATGTGCTGGACTGCGAGCCCGGCGCCACGATCATCGTCGGCCAGCGCGCAAAGGACCGCGCCGAGGCCGCACAGATGATCGAAGAGGGCCGCTGGGACGACATGCTCAACGTGCTGCCGATCCACAAGGGCGACTTTTTCCAGATCGATTCCGGTACCGTGCACGCCATCAAGACCGGCACGCTCATTTTGGAAACGCAGCAGTCGAGCGACGTGACGTATCGCCTGTACGACTACGACCGCCCGGGCACCGACGGCAAGCTGCGCCCGCTGCACATTGAGCAGAGCCTGGATTGCATCAACTTTAACGCGCAGGCGCCGACCGACGGCACGGTGACCGCGCCCGAGGTCGATGGCGTGACCGAGCTCGTGTCTTGCCCCTGCTACACCGTCGATCGCGTGCGTGTCGACGGCAGCAAGACCCTCGACCAGCGCTGGCCCTTCATGTGTCTGTCGGTCATCGACGGCGAAGGCACCGTCTGCGGCGACCCCGTCCACAAGGGAAGCCACCTGCTGGCTCCGAGCACCGTGGACAAGATTGAGCTCGAGGGCAAGATGGAACTGATCATCAGCCACCTGTAGGTCACCGGTCCCCAAGCGCTCGCCGGGACGGGGCGCGGGGTTTGGTCGCCTGCTCGGACAGTCCTGCTCGCACGGAGAGCACATTAAGTGCTCTCCGGCTCGTGCGGAACTCGCGATCGACCAAACCCCGCGCCCCGTCCCGGCGAGCCTCTGGCTAGTAACGACAATCAAAAAGCAACAAGGGGCTCCCCCGTTCATTAACGGAGGAGCCCCTACTGTATCTATATATCAGCCCACCCGGCTCTCCAGACCAAAAAGACGAACGAGCAGAGCGACGTTCGCAAGCAACGTTATCTAAGGACCTGGGCGGGATTACGACAGCTTAACGATCGGTGCGAAGCCTTTCATTAGCTTTTTGGTCTGGCCGGTCTTTTCGAATTGGACCTCGATCATGTCTCCGACAACCGAGATGACGGTACCCGTGCCAAAGGTCTTGTGGCTCACGGTATCGCCCGCGGCAAAGTCCTGCGATGCACTGGCGCGATCGACCTTGCGCTCCACCGTCGGGGACACCTTAGATGACGGCTTTTTGGCTCGCGGCGCGCCCGACCCAAAGGTCGAGGCAACACGGCCGGCGTCGGGCGAAACCCCGCGATGGCGCTCGGTGCCATAGGTGCTGCCACCAAAGAAATCGTCGAAGCTCGATCCGCCGCGCGATCCGGAGCCGCCGGTCGAGCGCGTATGCGAACCGAACACCTTGCCGCCGTACATATCCGAGCCCATGCCCGAGCCAAAGGTGCCGTGACGGTCGCCGCGCTTCTCCCAGCCCGTGCCCTCAAAACCGGCAGAACCGATACCGCTAAACTCGATGTCCTCAAACGGAATCTCGTTGAGGAAGCGCGAGCGCGGGTTGGCAGAGGTCGAGCCGTAGGTGCGACGCGTGGCCGCATAGGTCAAGAACAGGCGCTTGCGAGCACGCGTAATGGCGACGTAGGCCAAGCGACGCTCCTCCTCGAGCTTGCCCGGATCGTCACTACCGCCAAAGTCGTGCACATGCGGGAAGATGCCTTCCTCCATGCCGGCCACGAACACCGCGGGGAACTCCAGGCCCTTGGCGGAGTGGATGGTCATCATGGTGATGGCATGCGTCTCGCCGGCCAGGGAATCCAAGTCGGAGCGCAGGGCCAGCCACTCCATGAGGGCGGGCAACGCCTTGCAGGTGAGCGGGCCGTAGGTGCGCTCAATCTCGTCAGCATGCACGGCACCGGTGGGCAGCTCTGTCGGCGCGGCATACGCGTTGCCCGCGATGGCGGCGGCCAGGGCATCCTGCGGAGACAGCGCCGAAGTGGCCAAGCTATCGAGCGGATTGGAACCCGCGGCATCACGCGCGCCGACAAGTGCCTCGAACGAGGATGCCGGAGCGGACGGCCCCGGCTCGGGCGCAGGTGCGCTCACCACAACGGGCTCGGGCTCAGCGTCGGCAGGCACATCGGCAACACCAGCCGCGCGCAGCTCTTCCAAGCTCTCGAGCGTGCCTTCGATATCCTCGTGCGTCTCCTCAAATTCGGCAGCAACGCCCAAGAATTCCTGAATGTTCTCGGCGCGGCTCTCGGACTCCATGGTGCCCTCGGCGCGGAAGGCCTGCAGCAGGCCCGTCTTGTTGACAATCATCTCGACGACGTCCTTGAGCTCGCCGTCCATGCGCCGGCCCTCGCGCACCAGCGCCACAAAGCCCGACAGGCCGTTGCGGACCTTGGCGCTAAACATGCCGGTCTCGGCGCACGCGATCTCGCAGGCTTGGAAGAACGAGCAACGGTTGTCGCGCGCCAGCTGCTCAATCTTTTGGATCGAGGTGGAGCCGATGCCGCGGCGCGGCGTGTTGATGACGCGCTTGATGCTCATCTCGTCTGCCGGGTTCACGATCATCTTGAGGTAGGCCATGACGTCGCGGATCTCGGCGCGGTCGAAGAATCGCGTGCCGCCGACGATCTTGTAGGGCACGCCCGCGCGCAGAAACATATCTTCGAGGATACGCGACTGGGCGTTGGTGCGATAGAACACAGCGATATCGTCGTAACTCGTGCCCTTAGAGTGCAACTTTTCGATCTCACCGGCAATCCAGCGGCCCTCGTCGCGCTCGTCGCTCGCTTGGAAGGCCTGGATCTTCTCGCCATCGCCCTCGGCCGTAAACAGGCGCTTGTCCTTGCGCTGCGAGTTGTGGCGCACCACGGCATTGGCGGCGCTCAGGATGTGACCCGTGGAGCGATAGTTCTGCTCCAGCTTGACGGTCTTGCAGTTTTTAAAGTCCTTCTCAAAGTCCAGGATGTTGGTGATGTCGGCGCCACGCCAGCTATAAATGGACTGGTCATCGTCGCCTACGACCATGAGATTTTGGTACTTGGCGGCCAGCAGGTTGGCGATCTCGTACTGGACGTGGTTGGTGTCCTGATACTCGTCGACGCTAATGTAGCGGAAGCGCTCCTGGTACTTGTCGAGCACCTCGGGGCGAGTGCGCAGCAGCTCGAGCGCGCGCGCACGAGCAGGTCGTCGAAGTCCATCGCGTTGGCGGCGCGCAGGCGGCGCTCCAGCTCCAGGTAGACTTGTGCGGCCTTTTTGTCGTTGGGGCTATCGGCGCTCTTGAGCATGTCCTCGGGCCCGATCATGGCGTTTTTAGGCAGAGCTGATCTTGCTGCGGATCATGTTGATGGGGAACTGCTTTTGCTCAATGCCGAGCGCCTGCATAATGTCGCGCACCATGCGCTTTGAGTCATCGTCATCGTAGATGGTGAACTGGCCGGTGTAGCCCAGCAGATCGGCGTCCTCGCGCAGCATGCGCACGCACATGGCATGGAAGGTGCACACCCACATGCCACGGGTGCCGCTGGGAATGAGTGCCGCCAGACGCTCGCGCATCTCGGCAGCGGCCTTGTTGGTAAACGTGATGGCAAGGATCTGCCAGGGCTTAACACCCAGGTCGCCGAGCATATGGGCGATGCGGAAGGTCAGGACGCGGGTCTTGCCCGAGCCAGCACCGGCAAGGACCAGCAGCGGGCCCTCGGTGGTCAGGACCGCCTCGCGCTGGGCGGGATTAAGGCTGTCGATGTCGACGAGCGGCTTGGCGGGTTTGGGCGCCGGCGCGGAAGCGTCGTAGATGTCGAGCGGAACGAGCTCGGGCTCCGGCGCAGCGGGGGCGGTGTATGCATCAAGCGGCACGGGTTCCGGCGCAGGCGGCACGGGTACCGCGGCATTCTTTTCCCAGGGCAAGGGCTGGGTCATGGGCGACTCCTCATCTGACGGACGGCGCGCCTGCGGGCAGCGCCATAGTTTGAGCCGTACCAGTATACCGAGCCGCGCGGACACCGACGCAAATCACACCACGACTCCGTGCGCCACCGTCAGGCCCGCCCCAGCGGATTTGGTGCAATGGGGTCAGGTTGGTCTGCACCACGTTGGTGCAAAGAAATCTGACCCCCAATGCACCAATCACGGAGCCGCCGATGTCATGGCAACGGTAGCGAGCGGCGGCCAGAGCGAACAAATTGGCATGAAAAGAGGGCGGCATAGACCTTTTGGTCATGCCGCCCTCGTTGAATGACAAGTTGTCGCTCTGGCCGCCGCGCAGCGTCAACCAAGTTACAGGCCAAGCATAGGCTCCAGAACGAAGAAGTATGCGAGCACTACGATGCCCAGGATGATGCGGTAGACGCCGAAGCACTTGAAGTCGTGACGGCGGACGAAGCCCATGAGCCACTTGATGGCGATGAGCGAAACCACAAAGGCCCACAACGCAGCCCACGCCCAAGATGGCGATCTCGTTGGTGCCGAACGTGCCGCCCTTGATGAAGTACTTGACCAGCTGAGCGCACTCGCGCCAAACATGACGGGAATGGCCAGGAAGAACGTAAACTTGGACGCCACCGAACGTGTGCAGCCCAACAGCAGGCCGCCGATGATGGTGGAACCGGAGCGCGACGTGCCCGGAATCAGCGAGAGCACCTGGAAGCAGCCGATGCCCAGTGCGGTCTTCCAACTCAGGTCCTCGAGCGTGGTGATGGAACCAAAGTCCAGATCCTCGTCATCGTCCTCATCCTCAGCGGTAGCCGCGGCGGGCGCCGCAAAGTGCGCACCGGCGGGACGTCCACCCGACACCACAGCACGCGAACCAAACGAATCGGCAACGGCCATTTCCTCGCGCTTGTTCGCGCGCCAGTTCTCGATCACGATAAACAGCACGCCGTACACAATGAGCGCCAGCGCCACGACGGGAGCATTGTAGAAATGCTCCTCCATCCAGTCGTTGAGCGGCAGGCCGATCGCCGCCGCAGGAATGCAACCGAGCACAATCTTGCCCCACAGCACCCAGGTGTCGCGACGGCCCTCCTTGCCCTTGCTGGGCGAGAACGGATTGAGCTCATGGAAGAACAGCACACAGACGGCCAGAATGGCGCCAAGCTGAATCACGACCAGGAACATATTCCAGAACGTCTCGCTCACGTTCATCTTGACGAACTCGTCCACCAAGATCATGTGGCCCGTCGACGAAACAGGCAGCCATTCGGTAATGCCCTCGACCAGGCCCATGAAGGCAGATTTTAGAAGCTCGATAATATCCAAAGGGACCCCCTCGTTAGACACCCGCCGATATTGTGCTGCGGACGGTGCGGGCGATGTCCCATTATCAACCGTTGGCGGCGCGCCTGCGCCTACCCTTACCAAAAATCTCGCCCGTTCACAGAATTGCAGGCGGTCAAACCCAAATCCTTGGGTATAACTGCAACAAGATAAAGTGTCCGGCGGCCAACGCGCCCGCGCCCGCCCGATGCACGAGCCCCGCGCCCGTGCGATAGACCAAGGAGGAAACCATGAACGAGGGCTACACCAAGGTATTTGTTTCACTCGACGGTACTGAGCAGCAGGATTTTGTGCTCGCACGCGCCATCAAGGTCGCCGCGAACAACGGCGCCAAGCTGATCATCGGCCACGTCATCGATTCCACGGCGCTCGAGAGCGCCGGTTCCTATCCGGTCGATCTGGTCAACGGCCTAGAGGAAGCATTCAATAACTCCATCGCCAAGCAGCTCGAGGAGGCCAAGGCCAATCCCGATATTCCCGAGGTCGAGGTTATGATTCGCGCCGGCCGTATTCGCGAGACGTTGAAGGACGAGATGCTCGACGTGGTCAAGCCCGATCTGGTGCTCTGCGGTGCGCGTGGTCTGTCCTCGATTAAGTACGCACTCCTGGGCTCGATTTCGACGTTCCTGCTGCGCAACACCGACTGCGACATTCTGGTCGTGAAGTAGGTTCCTTCCCGTCGGCGCAAGGCCTGCGGGGTTATCACGCCGACGTCCTCGCCGCTTCGCGGCTGCGGGATGTCGGCTTAGATAACCCCTCCCGGCCTTGCGCCTTCGTCACCGTACTTCAACGAGTTATCTGATTAAAAGATGGCGTGCCGCCCCGTTTGGGGCGGCACGTTTTTGTTATGGGGCGATTCTGTTTAGGCGGGTTTGTACTTCTGGAATGATCTTATCGAACATTGCTTCTGCCTCAGGGAAACCTTCTTCTTTGAGGCTGCGCGCTGCATCTCTCAGTGCGTCTGGCACCTCACTGCAGGTGTCGTTAATCATTCCGGTGACGATCCCCTGGGGCAAACCCGCCTCGGCCATTTGCCTCAACACCGACTCGCGAGTCACATCATCGATTTTTCGGCTTCCGCCAAACGAAACCCCCATCTCGCGAACGAGATTGGGATAGATCGTTGTACACAACACGTCGTAGAGCGGCGCCAACCTCACTTGCTTCCAGTCCTCGTCCCACACGAGTGACCAATTCTTAAGATGGTTGTCGCAGTTTCCTACGGCATAATCGAACAGTTGGTTATAGCCAACAAGAAACCTATCCTCCATCTGATTCGTCGACACCCTTCGTACCGCGTCGACGATAAGCCCCAGGTAATTGACGCCCGTTGGCTCATATTTAAGCTCGCGCGAAATGCCTTTTGCCTGACAAATGTCCTCCTGGTGCAGACGATTTGGAACCAGCAGCCCATCGAGCGAACGACCACCATTAGACATCGCTCGGTCAAACCGCTTCACGGCGATAATCGGTTCGGCATCTTCAACTCGAATTAGAAAGCACTCTTCGGCTGATAGATCCATCAGCGAAGCAGCTCTCACGCACATAGCTTCGCACACCGTCTCACCCGGAAATGCTTTCGACCCCGCTTTGAGGATATGCGTCGATGGGGCTGCCCCGTGGGGGCAGATACCATCCATCGCATGAGTCATCACCCGCATGGTAGAGGCCGATTTTCGCCTGAGCGCCCGCAAGGGAAATTCGACTCTCGAGCGCAAGACCAAAGGCCACCTCCGCTGGCGCGTACGCCAGCTTGTTCAGCTGCTTCTCCCCTATCTCCTCATAGCCCATTTCGAGACCGTCGGCCGAAGGTTCTCGCGTCAAAATCAAAGCGCCGACGGGTTCGTTGCGAACCAAATCGAGGACCTTAAAGTAATCGCCGCGTTCCGCCCGAGCCTTTTTCTCAAGGTCTCTGTTGAGCTGTCCCTCTGGAATAATGCCGGAGAAAAAGGAGCTCGTTACGTCCGGGCTGAATGTCTCGGCCGACAAGGGCAACGAGGACGAAATCGGAACCGCGTCAGCATTCTCGAGGTACTCGGGGACATAGGTGAATAGCGGAAGCCCAGCATTCTCTTCCAATATGCCAAGCAGCTGGTAGGATCCCTTAAACTCACGATGAACGAACAGCGTGCCGCCCATTATTTTCCCCTCACCTTCAGAATAAAATCGATATCCACGATGGAGGCGTAGTCGAAAATGACGCCGATTTCGACCGTTGTCCGCCCCCGCTCGATATCGCCTATCACACGAAGGCTGCGACCCGTCATAGTCGCGACGTCGCGTTGAGTTAGACCAAGTTCACGCCTTCTAAGCCTAAGGGCCTTCCCCATCTCGCCCGGATCGAAAACCATGCGTTCCGAGAAAGCAGTTTCAGACGGCTTAAGTTTGATGCGCCCATCGAGCACTTTAGTCGTTGTCACCGTTCTCATGTCGCTCCTTAGCTATGTTCCCATTCGTGAACATAGTATAGAACTGTAAAGCTATGTTCCCGAACGTGATTATAGCTTTACAAGTAATACCTATATTCACGTTCGTGAACATAGTAGCCAAAGCAATCGCCATCCTCCTAAACGGGAAGATTCCGTCGATCGCGCCACGCGGACCGGCTACTCGAAAGTATTGGAACTTGTTCGTTGAGAAGGCGAAGCGTTACGGTGAAGCCTTCACCGGGCTCCGACGCTGCGGTGACGTCGATGCCCATCTTGGAGCACAGGCGCGCCACCAGGTAGAGGCCGATGCCCGTTGCGCGCTTGGTGTGCGGCCGTTGTCGCCGGTAAAGCTCTTCTCGAACACGCGCGGGCAGGTCAGCCGCGCTCATGCCGCAACCGTTGTCGGCAACGGTAAGCTCGATACGCTCGCTTGCCAGGCCTTCGTCCAATAGCGCTCCCGAAAACACGATCCTCGCACCGTCCTCACGCGCATATTTAATGCTGTTCTGAATAAGTTGGCCCAGGATAAACTCGAGCCACTTCTCGTCGGTAAAGACCTCAAAGTCGAGGTCCTCGCACACCGGCGCCGCATGTGCGCCGCGATAAGTTCGCGCGCGTTGGCCTTAATCGCGCCCGTCACCAGGGCCTTGAGGCTCCAGCGACGAATCAGATAGTCGCGCTCCACGACTTCCGAGCGCGCATAGTAGAGCGCCTGGTCGATATAGCGCTCCACGCGGGCCAGCTCGCGACCCAGGTCATCCACGCGCGACAGGTCGTCTTCGCTGCCGTCCAGGTTTTCCAGAATCAGATGGGCTGCCGCCAGGGGCAGCTTGGCCTCGTGAACCCAACTCTCGATATAGTCGCGATAGTCATCGGTCTGGCGCCGGCCTTCGGCTACCTCATCGCAGGCAGCCTTGCCCACGCGGCGCAAGACCTCGTACTCGAGCTCGCCCTCGGCATAGGTCGGGCATTGCACCATCTCCTGCACCCACGCAGGGCTCTCCAGCTCCTCGGCCGCGCGCTCCAGCTGGCGCAGAAAACGACGACGGCGCGCGTACTCGATCACAATGCCGAGCATGCCAAAGATAAGAGACACGCCGACCGCAATGACCACGATAGAGACAGGCGCCCCGGCGACCGTCAGCACAAAGCAGCTCAACAGCACGCCGCACGTCCATACGGCGACGGGGAGCAGCGCGTCTTTAAAGAACTTGGCAAACGACATGGCCGGCCCCTAGACCGAATAGCCCTGGCCGCGGTGCGTGGTCAGATACCCCTTTGACGCCGATTTTTTCGAGCGTGGTGCGCAGACGGTTGATGTTGACAGTGAGCGTGTTGTCGTCCACGAAGGCATCGGAGTCCCACAGGTCCTGCATGATGGCCGAGCGCGAAACAATCTTGCCCGCGCGGCTCAGAAGCAGCGAGAGGATACGAAGCTCGTTTTTGGTGAGCTCGGTGCTGGTGCCGGTTTGCGTGTTGGTAACCACGGAGCGGGCGAGGTCGAGCTCCAGCCCCTTGTGGACGAGCGTGCTGCGCTCACCCGCAGCCGCGGTGCGGCGCAGCAAGGCATTGATACGAGCCACGAGCACGCGCGCGCTATAGGGCTTGGGCACGAAGTCGTCCGCGCCGAGCGTCATGGCCATGACCTCGTCGATCTCGGTCGTGCGCGACGTGAGGACGATGATGGGAACCTCGGATTCGCGGCGGACCTCGTGGCAGATATGCTGGCCGTCCTTGACGGGAAGCGTGAGGTCGAGCAGCACCAGGTCGGGCGCGGCAGCAAGGATATCGCGCGAGACATGTTCGAACGATTCGCAGGCCTCGACCTCAAAACCGGCACGGGCAAGGATGTCGGCAAGCTCGCGACGGATGGGCTCGTCGTCCTCAACGATATAGATTAGCGCCATGGATTCCGCTCCCCTCTTGGTTGTCTTGCCACCATTATGGCTGCCAAACTGCAGGTGCGCGCCACGCACGTCTCCAAGGTGACAGAACTGTTCGCGAGCGGGGGCACTTGGCCCGCCTCGCACTCGCGGCGGGGACGGGAACCAAAATGATTTTTGATCCCCGTCCCAGAAAAATCATTTAGCGGCGGGCACGGAGCTTTTCGTAGCCGTCGGCGAAGAAGGCGACCGTGGCGGCGTCGGCCTCGGCGGCGTCTGTCTCGGTCGCGGGGACCACGCCGTGCTCGTCGCTCACCAGGAACAGGGCACCCTTGAGCTGCGCGGGAATGTCTACGCGCGTGACCGGGATGTTCTTGGTCTGGGCCAACTGTTCAATAAGGGTCGCCGTGCCACACAGACGCTCGTCCGCCGGCGCCACAAAGGCCAGCTCGCCGTCGTTGACGGCAGCAAGCAGCTCGGGCGCCACGCCGGTTTCGTCGGCCTCGGAACGGGCCTCGGCGGAGCGGGCGCGCAGCGCCTTGGCCGACGCATCGGCCAGCGGCTCGTACTCCCCACCGTCATGGCGGCGTTGCCGTTAACGTCAATCACCAGCATGAGTACGCCGTCGCGCGCGGTGTAATCGCCCTCGGCAAGCGACCACTCAACATGTTGCTTGGCCCAGCTGAGCATGTTGTGAGTAAGCGGCTCGCCCTGCACCAGGCGCTCGGATAGCGCACGGATGTGGCGGTTGAGCATGGGCACCTTTTTGTTGGACATGCGCCAACGGCAGACAAGCGCGGGCTTGTCGAGCGTAAACTTCTCGACCGCCTCCTGATTGGCGCAAAAGTCCTCGTACGCACGCTGATCCTCGGCATTGCCAAACAGCTCGGCATCATCAATCTGGGGCATGGTCATACCTTTCGTGTTAGTCATTCCGTCCTCTTATACCAAAAAGACGGCCCTCCAAACGGAGCGACCGTCTTTTGCAGAGATTATTTTGTCCCAGGGCGAAACTTAGTGCCTAAAGTGGCGAGCCCCGGTGAAACACCATAGCAATATTGTGCTCGTTGCAGGCCTGGATGCTCTCGTCGTCGCGCTTGGAGCCGCCGGGCTGGATGATGCAGGTCACGCCGTGTGCAGCAAGCACGTCGACGTTGTCGCGGAACGGGAAGAATGCGTCGCTTGCGCAGGCAAAGCCGCCCTTCTCCACGCCCTCGCGCTCGCAGAAGTCCTCGGCGCGCTCGCAGGCAAGCAGTGCAGAGTCAACGCGGTTAGGCTGACCCGGGCCCATGCCAATGCCGGCCTTACCCTTGGAGACCAGAATAGCGTTGGACTTGACGCCCTTGCAGACCTTCCAGGCAAACTCGAGCTCGGCCATCTCGGCGTCGGTGGGCTTGCGGTCGGTGGGGAACGTAAAGGTCGCGGGATCCTCGGTCACGTGGTCGACTTCCTGCACCAGCATGCCACCGTCGACGGAGCGCAGCTCCACCTGGGCGCCGTGGTCCACGCCGCCGGTAGCCAGCACGCGCAGGTTGGGGCGCTTAGCCATGCGTTCGAGTGCTTCATCGGTATAGCTCGGGGCGATGATGACCTCGACGAACTGCTTGTTCTGGTCGGCAAAGTGCTCAACGAGCTCGTAGGGAACCTCGCGGTTGCAGGCGATGATGCCGCCGAAGGCGCTCTTGGGATCGCAGGCGAAGGCGCGGTCGTAGGCGGCCGTGATGTCCTCGGCAACGGCGGAGCCGCAGGGATTCTGATGCTTGAGGATCACGCAGGCCGGCTCATCGAACTCGCGGACCAGGTTCCAAGCGGCGTCGGCATCCAGATAGTTGTTGTAGCTGAGCGGCTTGCCCTGGATCTGCTCGGAGCCCACGAGCGGGAACTGCGAGCTCGCGGTATTCTCGCAGTCCTCGGCAAAGCGATAGACCGTAGCCTTCTGCTGCGGGTTCTCGCCATAGCGCAGGTCGTCGACCTTTTCCAGCGAGATCTCGAGCTTGGCAGAGGTGTCCGCCACGTCGCTTGCCTGGGCGGCAAGCCAACGGGAGATGGCCGTGTCGTAGGCGGCGGTGGTCTGGTAGACCTTCACCTGCAGACGACGACGGGTGGAAAGCGTGGTGCAGCCACCGGTCTCGTGCATCTCGGCCAGGACGGCATCGTAGTCGGCCGGGTCGGAGATGACGGTGACGCTCGCGGCGTTCTTGGCGGCAGAGCGCAGCATGGAGGGGCCGCCGATATCGATGTGCTCGATGGCATCCGCGAAAGGTGACCTCGGGGTTGGCGACGGTCTTCTCGAACTCGTACAGGTTGACGACGACCAGGTCGATCAGCTTAATGCCGTGCTGAGCGGCCTCCTGCATGTGCTGCTCGGAATCGCGGCGGGCCAGCAGCGCGCCGTGAACCTTGGGGTGCAGCGTCTTGACGCGGCCGTCCATCATCTCGGGATAGCCCGTGAACTCCTCGATGGGGGTTACGGGAACGCCCGCGTCCTCGATGGCACGAGCCGTGCCGCCCGTAGAGATGATCTCGACGCCAAAGTCATCGACCAGCGTCCGTGCGAAATCGACGACGCCCGTCTTATCGGTAACCGAGATCAACGCGCGTGCGATCTTCACATCAGATCCCATGCAGTCCTCCTGTCTGGTACGCCGCCGTGCTCTGTGAGTCGGTGATACGTCGATCTGCAGCGCTCGCGCAGCGGCATTGAAAATACTGATTTAATGTAGCGCATCGAGCGCGACGATGCACCCCGCAACGGGCGCATGTGCAGAAAAAGTTTGCGAGCAGAGGGGATGGGCACGGCACCGAGCACGGTGAGTTGATGGAACACAGGGGCACCATAATTAGATGCCAATGGCGTGGTAGAACTGTGCTCGATATGCATCCGCAATAGAAAGAGGCACCATGGTCTCGCGGGTTCTCTACCGACCGTTTGATACCGAAGATTTCGACGCCATCGCGCTGATTCTGCAGCAGCTTTGGCATAACAACTCGGATAACGATGAGTACAACCGCCTCGAGGCCGCGTGCGACCTTGCCTACTGCCTTTCTTCTTCCACGTTTTCACAAGTTGCCGTAATCGACGGTCAGGCGCGTGGCATTTCGCTCGCGCGTGCGGGACAGAGCTCCGGCGCCACTATCAACGAGCATTGGATGGATACCGAGCGCGCGCTACTGTCCCAAATGCGCGAGCTGGAGCCCAATGCGTGCGCCGAGTATCTCTCGTTTGTGCGAGCCACGATCCGGACCAACAATCGTCTGCTCGAAAGCAGTCCGCTGTCGCATGATAACGAGGTCACACTGCTTGCCGTGGATCGCGATGTCCATGGCCTGGGTGTTGGCTCGGTGCTGCTCGATGCCGCCGTCTCGCACCTGTCCTCGCTTGGGGCGACGAAGGCGCACCTGTACACCGATTCCAACTGCTCTTGGAAATTCTACGAGCTCCACGGTTTTAAGCGCACGGCCACGCATCGTGCCAACCGCGAAGAGCGCCGCCACAATATGCCCCGCGAAAGCTTCCTCTACGAGCTGGATCTAACAGCATAGGCCCGTCAGCGTCCCGACTAGTCGTTGGGGACGCTCAAACGACTAGTTATTGGGGACAGTCTTGAAGACAACCGGCCAAAGGGGCGTCTCTACCGCTTAGAGCAATTTCGGTGCCTTCCGAAGGGGCTGTGGGCAAAAAAGAGCAAAAATGAGTACTGTTACCTTTTAGTGGCAGCAAATTTGAGTAATTTCGGGTCCGCTCGACATGACAATACGTTGTGCAAGCCAACGTTCCTCCTCATATGTAGAATAAAGGGGTCCCTAACGAGAAGTATTCTCATTAGGGATCCCTTTTTTAAGCCCAAAGATATGTGACCGGCAAGGCAACAGTACTCATATTTGGCGTTTTTGCCCACTGCCCCTTTTTGACGGAGCAAAACGTAGAAAGATCGGCCCATCTCGGCGCATAAGAATGGGACGAGCTCTCCCCGACGACTGTCGAGAAAAGCCCATCCCGTAAAATACGACCGTTAGAACGTTCCGCCGCCGCCTCCGCCGACGCCGCCGCCTCCGCCGCCCGAGAAACCGCCGCCTCCGCCGCCGCTCGAGCTATCAGAGCTCGATGCCAGCTCGCGGATGCTCTCGTGATACACATCGTTAAACGAATCGAGCGGCGACTCGTTGCCGTAATGATGGTAGTACCACCAGTAGCAGGGATAGTTGTCGTAGAAGTCGTCGCTGTCGCGCAGATCGGCAGGTACAGCCTCGGCAAGCTGACGCAGCACTTCCTTGGAAACGCCCAGCGCCGCGCCCATCACCAGCAGTTTATTCCACAGGACCAGATCGCCGGGGACGGCCTCCTTTAGGCGCGTAAAATCCTCGAGCCAATGCTTGAGCGCCTTGCAGCGCGCCGCAACCTCGGCACCCTCCGGCGTATAGCGACGGAAGGTGAGACTTACGCCAATGCCTACAAGTACGATGGGCACCGAGATAACCGCGGCGATAACGTTTGCCTGCGCAGCATCGGTAAAGAAAATGGATCCGATGGGAATAAAGGCGATCAGAATGCCCAGGACCAGGCAAAACACCATTGCGACAATGCCGTCCGAGGCAACGTACTCGCTATCGGCCAGCTTACCCTTAACGGTGTTCTGATAGTCCTCGAGCTTGTCGCCAGCAGATTCGGCGTGATCGCTGACGTAATCCTCCAGCTCGCTAAACGTGCGCGAACGGATGCCGTTCTCGTCAGGCTTAACGCCGGCGAAGAAGACCTTGAGCACTGCGCGGTCTACGCTGTCCTTCTTGACCGACTTCCAGCCTTCGTCGGTCACTGTGAGGCGATACGTCTGTTCCTCTTTTTCGCGCCCCAGCAGGCCCTTCTTTTTTTGTCTCGGTCGATTCCTCGAGCTTGATCACGCGGTCGTCGGTGAGCTTCATAAGCGTGGCGATATATGCCTGATCGGGCACATCGTTCCAGCTCATAAGGGTCGAGAGCACGGCGGGATGGTCGGCCGAAGGCACGTCACGGAAGTATTCGTCCTGAAAAAGCGGCTTGGGCTTGGGCTTGCGCAGCTTGAGCACCACGATTGCGCCGGTGAAGGCCGCCGCCGCGACAACACTTACCGCGGCAAGTGCATTGGCAATCATGCGAGCGTGAGCGCGGCGGGCGTTAGCCTCGTCGGCCCATTCCTTCTCTTCGCTCAGGATCGTTGACATGCGCTCTTCGCCCGAGGCGGCAAGCTGCGGCACCCAGTCGCTGGGGAAGGCGATGCGTGCCTCGGCGAATTCGCCCTGATGCACGCAGGGAATGGTATAGGTGACCATGGGCTCGTCCTCATCGAGCGACACGTCGCCCGTCAGCGGACCGTGGCCCCATGCGCGGAAGTTATCGCCCTTAGTCGCCGCCGTCCCGGCAGCGGCGTTTGCGAAGTAGACCTCCATCTCCACGTCATCGGAATCCGCAGACCAGCCGTCACCCACGAACTTCCAGTAGAGTTCGGCGGTATCGGCCCAGTTCATAACCGCACCGGTCATGGTGTAGCTCACGTAATAGATTGCGCTGTCGCCGCTCTCGTGGGGGCTGAACACCTTAATCTTTACGCCGTCACCAGTCTGCTCGACCGTGTAGACGCCAGAGTCACCCTTGTTCGCGCTATCGACTTTATTAAACGCGGTGTCCTCTTCCTCGACACTCAGCACGTCGACGCTCGCCGAGCCGCCCTGCTGGTTGGTGCCCGCATTGATCTCCCAAAACACGCCGTTGATGTCGTCATCGAAATCAAACTGGCGCCCCTCGATCACGGTCAGCGATCCGTCAGCCTCAACCGTGGCGCCGATATAGGTTTGGGTCATGGAGTAGCCGTCGGCATGGGCGGCGGCGGGCAGCAGCAACAATGCGCACGTAACAAGCGCGCAGACGGAAGCGAATCGCGCAAATAGGCGGCGCTGCCGACAGGGTTTGGCAACGGGAGCGTTCATAGGCACATCCTTTGTCTGTAAAACCAACATCGTAATTGTCCCACGTTTGCGGGCTGCACATGACGAATATCTCGGCAACCGGAGCGCCAGACGGGACGAAAGTCACCTCCGCACCCCGGCAGTTAGGGACGTTCCTTATCTGCCGGCAGCCTGGGACACTCCTTGGCATGGCCCGCGCCAGCAATAGACACCGCTTCACACCTCCGTCACAGGTGTAGCGGCTTTGTGTTGCCGCGGCATGCGCTGATTGAGCCGGCGGCCGGGGGGCATAAAGGAGTTGAGCGAAAACGGTTTGCCCCTTTCCCGTTCGCTCGAGGATCATGTCCCCCTTTTCCGCGGAAACCCCGGCAGTTGCGAAGAGCTGCCGGGGTTTCTGTCGTTTGAGGTGTTGAATGAATGGGCCGGAATCAAAATGCTGAGCCGGTAGCCCGGTGCACGCAGTGCGCGCGAGTCCCGGCAACTTGCGACCCATAACGACGTCTCCCCCACCGCGCCCCGCGCTATACTCGTCCGCATGGATATCAACGCACGCAACATAGCAACGACTCTCGCCAGCACGCCGACGACCATCGCGGCATCAGCCACCCCCGCAACGCCCGCGCCTGTCGTGGGCCGCTTTGCCCCGTCGCCCTCGGGCCGCATGCACCTGGGCAACGTGTTCAGCTGCCTGTGTGCGTGGCTTTCGGCCCGCAGCCAGGGCGGCAGCATCGTGTTGCGCATCGAGGACCTGGACGACCGCTGCAAGCGCCCGGAGCTTGCAGCGCAGCTCATCGACGACCTGGCGTGGCTGGGGCTCGAGTGGGACGAAGGCCCCTACTACCAGCACGATCGCCTGGACCTGTACGAGGACGCCCTGCATCAGCTGCAGGACGCCGGCCTCACCTATCCCTGCTTTTGCACGCGCGCCGAGCTCCACGCCGCAAGCGCGCCGCACGCTAGCGACGGCACTCCCATCTACCGCGGCGCTTGTCGAGATCTTTCTGCCGAAGAGGTCACCCGCCGCAGTGCCCTACGCGCCCCGGCCACACGCCTGCGCGTGCCCACCGTCGACAATCTGGCAGATGACGTAATCGAGTTTGTAGACCACACGTATGGTGCCCAATGTGAGGCGCTCGCTGCCGAATGCGGCGACTTTTTGGTGCGCCGCAGCGACGGTGTGTTTGCCTACCAGCTGGCCGTGGTGGTCGATGATGCCGCCATGGGTATCACCGAGGTCGTGCGCGGATGCGATCTGCTTGGCTCCACGCCGCGCCAGATCTATCTGCAGCATTTGCTGGAACTTCCCACTCCGCACTACGCACATATTCCGCTGCTCATGTCACCGGACGGCCGCCGCCTTTCCAAGCGCGACCGCGATTTGGACCTGGGCGAGCTGCGTGCCCGCTTTGGCACGCCCGAGGCGCTGCTGGGCTGGCTTGCCGGCCAAACGGGCATCGCGCCGGACACCACGCCGCGCTCTGCCGAGCAGCTGGTCGAACACTTTAGCTGGGATGTCATCCGCGCACATCGGGAGAACATCACTGTAACGGTCGAGTAGCCAAATACGCCCCGCCCCCTCGTCCCCCTTCAACGAGGACATAATTCTGCGTCTTGTTATGTACGGAATAATTCCGTACAATTATGCAAAGGAGGTTTTTGCCATGCCAACGATTGAGAAACAACGCCGTATGGATCTAAGGTTGACCGAACGTCAACGCCTTACTTACGAGCGCGCCGCGGCCTTACGTGGCCAAACTCTCACCCAATGGGCCACGGCCCACCTTGACGAGAGCTCCGCACGCGACATCGCCGAGGCGTCAACAACCTATCTTTCTCCCGATGGGTTCGATGCATTTTGCGAAATGCTCGACTCCCCTATGCCTGAAGCCGCAAAAGCGCTGCTTGACCGTAAAGCAGTTTGGGAATGAGCGCGTTTACCAAGCCTGTTCAACTCCCCTGTTGGTCAAGGCATCGAGGCATTCCACTGCGGAAACACTCTCGTCGATGGATGGGCCAAAAACAGATCAGCCTCAGCGCGAAGAAGAGGGTCCGCGGTTATATACGCATCGTATTGCGACGGCGCAGTCGCTGGGTTTTATACGCTGTGCACGCACTCCGTGGCTCGCGAAAATGTTGACGGGGGATGGTTCGTGCGAAACTCACCCTCCCAAGTCCCCACAGTGCTGCTTGGAATGATGGGAGTCGATGAGAAATTCAAGGGACTTGGTCTGGGAGCATCGCTGCTCAAAGATGCCATTGAAAATGCCTTGAAAATATCTGCCTTAGCAGGAGCGCGGGCTTTGGTTGTCGATCCAGTAGATGATGAGGCGGCAGCATTCTATGAACATTTTGGCTTCGCCACCCTACCGGGCACCAACCGAATGGCGCTGAAGCTCTAGATCTGTCGGGCGACATCTCCTCCAGTTCCCTGCACGCCTTAAGTTACCCTACAAATAAAGATTACTACTGAAATGTAGGGTAACTACCCAAGACATCGTATGAAGCGCTCGCTATGCCCCTACGCGACATCCCAGGGCTGGAGTTCGTCGCCCAGGCGGACGATGCAGTCGTAGAGCACGGTGTGGCGCTCGGACGGGCTGGCGTCGCGATGAAAATGCCCGTAGTACCAGCGCTTGTAGTCCAGGCGTTCCTCCAGCTCATCGAAAAACGCCGTAAGCCGATCAACGTCGGGGCAATTCCAGCCGGGCGCCGGATAGAGCGTGGGCGAAAGCATGCGCGTAGAGCAGGTGTGGGTGATCACGTAGTCGACCTTCCAGCCCACGCTGTCGAGCTTCGTCCGTGCCTCCCCAAAGTTGCGCTCGTCCGGCAGCTCCTGCGGCCACCAGCTGGAATACGGAATGCGGTATTCCTTGTCCACGCTCGTGGCGCCGCCCATGGTAAAGATCGTTGAGCCGTCGAGCTCAAAAACCTCGCCGCGCGTCAGGCGCCGTATGGGGGAGGTATCCGACAGGCGCTGCGTCAACCCACCGTGCCACAGCTCCATGGGACGTTCTGCCCAGTGATCGAAACGCTCGTGGTTGCCGTCGACGAACAGCACGGTATAGGGGCGCGACTCCAGCCACGCGATGTCGGCGCATTCCTCGGCAGAGAAATCCCACGGAAAGCCAAAGTCGCCGGCAACGATGAGGTAGTCGTCACCGGTAAGGCTGTCCCCACGCTCCCAGTCGCGGAGCTTTTGCATGTCGACGCCGCCGTGAACATCGCCTGTCACATAGACCGTCATCGGACCACCACTTCCTCTTGTATGCCTCGAGCTCGTGCTCAATCTGCTCGTCGCCCGTGGCGTTGACCCACCACGGCCATTTAACGCACTGCACCAGCTCGTCTACCTGCGCAAACCATAACTTGAGCTCATCCAAACTTACCGAGGGCGTAACCGTTGGCGTCCACGCCCACGTCATAGCGCAGCAGCCCCTGCCGAAGGTTGAACTTGTTATACGCGCCGCCGCAGCTATGGATATGCCCGTGCAGATGCCAGCTGCCGTGCGACATGCCCTGCCAGTCGACCATGGGATAATGGCTCAGCACGATTTTCTGGCGGTCGATCCTGAGCACGCAAATGGGCGGCTCGACGATAAAAAGCATCCGCTACCGCAGGCTGCGTCCAGTCTTTGTCGTGGTTGCCGAGCAGCAGATGGACGCGCCTACATGCAATGCTTTTGCGCAGCTCGTGGGCGTCTTGGACCGTCATCTTAAAGCTAAAGTCGCCCAAGATGTAGAGCTCGTCATCCGCAGCAACCTTGCTGTTAATGTTGGCGACCATGGCATCGTTCATCTGCGCAACGGTCGGCCACGGCCTGTCGCAGAGCCGCAGCATGTTCTCGTGCCCAAAGTGGGTATCGCTGGTAAACCAAATCATGGGGACCTCCTAACGCCGCGGGGCATCTGCATCCCTTAGGGCTTACCCCTCGTTCTTCCATCCAAACGGGTCAAGCACCCAAAAAACCAGATCGAGCACGCCGCCGGTCATCATGGCGCCGGCAAGGGCCATGCAAATGTGTAGAGAGACGGCACTTCGGAGCACGTCGAATGGCCCCAGAACAGCCAGCAGCGCGACCGCTGCGCCGGCAAGGCACAGCGCGAGGCACGGCCCCGCGTCCTTGACGCACTTCTTTGCGAGATGCTTGGTGTTGTCACTCATTACTATCGAGCTCCTTAGAGGGTCGTTGTTCAGGTACATGCCGCCGCGACGGAGCGGGACGGCAGGTTAAGTGTCACATGCCACGCGGACACAGCTGAAAGCCCTCGCGCAAAAAACAGCGCGCCGCAGGGATTCGTATCACCTGTGGCGCGCCGAAAATGACCCGCTTTCCTCCGTCCCCAACGGATCAACTGAGTTGGTGCCGCTTGACGGAGAGGAAGGAGCCGGCGGCGTCACGAGCTGCGGCAATGTCGCCAGGCATAGGAAACAGACGCGCTTCAAACGCCCTAAGCCCCAAGCCTACCCATTAAGAAGTCGACTGCAGAAACGATTTTGATGCCGTCAATGTCGGTCGGATGACTTCCCCGGCGAACGATGATGATCTTCTCGTAACCGCCGGTAATCTTCTCGAGCGACCTGAGCTCAAATGGACGCAGCTCGCGCTTACGCGTCGCCTCCTCGTCAATCGACTCTGTGACCTGAATAAACTTACGATCCGGAGCCGTCGCCTATCGCAACAAAGTCGATTTCGGCATCTCGAAGATGACCCGTGAAGACCTGGTATCCGTCATAGACAAGGCGATTGTAAACGGCATTTTCGAGAACACGCCCGCTGTCGCTGCCGCGATACCCATCCAAGAAAGCTCGAAGCCCCAGATCCTCAATGTAGAACTTGCCACCGGTCTTCAAAATGTCCCGACCCTTAATATCAAATCGGCGCGCGTGCGAGAAGATATAGGTCTCCTCAAGGGCAGACACACAAGTGTCCACGACGCCGTGCGAGGATTTCGCCCCGTTCTCTGCCAGCGTTCCAACGATCTTATTAATTGATGTCGGGTTTGAAATGTTATCAGCCAAGTAGGAAGTGACGCGGTCGAGCACACTCCTGCTCGTCACCGACCGTCTACCCCGACGCGCCTCGCGAGCCAAAATGTCGCGCCCGACGATTGTTTGGTACGTGCTCCAGATATAGTCCTTCATTTCCTGCTCCGGTAGCTTTGAAGCAACGAGAAACGGCAGGCCTCCAAACGTAAGATAACGGTCGAGAAGATCGTCGAGCGCAACGATGTCCTCCCGATTAAAAACAGCGAGCCTATTCGTGACGTCAGTCGGACCAAGAAAGTCGACATATTCCGAAAAAGTGAGCGGATGCATCCGAATCTCGACATACCTGCCCGAGATTAAGGTCGCAATCTCTGACGAGAGGAGAAAAGCATTCGAACCCGTAACATATATATCGCAGTCCCGGTCGACACGAAGTGCGTTAATCGCCTTCTCCCATCCGGCAACCTCCTGGAGCTCGTCGAAGAAGAGATAGCACCTCTTACCAGCAGGCATTAGGCCGTCGACGTGGCGGTAAAGCTCTCGCCAATCACGCACGCCCTCCAGCTCAAACGACTCCATCTTAAAGGTCAAAAGGCATTCGGATGGAACGCCGTTATCCTCAAGATGTTTGCGCATCATGTCCAGAAGCGTCGATTTGCCACAACGGCGCATACCCGTTACGACCTTGATGACATCCGCGTCACGAAAGGCAATCAATTTTTCGAGATATCGATTTCTAGGGACCATCCGGTTGTTCATCGTTCGCCCCAATCTGCAAGTTTTTCTCATAGCATGACAAAAACTTGCGAGTTTTGCAAGTTTTTCTCACATAGCGATAAGAACCTGCATATCCGTCCGTGGCCATTTGCGGTCGGATTCCGGCGAGGCTATGGCAAGCAGCTTGCCACATGGCCGACACGGAACCATGGCATGCACGGAACCTTGGGGGCAGGATTTCTCCCAGCAGCCTATAAGACGAAAAACATATACACATAGATAGAGAGAAGCCCAGCAAGACACGGAACCAAGGCCGCAGCCACAAACTTGAGTAGCCGATAGTCTAAAATCACATACGCCCAAAACACGAACGATCGATCTGTTATCCTGGCGCCAACATAGTCTTTCGAAAGGTTTGGCCGGGATGACTACGCAGCAGCAGATTGATATTGAATTCGACTCGCTTGCACGCGAGAACGATTCACCCAAGCTCATCGCCAACTCGAAGGCGACAGGCGGAACACTACTATCCGTTATGAAGGAGCAGCTCTCAACCTGCGGCTCTTTTGACTTTGCGTAGCGTTTGTTGCAGACGGCGGCCTTCAAATCCTGGTCGAGACGTTCCAGGAGCTCAAGCAGCGTGGCATTAAGGGCAGGCTGCTCACGTCCACCTATCTCAACTTCAACTCACCCGATGCCTTTCGCAAGCTCCTGGAATACGACAACATGGAAGTTCGCGTATTCCAGGGTAATCTGCATGCCAAGGGATACATTTTTGATAAGGGCGAAACCAGCACGGTCATCGTCGGCAGCTCGAACATGACGCAGACCGCCCTCACCTGTAATAAAAGAATGGAACGTGCTGTACCAGACTGTCGAGAACAGCCGCCTACTCAGCGAACTGAGGGGCGAGTTCAATTCGTTGTGGAACGACACCTCAACCGTTTTGCTTTCCCAAGACTGGATTGAGAACTATGCCGCATATCGATCGGCACATCCGTCAAAGCCCAAATCGAAACCGACGTTCCAGGCAACTGTTAGCCCAACCACGAACGACCTCGAAGAAATCAAGCCCAATAAAATGCAGCAGCGCGCCCTTAGAGGCGCTCGGCGTAATCCACCGCAAGGGCGAGACCCGTGCATTGCTGGTCTCGGCAACCGGCACTGGCAAGACCTTCCTTTCGGCGTTCGACGTGCTCGCAACTAAACCCCGGCGCATCCTCTTTTTCTTGCGCACCGCCGACGCATTATAGACGCCTCCCGTGTAAGCTACGAACGGCTCTTAGGTAGTACCTATACGTTCGACACCTATCAAACTGGCAAGAATATAAGCAATGCCACCTGCGTGTTTGCCATGTGCTCTTCGGTCGCCAAACATCTGAGCGGTTTCCGTCCCGATGAGTTCGACTACATCGTCATCGACGAGGCCCACCGCACGGGATCTCAGAGCTACCAATCCATCATGTCGTACTTTACGCCTCGGTTTTATCTGGGCATGATCGCTACACCTAATCGCACCGACGGCTACGACGTCTTTGCCCTTTTCAATCACGTCATCGCGTTCCAGATCACGCTGCAGGACGCTTTGGCCGAAGAGATGCTAGCCCCCTTCCATTATTTTGGCATTCACGATCTGGAGATTGACGATGAGACGGTCGAAGATACCGCTCTGTTCGGGCGTTTGACGTCCGATGAACGTGTGCGTCACATCACCGAGAAGATCGAAGAATATAGCGTCGCCAAAAGCAACCGCAGGGGCTTAATTTTCTGCAATCGAAACGCCGAGGCCGAAGAACTGTCGCGCAAATTCAACGTTCTCGGATATCGAACGGCTGCGATTAGCGGTCAAGATTCCGATGAAGTCCGCGATGCCGCGATCAGCCAACTTGAAGCCGGCGAGCTCGAGTACATTTTCTCGGTCGATATCATGAACGAGGGCGTCGACATCCCCTCGCTCAATCAGATCATCATGCTTCGACGCACCGACTCCGCAATCATCTTTGTTCAACAGCTCGGACGAGGTTTGCGCCTGAATGATGGCAAGGAATACGCACTGGTACTAGACTTTATTGGCAATTACCAGAGCAACTTCTTGGTGCCCATCGCGCTTTCGGGTGACAAGACGTACAACAAAGACCGTCTGCGTCGTCTCGTCCAAGAGAGCGATTCGGCGATCCCCGGATGCTCAACGGTAAGCTTCGATCGTATTTCCGAAGCTCGCATCTATAAGGCCATCGACGGCGGCGACTTTACCTCCGTCAGATTTTTTGAAGAACGAATATCTCGACTTGCGTCAGAAACTCGGCAAGATTCCATCGCTGCTCGAATTTGATCGTAATGGCTCCATCGATCCGCTGCTTATCTTCAAGAACAGCGGTCTGGGGTCCTACCACGCATTTCTTTCCAAATACGAGCCGGGCTACACAGTCCATTTTCCTCTGATCAAACCAAGATTCTCAAATTTATTTCTCAAAAAGCTCGCCGCGGGCAAGCGATTTGAAGACCTCTATTTGCTTCAAACGCTCGTCGAAGCCGGACACGAGGGCTACCGGCATATGCGCGAGGCTGCGCTTAGGAACTACCGCGCACAGCTTAAGGACAGCGCCGTTAGGTCGGCAATCGCAGTCCTTAAGGGCGACTTTGCCACTCCTAAGGATTTCGTTTCCCTGCTTATTGACGATGGAGCCGGACCTCGTCTGACCGAAGCGTTTGCGACCGCCCTGCGCAACGCAGAGTTCAAGCGCCAGATTCTCGAGGTGCTGGATTTTGGTATTGCGCGCAACCGACTCGACTATGCCGAGACGTACGAAAACACAAATTTCGTTCTCAACGCCAAGTACACATACGAAGAGGTTTGCCGCTTGATGAACTGGGAAAAGAACATCAACGGCCAAAATCTTGGCGGCTACTTCTACGACGAGAAGACCAATACATTCCCCGTATTTATTAACTATGACAAGGCACCCGACATTAGCGAGTCCATTCAGTATGAAGACCGCTTTGTTTCGCCGAGTAAGCTAGTTGCAATCTCTAAGAACAACCGCACGCTCAACTCCCCGAGATTCAGCGACTGCAGACATGGCCAGGAAACGGCCTGAAGACGTATTTGTTTATGCGTAAGAACAAGGACGATAAGGGCGGTAGGGAGTTCTATTTCTTAGGCGAAATGCATCCGACCGGCGAGTTCGAAGCTATTAAAACTAAGAGCGGCGACAACGCCGTCGAAATCGAATATGAGCTCAATGCGCCCGTGCGTCAGGACATTTACGAGTTTATGCTCAGCGATCTGAGTGAGACAGAGTAACAAAAGGAGGGGTCGCCCATGGCGCCCGCTCCTTTTGCTTACTTAAGCCCGAGTTTCTTTTCGAGTTCCCTAACGACTTTAACGTCCGCCGGAAGCCAATCGACATCCACAGGTTATTGGTATCGAGCCACTTCATGTCCTCGTGGGCGTGCTCTTTGAACTCCCCCGAAAGGATATTAGCCAGGTAGCACTGTTCATCGACAGGTGGAACGTCTCGTAATCGTGCTCAACCGTGCACAGATAGTCGAGATTGCCGATCGTGACCTCGAGTTCCTCCTGAATCTCGCGCACGATCGCCTGCTCGCCGGTCTCGCCCGGCTCGAGCTTGCCGCCCGGAAACTCCCAGCCATCTTTAAATTCTCCATAGCCGCGCTGGCAACTCAGGATTTTTCCGTCCTTCTGAATAATCGCCGCTGCAACATTGATTGATTTCATAACTAGCTATCACCTCTCCCAGTTGAGGCCCAACCAGTATAGGTGATCGACCGCCCGCCATGTCCCAGTCGCCTAAAACCGCCCGCTCGACCAACCCTTGACACCGCTTTACTACCAGCACCCCATCCCCGCTATCGAGGTCTAATACTTTTCCCACCGCTACCCAAAAACTCATCCAAGATTAATCTTGGCTCAAGAATCGCTTAATCTATAACCTGCACTATAGAGTTCGACCAAGGGCGGGGCGGCGCCGCGCAACGCAGGCCGCCGAACGCTACGCTCGCGCCCGGGCAGATCGCCCGGCGTCGCGCCCATCGAACGAAAGGACAGGTCATGGACGACCTCGAAAAGTTGAAACTATCCGCACCAAGTGCAACGTGAGCTACACCGATGCCAAGGCCGCGCTCGACGCCGCCGACGGCAACGTGTTGGACGCCATCATTTGGCTCGAGTCGCAGGGCAAGACGCAGACCACGTCGGCGCACGCCGCCACCGAGTCCGCGCCAGTCGATGAGCCCTCGGCCGAGATGGTCGCCGCGCAGGCCGCCTACGAGAAGTCGAGCGAAAAGACCGACTTCTCCAAGAAGATGGACAGCGTATGGGAGTACCTCAAAAAGCTCTTCCGCCTGAGCCTGGACACCAAGTTTATCGCCACGCGCCGCGATGCGATCATCCTCAACATCCCCATCCTGATTCCCCATCATCGCCCTGTTTGCCTGGGGCGCCACGATATGGCTGATGCTGATTGGTCTGTTCTTTGGCATGCGCTACCGCATCGACAGCGACGGCGACGTGCCCGGCAGCATCAACAACCTTATGAATCACGCTGCCGATGCCGCGGACGACATCAAGCAAAATCTGAACGACGACAAGTAATCGCAGACGGGGGGCACGCATGGCACGGATCCTGATCGTAGAGGACGAGGAGAAAATCGCCCGCTTTGTGACGCTCGAGCTGGAGCACGAGGGCTACCAGGTGGAACATGCCGCCGACGGCCGCACCGCCGTGGACCTGGCGCTGGAACGCGACTACGATCTGATTCTGCTCGATGTGCTGTTGCCGCAGCTCAACGGCATGGAAGTGCTGCGGCGCGTACGCAAGTACAAGGATGTGCCGGTGATCATGGTCACCGCGCGCGATGCCGTGATGGACAAGGTGGCCGGGCTCGATGCCGGTGCCGACGATTACCTGACCAAGCCGTTTGCGATTGAGGAGCTGTTCGCACGGATCCGCGTGGCGTTGAAGCGCTCGGAGGCCGTGCGGGCGGCTTCGGGCGTTGGCGGCGCCGGCGCCGGGACGGGCGCCGGCCGGTACGGGCGCCGCGCCGGTGCGATACCCCCGGTCTGGCGACTCGGCCCAGGCTTCCGCCTCGCCCTCCCCGCTACGCTCACCGTGGGATCGGTTGTGCTCGATTCCGACCGCCGCGAAGTCACGGTCGGCGGCTCGCCCATCGTGCTCACGGCCCGCGAGTTCGACGTCCTCGCCCTGCTTATGGCGCATGCCGAGACCGTGCTCACGCGCGAGCGCATCGCGCACGAAGCGCTGGGCTACGAATACGTGGGCGATACCAACAACGTCGACGTGCACATCGCGCACCTGCGTGCCAAGATCGAAGACGCCGGCGGCGCCCGAATCATCCAAACCGTGCGCGGGGTGGGCTATGTCTGCCGTGCGTAACGCCGAGGCCAAGCGCGTCACATCCATCGCCCGCGCCATCAACTGGAGCTATATGTGGCGCCGCCTGATGAGCTACATCTGGCTCGATCTGTTGCTGGTAGTGATTGCGGCGGCGATCCTCGTCTATGGATACAACCAGACACTGCCCTACGGCACGTTTACCGCAGGATGGATCCCCAGCGCCACCGTTCGCGGCATGTCGCTGAAGCCCGCACGCGGCTGGGACCTGACAACGCTCACTTATACCGTCGAGTTTGCGCGTACCACCAAGACTTTCCCCTCGCACAGGACCTCGTCACGTTATGGCCTCTCTACCTTGTCGTTGTGGGTTGGCAGGTCATCAGCGTACTCAACATGCTCGGCGGTGCCCGCCGTGTGCGCCGTACCATGGCGCCTCTCAACGACTTGGCCTTGCGCGTGGACGAGCTCGGCCGCATGCAGCTCTCCGGCGGCAAGATGGAAACGCTGGAGCAGGCCATCGAGCGCGCAAGCGTCGACTCGCCAAGCGTCACCACCGGCGATGCCGACCTGGCGAGCATCGAGGTCGCACTCAACCGCCTACTGCGCCAGATGCAAGAGGCCAAGCTGCAGCAGATGCGCTTTGTCAACGATGCGAGTCACGAACTGCGCACACCCATCGCGGTGATTCAGGGCTACGTAAACATGCTCGACCGCTGGGGCAAGGACGACCCAGCCGTGCTGGCGGAGTCCATCGCGTCGCTCAAGGCCGAAAGCGAGCACATGCAAGAGCTCGTGGAGCAGCTGCTGTTTTTGGCGCGCGGCGATGCCGGGCGCACGGTCCTGCGGCGCGCGAATACCAACCTGGCCGCACTGGTCGGCGAGGTATGCGAAGAATCGCAGATGATCGATACCGAGCACACGTATCGGCTGGCTTTTGACGCTGCGCTTGCCAGCGACCCGCGCTGCGACGCGCCCGTCGATGTCGCGCTCGTGAAGCAGGCTCTGCGCGTGATCGTGCAAAACGCCGCCAAGTACTCGGATGCGGGCACGCCCATCACGTTTGGCGTAGCGTCGGATGCGGGCGCGGGCACGATCGACATAAGTGTTGAGGACGAGGGCATCGGCATGAACCAGGAATCCGCAGCTCACGCGTTCGAGCGGTTCTACCGTGCCGACAACGCGCGCGATGCCGGCGCGCAGGGCTCGGGTCTGGGGGCTTGCCATTGCCAAGTGGATCGTCGATAGCCATGGCGGCGTCATCGGCGTGACCTCGGTCGAGGGCGTCGGCAGCCGCTTTACGATTCGCCTGCCGCGCTAGGAAGCCCCTCGGCATAAATAAAGGGATAGGGCCACGCGGCCCTATCCCTTTGCTAGCTATGGCAGCTTGTGCGCTACTCGCGGCACAGGTGCACGGCGAAACCGGCGAACTCGCGCTTAAAGTACACGAGCTTGGTGCCGCCGTCGGGCAGCAGCACGCGCGACTCCTCGTTGACCTCGAGCCCGCGCTCGGCAAACCACTTCTCGGCCGCATCGATGTCGTTGACGGCAAAGCCGATGTGGCCCTTGGTGCCACGACCGTTCTGCTTCATGATCTCGACCAGCGAATCGTTAAAGTACGAAACCGGGGTCTCAATGACGGGCAGGCCCATCATCGTCGAGAACAGCTCCGCGATCTCCAAGGCATCTGCCGGGTCAGTGGCGTTAATGCCCACATGGGCAACGCGCATGCCAAAGAGCTCGACCGGATTGGCGTTCTGCTCATTCATACAGGCAGCGCCTACTGAGCCATAACGTCGAGAACGGCCTTCTCGGCAGCGACGCGGTTCATGCCGGTCATGAAGGGCACGCCGCTCACGTACGGGCAGGTGAGGCCCTCGGGGGCAACGGTGGTGGCGATCAGCAGGTCGGCGCCCTCGTCGCAAGTCCTTGGCCTCGGAGATGGCGCACTGCACGATCTCATACTTGCCGGCATAACCGTTGGCGTCGAGCATGGTAGCGACCTTCTGGGCAACGAGCGTGGAAGTAGCAGCGCCAGCACCGCAAGCCAAAACGATCTTCTTCATAGGTAGTGTCTCCCTTCATGGTTTACTTTAGGTAAGTGTACCGCAGCGAGCGATGGCGCTCAGCCTCGATGCACTATTGTGCCAGTTTGCTTGCACGCTGCGTATAATACATCTAGTACGTGTTGTCATACCGCTCGCTTTAAGAGCGACTAAGGACCCCGAATATGCCCGATTCCCGCACCCTCTGGACCGCCGTCGTCATTATTTGTATCGCCGTGTCGGTGTTCTTTAGCGTCAAAAAACGCACCACGTTCAAGCGCTTGCAGCAGCTTATGGCCGCTAAGCAGTGGGACGAGTTCGATTGCTTGCTCGACAGCAAGCTCACCAGCATGCTGTACCCGCGCTACAACCGCGACTACCTGCGCCTGAACTCCTATCTGCTGCGCGAGGACCACAAGCGCGCCGACGAGATGTTCGATTTGCTGCTGGGGCTCAACCTCCCCAAGATGCAGCGCGTCGACCTGGTGATCAAGGCCTTTAACTACTATGTTGGCCAGGAGGACCGCAAAAAGTCCAAAGAGCTGTTGCACGAGATCAAGGGCTTTGAGGGCGGCCAGGCCGAGGCGGTTGCACACGAGTGTCAGCTGATGTACGACACGATGATCCTGAAGCGCCACAACGACATTCCCGAGTTGGAGCGCATGCTCGAGGAGGCCGGCGACGATAAGGTTAAGGGTTGCCGCCTGGAGTACCTGTTGGCCCTACAGTACAAGAACAAGGGCGACGAGGCCAAGTTTGCCGAGTACTTGGAAAAGTCGGGTCGGCACTCGATGGCTGTCAACGCGTAACGGGCGGCTTGTGCTAGACTTCTAGTCTCACGGGGGCGTGGCGGAATTGGCATACGCAGGAGACTTAAAAATCTCTCGCCGCAAGGATTGTGGGTTCGAGTCCCACCGCCCCTACCATATGAAACTTTCGAGCCCGTGTCCTCCAAGGGATGCGGGCTCGTTTCTTTTGGACGCCGGTGGGACTCGAACCCGCGAGGGGGCGAGCGTTAAGCGGACGCGCAGCGTCCGTAGCGAGCCGGCGAGGGCGCCGACAGGCGGCCGAAGCCGGTGCGTATTTGCGCAGCAAATGCGCAGACGTCCCACCGCCCCGCGCCACCTCAAAGCAGCTAATTTGGGACGGGGCCAAAAAGACTGCCTCAATCCTCTCGGAAGTTGCGGTGGAATAGGGACTGTTTGGGGCCTGAAAGGACGATTTTAGCCCGTATTTCACCGCAAGTTATTTGAGGGTGCTGAGGCTTGGGGTCCAGGCGATGGTGGGGGCTTCGCCGTCGAGGACTTCGTTGATGGTGGCGGCCATGCCGGCGAGTAGGCTGTTCTCGCTTACGGTGAGTGTCTTGTAGCCGCCGGCACGCATGAGTTCGCGGATCACCACGGCGCCAGCCAAGATCACGCCCGCGCGCTTGGGCTGCACGCCCGGCAACGCGGCAATGCCTGCAGCATCCAACGCAGACATGCGCTCGATAGCGGCCGAAATCTGCTCCATCGAAAGCTCGCGCAGATGCACAAAGTTCGAGTCGTACGGCTCCAGTTCGTGGACCAGCGCCACGAGCGTGGTGACGGTACCGCCCACCGCGACCAGGCGCTCTGCACGCTCAAAGTCGCTGGGCAGGCCCTCAAAATAGGCGGAGAACTGCTCGCCCGCCCACGCGGCGGCAGCCGCAAGCTCGTTCGTCGACGGCGGCAGCGCCGAGAAAAACCGCTCCGTCACGCGACGGCAACCGATGTCCAGTGAGCGCGTTCCCTCCAGCGCAAAGACCCCGCGCTCAGGCGCATAGACGCCCGTCGCGAGCTCCGTGGAGCCGCCGCCCGAATCGGCGACGATGATGCGCTCGCCGGCAAAGTCGTGCGCCACGCCAAAAAACGTCAGGCACGCCTCGACCTCGCCCGGAATCACCTGTGGCTCAAGTCCCAGATCGCGCAGGCCGTCCAGCAGCAGCGCGGCATTGGACGCATCGCGCGCGGCGCTCGTGCACGTGGTGCAAACGCACGCGGCCCCAAAGGCACGTGCCTCATCCACAAACATCCGGCACGCAGCGAGCACGCGCTCAACGGCCGCCTCGCAAAAGCGCCCCGTCGCATCCACGCCCTCGCCCAAGTCGGTGATCTCCGTATGCTTGGACGATTCCACAATCGCCCCGCCCTCGACCTGCGCTAACACCAGTCGCGACGACACCGTTCCCAGGTCGATCGCCGCCACCTTATAGCGTTTGCAATCTGCCATTGCGAGCTCCCCTCTGGGCGCTATTTGCCGTTGGACACGACCGTCTGGCCCTCGACACCGTTAAACCCAAACAGCATGTCGAGCGCCTGGATGTACCACGGCGCGTCCTTACCGACTTCTTCGATCTCCTTGGCCACCTCGCTGGCCTTCTTGGCGTTCGACGACTTCTGGCTCGACGAGGCATCCGAATCGCCGTCCAGGCCCTGCACTTCAATCCTCTTCTCGCCGGGCATCACCAAGCCCAGGTCCTCGGATGCCGCGTCCTTGATACCCTCCTCCGAGAGCAGCTTGTCGACGCTTTTTGCAGCTCATCATTGTATTGCTGACGAATCTCGACTTGCTTGGCCAAGATATCGCTCGAGCGCTTTGCCACGTACAGGTCGCGCACGGGGAAATACAGGCTCACGAGCACCAGGGCAACGACGATGCCGATGAATAGCCCTCGCTGAGGACCGTGGGTAAAGTCGTAAATTGCCTTGACCGCTGCGTTGTCGTTGGCGTAGTGCATAAAGTCCGAGCCCGAAAGACGGTTCGAGGGTCTGGTCGACTTGTCGTGCGTCTGAGCCGAAGGGCGCGACGCTTGCTTGGAACGCGATGGGCGCACCGGACTGTCCGAGGAACTATTTGGCTGAGCATTGGGATGCGAAGTCGCCGGCGAGTACCTGGAGCGATCAGCGCCAGCATAACCAGACCCGCCAAGCTGCACCGAATGCGCACGGCGAGGTGACGGTTCGCGCGAACCGGCGGAATAGTACCTGTTGTCGTAAATCTGATCCATGTGCGCCTTGTGCGGTTGAGGTTCGTTTGCGCTAAGTCCTTTAGTTATAGCACGAGTGCGCGCACCGCCTTCGGCGGCCCTTGCTCGACATAAAAAAAGGCGCTGAGCCATATGGCCCAGCGCCCAATGGCGGCCATCAGAAGTGGGCGGAGCCGAGTCAACCCCGCCCCCGCAACACCACTTGCCTTAGCGAATGTTGTAGAACGCAGACTTGCCGGCGTAGCGCGCGCTGCCCTCGAGCTCGTCCTCGATGCGGATGAGCTGGTTGTATTTGGCAATACGGTCGCTGCGGCACGGGGCGCCCGACTTGATCTGGCCGGCGTTGACGCCCACGACCAGGTCGGCGATCGTGGAGTCCTCGGTCTCGCCGGAGCGGTGACTCACGATGCAGGCGTAGCCGGCCTCCTTGGCGGTTTCGATGGCCTCGAGCGACTCGGTGAGCGTGCCGATCTGGTTGACCTTGACCAGAATCGCGTTGGCGGCGCCCAGCTCGATGCCCTTCTTTAGGCGCTCGGTGTTGGTGACGAACAGGTCGTCGCCCACCAGCTGCACCTTGTTGCCAATGCGACGGGTGAGCTCAACCCAGCCGTCCCAATCCTCCTCGGCCATGCCGTCCTCGATGGAGATGATGGGATAGGTGTCGACGAGCTTCTCCCAGTAATCGACCATCTGGGCACCCGTGTACTCAACACCCTCGCCCTTGAGCTCGTACATGCCGGTCTCGGCGTTGTAGAACTCGGTGGACGCCGGATCCATGGCGTACATGAAGTCGACGCCGGGCTTAAAGCCAGCCTTCTCGACAGCCTTGGTGATGTACTCGAACGGCTCGGCGTTGGTCTTGAGGTTGGGCGCAAAACCGCCCTCGTCGCCCACGCCACCGCCCAGGCCGGCCTCGTGCAGCACGCCCTTGAGGGTGTGGTAGACCTCGGCGCACCAACGCAGGCCCTCGGCAAAGCTCGGGGCGCCCACCGGCATGATCATGAACTCCTGGAAGTCGACGTTGTTGTCGGCATGCACGCCGCCGTTGAGGATGTTCATCATGGGCGTGGGCAGCAGGTGAGCGTTGACGCCGCCCAGGTACTGGTACAGTGACAGGCCCGCCGACTCGGCTGCGGCGCGGGCAACGGCCAGCGACACGCCCAGGATGGCGTTGGCACCGAGCTTGGTCTTGTTGGGGGTACCGTCCGCGGCAATCAGCGCGGCATCGACGGCGCGCTGATCGAAGGCGTCGAGGCCCACGACGGCGTTAGCGCACTCGTTGTTGACGTGCTCGACGGCCTGCGAAACGCCCTTGCCCAGGTAGCGGCCCTTGTCGCCATCGCGCAGCTCACATGCCTCAAAGGCGCCGGTTGAAGCGCCCGAAGGCACCATTGCGCGGCCGAAGCTGCCGTCCTCGAGCACGACCTCGACCTCGACGGTGGGATTGCCGCGACTGTCGAGCACCTCGCGACCGTAGACGTCCAAAATATCGCTCATGTTGTCTCCCTCTCACTTGGAAACGGGTTGAATGCTTGGCGACCGGCTGACCGTGCACCGTCGGTGTGCCTCCGTAAGTTAGCCTTATCGCACTTTTTGCATTATGCCCTAAGTTAGCCGAGGGATACACTTGTTTTCGAAAAATTTAGCGGGAACGATGAGGCGTGTCAGCCCGTCGTTCCCGCAGTCTTACTCCTCCGCCTTTGCGGCATCCCACAGGTCGTTGAGGCCGTGGGTCGAAAGCTCAGCCAGATCCACATGGGCGTTGGCCGCCATCTGCTCCATCGCGGCCCAGCGGCGGCGGAACTTTGCCGTGCTGGCGCGCAGGGCGCTCTCGGCGTCGATCCCCTCTTTGCGCGCGACGTTGACCAGGGCAAAGAGCAGATCGCCAAACTCCATTTCGCGCTCGGGCGTGCCGGGAGCCTCGGCCTCAAACTCGGCACGTTCCTCGGCGACCTCGTCCCACACGTCCTGGACCGTCTCCCACTCAAAGCCCACGGCAGCCGCCTTGCGCGACACCTTCTGCGCCTGCATCAGCGCCGGCAGATGCGTGGGCACGCCGTCGAGCAGGCCCTCGGGCGCGGCCTCGCCTGCCGCCACGGCCTTGTCCTTGGCGGCCCTCTCGGCAAGCTTGACCTCGTCCCAGATCTTGAGCACCTCGTCGGAGTTATCGGCATCCGCATCGCCAAACACGTGCGGGTGACGGCGGATGAGCTTGGCGTCGATATCGCGCGCCACATCGGCCAGCGTAAACTCACCGGCGTCCGCCGCGATCTGCGCATGCAACACTACCTGCATGAGCACGTCGCCGAGCTCCTCGCGCAGATGCGCCGCGTCGTCGGTCTCGATGCAATCGAGCGCCCTCGTAGGCTTCCTCGATCATGTTCTTGCCAATGCTCTGATGCGTCTGCTCGCGGTCCCACGGGCAGCCATCGGGCTGACGCAAGCGCCAGATGGTCTGCACCAGATGCTGCAGCTCGGCCGACGCGTCGACCAGCGTGGACAGATCGCGCGAGCCCTCGGCATTTTGCTGAGCCATGTGCTGCGCCATGGTTATTCCTCCTCCAGGATCCACGTGACGGAACGCACCGCCCTCGTAGATGCCGTAGCTGTGCGAGCCGTCCTTGGGGATGCTCACGCTGCCGGGGTTGAAGAGCCACAGACCCGGGTGCGCGGCGCTTTCCTCGTTGACCTTGATGTGCGTGTGGCCGTAGACGAGCGCGGAGCCCTCGGGCAGCGCGGGCGCGTGGTCGACGCTGTTATGCATGCCGGCGCCAAAGACGTGGCCGTGCGTCAGGAACAGCTCGCGGCCGGTCTCGTCGAACAGCGTGGCGTAGTCGGCCATGACGGGAAGTCGAGGACCATCTGGTCGACCTCGGCGTCGCAGTTGCCGCGCACCGCGATGATGCGGTCGGCCAGGGCGTTGAGCAGCGGGATTACGCGCTTGGGGGCGTAATCGCGCGGCAGGTCGTTGCGCGGACCGTGGTAGAGCAGGTCGCCCAGCAGGACGATGCGGTCGGGCTGCTCGGACTCGATGGCGGTGACCAGGCGCTCGGTCCAGTATGCCGAGCCGTGGATGTCGGAGGCGATGAGGTATTTCATGAGGATCCTTTCGGGGTGGGGCTGATGGGGCTGGGCGTGGCGTGCCACCGGCCGCGTTACTCAAATCGCAACGCCGCGGCTTGGGCCGCCTGCATCACGCGCTGGAGCGGCACGCCATGCTCGCGGGCAAGACGGGCGCAGTCCTCGTACTCGGGCGCTGCACGCTCGCTGCCGTCGGGCAGGGTGGCCACCTTGACGGACACCTCGCCCCAAGGCGTCGCCACCTGCTCAAAGCGACGTGGCAAGCAAACGCGCTCCATCACCTGGCGACGAATGCCGTTGGTCGTGGTTTCCAAAAAGATGATCGTCTGCAGACGGTCGATGTCCTCGTGGGCGCAGATTACCTGCAGCTGCCAGCCGGGGCGACCTTTTTTGCAGTAGAGAGGCAACCAATGCACCTCGCGGGCGCCGGCCTTGCGCAGACTATCGGCAGCGTAAGCAAGCACCTCGGGCGACGCATCGTCGATGTCGCACTCCAGCTTGACGATGGTTTCGGGCGCATCGGTCTCGCGGGACAGCGGAGATGTGCTATCGCATGGCATACGGTCCGGCTCCTTTCCGCACGGGCTCGTTTTGTTCACCCAAACGCTAACACATCGCAGGCGGCGTGGATGTGGCGGAGCGCGATGAGCGCGATTTTCCCTGTCCGCAAGAAACCGACACTCCACTGCCTCAGCCAAACATGTACGTCAGCCTCCAAACATGTCATTTTTTGCAGCTTTTGGAGGCTAATGTACATGATTCGGAGCGAGGCCGATGTCGCGAGCTCGCCCTTATGCGCTACCCGTCCTTTCCAGTCGATTTCGGTCCCCGGCGCGCTCGTCGCATCGAGGGCCGCGCCGCTACAATGGAGCGGATTCGCTTGACGCAAAGGAGCCGCCATGTCTGCTTGCCCGCTGGTCGATTGCCATACCCACACCTCGTTTTCGGACGGTCATGCCTCGTTTGAGGACAACGTCCGCGCTGCTGCCGCCGCCGGCTGCCGCGTCATGGTCTCAACCGACCACCTTACCCTGCCCGCCAGCATGGATTTCAATTGCGAGGTGCAGGTTGTCGAGGGCGACCTGCCGGCACATCGTCTGGCTTTTGAGGATGCCCGCAAGCTTGCCGTGCAGATCGCGCCGGAGCTCGAGCTTATCTATGGCTTTGAATGCGACTGGTACAAAGGTTGCGAGCCTTTGGTTGAGCGCTGGTCCGCGGGTGCCATAGTGCGCTTGGGCAGCGTGCATTGGATTGGCAACCCAGGCGATATCATGGCCGGCGCCGCGGGCACGGCGGGAACGGAGGACGTCGCTCGTCCCGATACGCCCGATTCGCGCTGCGGTTGGATCGACGACGACACCAACCTGCACGTTTGGGAAAACCTTGGCGTGCTCGGCGTGTGGGAGCGCTACGTCGACGACTGGTGCCGTGCTTGCGAAAGCTCACTCAACTTTGATGTGATGGCTCACCCCGACCTGGTCATGCGCTTTTCGAAGGAAGGCTTTGCGCCCGACTTTGACCCCGCACCGTTTTGGCAGCAGATGGCCGAATGCGCCCACGATACGGGTCGTCGTGTCGAAGTCTCGACCGCCGCGCCGCGCAAGGGCCTCGACGACTACTACCCCGCAACCGGTCTTTTGCGCTGCTTTGCCCATGCCGAAGTGCCGATCACCTTTGGCTCGGACGCGCACCGCGCCTGCGATATCTGCTGGAACATCCGCGAGGCTCAGGCCCACGCCTACGACTGCGGTTATCGAACCTTCGACATCCCCCACCCCACCGGAGAATGGGAGTCCACACCCCTCGCCTAGCCATCCCTTCATAAGTTGCGGTGAAATAGGGATTGTTTTGCTTGATGAAGCGCTTAAACAGTCCCTATTTCACCGCAACTTCCATGACCCCGTTACACCAACAAAGACTGTCCCAAACGACTAGTGGCGGCGGGCGTTGAGTTCGCCGGCCAGCTCGTCGAGGGTGATGCCGTAGCGCTCGAGCGTCACGAGCAGGTGGTAGACCAGGTCGCCGGCCTCGTAGCGGATGTGATCGTGATCGTTATCCTTGCAGGCCATGATCACCTCGCTCGCCTCCTCGGCAAGCTTCTTGAGCAGCTCGTCCTCGACGTCGGTCAACAGACGAGCGGTGTAGCTCTCCTGCGGCGATGCGTCGCGACGGCCGTGAATCACCTCGGCGAGCCCCGTCAGCGTCTCACCGATATTTCCATCCTGAACGTTTGCGGTGCGCACACCCATAGTTCAATCCTTTCTGGTTGGCCAAGCGCCTAGTCGAGCGCCCGCCCTACGCGAGTTTCTTAAAGAAGCAGGTACGGTTGCCGGTGTGGCAGGCCGGACCCGGCGAGTCGACCTTGACCAGCAGCGTATCGTTATCGCAGTCGGCCCAGAGCTCCTTGACCTCCTGCATATTGCCGCTCGTCGCGCCCTTGTTCCAGAGCTCCTGGCGACTGCGGCTCCAAAACCACGTGGTACCGGTCTTGAGCGTCAGCCCCACCGACTCCTCGTTCATCCAAGCAACCATAAGCACCTCGCCGGTGTCATACTGCTGAACCACACAAAGGAATCAGCCCCTTGGCGTCGTATGTAAGCTTTGAAGGATCGGTTATCTCTTCCATTTCTCTTCCCAAATTCAAACTTCGCAGGTCGGTGAGGGTTGTCCAGGTGCCCGAGATTCCGAGCGACAAGCCCGACGACGCGTACTTAAGTACGCGAGGAGGGTTGGAGCCGGAAGGTCGGGTGCCTGGGCAAGCCGCAGCATTAGAAGTCCAGCCTCACAGGAATACCTTGAGAGGCCATATACTCTTTGACTTCACGAATGCTGAACGTCCCAAAGTGAAAGACGCTCGCCGCCAGCACGGCATCGGCCTCGCCCTCAATCACGCCCTCGGCAAAATGCTCGAGCGCGCCCACACCGCCGCTCGCAATCACCGGAATCGGCACCGCGCGCGCCACGGCGCGGGTGAGCGCCAGGTCAAATCCGGCCTTGGTGCCGTCGCGGTCCATACTGGTGAGCAGGATCTCGCCGGCGCCGCGACGAGCCGCCTCCTCGGCCCACGCCACCGCGTCGATGCCCGTGGCGTTGCGGCCGCCCGCCGTGAAGACCTCCCACTTGTCGGCACAAGATGCGCCGGGCAAACCGACGCGCTTGGCATCAATCGCCACGACCACGGCCTGGCTACCAAACGCCGCGGCAGCCTGGCTAATCAGCGACGGGTCGCGCACGGCGGCAGAGTTGAGCGACACCTTGTCGGCGCCGGCGGCAACCATGGTGCGCATGCCCGCCAGGTCGCGAAAACCGCCGCCCACGGTATAGGGAATGGCTAGCTCCTCGGCCGCATGCGCCGCCATCTCGATAGTCGTCGCGCGGTTATCGCTCGTCGCGGTAATGTCCAGAAATACAACCTCGTCCGCACCCTCGCAGTCGTAGGCGCGGGCTAGCTCCACCGGGTCGCCCGCATCGCGCAGGCTCACAAAGTTGACGCCCTTGACCACACGGCCGTCCTTGACGTCCAGGCAGGGAATCACACGTTTGGTAAGCATGGGCTACTCCTCCCCTCGGGCGGCGGTCAGCGCCTGTACCAGCGTAAAGTTGCCCTCGTAGAGCGCGCGACCGGTAATGGCACCTTCAATCGCGCCCTCACGCACCGCGGCCAGCGCGCGGATGTCGTCGAGCGTCGAGATACCGCCCGACGCCACGACGGGAAAGCCCGCGACCTGCGCCACATGGCGATACGCCGCCACATCGATGCCCGTCTGCATGCCATCGCGCGCAATGTCGGTATACACCAGATGCTTAAAGCCCAGCTCGGTAAGCTGCGCCACGGCATCGTCGAGTGCCACGCCCGCGCCGTCGCGCCAGCCGTTCACCTTAACCTGGCCGTCGCGCGCGGCAATGTCGGCGACCAACAGCTCGCCAAAGCCCTGGGCTGCCACCTCGGCAAAACCCGGCTCGGTCACGAGCACCGTGCCTAGTGCGATGCGGCGCGCACCGTAGCCGGCCAGCTCGTCGATGCGCGCGAGCGAGCGGACGCCGCCGCCCACGTCCACGGACAGACCGTTGACGCCGCAGATGGCCTTAATCGCCGCCGAGTTGGCAGCGCATGTGTCCTCGTCCTCGCCAAAGGCAGCGGACAGGTCGACGACATGCACCCAGCTTGCGCCCTGCTCGGCAAACGAGCGGGCAACGGCCACGGGGTCGTCGGAATATACCTTTTGCAGCGGCTGCGGTCGCCGCGCTCCAGGCGCACGACCTTGCCGCCGATCAGATCGATTGCGGGAAACAGGATCATCGGCCGACCTCCTCGACGATGTTGACGAAGTTCTTAAGGATGCGCTGACCCAGCGCAGAAGATTTCTCGGGGTGGAACTGGCAGCCCCACACGTTGCCATGGCGCACGATGCACGGGAAGCTCCGCGTATAGTGCGTGCGCGCCAGCACATCGGCGGCATCGGAATCGTCGGCCACCGCGTAGCTGTGGGTGAAGTACATGTTGGCACCCTCGGCAAAACCGGCAAGCAGCGGATCGGCCGCACCGGCGGACGTCATGTGCACCTGGTCCCAGCCCACATGTGGAACCTTCAGGCGGCTCGACTCCAGGCGCGTGCACGAACCGCGCATAATACCCAGGCCATCGACCCAGAGGGCACCGGCCCGCTCGGGGGCGTTGCCGTCCGCGACCGCGCCCTCGTCCGCCGGCACGCCCTCGTTGCCGCGCTCAAAAAATAGCTGAAGGCCCAGGCAGATGCCGAGCAGCGGAGTTCCAGCGGCGATGGCATCGAGCACCGCGTCCGCCTCGCCGCTCTGGCGCATAAAGGCAATCGCGTCATAGAACGCGCCCACGCCCGGGATGACCAGGCCGTCGGCGTTGCGGATCTGCTCCGGATCGTCCGACGTGCAGGCGGCGGCACCGGCGCGCGCAAGCCCGCGCGCAACGCTCGACAAGTTGCCCTTGTGGTAGTCGACCACCACGATCTTCGGTTCGCCCACGCGACCCCTCCCTTATCTCATCATCCAAAACCACCACAAAGGAGACAGGCACCTCTGTGGTGGTTTGTGCGATCCGTCAGCTACAGCGAGCCCTTGGTGCTGGGGATGCCCTGCACGCGGGGATCGAGCTCGCAGGCGTGACGCATCGTGCGGCCCACGGCCTTAAAGGCGGCCTCGATAATGTGATGCGAGTTGCCGCCCGCCAGCTCGCGCACGTGCAGCGTGAGCTTGGCGTCGCGCGCAAAGGCGTAGAAGAACTCGACGGCCAGCTCGGTATCGAAGCTGCCCACGCGCTCAGTCGGCACGGGCAGCTCGCAGTAGGCCTGCCCGCGGCCCGAAATATCAACAGCAGCCATCACGAGCGTCTCGTCCATGGCGATCGCCGCGTCGGCAAAGCGCGTAATACCCGCTTTGTCGCCCAGCGCCTGGCAAAACGCCTCGCCCAGCACAATGCCCACATCCTCGACGGTGTGGTGCGCGTCGACTTCCACGTCGCCCACCGCGTGTACCGTCAGATCGAACAGGCCATGGCGGCCAAAAGCGTTGAGCATGTGGTCGAAAAACGGCACACCGGTCGAGATATCGCACACGCCGCTCCCATCCAGGTCGAGCTTGACGACAATGTCGGTCTCGCCCGTCTTGCGGGTCACCTCGGCATAACGGCCCATCTACATCTCCTCCTTCACCAGCGCGGCAAACGCGGCCAGCACCTCGTCATTTTCCTGCGGGGTGCCCACGGTAATGCGCAGGCAGTCCGCGAGCCCCGGCGCGTAGCTAAAGTCGCGCACCAAAATCGAATACTCGTCGCGCAGACGCTCGCGCACGCACGTGGCATGCGACGTGCGCACGAGCACAAAGTTCGCCGCGCTCGGCCATGCCTCCACGGGCATGCCCTCGGCAGCCATTGCACGCAGGGCACACAATTCGCGCTCGCGCTCGGATGCAACCTGTGTCACCACGGGCGCGTACGCATCGCGGGCACGCACGCAGGCAAGCGCGGCGGCCTGGCTCAACACGTTGACCGAGTAGATTTGGCGAATCGCCGCAAACACATCGATGACCTCGGGCGCCGCGATCACATAGCCCAGACGCGTGCCGGCGGCGCCCGAACGCCTTGGACAGCGTATGCAGAATCACCAGGTTGGGATGCTCGGCGATAAGCCCCTGCGCCGTAGTAGCCGCGCCAAACGAATCGTCGGCAAACTCAACGTAGGCCTCGTCGACCATGACCATGCCGGGGCACGCATCGCACAGCGCCGCGACAAAGTCGAGCGGTGCCACGTCACCCGTGGGGTTATTGGGCGAGGTCACGATTGCCAGGTTGCACTCGGGCGCCGCCGCAAGCACGGCTGCCTGGTCGAGCTCAAAGGTCCCCGGGTCGCGCCACACATCGCGCACCTCGGTCTGACAAAGCGACGCAAAGAACGCATACTCACTAAAAGCACGGCGGGCAGTTGAGCAGGGTCCGTCCCGCGCCGCCAAACGCCAGCAGGTAGTTATAGAGCAGCTCGTCGCCGCCGTTGCCCACGCAGATGTTCTCGCGCGCCACACCATGCCAAGCGGCAAGCTCGTCGCGCAGATCGTTGGACATGGGATCGGGATAGCGGTTGAGCGGTGTAGCAGCCAGGGCGGCGTCGACCGCCTCGCGCACGCCAGCCGGCACGGGATAGGTGTTCTCGTTGGCCGAAAGGTTGATGCGCGTGGGCGTAAAATTGGGGTCGTAGGGATCAATGCCGGCCAAGTAGGGCTGGACGAGCTCCTTCATACGGGGCGTCAGCTCGGCCATATTAGGCCCCTCGACGACCGCGCCATTGGCACCGCCCGCAGCTGCCGCCAGGTCCACGCCCTCGGCGACCGTCGCGGTCGTATCACCCGGCCAGGCGACCTTGGTCAGGTCGGCCGCGGCCAGAGACTCGGCGCTCACGGCACCCTCGCCCTGCTCCAGCACGCGGCGGCGCAGTGCGGCCGAAAGCGCGTGCGCCCACAGGCCCTCGGCCTCGGCCAGGCGCTGCGTCGCGGGAGCGTCGGAGAGCAGGCCCTCGGGCGTATAGCAAATGACACTCGAGCGCTTGACGAACTCCTCCACCGAAAGCGGGTTGGAGAACATGGCCGTGCCGCCGGTCGGCAGCGTGTGATTGGGGCCGGCGACGTAATCGCCGAGCGGCTCGGAGCTCCACGCGCCCACAAAGATGGCGCCGGCGTTGCGAATGCCGCCGAGCAGGCCCATCGCATCCTTGCAGTGCAGCTCCAGGTGCTCGGGCGCCACGGTGTTCACGGCCTCGACGGCGGCAGCCATGTCCGCGGCGACGACAATCGTGCCCTCATTGTCCAGCGAGGCACGCGTTATCTCGGCGCGCGGCGACTGCGCGACCAGAATGTCGATACCCGCCTCGACCTCACGCGCAAACTGCTCGTCGCAGGTCACCAGATAGCAGGCTGCCAGTGGATCGTGCTCGGCCTGGGCCATCAGGTCGGCCGCGACCACCATAGGCTTGGCCGTGGCGTCGGCCAGCACGCAGACCTCGGAGGGACCGGCGACCATATCGATACCCACGTCACCCGACACAATCTGTTTGGCGGCGGCGACAAAGGCGTTGCCCGGGCCGGTGATCTTGTCGACACGCGGAATGGTCTCGGTACCGTACGCCAGCGCGGCCACGGCCTGGGCGCCGCCCACCATATAAATTTCGTCCACGCCGCCGAGCTTTGCCGCGGCGAGCGTGTAGGGGCTGATCAGGCCGTCTTTTTGCGGCGGGGTCACCATGACCACGCGCTTAACGCCGGCGACCTTGGCGGGAATGGCGTTCATAAGCACGGTGGAGGGATACTGTGCGCGACCGCCCGGCACGTAGATGCCGGCCGCCGCGAGCGGGGTCACCTTAACGCCGAGCATCGTGCCGTCCGCACGCGTGGTAAACCAGCTCTGCTCGACCTCGCGCTGGTGGAACTCGCGAATCTGGCGCGCGGCCTTCTCGAGCGCGGCGACAAAGGCCGGATCGAGGCCTTCGAGCGCGGCATCAATCTGCTCTTGCGGCAAACGGAAGCTCTGCAGCTCAACGCCATCAAAACGCTGGCAGTAATCGCGCACCGCGGCATCGCCATTGGCACGCACGTTGGCCACGATATCGCGAGCGGCGTCGACGATGTTTTGCGGCAGCACGCCCTTGCGGTTGAGTTGGTTGGTAACGAGGCGCTCACCGGGAGCAAGCTTGATGGTCTTCATATCGGTATCCCCTATCGGTCGAGGTTGTATTCGAAAAACGAAAGGCCGGGCGGCGGCGCCAATCGGCCCGCAGCCCGTACGTTGGGGCGCCCGTGCGTGCTCGCGCTATTGTGCCGAGCCCGCGACGGGCTCAAAATGCTTGTCCTTCACGGCAGCGGCCAGGCGATCTGCCAGATTGCGTACGCGCGGATCCAGGCGCGCGGCACCCGGGTTGACAAAGAAGCGGGCCGTGCAGTCCATGATGCGGCCGGTGATGACCAGGTCGTTGTCGCGCAGGGTGGCGCCCGTGGCGGTAATGTCCACGATGCGGTCGGTCATGCCGACGATGGGGCCCAGCTCGATGTTGCCGTGCAGCGAAACGATGTCGGCGTTCACGCCGCGCTCGGCATACCAGGCGCTCGCGATGCGCGGGTACTTGGTGGCCACGCGAAGCGACCCGCGGCGGGCATAGTTGCGCTCGGCCTGGCCGGCGCGCCACGCGGGCTCCGCCTCAATAAAAGTGCACAGACCGTAGCCCAGATCGACCAGCTGCAGCAGGTTGAGGTCTGCCTCGATGAGCGAGTCCCAGCCGCAGATGCCGCAATCGGCACCGCCACAGCCCACAAAGGCGGGCGCATCGCTGGGGCGCACGATGACAAACTCGATATCGCCGACCGCACCCTCGTCGGCACGCGTGTCGCGGCCGCGCACGATGAGGTGACGACCGGGATCACGCAGCTCAGAGACGTCCAGCCCGCGGTCTCGAGCACGTCGAGCGTGTCGGCCTTAAGCGAGCCCTTGGGCACGGCGATGCGCAGCGGGCCCTCGGCGCCACGGCCCGCGGCGTGATCGCCGTCGGAAGCGGCGTCCTCGGCCGAGGTACGCGCGGCCTCCAGACGCTCGAGCGAAAAGGCGAAGCCCGCCGCCGGCACCTCGATACCGTCGCCAAATGCGCCGGTAAAGATGGAGTCGTAGCGTCCGCCCGAGCCGACCGGATCGGGCAAGCCGCCGGCATAGGCCTTAAAGACCAGACCCGTGTAGTAATCAAAAGAGTTCATGATGGAGAAGTCGAAGGACAACACCTGGGCGTCCTCGGGAGCCAGACCATCGACCAGGGCACGCAGCTCGCGCGTCAGCGGCGCGACGATGCCGGCGGCCTCCAGCAGCGCATCCACGCGGTCGAGTACCTCGGCACCACCGTGCAACCGCGGCAGCTCGCTAACGGCGGCCTTGACGGCATCGGACTCGACGCTTGCCGCCACGCGGGCATCGAGGCCCACAAAGTCGTTGGCGTGCACGCAGCGCAGGGCCTCGGCAGCCAGCTCACGATCCTCGCATACCGCGAGCAATTCCTTAAAAGGACGCACGCTGCCTGCGATAATGCGCGCACCGGGAAGTGCCAGCTTGCGCACGGCCTCGGCCACGAGCGAGACAATCTCGACATCGCCCGCGGTATCGCCCGCGCCGATAAGCTCAAAACCCAGTTGCGTAAACTGACGCGAGCCGCCGGCATTGCGCTGACGCTCGCGGACCACCGGCGCCTCATAGCGCAGGCGCATCGGCAGATCGGCCGCGCGCATGCGAGTCGAAACCAGGCGAACGATCGGCAGCGTGTTGTCGGGACGGACCACCAGCAGGCGACCGTCATCATCAAAGAGCTTAAACGGCGTGTCCGCAATGCGGCCGCCCTCCTCGAGCGAGCCCTTGTCCTCGAGCAGCGGCGTCTCGACCGGCAGGTAATGATGCTCCCTGAAGCAGCCCTTCACCGTCAGCGCAATCTCCTCGCGCGCCTGAGCCTCCTCGGGCAATATGTCCCGGAATCCCCACGGTGTGGCCGTCATCTGGTGAGCCTCCTCATGCTGTGTTTCATATAGAGCAGAAGACCGGCATAGCTCCGCCGGTCTTCTGGGTACTTTAGCATACTAGAGTGCTTGCAGGGGAGAATCGTCTCCCTAGGCTCACAGCGTATTCATTTAGAAACATATGGAAGGCGCGTCCCATTTCGAGCGGCCATTCCGGGACACGCTTTCCCGACCAGCCCCGCAGAGCCACTCGCACTAGCGGCCGGCATGCCCCAACGCAAAAAGGGCGCCCGCGCGAACACGGACGCCCTTGTGTAGGGTCGAGATATCAACCAGCCAAGATATCGGACCCGCGACCAGCTCTTAGTAGTCGAACTGGTGGTAGTAGCGGCGGTACTTGAGGTTGTGCTTGGTGACCAGCTCGTAGTTGCGCGAGAGGCGGTCGGTGGTCAGCACGGACAGGATCCACGGCGACACGATGACGCGGAAGTCGTCGTCCAGGCCCGGGATCGCGTACTCGGCGGTGTCGATGATGACGTAGTCCTCGTCGCCGGTCACGCCGCTGGTGAGGAAGGCGCGGACGCGCTCGTCGAGGGCGCGGCACTCGTCCTCTCCCATGAACAGGAACACCGGGACGCCGGGCTCGAGCAGCTCGAGCGTGCCGTGGAAGAAGTCGTGCGAGGTGATGTGGCGGATGCGCTTCCACTGCATCTCCTCGAGCAGGCACATGGAGTACAGGATGGTCTCGCCCCAGAGGGCCCCGAGCCGATGAACATGGTGTAGTCGGCCAGGGCGTACTTCCTGGCGAGCTCCTCGGCGCGCGGCTCGAAGCGCTTGCGGATGTCGAGCATGTCCTTCCAGACGTCCTTCGTCTGCTCGATGAACAGGTCGAACTTGGGGAAGCAGCCACGGCGGTTGAGCAGGCGCAGGCCGAAGCAGTCGGCGAGGTAGTAGCCCTTCTCGCAGCCGCCGGAACCATGGTCAGAAGCCATGGCGACGCAGTTCTCGGCGCCCACGGCCTGCCCGATCTTGCCCTCGGGCTTGGTCATGGCGTAGACGCGCACGCCCATGTCCCTCATCTTCTTGACGGCCTCGAGCACCTCGGGGGTGGTGCCGGACTCGGAGGCGGTGAGCACGACGGACCTGTCGGTCATGCGCTTGTGGCCCATGACGTTCCACTCGGCGGCGTGGATCAGGTAGACCTCGAGGTCGCGGTCGCCGAACTTGTTCATGAGGTACTCGAGCTGCATGAACTCGTCCCAGGTGCCGCCGACGCCCATCAGGAAGACGGCGTCGTAGCCCTCCTCGTGCACGCGGTCGGCCAGGGCGGTCATCCGCTTGCCGGCCTCGTAGACGTTCCTGCCGTCCTCGAGGTAGCCCTCCTGGTCGAAGTGCATGATCTCGATCTTCTCGGTCTCCTTCATGTGTGTCCTCCCATCACATGTGCGCAATTCTATACATCGCGCTTCTTGCTGATACCAATTATAGCCATACGATTGCTTGTTATTTAATACCAATCCAAACTCACGGAGATTTGCGGCGAACGGTCGGTTTCCTCGCCCGAGTGGTATTACAACGCCAATAGTTGTCTATTTCGAGCGCTACTGCCAACGGGTTCCCCACAACTCGCCAGCTATAAAAGCGTTGCGCCAGACCCGCCCAAGCGTTTCCGGCGCAACCGCGCAGTTTAGTTATTCGGCTTCCATCTCCGCTGTCACACGGCGATACATCTCGATAACCTGAGTCGTCGCCTTGGACGGATCCTGATAGTAGCGGCCATCACACGTCTCGGCCGAGACATAGCCCGTATAGCCGTGGCGCATGAGTGCCTCGAGGTCGGCACGCATATCACGCTCGCCGTCGCCCCAGGCAAGATGCGTCGTGCCGCCGCCCACATCTACAAAGTGGGTGTGAACGATCTTGTCGCCCAAAACCTCAAAGTAGCCGTCGATCGTGTCGCCGGCAACTTCCATGGCGCCAAAGTCGATACAGGCCTTCAGGTTGGGACGATCGACCGCCTCGAGGATGCGCGCGACATCCTGTGCCGTATTGACCAGCACGGACTCCGACGGCTGCAGGGCCTCGAGCGCGACGCGAATACCGCGCGTATCGGCGTAGTCGCACACCGAGCGCAGCATGGCAACGCTGCGGGCCCAGGCGTCCTCAGCCGGCTCGTCCAGATAGGCCCAACCACTCGTCACCAGAATCTGCGGCACGCCCAACTCAACGGCGACGTCGATCACATTCTTAAAGTACGAGAGGATGCGTTTTTGGCCCGCCTCACCGCGCACCGCGACGTTCCACGGCTTGGGGTTGTTCTGCTCGGGGCACACGCACACGATCTTGATACCGTATTGGGCGGCAAGATCGCGAATCTTATCCACCGAATCGTGCTCATGGCAATCCACATACAGGTGCATCGAGCCGGTCCACAGCTCGATATTGCGATAGCCGGCCTCACCTGCAGCCTTAAAAAACGTCTCGATGCTGTAATAACGATGGTTGATGTTCATGAGCGAAAGCTCGGGTACGACCATAGCCCTCCCCTTTCGTACGGAGTTTTAAAAAACAGGGGGCCGCCGCAGATGCGACAAGCCCCCAAAGATCGACGCAACCGTTAGACGCGATGGAAGCGCGATTCGAACATATTAGGCAAGCACGCCAAAGTAAGCGCCGATGATGCCCACGACCATGGTGCAGAGGATCAGGACCATCGGGTTGATCTTCTTGGAGAGCAGCCAATAGTAGAGCCAGAAGGCGGCCATGCCGAGCATACCGGGCATGATACCGTCCAGGATGTCCTGGAGAGTCTGGGCGGAGTCGCCCTGACCAATGGCGATGGGCAACGAAGCCCAGAACATGTCCTTGCTCATGGCGCCGACGACCATGACGCCGACAATGCCGACGCAGGCCATGATCTTTTGCATCAGGCCGGTCTTCTGAGCCTCGTCGAGGAAGCCAATGCCTAGCTCATAACCCTTGATAGCGCCAAAGATACGAATCAGGAACGCCGGGATGTTGTAGACGAGCAGGAAGGCGATGGGGCCAAAGACGTTGCCGGCTTGGCACAGGCTGATGCCCACGGCAGCGGCGACGACGCGCAGGGTGGACAGGAAGAAGGAGTCACCCAGGCCGGAAAGCGGACCCATGAGGGCGGCCTTGATGTCGTTGACGCTCTCGGGCTCGACCTCGCCGCGGGCGACCTTTTCTTCCATGGCCATCGCGATGCCACCCACGAAGGGAGCGAGCTGCGGGGTGATGTTGAAGAATGCGCTGTGACGGTGCAAGGCCTCGGCGTAATCATCGGGACGGCCGGCATAGATCTTCTTGAGCATGTTGGCGACCATCAGGCAGAAGGCAATGTTCATCTGCTTGTAGTAGGTCCAGGAGAATTCCATGCCCAGGGCGCCGACGTTGACGGCGCTCTTGACGAGGTCGGAGCGCGTGATCTTGTTCTCGGAACTAGAAGTCATCGTCCTCATCCCCTTCCACAGAAAGCTGGGACTGGGCGCCACCAAGGCCCAGCAGGTCGTACTTGTCGATGCCGATGATGATTGCGATCAGGGCGACGCCGAGGACGGGCACGTTGGCATAGGAGCACAGCAGGAAGCCCAGGAAGTAGAAGGGCACGAGCTGCTTGGTGAGCACCAGGCGGCCGAGCATGGCGAAGCCCATGGCAGGCAGGATGTTGGCTGCAACGCCGCAACCATCGATCACAAAGGTCGGGATGAAGTCGAGCAGGCCCTGGACGGCGTCGGCACCCAGATAGAAGGAGACCGAGCACAGGATAAAGGCCAGGACGACAATCACGAGACCGATAATCCAGTGCATAGCGTAGATACCCTTTGAGGTTACCCTTGCTGGCAAAGACGTCGGCACGGTCGACCAGAAGGGGCATACCGGCGTTGACGACGTTCTTAATGGCCAAGCACAGAGTGGCGATGGGCATCGCGAGCGCGATAGCGGCCTCGGTGCTCTGACCCAGCTGAATAGCGAAGGCGCAGGCGAGCACACCGCCAATACACTCATCGGGCGGCACGTAAGCGCCGATGGAGATTGAACCCATGAAGAGCAGCTCGAGGCTCGCACCGATGGCGAGGCCGGACTGCAGGTCCCCGAGCACTATGCCGACGAGCGGGCACAGAACGATCGGGCGGAACGCATAGAGCGTACCGAGCTGATAATCGAGCTTACCGAAGGCAGCGATAAGTCCGATGAGGATCGCTTGAACAAGCATTGTTCCTCCCTTTGATCCCTCTTGGATCCGCGCGGCGATTCCCGACTTGTCAGCGCGCCCTTTCCATGCCGACAATCGCCCAGACAGATCCAGCTTGTACCGGTGTGCTGTTAACACCTAAAACCGGTGCAAATGATTTGATACCAATTATATAGTCATGCGAAAACTATTTAATACCAATCGCTCAACGGGCGTGTACTCCCGGTGAACGGTAGATGGGGGTAACGGGTAAAGCGTTTATCCGGTACGCCCACGAACAGGGCGGCGCCGTGCGCGCCGCCCGTGGTTCCCAATAGAGGGCGCTTAGGGCATCGACCTTTGGGGTCGTCGGCCAGAGCGCGAATCTCGACCTCGACACCGCGGCCGACGAGCTCGCGAATGTCCTCTTCCTCGGCAGCAGTCACAAAGATCTGGCGGGAGATCTTACGGGCATCGGGACGCTGCTCGTCCTTGGACTTGGTGTTGCCCAGGTTGATGGAGGTGATCTGCGGGCAGCCGTCGACAAGCTGCTTGGCCTCGGCGATGCTGGCGACGCAGATGATCATCTTGTACTTATCGGTAACACCGGAGTTGATGGCCTCGATGGCGTGCTCCATGTCCTTGATGACGAGCTTGACGTTGGCCGGCTTTCCCATCTTGAGCGTAGTCTTGCAGACGGGATCGTTGGCAACCTTGTCGCCAACGCAGAAGATGCAGTCGGAGCCCAAGCCCTGGACCCAAGAGACGGCCACCTGGCCATGAAGCAGACGATGGTCGACGCGAAGCAGTTGAATCATGATTGACCCCCAAAGGTCTCATGCCGGAAACCCGGCCCCATTAATAGCAGGCGGTGACTAGAACTCTTCCTCGTCATCCGCATCGGTCAGCAGGTCGTTGACAAACTTGACGCGCGTGTCGTCAGCCGCGAGGATCTCGCGGATAACCTGATCGGCGGGAGCCTCCTGGTCCGAAAAGAGCAGCTGGATCAGCAGCGGCAGATTCATGTTGGCGATCAGGTAGGTGTTGGGGCGCGTCTGGACGATCTTGGTGAACTCGTTGTTGACGCTGCCGCCAAACAGGTCGGTGCACACGATTACGTCGTCGGCGGGGTCGAAGGTCGCCAGGAGCTTGGCGGCCTCCTCGGCGACGTCGGTGCGGCCGTCGACAAACATCGACAGGTCGTGGACGTTATCGCGCGCGCCCGAGAGCAGCTCGGTGCTCTCTTTGATGCCGGTCGCAAAATGCGCGTGGCTGGCAAAGATGTATTGCCTCATTGCGGTTTCCCCAAATGGAATTAGTAGTCGAACTGGTGATAGTAGCGGCGGTACTTGAGGTTGTGCTTGGTGACCAGCTCGTAGTTGCGCGCGAGGCGGTCGGTGGTCAGCACGGACAGGATCCAGGGGGACACGATGACGCGGAAGTCGTCGTCCAGGCCCGGGATCGCGTACTCGGCGGTGTCGATGATGACGTAGTCCTGTCGCCGGTCACGCCGCTGGTCAGGAAGGCGCGGACGCGCTCGTCGAGCTTGCGGTTCACTCGTCCTCGCCCATGAACAGGAAGACCGGGACGCCGGGCTCCACGAGCTCGAGCGTGCCGTGGAAGAAGTCGGCCGAGGTGATGTGGCGGATGCGCTTCCACTGCATCTCCTCCAGGATGCACATCGAGAACAGGATGGTCTCGCCCCACAGGGCCCCGGAGCCGATGAACATGGTGTAGGGGGCCAGGGCGTACTTCTTGGCGAGCTCCTCGGCGCGCGGCTCGAAGCGCTTGCGGATGTCGAGCAGGTGGGTCCAAACGTCCTTGGTCTGCTCGATGAACTTATCGAACTGGGGGAAGCAGCCACGGCGGTTGAGCAGGCGCAGGCCGAAGCAGTCGGCGAGGTAGTAGCCCTTCTCGCAGCCGCCGGCGCCGTGGTCGGAGGCCATCATGACGCAGTTCTCGGCGCCCACGGCCTGCCCGATCTTGCCCTCGGGGTTGGTCATGGCGAAGACGCGCACGCCCATCTCCCTCATCTTGCCGACGGCCTCGAGCACCTCGGGGGTGGTGCCGGACTCGGAGGCGGTCAGCACGACGGACCTGTCGGTCATGCGCTTGTGGCCCATGACGTTCCACTCGGCGGCGTGGATCAGGTAGACCTCGAGGTCGCGGTCGCCGAACTTGTTCATGAGGTACTCGAGCTGCATGAGCTCGTCCCAGGTGCCGCCGACGCCCATCAGGAACACGGCGTCGTAGCCCTCCTCGTGCACGCGGTCGGCCAGGGCGGTCATCCGCTTGCCGGCCTCGTAGACGTTCCTGCCGTCCTCGAGGTAGCCCTCCTGGTCGAAGTGCATGATCTCGATCTTCTCGGTCTCCTTCATTCCCGCTCCTTTCACGAGCAGTCTGAATTGTCGCACGGATGCGAACGGGCTTGCCGCCCCATTCGTCCCGTTTAATCTTGCGGTCATCTTGGCCGCAAACTCAACAATTCAAAGGTTCTTAATACCAGTGAACGATAACAGGTTAGCCGTTTTTAATACCGATTTTTCGATTTACCCCTCCTCTCGGTAGACGGTCAGTTTTGACCGCTCATCGGTCAAGCGGCACATATCCTAAAAAACGAGCGCCCCCGCCGTGCGCAAGGACGCTCTCAACGCTAGTAGTTGTAGGAATAACCGCCGGCGTCGCCGCGGGTAAAGGACTTGGCGTGCTCGATGACCTGTCCGCTCGCATCGTAGGTCAGGCATTCCAGCACAAGCGCCAAATCGCCCGGCTCAAGATCGAGCAGGCTCGCATCGCGCGCACCCAGTGCCTCGATATCGAGCTTCTCAATCGATTTATCCGGCTTTCGGCCCAACATGTCATAGGTCTCGTACAGACTGAAGACCGAAATATCGACATCCTCGATACCCGGGAACAGCAGGCACGGAATCAGCGTCATCTCGATTGACACGGGCTCGCCATCGATGCAGTTAAGACGGCGCACCGAGTAAAGCAAATCGTCCTCGGCGATACCAAACAGGTCGGCATAGTACAGGCCGGCATAGCGCTTGGAACGCGCGAGGATGCGTACCGATGGCGTCGCGCCCGAGGCCAAAACCGTCTGGCGAAAACCGCCTTTGCGAACGTGCTCATCAAACCACTTATGCCCCACAAAGGCGCCCTTGCCCTGCACGCGACGAATCTGACCGCTCTTGACCAGCTCGTCCATGGCGCTACGAATTGTCAGGCGCGTGGTGCCAAACTCCTCGGCCAGTTCATTTTCGGATGGAATCATCGAACCCGTCGGATAGTCGCCGCGCTCGATCCGCTCCGCAATACAGCGGCGGATTTGTTTGTAGACCGGCAGGCCCCCTACCGCTTCAGCCATTCGACACCCACCTTCGTCGCAACGCCGTCCGCCTCGCCGTTATCGGCAAAGCGATACTTGGTCGGCAGAATCACGGACTTGCAATACTCGACAAAGCCATCGTTCTCGTCGCGTTCGTGAGACGCCTTGTAAAACACCGGCGTGCCCTCCTGGGCATCAAGCAGCTTGGCCTCGTCGGCGTTCAGGCGGCTGATGGAAATATGCTCCTTGCCGTGCGTCACATGGACATTTCCCTCTTTGAGCAAAACGTCGTAGAGGCTCTCCTTCTCAAAATCGTGATCGGGAAGCGAGGGGCACAAAGACAGATTGACGTAAGCCGTCTCGATCGACGCCGGGGAACCATTAACCACGCGCACGCGTCGAATGCAAAAGAGTGGCATGCCCAGATCGATCTGCGCCTTTTGAGCAAAATCGATATCAGCGTACACGACCTTTGACCAGACCAAACGCGCAGTCGACTTTAAGCCAACCCTCTCCACGGCCTGGGTATAGTTCCACGTTTCCTGAAAGATGTTCAGCGGTTTGGGAGGGCACACATAGGTGCCCGAGCCACGACGGCTTTCCAGGGTTCCACACGAAATAAGGCGCGTAATGGCAGCGCGCAGCGCCGTGCGCGACACGCCCAGCTCCTCGCAGAGCACGCGCTCGGCGGGCAGCCGGTCGCCACCCTGTAAGTCATAGTGTTTGATATACCAAAGAATACCCTCAAAGGCGCGATCTTTGGGCGGAATCGCATATGGTTCGCTCGACATGGGTAAGGCTCCTCAACCGCTTGATGCTGCGGGCATCATTTCTCCGAACACCCCATGGCGTCGAAGGCTTCCTTAATCTGTTCCGCAACGTTCCGATACGACCGATACAGGCCGGAGTCTCGCTTGACTTCGCCCGCAGTCACCGGAATCTCAAGCTTCGAAATCTCATCCTCGCCGGTTCGCACGGCAACGATGACACCCATACCAAGGCACATATTACGCTTGGCGGCGTTGTTTTTAGTGGCCTGAGCTGGATTGATCAAAATCTGCTGAGCGAGCTCACGATTGCTGAGCTCCGGCACATCCTCGGGATTCCCAGTCTCAACGATCTCGCACTGCAGCACATCCGCGTAGTCAAAGATCTTCGGCTGCGCACCGCGCTGGTGCACGGCCCACTTGCGACGCGTGGCATCCTGGTAGATGGCCGGCAAAAACGTAAACCGCGGCGGGTCCAAAATCGTATCCGTGATGGTAAACACATCGGGATCAAAGGCATCCTGCGGTTTTCTTCTTGAACAGCCCCATATCAGCCTCCCGTACTAGTATTAAACAACTCAGACCGAATATAGCACCAATGTGAAGTTGCAACGGCAACCCTTCGGTACACGGCGGCAATCACGCGCTCAGCGGAAAAAGTGTACGGGCGAGGGCCGGGGTGCCTTTTGTTTTGAGAAGTGGGCTCCGCGAACTTCTCAAAACAAAGCAGGCACCCCGGCCCCGGCGATGTATCTCGGCTAGCCATAGTAAGACGTCCTGTTTCCAAGGCAGCAACAGCAAAGCCCTAATTACATCAAAAAATAATCAGCCCCCGCAAAACGAAACGGTCGAGAGGGGGCCCTGCCAGGCAGGTGACTTTGTCCGGGGAAGTTCGCGAAGCCCACTTCCCCGGACAAAGTCACCCCCACTGGCAGGGCCCCCAGCGCGAGACCGTCCCGATGCCTACCCGCACAGGGTGGCTACTAGGGGGATGGTCAGGATGGAACAGAGGATCGACAGGAAAGTGCACTGCATCATGGGGCGGGCGTCTTTGCCGTATTGGAGGCAGTACAGCGTGCCGTTGCTGCCCACCGGCATTGCCATCTCGAGCACAAGCGTCGCGATAAACATGGGCGTCATGCCCGGCCACACGCGAGCCACGGCAAGACACGCCACGGGCACGATAACCAAACGGAATGCAACGGCGACATAGGCACGCCAGTTGGTGAGCATGTCGAGCGGATGATACTTGGCAATGGACGAACCCATGAGCAGCAGCGCCGCCGGGGTGGTCATGGTGCCCACGATGGAAATCGAATCGCCCACGACGCCCCAGTCGGTCCATCCGGTCAAAACGACAATGAGCACGACAACACTCGCAATAAGGCCAGGGTTTTTGCAACAAGCGGCAAGATTTCGCAGCTGCTTCTTGAGGCCGCCTTGTGCGCCACTAAAGAGCATGACGCCAACGGTGAACATAAATATGTTGAGGGGAATGAGCGCAATCGAAGCGTACAACAGCGCCTGTTTTCCCAATACCGCCGAAATAACCGGAAAGCCGATAAACCCGGCATTACCGAAAATCACCGCAAAGCGATACGAGCACTCTGTTCCCTTGGGCACACGAAGGACAGCGGTAACGGTAAACGCAATAACAATCGCCACCGCATACATGGCGACGGACAAGCCCATAAGCGAAAACGTATCGGCAACGCTCGGCAACTGCACATCGTCACCCAACGCCGACGAAAGCACCAAGCACGGCAACGCCACCTGAAGCAGCAGACGCGAAAGCTCACGCTCAAACTCGGCCTTCATAAACCCCAGCTTGGAGATACACCACCCCAACAGGATCGGCAAAGAAACCGTCACCATCTGCAACGCCACGCTCGTAAAGCTCATCCACTCCCCTCTTATCTATCCTACGAGGGCCGGGGTGGCCTGGTTAGGTTTGGGAAGTGGGCTTCGCGAACTTCCCAAACCTAACCAGGCCACCCCGGCCCCGGCAATGTAATCCTAGCTGACCAAAGTTAGATGCGCAGTCTCTAGGGCAGCATCAGCAAAGTCACCATTGCATTAAAAAATTTCAGCCCCGCATATCGAAACGGTCGAGAGGGCCGCCTCCGGGCTGGTGCCCTTCCTCGGGGAAGTTCGCGAAGCCCACTTCCCCGAGGAAGGGCACCAGCCCGGAGGCGGCCCCAGCGCGAGACCGTCCCGGATGTCTACCTACTCGTTGTCGCCCGCGGTCATCTGGGTTGCGGAGAGCGCGCCGTCGGCTGCAGTCGCGGCTGCGGCGTCGGGCCAGACCCAGTCGGTAAAGGCCGGGTGATCATAGCCCTCGTCGCAAGCGAACTCGAAGGCCTCGGTGCGGAAGGCCTCCCACTCGTTGATCTGCTCGGCAAACTTGTCAGCATCGACCATGCGCAGCACGTCGGCAGCCAGGGCCCAGCGGTCCATGTTGTTCAGGCGCAGCATGTCGAACGGCGTGGTCGTGGAGCCCTTCTCCTCGTAGCCGTGGACGCGGAAGGCGTCGTGGCCGGGGCGGTTCCAGATCAGGCGGCGAATCGTGCCGGCATAGGCGTGGAAGGCAAAGAGGACGGGCTTCTCACCGCAGCCGAACAGCTCGGCCCAGCGCTCGTCGCTGATGGCCTGGTCGTTCTCGCAGACGTTCTGGATCTTGAGCAGGTCGACCACGTTGACGAACCACACCTTGATGCCCGGCTCGCGCAGCATGTCGGTTGCAGCCAGAGCCTCAAGCGTCGGCACGTCACCGCAGGTGGCGACCACGACGTCGGCCTCGGCGAGCGAATCGGCGGTCGATGCCCACTCCCAGGTCGCGACGCCCTCGGCGAGCTCCGCCTTGGCCTCATCGACCGTCTGGAAAGTCGGGGCGGGCTGCTTGCCGCAGAAGATGGCGTTGACGCAGTCGGTGGACTGGTAAACGCGCTCGGCAACGGCAAGGGCCATGTTGGCGTCTGCCGGATAGTAGGCGTTCACGATATGCGTATCGTTGGCCTTGTTGAGCAGCAGGTCGATAAAGCCCGGGTCCTGGTGCGAGAAGCCGTTGTGGTCCTGGCGCCAGACGTGGCTCGACAGCAAAATGTTAAGGCCGCTGATGGGGGCACGCCACGGAATCTCGCGCTTGGTAGCCTCGAGCCACTTGCAGTGCTGGTTGACCATGGAGTCGACCACATGGACAAAGCTCTCGTAGGAGCTCCACACGCCGGAGCGGCCGGTGAGCACGTAAGCCTCGAGGAAGCCCTCGCATTGGTGCTCGGACAGCTGCTCGACGACCTTACCGGAGCCTGCCAGCAGCTCGTCGTTGGCCTCGTCCTCGTAGAAGCCGGCGTCCCACTGCTTCTTGGTCACCTTGTAGGCAGCCTGCAGGCGGTTGGACGCGGTCTCGTCGGGGCCGAAGATGCGGAAATCATCCATGTTCTTGGCCAGGACATCGGCGGTGTACTCACCAAAGACGCGGGCAGCCTCGGTGGAGCCCCAGCCGTGGCCCTTCTCGGCAACGGGAATCTCGTGGGCGTGGATATCGGGCAGCTCAAGCTCGCGACGGACCTTACCGCCGTTTGCGTTGGGGTTGGCGCCGATGCGCAGCTCGCCGGTCGGCATAAAGGCCGTCACCTCGGGGCGCACCTGGCCCTCGGGCGTAAAGAGCTCCTCGGGCTTGTAGGAACGCAGCCACTCGCGCAGCACGCGGAAGTGCTCGTGGGTGTCCTTGGCACTCGCCAGCGGCACCTGATGCGCGCGCCAGGAGTCCTCGGTCTTCTTGCCGTCGATGTGCTTGGGGCAAGTCCAGCCCTTGGGCGTGCGGAACACGATCATGGGGTAGGCCGGACGGACCACGGTCTCGCCCGCGGCGGCCTGGGTCTGAGCGGTGGCCTTGATGTCGCAGATCTCGTCAAAGACCTTTTCAAACAGGGCGGCGAAGCGCGCATGAATGCTCGCGTGGCTCTCGTCGTCAAAACCGGCGACAAAGAAGTGCGGATTATAGCCCATGCCCTCAAAAAACTTGGTGAGTTCTTCGTCGGACACGCGGGCAAGGATAGTGGGGTTGGCGATCTTATAGCCGTTGAGATGCAGGATCGGCAAAACGATACCGTCGGTTGCCGGGTTCACGAGCTTGTTGGACTGCCAAGAGGTCGCGAGCGGGCCGGTCTCGACTCGCCGTCGCCCACCACGGCCACGGCCAGCAGGCTCGGGTTGTCCATGACGGCGCCATAGGCGTGGCTGAGCGTGTAGCCGAGCTCGCCGCCCTCGTGGATGGAACCGGGCGTCTCGGGCGCAAAGTGGCTCGGAATGCCGCCGGGATAGGAGAACTGGCGGAAGAACTTCTGCAGGCCAGCCTCGTCATCGGTGATGTCGGGGCGAATCTCGCGGTAGGTGCCGTCGAGCAGCGACTGGGCAGTACCGGCGGGACCGCCGTGGCCAGGACCCATCAGGAAGATGGCGTTCTGGTTGTGGTCGGCGATGAGGCGGTTGACGTGGCCGAACAGGAAGTTGATGCCGGGCGTGGTTCCCCAGTGACCGACCAGGCGGTGCTTAACGTCCGGACGACCAAAGTCACGCGTCTCGCCGGTCTTCTCGTCGACAAAGTCAGCACGCATCAGCGGGTTGGAGCGAAGGTAAATCTGGCCGACGGACAGATAGTTCGATGCGCGCCAATACAGGTCGACGCCCTCGAGCTCGGAAGCCGGCACCTCGTGGCCCAGCTTTTGCCACGGCGTCCCCAGTGTTTTAGCCATTGTTTATGTCCCTTCGCTGTGTGGTCACCCTCCGATACGGCAACCTTTCGTTGGGACTAGTATATTTGCTAAAACGTTTTATCAAGGTGAAAAAACGTTTTATCATCCTTATTTGCCTTATGAATCGGCAAAACGAGACATTCACCTGCGGCATTGCCTGTCACAGGTACTTCACAATCGATCTCTACGAATTGATAGACGTGTTTAGTTGTGTTTAGTAAGCTCGAGCACGCTGTCCTTTACGATGAGCACAGGCTCCAAAACCACCTCTTCGGCACGCCTGCCGCCCCTACCGGCAAGACGCTTGGACATGCAGCCAAAAGCATGCTCCGCAAGGACACCAGGGTCCTGCTCAATCGCGGTCAGCGCTGGCTCAAAGAGAACGTCGGCCGCCGAGTTGTCATAGCTTACGACCGAGATATCGCCCGGAATGCTCTTCCCCATCTCGTGCAGGCGCTTGAGCAGGCCGAGGGCAATGTTGTCCGAGCTTGCGAACACGGCGGTGGCGTCGGTTGCGAGCACCGCCTCCGAGGCCTCGTAGGCACTCGGGATGTAATACTCGCTCTCGAACTCCAAGCGCGCATCGATGGGCAGCCCCACCTCGCGCAGCGCACGCTCGTAGCCGGCGAGACGCTTGCGGCCCGTGTTGGACCGGCGCGCGTTGACCAGGCAGGCGATACGACGGTGACCCTGTTCGATTAGATAGCGGGTGGCCATGTAGCCGCCCATCTCGTGGTCGAACATCACCTTATCGCACTCGAGTCCCTCAATGGCACGGTCGACCATTACGGCCGGGATGGGCAGGTGGCTGACTTCTTCGCGCAGGGCGCGGTCATCGGAGAACTCGTCACCCACCACCAGAAAGACGCCATCAACGCCACGCGTCACCAGCTGGCGCAGCAGCTCCAGATCGTCATCGGCGCTTCCGCCCGAGCTGGTAATGAAGAGCGCATAGCCGTCCTCGCGGCAGCGCTTTTCCAGGCTGCCGGCGAGCGAGGCAAAAAAGCGGCTCTCGATATTAGGGACGATAAGGCCCAGCGTGCGCGACTCGCGCATGACCAGGCTGCGCGCGATCTGGTTAGGAACATAGTGGTTGCGCGCCGCAACCTCCTTGATGAGCTTGCGGTTTTCTTCCGAGATGCGACAGGGCCGATTATTGAGAACAAGCGAGACCGACGAGGGGGAAAGCCCCACCTCCTGGGCGATCTGCTTGAGGGTGACTTTGTTGGCCATCTCGCTCCTTCCGGGTTTACGCGCAATCTCTTGAAAGTATAGCGACTACCCCTCTACCTCGGTGATAAACACTTTACCAATCCGGTAGACGGCTGTTTTATCGCCGCGATTGGTGCAAAGCAACCGACCCCTTTGCACCAAATCCATCCGGGTGGGGTATATTGCAATCGATTGATGACAACGACCACCAAAGGCGGATATTCGTATGCACGAGAACGACTTTTTTAACGAGGACCTGCTGTGCGCGCTCGCTGGCGTTGCCGGCGAGGACAACGTGCTGATGAGCGAGCCCATGCGCGAGCACACCACGTTCAAGATCGGCGGCCCGGCCGACGTCTTTGTCACGCCCGATACCGAGCAGGGCCTCGTCGCCACGCTCGATACCTGCTATCGCTGCGACCTGCCCCTCACCATCGTGGGCAACGGCTCCGACCTGCTCGTCGGCGACAAGGGCATCCGTGGCGTCGTCGTGGCGCTGGGCGAAGGCCTCTCCGACATTACGGTCAACGGCACGCACGTCACGGCGGCAGCCGGCGCCTTGCTTTCCGATGTCGCCGCGGCGGCAGCCGAGGCCAGTCTCACCGGCATGGAGCCCATCTCGGGTATCCCCGGATCGGTCGGCGGCGCCTGCTACATGAACGCCGGTGCCTACGGTGCCTGCATGGCCGATGTGCTGGAGTCCGTGCGCGTCTACAAGCCCGCCCGCATGCTCGACGACGGCACCCGCGGCAGCGGCAACATCATCGAGTTCGATGTCGACGAGCTCAACCTGGGTTATCGCAAGAGCCGCATCGCCGACGACGGCTTCATCGTGCTTTCGGCCACTTTTAATCTCGCCCCGGGCAACGCCGCGATGATCAAGGCCGACATGGATGACTACCGCCAGCGCCGCGAGGACAAGCAGCCGCTCGACATGCCGAGCGCCGGCTCCACCTTCAAGCGCCCCGAGGGCTACTTTGCCGGCAAGCTCATCATGGACGCCGGCCTGCGAGGACACGCCGTCGGCGGCGCACAGGTGAGCGAGAAGCACTGCGGCTTCATCGTCAACGCCGACCACGCCACCGCCGCCGATGTCAACGAACTCATCCGCTACATCCAAACAACCGTCAAAGACCAATTCGGCGTAGACCTAGAACCCGAAGTCCACCGAGTAGGCGAATTTTTATAAAAAGAAGGCCCCGAAAGGGGCCTTCACCATATTCATTCAGATAACCCAGTCCGGTGTGTCGCGCCCCGAACCCGAGAGGGCCGCGTGCCCGCCCGCAATATATTTGATTGATCGCGAGTTCCGCACGCAAAGAAGGCCACTTAATGTGGCCTTCGTCTTGCGCAGGACTGCCCGAGCAGGCAATCAAATATATTGCGGGCGGGCACGCGGCCCCGTCGGCTTTACGACAGCGCAATACCGCCAAGCCAGCCCCAACGCACGCCCGACCCAGTACCGTAGAACCCAATGAACGAGTCAAGCGACTTAGACGTAATGGCGCCCTCGTTGCTCATAACGATGCCGCCGCCAACGTAGATACCCACATGACCGTAGATGAGGCCCGGAGCACCCGTGCCGCTGTGCGAGGAATCGGCCACGATCATGCCCACCTGCAGCGCCGAACGATCGGAGCTATAGCACCAGGCGTTAAACATGTCGCACGCATTACCGCCAAAGTAGCCAACGCCGGCGTTGCGGAAGACGTTGGTGACCCACGCCGCGCACCAGTTCTGACCAGGCGAGGGCGTGGAGTAGCAAGCGTTGACGACAGCCTGCTGCTTGCCCGAGCCGGCATTCTGTTGCGGGGTTCCGGGCGCGTACGATCCACCACCCGAGCTTGAACCACCCGAGTAGGAATTGTTCTTGTTCGCGGCAGCCGCGGCAGCGGCAGCCTTCCTAGCGGCCTCCTCAGCCTGGGCGGCAGCGAGGATCTCGGAATCGCGCTGAGCCATGAGCTCCTTGACGTCATCGGAAAGACCGTTCAGCACGGTCTGGACTTCTTGCTGCTTGGCCTGCATATCCTGCATCTGAGCCGTCTGCTGGTCCTTGAGTTTTTCCAGGTCGGCCTTTTGTGCTTCGAGCTCGGTCTTCTGTGCGTCGAGCTCAGCCTGAATCGTCTGGATATCCTCGATGGCATCGCGGTCGCTCTTGTTGATCTTCTCAACGTAATGCGCGTTGGCGACGAGTTCCTCAAACGAGCCAGAGGCGAGCAGCAACGACAGGATATTGGTGCCACCCGACTTGTAGCTTGCCGCCACGCGATCGGAAAGGTCGTTGCGCTTCTTCTTGAGCTCGGCCTTCTTTTCATCGATCTGGGCCTGCGTGCCGTCAATCTTGCCCTGGACATTCTCGATGTCGTTGAGGGTCTGGGCATTCTTGTTGGCCAGCGCCGCATACTCATTTGCGATGCTGTCGAGCTGGGCCTGAACCTCGTCGAGCTGGGCCTGGGCGGCATTCAGTTTATCGGTGGTTTCTTTGGAAGCCTCCGCCGCATGGGCGCGAGCGGGCAGGCCAAAAAGAACTGCCGCAGAAGCGGCGCCGAACAGGGCCTTGAGGGCAGTGCGGCGCGAGAGCTCCTGGGAAAGGATGGAATCGCTGTTTGGTGACATATGTACTCCGTTACATGCTTATTTATATGTCGCTCAACTCATACATATTAGCGTACATATGGCGCGTCCCAACGATTTCCACGAACGGCAGGAAACTACAAGGTCGGCGGCTCGTAAGCAAGTGCCAAAGATCAGGTTATGCGTACGCAAGCTCTTCTATGAGTACGTTAACATAGTCCTCTGCTTTTCCTACAGCGCACGATTTGGGCGTCCCCTGCCTGCGCTATACTCCCCTGAAGAAGTGTTCCTGATTCGATAGGAGACTACATGTCCCAAAGCACTCGACCCCAAAGACACCTGTGTCCTCGTTACCGGTGGCGCCGGCTTTATCGGCTCGCACACCGTCGTTCAGCTGCTCGAGGGTGGCTACCAGGTCGTCATCGTCGATGATCTCTCCAACTCCAGCGCCGTCGCCGTCGACCGCGTCAAGACCATCGTGGGCGACGAGGCCGCCAAGAACCTCACCTTCTACGAGGCCAACGTGCTCGACCGCGATGCGATGAACAAGATCTTCGATACCCACCAGATCGACCGCGTCATCCACTTCGCCGGCTTTAAGGCCGTCGGCGAGTCGGTGAGCAAGCCCGTCGAGTACTACCACAACAACATCGAGAACACCCTGGTGCTCATTGACGTCATGCGCAACCATGGCTGCAAGTCCATCATCTTCTCGAGCTCCTCGACCGTCTACGGCGATCCGGACAATCCGCCTGTCACCGAGGAAGATCCCAAGAAGCCCGCGACCAACCCCTATGGTTGGACCAAGTGGATGATCGAGCAGATCCTTATGGACGTCCACACCGCCGACCCCGAGTGGGACGTCGTGCTGCTCCGTTACTTCAACCCCATTGGCGCTCATCCGTCGGGCCTGATCGGCGAGGACCCCAAGGGCATCCCCAACAACCTGGTGCCCTATGTCGCCCAGGTTGCCGTGGGCAAGCTCGAGGCCGTTCAGGTCTTTGGCAACGACTACCCCACCCCCGACGGCACCGGCGTGCGCGACTACATCCACGTGTGCGATCTGGCCTCTGGTCACGTTGCCGCCCTCAACTGGATGAATGGCAAGACCGGCGTCGAGATCTTTAACTTGGGCACCGGCACCGGCACCTCGGTGCTCGAGGTCGTCGCTGCCTTCTCCAAGGCTTGTGGCAAGGAGCTGCCCTACGTGATCCGCGAGCGCCGCGCCGGCGACATCGCTGCCAACTGGTGCGATGCCTCCAAGGCCGAGCGCATGATGGGCTGGAAGGCCCAGTACGACATCGCGGACATGTGCCGCGATAGCTGGAACTTGGCAGAGCCACAACCCCAACGGCTTCGCCGACGCCGAGTAGCAAAAACCTACATACCGTTCTTGCCCCCGATCTCACGTTGTGAGGTCGGGGCTTTTTCATGGCATGTAACCATTCGCCGAAAATCGACCAACTTTTTTATCTTGCCTGTACATGTTTAAACAACATGTTTTACAATAGGCGTATCGAATCAGAACATCGGAGGCGGACTGCACACCCATCGGCAGGCCGACCCCACAACAAGAAGGTTGGTGAGCGCATTCATGGAGCGTGCAAGCGGCGTCCTCATGCCCGTCTCATCTCTGCCCGGACCATACGGAATCGGCGGCTTTGGTTGGAATGCCTACGACTTCGTCGATTTTCTCGCCTCGTGCAAACAACATTACTGGCAGATTCTGCCCCTTACGACGACCAGCTATGGCGATTCGCCCTATCAGTCGTTCTCGGCCCGCGCAGGCAACCCCAACTTTATCGACTTTGCCGAGCTTATCGAGGCAGGGTATCTGGAGCAGCGCGATATCGATGGCGTGTATCTGGGATCCGACCCCAGCAATGTCGACTACGGTGCTATCTTTGGCGGCCGCCGTCAGATTCTCGACCGCGCCGCCGAGCGCTTTGCTGCCGACAAGCCAGCCGATTTCGACGACTTTGTCCAAACCAACGAAGACTGGCTCATCCCCTACTGTGAGTTCATGACCGTCAAGGAGGAGTGCGGTCTCAAGGCGTTCTGGGAGTGGCCCGCGGAGCTCCACACCCGCGGCGAAGCATCCGCCAAGGTCTGCGCCGACCATCCGGCGCGTATGCTGTACCACCAGATGACGCAGTACTTCTTCGATCGCCAGTGGAGCCGCCTCAAGGCCTATGCCAACGAGCGCGACATTCTCATCATCGGCGACCTGCCCATCTACGTCTCGCGTGACTCCGTCGAGATGTGGGCGACGCCTGAGCTCTTTAAGATCGATGCCGCCGGCAATCCCGTGAGCGTCGCCGGCACGCCGCCCGACCAGTTCTCGGCCACCGGCCAGTACTGGGGCAACCCCATCTACGACTGGGACGCCATGGAGTCCGACGGCTTCTCCTGGTGGGAGGGCCGCATTCGCGCCGCCCTCGACATGTACGACGTCATCCGCCTGGATCACTTCCGCGGCTTCGAGGCCTATTGGGAGGTGCCGTTCTCCTCACCCGATTCGTCCTACGGTTCGTGGACGCAGGGCCCCGGCCTCAAGTTCTTCAAGACGCTCGAGGAAAAGCTCGGCACGCTGCCCATCATCGCCGAGGACCTGGGCTTCCTCACCCCCGGCGTCATCGACATGCGCGACAACTCGGGCTTCCCCGGCATGAAGATCCTGCAGTTTGCCTTTGAGGGCACCAACTCGTACTACCTGCCGCATAACTACATCGCCAACACCGTCGCCTATGTGGGCACCCACGACAACGAGACGGCGCGCGGTTGGTTTGAGGGAACGGCCACCCCGCGTCAGCGCGAGCAGGCTGCCCTGTACACCCACCAGCAGGCAGGCGAGTCCATAGCCGACGCGCTCAACCGAACCATCGCCGCCAGCGTGAGCGATACCTGCATCTACACCATGCAGGACCTGCTTAACCTGGGCAATGAGGCGCGCATCAACACCCCTGCCACGCTGGGCGGCAACTGGACCTGGCGCATGCTCGACGGCGCCATCACCCGCGAGCTCGAGCACAAGCTCACCGACTGGACCGAGACCTACTTCCGCATCCCGTCGGAAGCCGAAATCGAGCTTCCCCAATAGGAGCCACCGCGTCCGACCCCACCCCACCGTGCGGACGCGACCGCTTTTCCCGCGCGAGGCCACCCCAATCCCCTCGCGCGGGATTCTTATGAATTGCAGACATGTAACAACCCATCACAGGAGAAAACATGCCCCGAATTAACCTCATGGAACTCGCCGAGCAGTCTTTTGGCACCTCGCTCGAGCAGCTCGACGACCGTCGCATTTACAAGCTGCTGGTCAAACTCGTGCAGGAGCGCTCCGCTGCCTGCCCGCTCAACAACGGCAAGAAAAAGCTCTATTACATTTCCGCCGAATTTTTGATCGGCAAGCTGCTCATCAACAACATGATCGACCTCGGCATCTACGACGAGGTTAAGGACCAGCTCACCGCCGCAGGCCACGACCTCAACAAGATCGAGGAATTCGAGGTCGAGCCGTCGCTCGGCAACGGCGGCCTGGGTCGCCTGGCCGCGTGCTTCCTGGATTCCATCGCCACGCTGGGCTTGACCGGCGACGGCGTGGGCCTCAACTACCACTACGGCCTGTTCCGTCAGCGCTTTGTCGACAACCAGCAGAAGGCCGTCCCCGACGAGTGGCTCGGTGAGCAGGACATCCTAGTCGACGATGACCACTCCTACACCGTCGAGTTCGGCGATTTTGCCGTTACCTCCAAGCTCGTCAACATCGATGTGCCCGGCTACGGCCAGCCCACTAAGAACCGCCTGCGCCTGTTCGACCTGGCAAGCGTCGACGACGGCCTGGTACCCGGCAGTTCCATCGACTTCGACAAGACCGAGATCGCCAAGAACCTCACCTTGTTCCTCTACCCCGACGATTCCGATGAGCAGGGCCGCCTGCTTCGCATCTACCAGGAGTACTTCATGGTGAGCAACGCCGCCCAGCTCCTGATCGACGAGGCCATCGAGCGTGGCAGCAACCTGCACGATCTGGCCGACTACGCCGTTGTCCAGATTAACGACACGCACCCCACCATGGTCATCCCCGAGCTCATTCGCTTGCTCACCACCGAGCAAGGCATCGAGTTTGACGAGGCCGTGACCATCGTACGCTCCATGGTCGCCTACACTAACCACACGATTCTTGCCGAGGCGCTCGAGAAGTGGCCGCTCGCCAGCCTGCAGAAGGTCTCCCCTGCCATCGCCGACATTATCGTCAAGCTCGATGAGGTCGCGAAGGCCGAGCACGATGACCCGCGCGTCGCCATCATCGACGAGCACGATACCGTCCACATGGCCCACATGGACATCCACTTTGGCTTCTCCATCAACGGTGTCGCTGCACTCCACACCAAGATCCTGGAGGACACCGAGCTTCATCCGTTCTACGAAATCTACCCCGAGAAGTTCTCCAACAAGACCAACGGCATCACCTTCCGCCGCTGGATCCATGGTGCCAACCCCGCGCTCGCCAGCCTGCTCGACGATGTGATCGGCACCGACTGGCGCAGCACCGGCGATCTGAGCAAACTCGCCAAGTTCGCCGACGACAAGGACGTTCTTGAGCGCCTGGCCGCCACCAAGGTCGAGGCCAAGGCCATCATGCGCCAGTTCATGGCGCTCGAGCAGGGCGTGACCATTCCCTCCAACGCCATCATCGACGTCCAGGTCAAGCGCATCCACGAGTACAAGCGCCAGCAGATGCTTGCGCTCTACATCATCTGGAAGTACCTCGATATCAAGAACGGCAACAGACCTAAGCACCCCGTCACCATCATCTTTGGCGGCAAGGCGGCGCCTGCCTACACTATCGCGCAGGACATCATCCATCTGATCTTGACGCTGTCGCAGTGGATTGCAAACGACCCCGACGTGGCTCCCTACCTGCAGGTTGTCATGATCGAGAACTACAACGTCACCGCCGCCGAGCGCGTGATCCCCGCCGCTGACATCTCCGAGCAGATCAGCCTGGCCTCCAAGGAGGCGAGCGGCACCTCCAACATGAAGTTCATGCTCAACGGCGCCCTAACCCTGTGCACGCTCGACGGTGCCAACGTGGAGATTGCCGAGCTCGTGGGCGACGAGAACATCTATACCTTTGGCGCCTTGTCCAAACAGGTTGAGCAGCTCTACGCCGACGGCACCTACAACGCCGGTGCGCTCTACCGCAAGCCCGGCATTAAACTGCTGGTGGACTTCATCACCAACCCGGCCTTTATGGCAACCGGCAACGCCGAGCGCCTGCAGCGCCTGCACGACGACATTAAGGGCAAGGACTGGTTTATGTCCCTGCTCGACATTGAGGAGTACATCCAGACCAAGGAGCGCGTGCTGGCCGACTACGAGGACCAGGACGCCTGGATGCGCAAGGCGCTCATCAATATCGCCAACGCCGGCACCTTCTCGTCCGACCGCACGATCTCCCAGTACAACGACGAGATCTGGCACCTGAACTAATTTCGCTTCCCTTACCCATCCTCTTGAGAAACGGAGTCGTGGCGACACGGCTCCGTTTTTGTGCCCGCACGTTACCCTGCAACCCGACTCGACCGAAGAATCTCGATCTGTAACAGCTACTCGGTAAAAACGGCCCCAGCTGTTACAGATTGAGACATACCGGCCCCTCCCCTTGGGTTTATCTCAATCTGTAACATCTAGCAGCTGAAATTCACCTTTGGTGTTACAGATTTAGATGAAATGGTTAGCTCGGCGGAACCGTCTCGATCTGTAACATCTAACGTCCGAAATCGGCCCTACCCGTTACAGATCGAGACAAACGACCGGTCAGACAATCCCAACACAAAGAAAGGCTCCCTCTCGCCCAGTGGACGGGAGGGGAGCCTTATATGTGACCGCGGCAAAAGGATGGCAATACCGCAGTCGCCCAAAGGGAGGGCCTGGATGCACCGGGCCTAGATAAGGTTCTTGCCAGATACCTTATCGAAGAGATGAGTCGCGTTCTTCTCGAACTTGAACCAGATGGTGTCGCCAGCCTTGAGCGCGCCCTTGGCCTCGAGGTCGACGACGGGGATAATCAGGACAAACTGGCCGTCGGGAGCGGTCACGTGGACATGCTCGGTCGAGCCCATGAGCTCGGTCACCTCGACGGTGCCCTGGAGCGCACCCTCCTCGTCCTTGTCGGCAAGCAGGATCTGCTCGGGGCGCACGCCGGCCGTAATCTCCTTCACGTCGCCGCCGTCCCAGTTGAGGGCAAGCTGAGCGCAAGTCTCCGGGGCGAGTGCCACGTTCATATCCTCGGTCTTGACAGTAAAGCCGTTGCCCGAGCGCACCAGCTGGGCATCGAAGAAGTTCATCTGCGGCACGCCGATGAAGCCGGCGACGAAGATGTTCGCGGGATGGTTGAAGACCTCCTGCGGCGTGGCGATCTGCTGGACAACGCCGTCCTTCATGACCACGATGCGGTCGCCAAGGGTCATGGCCTCGGTCTGGTCGTGAGTAACGTAGATAAGGTGCCCTTGATCTCGTGACGCAGCTTAATGAGCTCGGCGCGCATCTGGTTACGCAGCTTGGCGTCCAGGTTGGACAGCGGCTCGTCCATCAGGAAGACCTTGGGGTCTCGCACGATGGCGCGGCCGATGGCGACGCGCTGGCGCTGGCCGCCCGAAAGCGCCTTAGGCTTGCGGTCGAGGTACTCGGTAATGCCCAGAATCTCGGCAGCAGAGCGAACCTTGCGGTCGATCTCGTCCTTGGGGACCTTCTTGAGCTCAAGCGTAAACGCCATGTTCTCGTACACCGTCATATTGGGGTACAGAGCATAGCTCTGGAACACCATGGCAATATCGCGGTCCTTGGGTGCCACGTCGTTGACGCGCTTGCCGTCGATGAGCACGTCGCCCGAGGTGATATCCTCGAGGCCAGCGACCATGCGCATCGTCGTGGACTTACCGCAGCCAGACGGGCCGACGAGAACGATAAACTCCTGGTCATGCACGGTGAGGTTAAAGTCCTCTACCGCGAGCACACCGTCCTCGGTAACCTTGAGGTTGTGCTTCTTCTCCTCGGTCTTCTTCTTTTTGCCAAAGAAGCCCTTCTTTTTTGACTCGTTGTTGGGATACACCTTCTGAACATGTTTGAGAACGATCTCGGCCATGTCTTTACCTTTCGATATGCGGCGCCACGCTGAGGGGCGCCGCAGAAACTTGCAAAACAGTTACGGCATCAGCCCTTGACGGCACCTGCCACCACACCGTCGATGATGTACTTCTGGCAGAAGATGTACATGATGACGATGGGGATGACGACCATCATGATGCAGGCCATCATGGGGCCGAGCTCGACGTGGCCGTAGCCGCCGCGGAAGTACTGGATCAAGATAGGAATGGTCTTGTACTTGGTGGAGTCAAGCGTAAGGTAGGGCAGAAGATAGTCGTTCCAGACCCACATGGTCTCGAGGATGCCGACCGAAAGATAGGTGGGCTTCATGATGGGAAGGACGATCTTAAAGAACACCTGGACCGGGTTGCAGCCGTCGATCATGGCCGCCTCTTCGATCTCGAGCGGAATGTTCTTTACAAAGCCGGCGAACATAAAGACCGCCAGGCCCGCGCCAAAGCCGAGGTAGATAAAGCAGATGTTGAACGGCGTGTTGAAGCCGATGCGGTCCGCCAAATTGGACAGCGTGAACATGAGCATCTGGAAGGGCACGACCATCGAGAAGACGAACAGGTAATAGAAGAAGTTCGAGATCTTTGCTGTTGACGCGCACTACGTACCAAGCACACATGGAGCAGCACACCAGAATCAGCACGACCGACGTGACCGTGATGATGAGCGAGTACATAAATGCCGAGGCAAAGCCCTGCTCGTTAAGGGCATGCATGTAGTTTGCGAGGCCGTTGAACGTCTCGGGCGTGAGCAGATCGAATGCCGTGGTGGTGCTGATTGCGGTCGCTTTCTTAAAGGAATTGAGCGCAATCATGAACACGGGGTAGATCCACGCGAGCGACAGAATCGTAAAGAAGATCGAGAGCGCGCGGTTGATAACCTTATCGCGTTTCATTACTGCTGCACCTCCTTGGACCTCGTGGCCTTAAGCTGGATCATAGAGATGGCTACGACCAGGATGCAGAAGATAACCGCCTTGGCCTGGCCAATGCCCTGCCATGCAATGCCGGCACGCGAGTAGAACGTGCTGTAGATGTTCAGGGCGAGCATCTCGGTGGAGTGCGCGGGAGCGCCACCGGTAAGGGCGAGGTTCTGGTCGAACAGCTTAAAGCCGTTGGTGATGGACAGAAACAGGCAGATGGTGATGGTCGGCATCAGGTTAGGGATCTTAACCTTCCAAAACGTCTGCCATGCCGTGGCGCCGTCGACCTTGGCGGCCTCGATGTAGTCGGACGGAATGGACTGCAGACCAGCGATGTAGATAATCATCATGTAGCCGACCTGCTACCACAGGGTCAGGATGATAAGGCCCCAGAAGCCAGCAGCAGAGTTAAGGGCGATGAGCTGGGCGCCCACGTTGGAGAGCAGGCAGTTGATCAGAATCTGCCAAATGTAGCCCAGCACGATGCCGCCGATCAGGTTAGGCATAAAGAAGATCGTACGGAAGATGTTGGTGCCCTTGAGCGCCTTGCGGGTGAGCGCCTGCGCGATGGCGAGGGCAATCACGTTGATAAGCACCGTCGACAGGAAGGCAAACGCCACGGTAAAGAAGAACGACGTGGCAAACTGCGGATCGGACAGCGCGCGCACGTAGTTCTCGATACCGACAAAGTGCGTGTTGTTGATGGTAATAAACTGGCAGAACGAGAGATAGAAACCCTGGATAAAGGGGATCACGAACCCGATCATAAACGCCAGACACGTGGGCAGCATAAAGAGCGGCCACCAGCGCTTGAGTGCTTTGCCCATAGAAGGGTCCTTTCAATATGCAGGGGGCGGGCAAACCAACGTCTGCCCGCCCCCTGTCGCTAATCAGATAGCTTGGGCAGCAACTGCTTACTCGGAAGCAGCCTTCTCGGTCTTCCAGCCATCGACAAAGGCGTTCTTGACGCCGTCCCACTTGCTGTTGTCGGCAGCATAGGCGATGAGAGCCTGCTTGAGGTTCTTCTTCCACTCCTCGGAGGGGATGTAGACGAAGTCCCAAGCAACGGTCTTCTTGCCGTCTTTGGCCATAGCAACGGCCTGCTGAGAGAAGACGTTGGTGGTTTCCTTGGCGCTCTTGAACGGAGCGGTCAGACCCATCTTGTCAGCGATGATGCTGGTGGCGGTGTCAGAAGTGACGCACCAATACATGAAGTCCTCGGTGGCCTTCTGGGCATCCTCGGAAGCCTGGGAGCTGACGCACCAGTAGTTCTCGCCGCCGGAGCACAGGCCCTGGTTCTCCTCGCCGTCGACACCGATGTAGATGGGCATCATGCCAATCTGATCGTCGGTCATGCCGGCCTTGGTGAGGTCAGCGTAGGCCCAAGAACCGTTCTGATAGAAGACGGCCTTGCCGGTTGCGAACTCGTTGGTGGCGTCGTCGCCGGTCTTGGAGGCAAGCTGCGAAGGATCGCAGGTGGAGTCGGTGATGTACAGGTCGAAAATGTGCTTAAAGTTGTCGAGATACTCGCCCTTGATCTCGTCGTCCTCCTGATTGTGCTCCTTCTCGAACTCGTAGTAGAGCGGGAGGTTGGCGAGGTGCGTGGTGTAGCGCCAGCTGGAGGAGTCGTCCATGCCGGCGGAAGTGAAGGCACCCTCAACACCAAGCTCGTCCTTGCGGGCCTGGATGTCGTCGGCACAAGCCTTCAGCTTGTCGAAGGAGTTGATGTCCTCGGCCTTGTAGCCAGCCTTCTCGAGCAGCTGCTTGTTGTAGATGATGCCGTAGCTCTCCTGGACCCAGTCGATACCCAGATCCTTGCCGTCGGACTGCAGAGCCAGGGAGTCGTCAATGAGCTCACCGCGAAGCTTGGTATCGGACAGATCGGCGCAGTAGTCCTTCCAGTTCTTAAGGCCGGTGGGGCCGTTGACCTGAACAGGGTCGGAGCGGAGCTCTTGGACATCTCGGACTTGAGCTTCTCCTCGTAGGTGTTGGAGGCGGCGGTCACGATCTTGACCTCGACGCCCTTCTCCTTCTTGTACGCCTTGGCGATCTCCTTCCACTCCTTGTCGACCTCGGGCTTGAACTGGAGGAAGTAGACCTCGGCAGCGTCACCAGAAGCAGAGGAGCCAGAGCCGGCAGAACCACCGCAGCCCACGAGACCCAGACCAAGAACCGCAGCCGCGGAACCAGCAAAGCCCAGGAACTGCCTTCTGCTCATTTCGTTCTTCATTACAATCCACCCTTTTCACACCGTGGCGGCACCCTTTGCCGCCGCCTTCGAGATTGGCTCGGGGACTTTGCCCCTTTTGCTGATTTGTACGATACGCTATTTGGCTAGTTGTTTGAACAAGTATTACTAGAGCGGTAGAAAAACTTCGGTGAACGGTAATTTCAACTTGATACTTGACAAGTTTTGTATAAACAATTATTTGTTATCGAATGCAGAGAAAACGCCCGATCAAGCCGATGCATCGTCGGTTTGACCGGGCGTTTTCTCTTGAGGGCATGAGTCTCGTCAGGCTGCGAGCTAGCCGGCTATCGCTTGGAGTTGACGCGGTAGTGGAAGATCTCGGGATGCGTGCGGGCATGCGTGACCTCGAACAAGATGCCATCCGAGGTGTACGATTGGCTCTCCATGACGGCAACGCAGTTGTATTTGCCAAGGTCAAGATAGCTGCAGTCCTCATCGTTGGCGAGCTCGACACTCACCGTACGGCGGCTCGCCATCACTTTGACGCCGCGCTTGTGCTCCAGATAGTCGTAAATTGACCTTGCGGCGATCTCGGGCGTCAGGCCTTTGGCGATCGACTCCAGAAAATAGCCGTGGTCCACCTGGCGAGCGTTACCGTTAAGGCTACGGACGCGCACCACGCGAATCAACTCCTCGCCCACCTTAAAGCCCAGGTGACGAGAGAGTTGCTCAGTGCAGACCAGATGTTCAAAAGACTTAACGTCCGTCGATGCAACGGCATTGTTGCGCTTTGCAAACTCGCCAAACGACTCGACTTCCTCGAGCGCGCCCAGCATATCGGTTTCGCCTTTAAGCCAAATGACGCGCACGCCCTTGCCGTGTATGGGCTGCACAAACATCCCGTCGGCCAGCATGCCCAAGGCGCGACGGACGGTATTGCGAGTACATCCGAACTCCGCGGTCAACTCAGCTTCGGTTGGCAGCATCTCCTGAAACGCATAGGTCCCATTAATGATGCGCGAACGGATCTCGCGGTAGATTCCTTCGTAAATCGCTTTTGGCATGATTTCACCTCTACATTATTCATTTCCGGCTAGGCACGATAGCATTTCTTAAAGTTGTTTAAACCGATTATCGGTAAAGCGACAGGATTTAACCGTTGACGGTTTCTGTCATGCCCAAATCGGTTTCGCTCAAAACTGCCGGTACGACAATCGTCTGGTCCTCTACAATGAATCCATTGTTTAAACGTTTCCCCACGCGCAACGCGCCTCGATATTCGGAAGGCAGAACATGCTGCAAAAAATCCAACGCTTTGGCGGGGCAATGTTCGCGCCCGCCATGCTGTTTTCTATATCAGGCCTCATGGTCGGCGTCTCCGCTCTCGCAACGACTGCGGACATCGTCGGCGATCTCGCCGTATACGGAACCCCTTGGTACGTTTTCTGGACCATCATCCAGCGCGGCTCGTGGACGGTCTTTAAACGCCTCCCGCTCCTTTTTGCCGTAGCGCTGCCTATCGGTCTTGCCCAAAAGCAACCGGCTCGCTGCTGCCTCGAGGCACTCGTGGCCTATTTTGCCTATTGCTTCTTTTTGAGCGAGATCATTAAGCTGAGCGGAGACAACCTTGGACTTAAGTACCCGTCATCTTTGACCCCCGCCAACGGTATCACCGTCATCGACGGCATCAAGACGCTCGACACCGGCATTATCGGCCCGCTGGCGGTATCGGCAACCGTCGTCGCCATACATGACCGCTTCTACGATGCCAAGGTTCCCGATTGGCTCGGCACCTTCTCGGGTTCCTCACTGGTCTACCTCATCAGCTTTTTTGCCGTGTTTGCCCTTGCCGCCATCTCGGCCGCCATCGTGCCCTTCGCATACGATGTGACCGAAACGCTGCGTCACGCGCTTGCAGGCGTCGGTCCCTTTGGCGTGGGCATCTTTGTCTTTTTAGAACGAGCACTCGAGCCCTTTGGCCTGCACCACCTGCTCTACATGCCGATCTACTACGACAACCTGGTCATTCACGACGGTATTTACGCCACGTGGACCAACCTGCTCCCCATTCTCTCCCATAGCACGCGCCCTCTTAATGAGCTTGCGCCCTGGGCAGGTTTTACCGCCACCGGCTGGGGCAAGCTCTTTGGCCTTCCTGCCATCGCAGCTGCGTTCTACTCCACCGCAAAACCCGAGCGCCGCGCCGGCCTCAGGGTCATCCTTTTGCCCGCCATCGTCGCCTCGGTGGTCTGCGGCGTTACCGAGCCGCTCGAGTTTCTCTTTATGTTCACCTATCCCGGACTCTTTTTGCTCTATGCCGTCCTATCGTCTTGCCTTGCCATGACCATGAATCTCTTTGGCATCGTCGGCATCTTCTCGGGCGGTCTCATGGAAATGACGGCCTTCAACTTCATCCCACTCATGCGAATGCATGCCGGCTCCTATCTTTTGGCGCTCGGCATCGGCCTTGCCTTTAGCCTCATCTTCTTTGTTAGTTTTCGAGCACTCATCTTGGTCTATGACCTTAAGACACCGGGCCGCGAGGATCATGTCGCCAATCGCGCGGCAATCGATTGTTTAACGGGAAACGACTTTGCCAAAGAGCAATCTCCCAATGACGAAGTCAATAGTCGATCCGATCAAGATCACGTCCTCGCTGAGCGGGTAATTCAGCTTTTAGGTGGCGTTGGCAATATCGTGGGCGCAACCAACTGCGCCACGCGTCTGCGCGTCGAGGTCGCAGACCCTTCCATCGTTGCAGATAACGCGTCGTTTGTCGCGGTGGGCGCCAAGGGCCTCATCATTACGGGCAAGACCGCCCAGGTGATCATCGGCATCTCCGTTCCCCGCGTTAAAGAGCATTTTGACCAGATCATGGGCCTCGAGCCGGGATTTGCGCCCACCACCTCGGCCTCCCCTGCCGCCAGCGCAGCCCATAAGCGCGGCGATATCTGCTTCTTCGATATCGACGGAACGCTCGCCTGGCAAGACCCCAGGCTCGCCCAAGACCTTCCCGAAGACGAGCGGGACCTCTCCCCCTATCCCAACGAGGCGGTCTCCCAGGCCATCCGCGATTTCGTTGCAAACGGCAACATGGCCTTTATCTGCACAGGACGCACCCTCAGCTGCATCCACCCAAAGCTGCTCGAGCTGCCCTGGACCGGCATCGTCTGTCTTGCGGGCGGCTACGCCGAGATCAACGGACACGCAATTCGCGATTTGGCGATGACGCCCGGCATGCTGCAGCGCCTTGCTCCCTACCTTGAGCAATCGGACGAAGTGATTCGTTTTGAGGGACTCAACGGCGTCGTTCGCATGAGTGCTGATGCACCCGACGCCCCTGGATACGCCCGCACCGTGGGCGATGCAATTACGCAACTGCAACATTACAGCGCCTACAAGATCTTGATGTCTACATCGCTCGCCAACTGCATCGCTCAAGATAAGACACTTGAGCCGCTGCTGTGCTTTAACGAGCTCGAACTCGAAGTGACCGAGATTTCGCCTCGCGAATGTACCAAGCGCGAGGGTCATCCAGTCCGTACTCGACGCCCTCGACCCCCACCACGGAACCGTATACGGCATCGGCGACGCCAGCAATGACATCTCGCTGATGAACGCCGTCGATGTCGGTATCGCCATGGGCAATGCGCCAGACTATCTCAAAAAGCGCGCCGACTACATCACCGATTCGGTCGACAAAGATGGCGTCGTCAAGGCGCTCGAGCACTTTAGGCTTATATAAGCAGCCGGCACGCGCACGCGTCCCGTTTCTCCAAATCGCCAAAACAGACGCGCCGGCAACTCCAATGTGGCAATATGGTATCTGCACACCGCAACGATGTAACCCAAGAAAGAATGCGAGAACCCGTGTCCAGTCCGTTTACCAGCTTTTTAGCCCAGCACTTTGACCAGATTAACGACTATCTGGCCACGTTCTTTGACGGACAGGCGACTTCCGCCGATATCGAGCGCTACCTGTACGCGCCGCTCTCGGCTTTTACGGCCAACGCCGGCAAGCGCCACCGCCCGCTTATCTGCATGCTCGCCGCAACCGCAGTGGGCGGTAGCTTTGAGAGCGCCCGCAGCGCCGCGGCAGCCATCGAGCATTTCCAGTCGGGCGCGCTGATCCACGACGACATCGCCGACAACGGACAGCTTCGTCGAGGCAAGCCCTGCATGCACCTTACCGAGGGCACGGGCCTTGCCATCAATTGTGGCGACCTGGCGCTCACCATGGTCACCAAGACGGTTCTCGACGATCCCACGCTGGAGTCCGACGTGAAGCTGCGCGTGCTCCACGAGCTTACCGAGATGATCGTCCGCACCATCGAGGGTCAAGCACTCGACCTGGGTTGGGTCCGTGACGGGCGCTTTGATATCTCGGTCGACGACTATCTAGACATGGCCACGCACAAGACCGCGTATTACAGCGGAGCCACGCCGCTTACCGCCGGAGCCATTATCGCCGGCGGCAGCGAAGAGCAGGTCGAGGCGCTACGCGCCTTTGGCCTGCACACCGGCCTTGCCTTTCAGATTCAGGACGACCTGCTCAACTTGGTCGGCACCAAAGAGGCCGCCAACAAGGACTTCCGCACCGACATCACCGAGGGCAAGCGCACGCTTGTCGCCGTACATGCCCTCTCTGATGAGCGCCACCACGACGAGGTCGAGGCGATTCTTTCCTCGGGCACCGAGGACCCCGCGCAGCTCGCGCGCGCCGTGGAGATCTTCCAGGAGACCGGCTCCATCGAATATGCTCACGCCTATGCGCTGGACCTGACCGCAAAAGCCAAGGCTGCCATCGAGAACGTTGAGCTTGATCCGCACGCACGCGAGTTGTTCCTCTCCATGGCAGATTTCTTTGTGGAGCGCCTCAACTAGCGGGGGTCACAAAACCTGTGGGCAGCGCGTTTAGGTACAAGTTGCTACACTGTTGAGTGCATGTTTATGCATTGTCTCGCGTTGTCTATCCGACACGCGCTCAAAATAGTACGAATGGTACGCCGAAAGGGGTTCGTTCATGGAACCTATTACCACGGGCATGCAGGGAGCAGCCGTCGAGGACGTGCAGTCTCGTCTCCTGCAGCTCGGCTACACCATCGATGCCGACGAGGTCGCCGACAAGTACTTTGGCGCCACCACTGAGCAGGCCGTTGGCACCTTCAGACTCGACAGCGGCCTTGCCGCCGGTTACGCCGTCGATATCCCCTGTTGGAGCGCCCTTGTAGACGCTTCGTATAAGCTGGGCGACCGCACGCTCTATCTGCGCATGCCCAATTTCCATGGCGCCGACGTAAAGGCCTTGCAGCGCGCGCTCAACGTTTTGGGCTTTGCCTGCGGTGAGGACGACGGCTATTGGCCCGCACACCGAGGCCGCCCTGCAGCAGTTTCAGGAAAATGTTGGCCTGTTTGCCGACGGCATGGCCTTCCAGGACACCTACGCCTACATCAACCGCCTGCACCATGTGTGGGAGGGCAAGCCCTCGGTCACCGAAGCCGAGTCGCGCATCGGTTTTGCCCGCGCCGCCAACGTGCTCGAGCGCTTCCAGATTGCCGTCATCGGCGAGGACCCCATCGCGCGCAGCGTTGCATCGCGCATGTGGAACATCGCCACGGCGACGACCGACAACAGCGGCATGATGCTTTGCGATTCCGAGGTTCCGACCGACGTAGATCTGGTGCTCGAGATCGCAAGCGACGAGCTGCCCGCCGACGCCGCACCGCGCGCCACGATTGCCCTCGCCGAGTGCCACAACCTGGCCCAGCGCATCCGCACTGCCAATGTCGCCGCGCAGCAGAAGCCGGCTCGCATTCGCATTGAGCTCACGGGCATGACGCGCTACAACGGCACCTTCACGGCCAGCGACGCGCAGACACTCGCCGTACGCCTGCTCGATGGCGTTTGCGATGCCCTCGCAGATTAGGTAAACTAAACGAGTTGCTTTTGGGCAACGCCACACATTGGGACGTAGTTCAACGGTAGAACTCCGGTTTTTGGTGCCGGCTGTTGGGGGTGTCGAATCCCTCCGTCCCAGCCAAAGAAACCAGCCTCTCGAACGCATAGTCGATCGGGAGGCTTTTCTTGTGAGCAAGCGGAGGGATTCGAACCCGACAGGGTGCGGAGCTGAGGAAACGCGAAGCGTTTTCCAGCGCAGCACGCAAGGAGCGAAGCGACGCAGCGGAGCGCGGCCGCCGACCAGGCGGACGCGGAATCCCTCCGTCCCATACCAGCAACAGGCTCCCCACATCTCGACTTACCAGCCAAACCGGCACTTAGGGACGTTCCTAAAGTGCCGGTCATCAACATGGTGCCGTGCGGCCCCGGCGGGCCGGCGTAGCATTACAGACCAAGCGACCATTTCCATGCGGGAATAACCTCGATGACGCCATGCTCCGTTTTGATCTGGGTCGCCTCGCGCAGCGTGATGATATTGGCATCCTTGATACCGGTTTTTACCATAGCAACCTCAAGGGAACCAACTTCACGCCTGCGCGTTTTCTCTGCCGTCATATCGACTGTCACCTGGTAAAGCGCGTATGGTTCCGATGCCAAAGCGTCGCCGACCAAGAAATCAACTTTTTTCGTGCTTGCGTTGGAGCCGTAAATGAAGTCACCGTTTCCAACCGGCCGTTTGCCGTACGGCGCATGAGCTCGGCATATATCGCAGTCTCCAGACGCTTTACGATATCCTGCTGATTGGCGCGCGACGTCGCATACGCCATCCCCTGATCGACGGCATAGACTTTATCTGTTGTCGTTGTCTTAGGAGCCAAAGAAGTTGAATACTCCGGAAGTAATCCAATGAGATGTGCCTGCTGGAATAAACGAACGAGTTCGTTTATTTTTTCCCATGACGCTCGATATCCGACAGACTTTAAAGCTTCCAACAAACTGTTAACCGAAAGGTCGCAACCCGTGTTTCGAAGGCAGAAGAGCCCTACTTGGTTGGCAAGAGCGATATCCGTGCGCCCGCTCCGCTCGAGAATGTCTCGTGCAACAACATCTCGCAAATAGGCTTGAAGCATCTGAATACGCGAACCGGCATCAAGCTCCTGAACCCCAGGAAAGCCACCCTCTATGAGATAACGGTCATATGCCGATTCCAGATCAGTTCGCCGCTGCGGAGAAACAGCTGGAGCCCCAGCACTAGTAGACATATCCGGCGTTTCAATGTGATGAAACGCACAATACTCGCGGAATGAAAGCGGATGCATAGCGTGCTCTTGCGAGCGACCGCGAAACTGCGTCGCTATTTCATCGGCAGATAGTTTTGAGGACGATCCGGTGATAACAAGCGTTACGCTCTCGTGCTCCGCCAAACGCTGACAAACGCCCTGCCAGCCATCGGTCTCCTGCACCTCATCCAGAAAGAGATAACAGCCTTTCGTTCGCGCTGAGGGAACCTGCCGCCAATACTCTTCCAAAATGTCGCTCATGAGCGTGTCCGGCGCCGGTCGAAGACGGTCATCAGCAAAATTGAAATAGAAGATACGCTCGGCATCGACACCGCGATCGATAAGGCGACGAATCCACTGAAACGCATAGAACGTTTTGCCGCAGCGCCTGATACCCGTGATGATATGGACAAGATTGAACGGCTTTGGCTCAGGAAGATCACTGATGGCATCGTCTCGATGCACGACGTGAGGAATCTCAAAGGAACGGGCCTCGGCAACAATCTCTGCAATACCCAACGCTGTAGGCGCCATAATGCTCTCCTTTCAACATCTTGAGTATATAACTTCTCGTCCTACAAGAGAAGTTTCAGCTACAACTTCTCGTCCTACACTAGAAGTTTGAGATAGATTTTCAGGCATGTCCCAAAAATCTACCTCCAAAAGATAGGCGCCCCAGGCCCGTTAGGACCAAGAGCGCCTTACATCTAGAAATCATCAGCCCAGTTCCGAAAAGCGAGCCGCTTGCGACAACCAAGTAGCCACAGGCCCCGGGAGAGCGGGGGCACCGGCTTAGGTTTATCGCGAGTTCCGCACGAACAGGAGGCCACTAGCCCCGATGTTTTGGACGTGACAGCGAGAGGGGCCCTGGCATGGCAAGGTGACGTGAAACAAGGCGGCGCTGACCTTCTGGTCGCGCCGCCGAAGTTGAACGTCAGATTGCCGTGCCAGGGCCCCTCGCAGCGTCGAGAGGACCGCCGTTCGGTAGAACGGCGGAACTAATTGTTCAGCATGCGGTCGAAGCTTCCCGAGTCGCCATCCCGATAGTCTGCGGTCATCAGGATCTCCTGCGGAATGCGTCCGCCCTCGCGCAGCACGTTGCGGAACTGCACGCGCGTGACCATGGGCAGATCCTTGATCGTCGCCGCCAGGTTCTGCGGCACGCCCTGGTTGGCAGCTGCGGGTTCGCACTCTCCGCCGGCCTTCACGCGACGCTTGTGCTCGGCAAGCATGGCGCGATACATACCGGCATGCAGGCGAATCTCTACCACATTGGCATTGCGAGCCTGCTCGACAATGCGCGCACCCTCTCGGTCGATATCGCCCACGTAGTAGACATAGTTAAAGCGATAGCCGATCTCGGCCAGATAATCATCCAGTGCGTGCGAAACGCTCGCCTTGCATCCACCGCCAAAGATCACGCCACCCACCTTGATGCCAAAGAGCTTAGCGTGCTTGCGGCCGCGCAGCAGCTTGACGATCTCATCGTAAGTGTCCAGGTTCTCGACCATAATGAACGGCTTGTCGGCGCCCAGCGTAAAGAAACCCGTAAAGTGCACAGGGCGGTTGGGGGCGACCTTAATCGCCTGCATGCTGATGCCCTTTTCGGTCATGCGTCTGATCAGACGCTCACCATGCTTGCCGTCGAAGGCTTTTTCGTCGTTGAAGATCTGGTAGGCGCGCTGGCGACGCGAGGCAACCGGCGTATCGGCACCGCGATTCTGCTCAATCCAAGCCTGGATGATCGCAATCTCCTCGGCGATCTTGCGGTTGGACATCTCGTTGTGCTGAGTGCGCTGCGGCGTCTTTTTACCGTCCTTGCCTTCGACCTTAACAATTTGAGTCTGCTGCTCCTTGATCTTAGAGAGCGCCGTGGGCGTAGGGACAACTTTGAGCAGCTGCCTGCCCAGGACACGTGCCAGAGCAAACGCCGAAACCTCGCCATGAGCGGGCGGCTCAGGCTGCTGGGCGGCCGCAACGTTTGCAGTCGGTTTGGGCTGAGCCTGGGATTTGCGCTTGGAATCTGCCTGAGCTTTGCGCTCTTGCTTTGGCGCGGACGAGCTCTTTTGCGAACGTTCGGGCTTGTCCCCTTCGCCGGCTGGCGCTTGGGCTGCTCCGCCGGGGCCTCAGCCTTCGCATCTTTGCTTTGCGTCGCTGCCTTCTCAGCCGCAGCCTCGGCATTTGAGCCACGACCGCCGCGGTGACGACGGCGGCGGGGCTTGCTCGAGGCGCTCTCCCCCGCCTGCTTATCGGCGGACTGTTGAGCTTTGACCTCGGTGTCAGCCGCAGGCTGTGACTCGGAAGGCTGCTGCTCGCGAGCCGCTGGCTCAACGGTTTTCTCGGTTTGTTCGGTCTTCTCGGTCTGAGCGGTCGAAGCCGGCTCGCCCTTCTCCTGACGCTTTACGGGATACGCGCGTCCCGCAAAACCGCGGCCGGGACGACACGAGCCCGGAACCCTCTTGGCCGACTCCTCAGCATCGTCTGCAACCTCGGAAGACTCTTCGACCTCATGCGCGACATCCTGCTGCGCAGCCTTAAAGTGAGCACCGCGACGGCGCTTGGGCTCTTGGGCCTCCACGGGCTTTTGCTCCTTCGCGGGCTTCTGCGACTCGGCAGCAACCTCGGTCTCAACAGCCTCGGTATCGAGCTCATCCTTTTGAGCAACGGCGCGACGGAAGCGCTCCTGCTGGGCGCGGCGCTGCGCATCGCGCTTGCCGCCCCCCGCCAAAGCCGCCGCGACCCGCCTTGGCGGTAAAAGCGCGAACGACGTTCTCATCGAGCAGCTCATCGGTATCGATATGCTCGTGCGGAACAGCTTCTTCCACAGCAGGCACGTCAGCGGAATCCTCGACGGCAAAATCTTCGACGGACTCGGCAGGCTGCTCCTGGGCATCGCGGATCTCGGCATTAATGGTGTAAAAGGCAGGGCGACCATTAATGCCGCTGCCCTCGATCTTGGTCACAATCTGCGCTGCGATAAGCTCGTCGCGCATCGCCTTGGTGTCGCATTCCTTATCGACGGAGCGGAAAATCTGTGCCAGCGCGCTCGACTTAATCTTGAGCGCCTTGCGGCAGAGCAGGTCGTAGGCAACGAGCTTCGCACGATCGGCAGAAAGCGACGTTTGTCCGCTCAGACGCTCAGCCAGAGCATCGACATTTTGTTGGTTATCGGAATATACCGTCTTGGCCACGGGGCCCCTTTCATATGCACACATATACGTCCTTATGGTACAACGCACGCCCTTATCCACGCAAAACATCTGCGAGAACACTCGAGCGTCACCAGCTTTTTGCATGAAAAAAGGACCGAGCCCGCGAAGTCGCGGACCCGGTCTTTCCGAGTCATATAGATGTGACGTTCAACTCGTCAGGTCGACTAAGCCTTGGCGGCCTCGGCGTCGGCAGGAGCCTCGGCGGCAGCGGCGCGGCCGAACTCGGCCTTGCCCATCTCGGACCACTCGGGCTCCTCGTCGGGCATGGAACCGGCCTCCTTGCCGAAGAACTCCTTGAGGCAGTTAACGGCAACGATGAGGCCCAGGACCATCAGCAGAACGGCAAAGACAAGCTGCAGGCCCTTGGTGGCGGCGACGGAGACGGCGGCCGTGGTGGCGGTAGCCGGGATGGTGCCGAAGAAGCCGTAAGCCTGGACAGCAGTCATGCAGCCCATGGCGCTCTGGACCAGCGAGGTGAAGGTGCAGCAGAGCAGGAAGACGACGGGCACGTAGAGCATCCAGCCCTTGCGGCCGGTGCACTTGCAGAACACGGCGCGGGTGCGATCATGGTCATGCCGCCGGGCAGCTGGTTGGAAGCACCAAAGATCGGCCAGATGTTGGCATAGCCACCAAAAGCGAGGGCAAGACCGGGAAGCAGGGTAACGACCGTGGCGAACCAGGGGTTGCCGAGGACCTTCATGTAGCCGGCCTTGGACTCGATGGCCAGGGCATCGTTGGTCTGGGCAAAGAACTCGGAGAACGAAGTGCGGGCGATGCGGGCGACGGCATCGAGCGAGGTCAGGGCCAGAGCAGAGACGTTCATGGTCATGAAGACGGTAGCGAGCGTGCCGTCAACGCCGAAGGCCTGCATACCGCGGGAGATGCCGGCGGCGAAGATCTGGAACGGGGTGGAAGCGACACCGGCGTTGAGGGCGCCGGTACCGGCGGTGTTCATGTCGGAGAACATGATGCCGGCGACGATGATGGCAAGGATGCCGACGAAGGACTCGACGATCATGGCGCCGTAACCGACCTTGACGGCGTCCTGCTCCTTCTCGACCTGCTTAGAGGAGGTACCGGAAGAAACGAGGCTGTGGAAACCGGAGAGAGCGCCGCAGGCAACGGAGACGAACAGGACCGGGAACATCATGCCGGAGGCAGTGGAGAAGCCGGTGAAGACCGGAGCGGTGATAGTGGCCTGACCGTTGACGCCCAGGACGACGATGCCGAGGACAGCGCAGACGATCATGACGATCATCATGATGGAGGTGAGGTAGTCACGCGGGGTCTTGAGCATCTGGATGGGCATAGCGCCAGCGAAGACCAGGTAGACCATGACGACGGCGAACCACTGGAACTTGTCCAGGTAGACCGGGAACTGCATACCGACGGCGAACATGAGAACCATGAGAACCACGCCGGTGACGAACTCGGCAGCGCCGGTGAGGTTGAACTTCTTCTGGGCCCAACCAAAGGCGATAGCGACGAAGGTGAACAGGATGGAGATGGTTCCAGCACAGCCGGCGGCATAGGACTTGGTGAAGTCGATGGCACCGGTAGCAGCGCCAGAAGCGTCAACGGCCGGGGTGAACATGAACGTCTTGCAGACCATGTCGGTGAAGGCGGCGATGACAATGATGCAGAACAGCCAGCAGAACAGCCGGAACAGGCGACGGCCGGTCTTGCCGATGTACTTCTCGATGAGCTGAGCCAGCGACTTGCCGTTGTTCTTCATCGAGGCGTACAGGGCGCCGAAGTCGTGTACGGCGCCAAAGAAGATGCCGCCGACGAGGACCCAGAGCACGACGGGCAGCCAGCCAAAGGCCATGGCGACGATCGTACCCGTGACAGGGCCGGCACCGCAGATCGAGCTGAACTGGTGCGAGAACGCGGTGAAGGCAGAGACGGGCGAGAAGCTCTTGCCGTCCTTCATGCGCTTGGCCGGCGTGAGGGCCTCTTTGTCAACGCCCCACTTGTTGGCCAGCCATCGGCCATAGCCCAGATAGCCGCAGGCGAGCACCGCCGCGGCCACAACCATGAGCAAAACTCCGTTCATTACATTTCCTCCTCTAAAAAAAGAACTTCCTAGACATAAAAAAAATGAGGGCCGTCGGTTGCGCTCGACGGCCCTCATCTTCATCAGCCGCCCGTTATCGTACGGGCTAGCTGTATGTGCTAACCCGCATCAGATAATTACTACGCTGATAATGTTTAGCTGATGCGTGAACATGTCTAAGAAATCCTCTTCAATCATGATGCGAACGATCCGTGCGTGTTCACATCCCCCAGTGGTTGAAAAGGAGTATGAAACTTTAGTTACCTAAAGTCAACGCAAATTTGTAATGAATTTTCAACTTTTTTTTGGATTTCTCGGTATAAAACGCCACTGACCTCAGACTTTACCCCACGACAGTTTTTGCATGAGAGATGCCCCTGAGAGCCGCGGGAGCCGGGCGGCGCATATGAACTTTATCGCGAGTTCCGCACGCAAAGAAGGCCACTTAATGTGGCCTTCGTCTTGCGCAGGACTGTAGAGCAGGAAACCTTATATCCGGCCCCTCCGGTCGGGGGACCGCGCCGTACCAGCTACAGCGTCATGTTTGGATCGGCGTCGACATCGAACGGCGAGATTTCACCTCGGTCGAATTTACGGCGAGCGACCTCCGCAATCATGGCTGCGTTATCGGTACAGGCAGACAAAGGGCGGCACCGTTACGCGAATCCCCTGACGTCCGAGCTTCTTGATCATCATCTCGCGCAGATGCGGGTTGGCCGAGACGCCGCCACCGATGCAGTATTCCTTGCATCCGGTAGCGTGCAATGCGTTTTTGGCCTTCTTGTACTGCACGTCAAAAGACCGCCGCCTCGAACGAAGCCGCCAGGTCGGGCAGGTGAATCGTGCGCCCGGCCTTGGTCTCCTGTTCAATGTAGAGCGTCACAGCGGTTTTAAGGCCCGAAAGCGAGAAGCGATAGTCTCCTCTGCTGTTAAGCGCACGGGGGAAATCGATCGCCTTGGGGTTGCCCGTCTCGGCCAGCTTGGAAATGATGGGGCCACCGGGATAGCCCAGACCCAATGCCTTGGCTACCTCGTCGAAGGCCTCGCCCACAGCGTCGTCGAGCGTCTCACCGAGCACCTCGTAGTCGCCCCACGCCTTCACGTGCACGAGCATGGTGTGCCCACCCGAGACAAGCGTGAAGATAAACGGCGGTTTGAGGTCGGGTTGCGCCAGCAGGTTGGCAAACAGGTGCCCCTCCAGATGGTTGACGCACACGAGCGGCTTGCCGGCAGCGTAGGCAAAGCCCTTGGCGAAGGCGACGCCAACCACGAGCGCGCCCACCAAGCCCGGACCCTGTGTCACGCCCACGGCGGCAAGCTCGCTGGGGGCAATGGCTCCATCCTCAAGACCAAGCGATGCTGCGGCATCCTCGAGCGCCGCATCCACGACACTCACAATCACCTCGACGTGTTTGCGCGAGGCGATCTCGGGCACCACGCCGCCAAAGCGGGCATGAAAATCAATCTGCGTCGACACCTGGTTGGCCAGCATATTGCCGTCCGCATCGATAATCGCCACCGCCGTCTCGTCGCAGGAGCTCTCGATAGCGAGTACAAGACGACGGCGCTCAATTTCGGCACGCTCCCCCTCGGAGCGCCCAGGAGCAGGCAGCGGCCATACGCGCTGCTCTGCCGCCGTCGGCTCGGGCGAAGCATTGTCGACCGGAAGCACCAGGGGCAACGGCGCCGTCATGACGATGGCATCCTTGCCGGCACCATAGTAGCCGCGGCGACGGCCCGCCTCGGTAAAGCCCAGAGCGTTATAGAGCGCAATCGCGCCCTCGTTGCCGTCCTCGACCTCGAGCGAAGCCGTGGTGCAGCCGAGCATCTGGGCATCATAGCTCACATGCGACAGCAGCTTGCGGGCAATGCCCTCACGGCGATGTGCCGGGTCGACGGCGACATCCAGAATCTGCACATCACCGTCCACGACCATACCGCCGGCAAGGCCCAGCAGCTTGCCATCGTCGTGTGCCACCCACCAACTACGCGGCGCAGCGACGTCCTCGCCCAGTTCGGACAGGAACATGCCCGGCGTCCACGCCTCGTGTCCGGCACCTTCAAAGCAGGCAGCCTCCAGCGCGCTCGCGCCCTCGGCATCCGCCGCGCCCATGGGACGGAACTGCAGATGACGACCGGCGAGCTCATCGGCAACGCCCGTAATTTCGCTCTGTGCACTCTCAGCAAGACCAAGACGCTTGCGCTCGTTTTCCTCGGCATCCGAAAGGCGCGTGTAAATCGGCAGGACGCGGGCCGGATCGCCGTCACCCGCAGCGTGCGCGAGCAGCAAGCCCTCGCCCGAAGGCCACCACAGGTCGCGCTCCACGCAGCGGGCAGTCTCGTCCTCACCCAGCAGCTTGCCATAGCGCACGAGACCGTCACCGGTCAGCTGAACCTGGTCCCAGTCCGCTGCTTGGCGCCACTCATCGAGCGCCACGGCGGCCTTGACCACGTGTTCGCGCTCAAATTGACGCTCGGGACCCTCATCAACCAGCATATACAGCGCCGGATATACCTCACCGCGCATAGCATCGGCCAAGATACCAAGCTTGCCGCGCACGCCAGCCTTCCACGCCGTCCAAGCGCAAGCGTCGAGCGTCGACACGCCCAGCAGCGGAACATTGGCACCACGCGCGAGGCCCTTGGCAGTGGAGATGCCGATGCGCACGCCCGTAAACGAGCCGGGACCGCGGCCGACCACGTAGCAACCAACATCGCTGCGATCCAGACCGGTTTGAGCCAGCACGCCATCAACGGTATTCACGAGCTCCACGTTGGCGTGACGGCGACACATGTGGTCGCCACTCACCAGCTTCGCCTCGCCCGTCCGCCCATCAATCCAGCTTACCGCGCAGGCAAGCATGTCAGTCGAGGTATCGAGCGCCACCACCGGCGCGTTGTCCCTATGCAAGCTCATCTTGTACAGCCTTATCAATCAAATGGGAAAGCTCCGTCGCGCGGTCACCGTGCGCCTCAAGCGTGATCGTTCGCACATCGCTGTCGCCCTCATCACGCTTGAGCGTCACCGAAAGATACTCGTCGGTCAGCTCATCCTGGAACTGCTCGCCCCACTCCAGCAGGCAAGCTCCCGCGTAGCCCAGCACATCAAAAATGCCCGTATCCTCAAGCTCGTAGGCATGCTCCAGGCGGTATAGATCAAAGTGAAACAGCGGAATACGACCTTGATCGTGAACGCCCATGAGCGCAAACGTAGGGCTCGTAACCATATGCCCATCGCCCAGCCCACGCGAGACGCCCTTGGTAAAGTGAGTTTTGCCCACTCCCAGGCCACCGGTCAGGATGAGCACATCGCCGTCCTCAAGGCACGGTGCAATTAGCTCGCCAAAGTACTCCGTATCGGCAGCGCAAGTCGTTTTGTAAGTACCTACCCCCAGGCGCTCCAGGGACATATACGCTCCTTATTATTCCGAGGCGGCGTCTGGCGCGGGATGTCGCTCCAGATAGTCGCCCAGCATCTTAAAGTCTTCCTCCAGCAGCTCCTGCCACGCCGGGTTACGCAAGGCAGCCGCCGGGTGGAACAGTGGGCATCACCACAAAATGCCCCATCTGATGGAACCTGCCGCGCAGCTTGGTGATGCCGATCTCGGTCTTAAGCACAAAGTGCGTCGCGGGATTGCCGAGCGTCACGATGATATCGGGCCAGATACTGCGAATCTGCTCACGCAAAAACGGCGAGCAAGCCAGCACTTCCTCGGGACGCGGATTGCGGTTTCCCGGCGGGCGGCACTTAAGCACGTTGGCAATGTAGACGTCTTCGCGTTTGAGCCCCGCCAGCGACAAAATGCCGTTGAGATCCTCGCCTGCCGCCCCCCACAAAGGGCTCGCCCTGCAAATCCTCGTTGCGACCCGGCGCCTCACCGATAAACATCACGCGAGCGCGGGGGTTTCCCACGCCAAACACGATATTGTGACGCGACTGGTAGAGCTGGCAGAGGTGACAATCGCCCAGAACGGCCTCAATTTCCTCGAGTGCGACTTCACGCGGCGCCTGATGGGTATGGCCGGGGATGTGCATGACGCCCATGGCGGCTCCTACACGTAGACCTTGTCGAGGCGCATGCCAAAGCCGCAGGCGACCTCGTAGTTAATCGTGCCACGCAGTCGGGCCATCTCGTCCATAGTGATCTCGGCATCGCCGTCGCGGCCGACAATAATCATCTCGTCGCCATACTCGGCCTCGGGAATCTCATGTGCCGGGTTGGACTGAATGGCGACCATAAACTGGTCCATGCAGATATTGCCAACCTGATGCACGCGCTCGCCGCGATACAGCACATCCATACGATTGGAAAGTGTACGCGATAGGCCATCGGCATAACCGATCGGCAGCGTGCAGATCTGAACGCGCGTACGCGGTACGCGGTAGGTAAAGCCGTAGCCCACGCCCTCACCCATCGCAGGGTGTGCCACGCGCGTCACACGCGCATGGACGCTCATAACGGGATCAAGCTGCATCACGCGGCCACTCAGCTCGCACGGCTGCATGCCATACAAGCCAATGCCGGCGCGGATCATATCAAAATGCATCGAGGGGTCGAGCATCGAGGACGGCGTGTTGGCGCAGTGCACGATACCGCACTCAAAACCCGCATCCTTAATGGCCTGAACGGCCTCGGTAAAGCGCTGACACTGCAGCTTGTAGTCCCAGCCCGAAGGTTCATCGGCCGTGGCGAAGTGCGTAAATACGCCGTCGCACTGAATACCGCGATGGAAATTTATACCGCGGACAAAGTCGAGCACCTGCGTGTAGTGTACGCCGATACGATTCATGCCCGTCTCGATGGCGAGATGATACTTGCCCACCTTGCCCGCCGCGACGGCACATTCGCCATACGCAAGAGCAAAGTCAGACGTATAGACCGAGGGCATGATATCAAACTCGAGCAACGTCGGAATGGCCTCGATAGGCGGCTCGCTTAGGATGAGGATGGGTTTCGTAATCCCGCCCTGTCGGAGCTCAACGCCCTCGTTAACCGTCGCCACGGCAAACATGTCGGCACCGGCCGAGTACATGATCTTGGCGCACTCGACGGCTCCATGACCATAAGCATCGGCCTTGACCACGCAGCACAGGCGCTGACGTGGATTCAGCAAGTTCTTATAGGCCCTCGTGTTGCGACGGAGCGCCCCGCGGTCGATCTCGACCCAGGACCAGCGCGTCAAATCGGCTTTATTCATGATTAGTCATCCGACCCTTCGTCCATGATTCCCAGATCTTCGAGCGCATCCTTTGCCGCCAGTTCCATGGCAGGACCGATCAAGTCGATAAGATCGGTCGCGATGACGCTCTTCTCACCATACTCCGTCGCCGCAGCAAAACCGGCGTAGCTGTGAAGTGCGACGGCGTACGAATACAGCAACTCCCAACGATCCATCTCGTCGCGCATGGTGGCAAGCGTGCCGGCCAAAATACCCGCGAGAACATCACCCGAACCGGCAGTTGCCAGAGAAGCCGGACCCGAGAGCGGCAGCAGCACACGCTCAACGCCACAGATAGCCGTCGTCGGCCCCTTGGCAATGACCACCAGATTGTCGGAGCCTGCAGCCCAGACAACCTTCTGCGCGGCCGCGATCGCGGTACCAAGGTCGTTGACCTCATCACCGGCAACGAGACGCGAAAGCTCGCGATAGTGCGGCGTCATAACGAACGGCTGCTCGCGACGATACATCTCGGGATTACTATCAATACCGTCAATGGCAATCTTAGCAAGGCAGTTGAGTGCATCGGCGTCCAAGATAAGCGGCACATCAAGCTCGAGCAAGCCCGAAACCACCTGCATAGCGCCGGCAGATGTCGTCATGCCGGGACCGCACAGTACGCAGCTGTACTTCTTTGCAATCTCGCACACCGTCATGCGCGCAGCGGCGCCAAAGGAGCCGCGGGAATCAGACGGAATAGCAAAGACGGGAATCGAAGGAAGTGCCATGCGAATAAGATTGGCGCAGGCGTCAGGAGCCGCGACTGCCACGTAACCAGCACCCGCGCGAGCTGCAGACTTGGCCGCCATAATGGCAGCACCAGGATATTGCGCAGATCCGGCGACAATAAGCACAGAGCCACGGGAATACTTATCGATATTCGTAGGTAGTGGAGCAAAGTAATCAACTAAGTCACCGGGCTCGACAATCTCGGCGGCGTGGTCGACATCATCGATGACCTCGTCAAGACGGTCGTAAAGATTGCCGCAGATCAAATCGCCAGCATACTCAGGGCCATCAGCGCTATACAGACCAATCTTGGGCGCAATCATCGTCACCGTATGCTCGGCACGAATGCAGTCGTCATCAACAACGCCCGTCTCGGCATTCAGGCCCGAGGGGACATCAATGGATACGACACAATCGGCGCATTCATTGACCGTAGGAATCCAGATGGAGAACGGCGCACGCAGATTCCCGTGGAAACCGGTACCAAAAATGGCATCGACAACAACATCGGCCTTATCGATCAAAACCTCGAGTTCGTCACGCGAGGGGCCGACGCAAACGTGCACATCGCGGCCGGCAGTACGACGAGCAACATGACGTGCCAGAGCAGCAGGAATCTCATCCGGCTCAACCGGAGAAACGATATCGACGTCCACACCCTTATGGCTCAGAATATCGGCGGCAACCCAACCGTCGCCGCCATTATTACCAAAACCGACCAGAACGAGAACCCGATCGGGATTGAGCTTCAAGACCTCGTTGGCGGCAAACTCACCCGCTAGCTCCATAAGCTCGGCCTTCGAAGTCCCTTCGCGTTCGATGATGTCCTCGAGACGAACGACTTCTTCGGTACTCAAAACCGGTTTCATCTATGCTCCTAGCGTATCTTGCGAAGCATCGCCCAGGTGCTCCGTCAATGCTGAATTCTGCAGCTGCTCAAGCTCATCTAAAACAGAGCGAGCCTCTTTAAATGTCTGCGCTACGCGTTTCTTGGTACTCACCTTTTCCTCTTTTGGCTTAGGCCGAGCATCTTCGGTAATCGCGATGGCATTCGCAACGGCTAAGTCTCCTGTAAGCGTAATGGAAAGAGCGACCTCAACAACACCCAGCTCTTGAGCGATCTCGAGAGCACGGCCCGAAAGCAGCGCCTTCGGTTTGCCGAGTTTATCACGCGTTACCGAAACATCCTTGCGACCCACGCCTTGACTAAAACCCGTGCCGAGAGCTTTAAAGTACCGCCTCGCGCGAAGCAAAGCGGCTGGCATAGTGAGCAGCGGGACGCGATGATGCATCACAATAGCTCTTCTTCGGTAAACACACGCCGAGCAAACGACGGCGTCTTTTCAAGAATTGATTTCATGCGGGAAATCTCGACGATATCAACGCCGATACCAGCTTCAGCCATGTTCACCTCCATATCGCACAGACTAAGTTATTGTAGCCCGTTCACAGAAGATGCGACAAACGAGGGTTATAAAACACAGCTACTATGTGAGACAAAAGCCCGCAAACGCAAAAAAGGGGGAGGCCGCGAGGCCTCCCCCTTCTAAGTTCAAGCGTACGGCTCGGTGCCGTCCACCGGTCAGCGGCGCCCTGGCCTCCCACGGGCTGACCCCGCAGTACTCTCGGCGCGATGGGGCTTAGCTTCCGGGTTCGGAACGGGACCGGGCGTGCCCCCCATGCTCTGGCCGCTGACCGGTGGGCGGCGCCCACCGTTCACGGTGTCCGGGTGTCTCTGTCTCATCCACGTGCCCTGGGGGCCGCATGGCGCATAGGAAAGATGACTCGGGGGCATCCTCGTGCCCGGACCGCGCGTGAGCGCTCAGTCCCGCGGGCCGCGAGGTGCGGTTCCGGAAGAGCTCGGGCGATTAGTGCGGCTCGGCTGAGGACGTCGCCGCCCTTGCACCTGCCGTCTATCGACCAGGTAGTCTACCTGGGCCCTTACCGGAAGGAGAACTAATCCCTGGAACGGCTTCCCGCTTAGATGCCTTCAGCGGTTATCCGCGCCGCACGCGGCTACCCGGCCGTGCCGTTGGTCGACAACCGGTTCACCGGAGGTGCGTCCACCCCGGTCCTCTCGTACTGGGGGCAGCCTCCATCGATTCTCCTGCGCCCACGGAGGATAGGGACCGAACTGTCTCACGACGTTCTGAACCCAGCTCGCGTACCGCTTTAAACGGCGAACAGCCGTACCCTTTGGGACCTGCTCCAGCCCCAGGATGCGATGAGCCGACATCGAGGTGCCAAACCTTGCCGTCGATGTGGACTCTTGGGCAAGATCAGCCTGTTATCCCCGGAGTACCTTTTATCCGTTGAGCGACGGCCCACCCACTCGGTACCGCCGGATCACTAGAGCCTGCTTTCGCACCTGCTCGGCTTGTGGGCCTCGCAGTCAAGCCCGCTTGTACTCTTGCATTCAAAAGGACGGTTGCCGACCGTCCCGAGCGGACCTTCGCGCGCCTCCGTTACCCTTTAGGAGGCGACCGCCCCAGTCAAACTGCCCGCCTGGCACGGTCCCCGAGCCGGTTGACGGCCTCGGGTTAGGACGCCGGTCGCGCGAGGGCAGTATTCCAAGGGCGGCTCCCCGGGGCTGGCGCCCCGGTTTCCAAGCCTCCTGCCTAGCCTCTACGCGCCGAGCCCACGGCCAATGCCAAGCTGCAGTGAAGGTTCACGGGGTCTTTCCGTCCTTCCGCGGGTAAGTCGCATCTTCACGACCAGTGCAATTTCACCGGGTCCATGGTCGAGACAGCGCCCAAGTCGTTGCGCCTTTCGTGCAGGTCGGAACTTACCCGACAAGGAATTTCGCTACCTTAGGACCGTTATAGTTACGGCCGCCGTTTACCGGGGCTTGGCTTCAGCGCTTCGCAGTAGTGGCTAACGCATCCGCGTAACCTTCCGGCACCGGGCAGGCGTCAGACCCTATCCTTCCCCTCGCGGGTTGGCAGAGTCCTGTGTTTTTGGTAAACAGTCGCTTGGGCCTCTCCACTGCGGCCCGCCTCCGCTCCCCGGGCAAGCCGGTTCACGTACGCGCGGGCACCCCTTCTCCCGAAGTTACGGGGCCATTGTGCCGAGTTCCTTGACCATGGTTGACCCGATCGCCTCGGTATGTTCTACCCACCCACCTGTGTCGGTTTGCGGTACGGGCGCGCACGCGCCTGCCTAGGGGTTTTTCTAGGGACCTCGGGCTCACTCGCTTCGCTTAAGTGCTTCGTCCGGAGCCTCGCCCTCGTGCGGACCGGATTTCCCTGGTCCGCGGGCCGCGCTCCATCACGGGGACGTCCAGAACCCCGCCGAGCCACCCCCATCCGTCGCCCCGTCGGTCGTAGCGCCGCGTGCGCGGTGCAGGAATGTCTGCCTGCTGCGCGTCGGCTACGCCTCCCGGCCTCGCCTTAGCCCCCGACTGACCCTGGGAGGATTAGCCTTGCCCAGGAAACCTCGGGTTCACGGCGGACGAGTTACTCTCTCGTCTCTCGCTACTCATGCCAGCATTCTCACTCCCATGCGCTCCACCGCCGGTCGCCCGGCGGCTTCTCCGCCCATGGGAAGCTCCCCTACCGATTCTAATGAATTAAAATCCCGCCGCTTCGGTGTCCAGCTTAGCCCCGTGTATTGTCGGCGCATGTCCACTCGACCAGTGAGCTGTTACGCACTCTTTGAATGCATGGCTGCTTCTAAGCCAACATCCTGGTTGTCTGGGCGGACGCACATCCTTTGCCACTCGGCTGGAACTTGGGGACCTTAGCGGGCGGTCCGGGCTGTTTCCCTCTCGAGCACACAGCTTAGCCCACATGCTCTGACTGCCGCGCTCTGGGCCGCCGGCATTCGGAGTTCGGTTGGATTCGGTAGGCGGCGAAGCCCCCTCGTCCATCCGGTGCTCTACCTCCGGCGGTGAACGCGCGACGCTAGCCCTAAAGCTATTTCGGGGAGAACGAGATATCTCCGGGTTTGATTGGCCTTTCACCCCTATCCGCAGGTCATCGCCGCCGTTTTCAACCGACGTGCGTTCGGCCCTCCACGGGGTCTTACCCCCGCTTCAGCCTGCCCACGGATAGCTCACCCGGCTTCGCGTCCGCGGCGCGGGACTCAAGTCGCCCTGTTAAGGCTCGCTTTCGCTCCGGCTCCCTTTCGGTTAACCTCGCCCCGCGCCAGCGACTCGCTGGCTCATTCTACAAAAGGCACGCCGTCACAACGTAAAAGTTGCTCCGACTGCTCGTGGGCGCACGGTTTCAGGTACTGTTTCACTCCCCTCCCGGGGTGCTTTTCACCTTTCCCTCACGGTACTGGTGCGCTATCGGTCACAGGGTAGTACTCAGGCTTGGATGGTGGTCCACCCAGGTTCGGACCGGGTTTCACGTGCCCGGCCCTACTCAGGGACCGCGTCGCGCCGTCCGGTCTGGGTTCGCGTACGGGGCTGTCACCCGCTGCGGCCGGCCCTCCCATGCCGTTCCGCTCCCCAGCCGGACCTGCGCCCGGGGGCGGCAGCCCCCGGATGCGCGGCCCTGCAACCCCGTCGGCGGAACCCCTGCCGGGTATGCCCGCTCGACGGTTTGGCCATCGGTCCCCTTTCGCTCGCCGCTACTCGGGGAGTCTCGAGATTGATTTCCTCTCCTCCGGGTACTTAGATGTTTCAGTTCCCCGGGTTGTCCTCCCGGCCCCTATGTGTTCAGGGTCGGGATATGCACACTGCTGTGCATGGGTTCGCCCATTCGGAGACCCCCGGGTCGAAGGATGTGTGCTCCTCGCCGGGGATTATCGCAGCTTGCCGCGTCCTTCATCGGCTCCCTGTGCCAAGGCATCCGCCGTGCGCCCGTGGTATCTTGCGGGACCGCATCGGGCCCGCGGGATATCCACGTGTCGCTAATTAAGTTAATTAATCGATATCATGAATAGCGCTCGTATGTCGCAATTCGGGTATCTCATACCGCGGCACAGTGTGTTTCACTGTGCTCGCGATCAGATGCTCCTCACTCATAATTAAGTGAATTCTTCTTGTTTGGATCGGATGAATGATTGCTATCATTCTTTGATTTAATCGCAGAAAAGAATCGAGTCTGGAAGAGAATTTCTTCCATCTCTCTCCTATCGCTATGCGGCTCTCAAGGTACGCGGGTGCGACCCCGGGGACCGGGTGCTGCGGGGAATCATCCTGGCGGACATCTACCGGACGGGCTCCTGCCCTCCATTCGAGTTAAAGTTTGTCTTTCTAAGAATGTATCTCCCTAGAAAGGAGGTGATCCAGCCGCACCTTCCGGTACGGCTACCTTGTTACGACTTCACCCCCCTCACCCTCCACACCTTCGGCGCCTCCCCCCATAAGGTTGGGCCGGCGACTTCGGGTGCAGACGACTCGGGTGGTGTGACGGGCGGTGTGTACAAGGCCCGGGAACGCATTCACCGCGGCATGCTGATCCGCGATTACTAGCAACTCCGACTTCATGGGGGCGGGTTGCAGCCCCCAATCCGAACTGGGGCCGGCTTTCCGGGATCCGCTCCCCCTCGCGGGGTGGCATCCCTCTGTACCGGCCATTGTAGCACGTGTGCAGCCCAGGGCATAAGGGGCATGATGACTTGACGTCGTCCCCGCCCTCCTCCGCCTTGACGGCGGCGGTCCCGCGTGGGTTCCCGGCATCACCCGATGGCAACACGCGGCGGGGGTTGCGCTCGTTGCGGGACTTAACCCAACATCTCACGACACGAGCTGACGACAGCCATGCACCACCTGTATGGGCTCCTCTCGGCCACGGGGTCTCCCCCGCTTCACCCATATGTCAAGCCCTGGTAAGGTTCTTCGCGTTGCTTCGAATTAAGCCACATGCTCCGCTGCTTGTGCGGGCCCCCGTCAATTCCTTTGAGTTTTAGCCTTGCGGCCGTACTCCCCAGGCGGGACGCTTAATGCGTTGGCTGCGGCACGGGGGGATCGTCCCCCCACACCTAGCGTCCATCGTTTACGGCTGGGACTACCAGGGTATCTAATCCTGTTCGCTCCCCCAGCTTTCGCGCCTCAGCGTCGGTCTCGGCCCAGAGGGCCGCCTTCGCCACCGGTGTTCCACCCGATATCTGCGCATTCCACCGCTACACCGGGTGTTCCACCCTCCCCTACCGGACCCAAGCCGCGGAGGTTCCGGGGGCTTCGGGGGTTGAGCCCCCGCTTCGACCCCCGGCCTGCCGGGCCGCCTACGCGCGCTTTACGCCCAATGAATCCGGATAACGCTCGCCCCTACGTATTACCGCGGCTGCTGGCACGTAGTTAGCCGGGGCTTCTTCTGCAGGTACAGTCTTGACTCTTCCCTGCTGAAAGCGGTTTACGACCCGAAGGCCTCCGTCCCGCACGCGGCGTCGCTGCGTCAGGGTTCCCCCCATTGCGCAAGATTCCCCACTGCTGCCTCCCGTAGGAGTCTGGGCCGTGTCTCAGTCCCAATCTGGCCGGTCGGTCTCTCAACCCGGCTACCCGTTGTCGGCACGGTGGGCCGTCACCCCGCCGTCTACCTGATGGGCCGCGGAGCCATCCCCTCCCGTCGGGGCTTTAGCCGGGGTGCCATGCGGCACCCCGGGGTATCCGGTATTACCCGTCCTTTCGGGCGGCTATCCCGGGGGAGGGGGCAGGTTCTCCACGTGTTACTCAGCCGTTCGCCACTCGCTTCCACCCGAAGGTGGGTGCCGTTCGACTTGCATGTGTTAGGCGCGCCGCCAGCGTTCATCCTGAGCCAGGATCGAACTCTCCGTCCAAAATATATGGGCTTCGAGCCCGTCCGGTCCTCACAACTATTAGCTGATCGGTTCCGTTCGATTCATATGGTTTTAGTATAGGAAAAGGAATTTCTCGGGGCCGCCTCTCGGCGGCCTTGCGAAAAACAAATCCAAGTTAGACCATTTCAAATGGTTCGATGTCTGCCCGGATGCGACACTTTATCGTGTCCATCCTCGCAGTATCCGGTTCTCAAGGTGCACGCCTGGCGGCTCATCCGGTCCGACCGGGCCGCGCGGCAAGGAGATATATTGCCAGACCGGAGGGGCCCCGGGGGCGGGAATCGCCACCCATATTTTGTTCACAAATGAATTAACTGGAATCCGAGTTGCTCAGCACTCCAGATATTTTGTTCAGTAAGCCCGTCATAAATTGAAGGACAACGTTAACAAATCTATAAAACGCCAGCGGGGGCTCTATCACTAATTAGATAGAGCCCCGCTGGCGAGGTGTATTTGATTGAAACAAAGCGTACGGCTCGGTGCCGTCCACCGGTCAGCGGCGCCCTGGCCTCCCCGACGGGCTGACCCCATAAGCAGTACTCTCGGCGCGATGGGGCTTAGCTTCCGGGTTCGGAACGGGACCGGGCGTGCCCCCCATGCTCTGGCCGCTGACCGGTGGGCGGCGCCCACCGTTACGGTGTCCGGGTGTCTCTCTCGCGTGCCCTGGGGGCCGCATGGCGCATAGGGGAGGTGACTCGGGGGCATCCTCGTGCCCGGACCGCGCGTGAGCGACTCAGTCCCGCCCGGCCGCGAGGTGCGGTTCCGGAAGAGCTCGGGCGATTAGTGCGGCTCGGCTGAGGCTGTCGCCAGCCTTGCACCTGCCGTCTATCGACCAGGTAGTCTACCTGGGCCCTTACCGGAAGGAGAACTAATCCCTGGAACGGCTTCCCGCTTAGATGCCTTCAGCGGTTATCCGCGCCGCACGCGGCTACCCGGCCGTGCCGTTGGTCGACAACCGGTTCACCGGAGGTGCGTCCACCCCGGTCCTCTCGTACTGGGGGCAGCCTCCATCGATTCTCCTGCGCCCACGGAGGATAGGGACCGAACTGTCTCACGACGTTCTGAACCCAGCTCGCGTACCGCTTTAAACGGCGAACAGCCGTACCCTTGGGACCTGCTCCAGCCCCAGGATGCGATGAGCCGACATCGAGGTGCCAAACCTTGCCGTCGATGTGGACTCTTGGGCAAGATCAGCCTGTTATCCCCGGAGTACCTTTTATCCGTTGAGCGACGGCCCACCCACTCGGGGCCGCCGGATCACTAGAGCCTGCTTTCGCACCTGCTCGGCTTGTGGGCCTCGCAGTCAAGCCCGCTTGTACTCTTGCATTCAAAAGGACGGTTGCCGACCGTCCCGAGCGGACCTTCGCGCGCCTCCGTTACCCTTTAGGAGGCGACCGCCCCAGTCAAACTGCCCGCCTGGCACGGTCCCCGAGCCGGTTGACGGCCTCGGGTTAGGACGCCGGTCGCGCGAGGGCAGTATTCCAAGGGCGGCTCCCCGGGGGCTGGCGCCTCCGGATCGATGCCTCCTGCCTATCCTCTACACGCGGGACCAGCGGCCAATGCCAAGCTGCAGTGAAGGTTCACGGGGTCTTTCCGTCCTTCCGCGGGTAAGTCGCATCTTCACGACCAGTGCAATTTCACCGGGTCCATGGTCGAGACAGCGCCCAAGTCGTTGCGCCTTTCGTGCAGGTCGGAACTTACCCGACAAGGAATTTCGCTACCTTAGGACCGTTATAGTTACGGCCGCCGTTTACCGGGGCTTGGCTTCGGGGCTTCGCCTTAACGGCTAACTCCTCCGCGTGACCTTCCGGCACCGGGCAGGCGTCAGACCCTATACGTCGCCTTGCGGCTTCTGCAGAGTCCTGTGTTTTTGGTAAACAGTCGCTTGGGCCTCTCCACTGCGGCCCGCCTCCGCTCCCCGGGCAAGCCGGTTCACGTACGCGCGGGCACCCCTTCTCCCGAAGTTACGGGGCCATTGTGCCGAGTTCCTTGACCATGGTTGACCCGATCGCCTCGGTATGTTCTACCCACCCACCTGTGTCGGTTTGCGGTACGGGCGCGCACGCGCCTGCCTAGGGGTTTTTCTAGGGACCTCGGGCTCACTCGCTTCGCTTAAGTGCTTCGTCCGGAGCCTCGCCCTCCTGCGGACCGGATTTCCCTGGTCCGCGGGCCGCGCTCCATCACGGGGACGTCCAGAACCCCGCCGAGCCACCCCCATCCGTCGCCCCGTCGGTCGTAGCGCCGCGTGCGCGGTGCAGGAATGTCTGCCTGCTGCGCGTCGGCTACGCCTCCCGGCCTCGCCTTAGCCCCCGACTGACCCTGGGAGGATTAGCCTTGCCCAGGAAACCTCGGGTTCACGGCGGACGAGTTACTCTCTCGTCTCTCGCTACTCATGCCAGCATTCTCACTCCCATGCGCTCCACCGTCGGTCGCCCTCCGGCTTCTCCGCCCATGGGAAGCTCCCCTACCGATTCTAATGAATTAAAATCCCGCCGCTTCGGTGTCCAGCTTAGCCCCGTGAATTGTCGGCGCATGTCCACTTGACCAGTGAGCTGTTACACACTCTTTAAATGCATGGCTGCTTCTAAGCCAACATCCTGGTTGTCTAGGCAAACGCACATCCTTTGCCACTCGGCTGGAACTTGGGGACCTTAGCGGGCGGTCCGGGCTGTTTCCCTCTCGAGCACACAGCTTAGCCCACATGCTCTGACTGCCGCGCTCTGGGCCGCCGGCATTCGGAGTTCGGTTGATTCGGTAGGCGGCGAAGCCCCTCGTCCATCCGGTGCTCTACCTCCGGCGGTGAACGCGCGACGCTAGCCCTAAAGCTATTTCGGGGAGAACGAGATATCTCCGGGTTTGATTGGCCTTTCACCCCTATCCGCAGGTCATCGCCGCCGTTTTCAACCGACGTGCGTTCGGCCCTCCACGGGGTCTTACCCCCGCTTCAGCCTGCCCACGGATAGCTCACCCGGCTTCGCGTCCGCGGCGCGGGACTCAAGTCGCCCTGTTAAGGCTCGCTTTCGCTCCGGCTCCCTTTCGGTTAACCTCGCCCCGCGCCAGCGACTCGCTGGCTCATTCTACAAAAGGCACGCCGTCACACCTTAAAAGGTGCTCCGACTGCTCGTGGGCGCACGGTTTCAGGTACTGTTTCACTCCCCTCCCGGGGTGCTTTTCACCTTTCCCTCACGGTACTGGTGCGCTATCGGTCACAGGGTAGTACTCAGGCTTGGATGGTGGTCCACCCAGGTTCGGACCGGGTTTCACGTGTCCGGCCCTACTCAGGGACCGCGTCGCGCGTCCGGTCTGGGTTCGCGTACGGGGCTGTCACCCGCTGCGGCCGGCCATCCCATGCCGTTCCGCTCCCCCAGCCGGACCTGCGCCCGGGGGCGGCAGCCCCCGGATGCGCGGCCCCTGCAACCCCGTCGGCGGAACCCCTGCCGGGTATGCCCGCTCGACGGTTTGGCCATCGGTCCCCTTTCGCTCGCCGCTACTCGCGGAGTCTCGCGATTGATTTCCTTTCCTCCGGGTACTTAGATGTTTCAGTTCCCCGGGTTGTCCTCCCCACCCTTATGTGTTCGGGGGTGGGGATATGCACACTGCTGTGCATGGGTTCGCCCATTCGGAGACCCCGGGTCGAAGGATGTGTGCTCCTCGCCGGGGATTATCGCAGCTTGCCGCGTCCTTCATCGGCTCCCTGTGCCAAGGCATCCGCCGTGCGCCCGTGGTATCTTGCGGGACCGCATCGGGCCCGCGGGATATCCACGTGTCGCTAATTAAGAATTAATCGATATCATGAATAGCGCTCGTATGTCGCAATTCGGGTATCTCATACCGCGGCACAGTCTGTTTCACTGTGCTCGCGATCAGATGCTCCTCACTCATATATAAGTGAATTCTTCTTGTTTGGATCGGATGAATGATTGCTATCATTCTGTGATATAATCGCAGAAAAGAATCGAGTCTGGAAGAAATTGATCTTCCATCTCTCTCCTATCGCTATGCGGCTCTCAAGGTACGCGGGTGCGACCCCGGGGACCGGGTGCTGCGAGGGGAATCATCCTGGCGGACATCTACCGGACGGGCTCCTGCCCTCTATTCGAGTTAAAGTTTGTCTTTCTAAGAATGTATCTCCCTAGAAAGGAGGTGATCCAGCCGCACCTTCCGGTACGGCTACCTTGTTACGACTTCACCCCCTCACCCTACCACACCTTCGGCGCCTCCCCCCTTGCGGTTGGGCCGGCGACTTCGGGTGCAGACGACTCGGGTGGTGTGACGGGCGGTGTGTACAAGGCCCGGGAACGCATTCACCGCGGCATGCTGATCCGCGATTACTAGCAACTCCGACTTCATGGGGGCGGGTTGCAGCCCCCAATCGAACTGGGGCCGGCTTTCCGGGATCCGCTCCCCCTCGCGGGGTGGCATCCTCTGTACCGGCCATTGTAGCACGTGTGCAGCCCAGGGCATAAGGGGCATGATGACTTGACGTCGTCCCCGCCCTCCTCCGCCTTGACGGCGGCGGTCCCGCGTGGGTTCCCGGCATCACCCGATGGCAACACGCGGCGGGGGTTGCGCTCGTTGCGGGACTTAACCCAACATCTCACGACACGAGCTGACGACAGCCATGCACCACCTGTATGGGCTCCTCTCGGCCACGGGGTCTCCCCCGCTTCACCCATATGTCAAGCCCTGGTAAGGTTCTTCGCGTTGCTTCGAATTAAGCCACATGCTCCGCTGCTTGTGCGGGCCCCGTCAATTCCTTTGAGTTTTAGCCTTGCGGCCGTACTCCCCAGGCAGGACGCTTAATGCGTTGGCTGCGGCACGGGGGATCGTCCCCCCACCTAGCGTCCATCGTTTACGGCTGGGACTACCAGGGTATCTAATCCTGTTCGCTCCCCAGCTTTCGCGCCTCAGCGTCGGTCTCGGCCCAGAGGGCCGCCTTCGCCACCGGTGTTCCACCCGATATCTGCGCATTCCACCGCTACACCGGGTGTTCCACCCTCCCCTACCGGACCCAAGCCGCGGAGGTTCCGGGGGCTTCGGGGGGTTGAGCCCCCCGCTTCGACCCCCGGCCTGCCGGGCCGCCTACGCGCGCTTTACGCCCAATGAATCCGGATAACGCTCGCCCCCTACGTATTACCGCGGCTGCTGGCACGTAGTTAGCCGGGGCTTCTTCTGCAGGTACAGTCTTGACTCTTCCCTGCTGAAAGCGGTTTACGACCCGAAGGCCTCCGTCCCGCACGCGGCGTCGCTGCGTCAGGGTTCCCCCCATTGCGCAAGATTCCCCACTGCTGCCTCCCGTAGGAGTCTGGGCCGTGTCTCAGTCCCAATCTGGCCGGTCGGTCTCTCAACCCGGCTACCCGTTGTCGGCACGGTGGGCCGTCACCCCGCCGTCTACCTGATGGGCCGCGGAGCCATCCCCTCCCGTCGGGGCTTTAGCCGGGGTGCCATGCGGCACCCGGGGTATCCGGTATTACCCGTCCTTTTCGGGCGGCTATCCCGGGGGGGGGCAGGTTCTCCACGTGTTACTCAGCCGTTCGCCACTCGCTTCTATCCGAAGATAGGTGCCGTTCGACTTGCATGTGTTAGGCGCGCCGCCAGCGTTCATCCTGAGCCAGGATCGAACTCTCCGTCCAAATATTCTGGGCTTCGAGCCCGTCCGGTCCTCTCAGTTCCATCGCTGATCGGTTCCGTTCGATTCATATGGTTCTATTATAGGAAAAGGAATTTCTCGGGGCCGCCTCCTCGGCGGCCTTGCGAAAAACAAATCCAAGTTAGACCATTTCAAATGGTTCGATGTCTGCCCGGATGCGACACTGAAGTCGTAAGTGTCCATCCTCGCAGTATCCGGTTCTCAAGGTGCACGCCTGGCGGCTCATCCGGTCCGACCGGGCCGCGCGGCAAGGAGATATATTGCCAGACCGGAGGGGCCCCGGGGGCGGGAATCTGGGCGTACACATTTCCGTTTTGCGGCACCTTGCCACAAATCGACTTGGGATTTACGCCCGGAAGTAGCGTTCGCAACGATTCGGCATCTTCGGCCTCAAGGCGCAAATCGCGTCGACCGTAACTCGTCTTACCAAAACTGTCCTCGAGTTGGTCGACCAGAACGCCCAAAGGCGCGTCCGTCTTTGCCATAAGCTCACACAGAATCAGACAGGCGAGGATTCCATCGCGCTCGGGCATATGCGCGGCGATGCCGATACCACCGGCTTCTTCGCCGCCTATGAGGACGCCGCCCTTCTTCATCTCCGCCGCTATATATTTGAAACCGACCGGTTTGACGGTCACGCGGCAGCCAAGCGCCTCGGCAATGCGACGCACGAGCGTCGAGCACGAAAGATTGACGACGACGCGCCCCTCCAAATTACGAAATTGAACCAAGTCGCCCAAAACGAGCGCCATGATCTGATGCGGATGTATATATCTGCCGCGCTCGTCAACCGCGCCGATACGGTCGGCGTCGCCGTCGGTCACCAGGCCAGCGCAAGCTCCGTCCTCGATAACCGTGCGCTCGCAAGCGTCCACCCACGGCTCAACGGGATCGGGGCAGATATCTTCTTGGTCAGGCGCCTGCCCGGCGTGAATCTCGTGCACCTCAACGCCAAGCTCGCGCAGCAAGTCGGCTAGATAGCCCTGGGCTGCGCCGCCCATGGGATCAACAACCACGCGCAGGTGCGCGGCGCGGATGGCTTCGGCATCGACAAACGATGCCACCGCCTGCATATAGTCAGGAATGATATCCGCGGTGCGATATTGCCCCTCGATCCCCATTGGCTCGGGAGCCATGGTCTCTTCGAGCTCTTCGATGACATCCTGGTTGGCGGTCGAGCCGTCACCCATGCGAATCTTGAGACACAGATAACCCTGCGGATGATGGGACCCCGTCACCATGAGCGCGCCGCACGCCTCACCGTCATAAGCCGCCGCCCACGTAAGGGCAGGGGTCGGAACAGGTCGCGAAGCGAGCACGGCGTCTAGCCCGTGCGCCGCTAGCACGCCCGCCGCAAGCTCAGCGAACTCGCGCGCCAGGGGCCGGGTATCGAACCCTATATATACCGTTTTGCCCGGATTGGTCTTTTGCCACAACTCGCCGACGGCATCGGCGATACGGGCAACGTTATCGGCAGTGAAGCCCTCATCGACGCGAGCGCGCCAACCGTCAGTTCCAAAATGAATTATCGCGCACACGCGCAGACACCTCGCAGTGTTTGGATCATGGTACGCATGGGGTATACCCGCAACACGCACTCGGCAACCTGCCGGCACCAGCATTCACCATTTGGGCAAATGCTGCCGAGGACATGCAAGCAATGAAAAAAACCGCCCCGTATGGAGCGGTTTTGCCCTTTATATATCGAGCGCCTCGGCCATCGCTGCTGTAGTGATTGCCGTGGTTCCACAGCAACTGCCCACCATTGCGGCACCGGCATGTCTCCATTCGATGCATGCGCGCGCGAAAGCTTCGGGGTTCTCGTGCCATACGGGGCCATCCTGAGTTTGGACCGGATCGCCCACGTTGGGGCGTACCGTGACGGGCGTAGTCGCCGATGCAACCATCCTGGGCACCGCCACGTTCGCGGCCGCAAGTGAACAGCAATTAACACCAACCGAGTTTGCGCCGTGTTTTTCGGCGTACAAAACGGCTGCCTCGATGTTGAGGCCATCGCCCAGCAGGTCGCCTTATCGTCAACGACAAAACTCACCAGAACAGGCATGCCGTCGGCGGCATCTCGGGCGCCGGCAAGCATGGGCTGCAAATTACGGATAGACGTCACCGTCTCGATCAGCAGACCATCAACACCAGCATTGAGCAAGGCGTGCGCCTGTTCGCGCGCAATGCCTCGGATCTCACGAAACTCGGCAGAGTCCTCGGCAAACCACTCAATACCGATCGGACCCATCGAGCCCAGCAGCAGCTGAGGGTGCGCCTGGCGGGCATCGTCGACGGCCCCGCGATTGACCTCCGCCACGGACGGCGCAATCTGGTCGTGCTTGAGGGCATAGCTTGATGCCTGAAAGGTATTGGTAATGAGTACCTGCGCGCCGGCGGCGACATACAAGCGATGGATACGAGAAACGGTCTGCGGCTCTGCCAGATTCCAAAACGCCGGTGGAATATCGGCGGCATCGTACTCACTCAACAGAACACTGCCCATGGGGCCCTGCGCCAACAAGGTCTCGCTCGACAAGCGGCGCGTAAGTTCCTCGGCACCAAAGCGGTTGTAATAACTCGTATCCATATATATCCCGCTATTCCTCGACGCTGATTCCCTGCTTTTCGAGATAGGCGAGCCAGCGGTTCATCGTGTCCTCGGATAGCGCATGCTCCATCATGCAGGCCTCGGAATCGGCTCGCTCAAATTCGACACCGAGCTCCTGAACCAAAAACGTGCGGACGAGGCGATGACGGTACCAGATAGCCGTGCCAACCTCGCGGCCGCGATCGGTCAGGATCACCTTGCCGTAGTGCGATTGCTCGACAAGCTCGGATGCCTTGAGCGCCGAAACCGCTTTATTGACCGATGCCTTGGAGACGCCAAGGCGCTGCGCGATGTCGACCGATCGCACGCCGTTGGTTTCCCCCTCTTCGCTTTCAATGCGAACCATGCACTCCAAGTAGTCTTCGTTCGCCACCGTTAGATGCAGCTCGCGCGAGCTATTTGTCGTATCCATGACCTTCCGTCCCTTCTGCGTTCAAAGGCTGATTCTACCCCATCCAAGCGTCGTGGTATGCCGTGGCATACCGTGCTAGAGTTCTTGTTGCACACGACGACCAAGATTGGAGCGGTCTTTATGGAAAACACCACCACGAACCCCGATGTCCTCGAGCGCTTTTTGCGCTACGTCCAGATCAACACGCAGTCTGAGGATGCAAACTGCGACCAGGTACCCTCGAGCGCCGTTCAGTTTGACCTTGCCAACGTGCTGGCTGAAGAGCTGCGCGAGCTTGGTGCGGAAGATGCCCACGTGACCGAGCACGCCTATGTCTGCGCGCATATTCCCGCGAGCGCTGGGGCCGAGGACAAACCCGCTCTGGGCCTGATCGCCCACCTGGACACCACCGAGGTCGCGCCGGGTGCCGGCGTAAAGCCGCACATCGTACACTACGAAGGCGGCGACCTGGTCTGCGGCACGGTTGACGGTAAGCCCGTTGCCATGAGTACCGCCAAGCTTCCCGCCCTGAACGACCTCGCGGGTGAGGACCTGGTCTGCAGCGATGGCACCACGCTGCTGGGCGCCGACGACAAGGCAGGTGTCGCCGAGATCATGGCACTTGTCGCGCGTATCGCTCAGGACCCCTCTCTGCCCCATCCCGCACTCGGCATTTGCTTCTGCCCTGACGAGGAGATCGGCCACGGAGCCGAGCTGCTGGATATCGATACCTTTGGCTGCAAGTACGCCTACACGGTCGACGGCGGCCCCATCGGCGAGCTGGAGTGGGAGTGCTTCAATGCCGCCGAGGCGACCGTCCGCTTTGAAGGCCAGTCCATCCACCCCGGCGACGCCAAGGGCCGCATGGTCAACGCAGGCAATCTGTTCTGCGACTTCAACTCCCTGCTCCCCTATGTGCAGCGCCCGGAGTATACCGAGGGCTACGAGGGCTTTTATCACCTTGAGGGTGTATCTGCGACCGTCGATCACGCCACAGCGCGCTATATCGTCCGCGACCATGACGCCGCCAAGTTCCAGCAGAAGCTCGATCTAATTGATTCCGCCGCTGCCATGCTCAACCAGCGTTTGGGTGAGGAGCACGTGACCGTGGAGATTAAACAGCAGTACCGCAACATGGCCGAGATCGTGTGCGATTATCCCGAGCTTATTGATGTCGCCAAGGAAGCCTACCTTGCTTGCGACGTTGAGCCCCAAGTGCTGCCGATTCGCGGCGGCACCGATGGCGCGCAGCTGTCGTTCCGCGGTCTGCCCTGCCCCAACCTTTCCACGGGCGGTTACTGCTACCACGGCGTCAACGAGTTTGTCCCGGTCAGCTCACTCGTGAAGATGACCGACGTGCTCCAGGAGCTCGTCGCCCGCTTCGCATAAGGAACTCGCATAATCTAGATAAGCAAAATCGCCCCGTCCTCAAAACCGAGAACGGGGCGATTTTTGGTGCAAGGGGAGTAATCAGCATCGCAGGTTGAGCCAACGCCAGCGAGCGACGTCCAAGGCGAACAAGTTGGCATGAAAAAAGGCAGGGCATTGACCTTCTGGTCATGCCCTGCCTTTTGAATGACAAATTGTCGCCTTGGGCGGCGCGCAGCGTCGAGCCGTTACGGCATTTGGTAAAACGCCGTAACTTAGTAGTTGGCTTCGTAGCCGTTGCCGTCGTCGGTGGGCTCTTCGTAGTAGTCCGAATCGCTTGAATCGCTTGAGTCATCGGAATCGTCAGAGCTGACCGATGAGGTTGCGGTGCCGTTAGCGTAATCGTCGGACGTGTTGTTGTTCAGGTCGCCAATCGTAGAGCTGGAACCATCGGAAAGACCCATGGTGTTGGGACCCTTGGGATCCTTGCCGGCATCGACGCGCTCCATCATTTCCTTGAGCTCGTCCTCGTAGACAAAGACGTAGCTCACACCGTCGATCATGGTGCTGTCGTCGGCGTACGAGGGCAGGTTGGCCGAGTAGATACCGTCGACATCCATACCGCGCATGGCGTTGACCGTAGCCACGATATCCTGAACGCTCATATCGGTTACGAGCATATCGGACAGCGAGTTAACCAGGCCAAAGATCTTCGTGGCATCGAAGTTATTGAGAATCTGGTTGGCAAGGGCGCCAAGCACCTGACGCTGGTGGCGCATGCGCGTGTAATCGCCGTCGGCATAGGTGTAGCGGCAGCGGGCATAGGTAAGGGCGGTGGCACCGTCCATATGCTGCTGGCCAGCGGTAATCTTAATATCCAGGTGCTCGGGGTCGTCAACATCATCGGTTGCGTTAATGTCGATACCGCCAACCGAATCAATCAGCGCCTGCATACCGTCGAAGCTGACCTCGGCATAGTGGGAAATCTGAACACCGCACAGCTCGTTGACCGCCTCGACCATGGCCTCGGCGCCGCCCACGGTATGGCAGGCGTTGATCTTCATGGTCTCGCCCTTGTACTCGACCTTGGTGTCGCGCGGAACCGAAATGAGCGTTGCCTGCTTTTTGCGTGGGATCGATGCGTGCCAGGATAATCGAGTCGGCACGATACGTATCCTCGCCCGGGCGACCATCGGTACCAAGGAGCAGCACGTAGAACGGATCCTTTGCCTCGTCGGTATCGACCAGAATCTGGCGCAGGTTGTCGGTAATGACATTAGAATCGCCGAGCTTGCCCATAATGGTGGCGAACCACAGGCCGGCGGCAGTCGTTGCGCTCAGCAGCACACCGAGCACAGCAATAAGCGCGACACGGCGAACCGTGTGGCCGCGACGACGTTGACGAGCGCGCTCGGAATAGCGAGCCACGTTATCGCGACTGTAGATCTTGGCCTGCGCACCAGTTGAGGGTCTTCGGGCGGTGGTATCCGCGAGGGGCTTTTTCTTAAACATAGGCAACCTGCATTAGTAGATGACGGGATCGGGGACAGTGGCGTGCTCGACGTGAGCGCCAAGCGCCTGCAGCTTTCGACAAACTGCTCATAGCCGCGCTTGATGTGATGGATGGCCGAAACCTCGGTCGTCCTGTCGGCGATCAAGCCCGCTACGACGAGGGCCGCTCCGCCGCGCAGATCGGGCGAGGTAACCTGTGCACCCGAGAAGCCCTTGACGCCATGAATCATGGCATGATGGCTCTCGATACGAATGTCGGCACCCATGCGCACCAGCTCAGAGGCAAACATAAAGCGATTCTCGAAGATGTTCTCGGTGATAACGGAGCTGCCATCGGCGAGGGCGGAGAGTACCATGATCTGCGCCTGCATGTCCGTCGGGAAGCCGGGGAACGGAAGCGTCTGGATGTCGACCGGCTTGATACGCTCGGCACGGTTCACATGGACGCCATCCTCGACGCGCTCGCAGTCGATACCCATGAGCTCCATCTTCTTGAGCACCATGCCCAAGTGAATGGGGCAAAAGCCCATGACATCGACACCGCGATCGTCGGCCATCAACGCACCGGCAACGATAAAGGTACCGGCCTCGATGCGGTCGCCCACCACGCGATGGGTAACAGGATGCAGCTCTTCCACGCCCTCGATGGTCACGACAGGCGTACCGGCGCCGACAATCTTGGCGCCCATTTCGTTGAGCATGTTAGCGAGATCGACGATCTCGGGCTCGCGGGCGGCATTGTCGATAACCGTGGTGCCCTGCGCGCGCACGGATGCCATGATGAGGTTCTCGGTCGCACCGACACTGGCAAACTCGAGCGTGACGGTGGTACCGCGCAGACCTTGGGGCGCATTGGCGTTGATGTAGCCGTGGGCGGTATCGAACTCAACGCCCAGGGCCTCAAGACCAAGAATGTGCATATCGATCTTGCGAGCACCCAGGTTGCAGCCGCCCGGCATGGCGATCTTGGCGCGATGGAAGCGACCCAGCAGGGGTCCCATCACGGCTGTGGAAGCACGCATCTTGGCAACGAGCTCGTAGGGGGCCTCCCAAGAATCGACCTGAGAGGTATCAATCTCGAGCGTGTGCTCGTCAAGGACATCGATTGTGGCGCCCATGCCCTTGAGCACCTTGCCCATCACGTGGACATCGGAAATATCGGGCACGTTCTGCAGCGTCGTCTTGCCCGGCGCCAGAAGCGTTGCCGCCATGAGTTTGAGCGCGGAGTTCTTGGCACCCGAGACGGGCACGGAGCCTCCGATGGCGTGGCCACCCTCAACGCGGATAATATCCAAGGTCTACCCTTTCAAAAAGCATGCCCGGGGTGGCTGGGCCATCCCGGGCATGATGTGTTCGCAAATGGTCGAACGCTAAATCGTTTGACTATTGGGCAAGCTTGAGCTTACACCATGCGATTTCATTATAGAGGTAGGCGCGGCGTGCATCATCCTCCGACAAATTACCCAGCTTCTCTTCAAAACCTTGAATATCAGCTTTAAGCTTGTCGGCATCGACGGTCGCCAAATCGCAAGCGCGCTCGGCGAGAACGGTCACGACATCGTCCGCAACCTGGGCATAGCCGCCGGCCACGGCAAACGTGTGGTCGACAGTGCCCATGGCCTTATCGGAAACGCGAACGTAACCGCGGTCGATCGTGCAGATCTCGCTGGAGTGAGCAGGCAGGACGCCAAACTCGCCATCCGTGGACGGAATCGACACAAACGCAGCGTCGCCCCTCATAGGCGCAGCTCACGGGGCACGATGCGGATACGCATAACCTACTTCTCCCCCATCTTGCGGGCGCGCTCGCGCACGTCCTCAATCGTGGAAGCATAGCGGAAAGCCTGCTCGGGCAGGTCATCGGCCTTACCGTCGACAATCTCGGCGAAAGAGCGGACGGTATCCTCGACGCGGACGTAGACACCGGGGTTGCCGGTGAACTTCTCGGCGACGTGGAAGGACTGCGAGAGGAACTGCTGGATCTTACGGGCACGGTTGACCGTAAGGCGCTGCTCCTCGGACAGCTCGTCCATACCCAGAATGGCGATGATGTCCTGAAGGTCGGAGTACTCCTGCAGGAGCTCCTGGACCTTAACGGCGACACGGTAGTGCTCCTCGCCGACGATCGAGGGATCGAGGGCGTCGGAGGAGGATGCGAGCGGGTCGATAGCCGGGAACAGGCCAAGTGACGAAATGCTACGCGAAAGGACCGTAGTGGCGTCGAGGTGCGTAAACGTCGTGGCAGGCGCCGGGTCGGTCAGGTCGTCTGCAGGGACGTAGACAGCCTGAACGGAGGTGATGGAACCCGTCTTGGTCGAGGTAATGCGCTCCTGGAGGTCGCCCATCTCGGTTGCCAGCGTGGGCTGGTAACCAACGGCGGACGGCATACGGCCCAGCAGTGCGGAAACCTCGGAACCTGCCTGGGAGAAGCGGAAGATGTTGTCGATGAACAGCAGAACGTCCTGGCCACGATCACGGAAATACTCAGCGGTAGTAAGGCCGGCCAGACCGATGCGCAGACGCGCTCCGGGCGGCTCGTTCATCTGACCATAGACCAAGCAGGTCTTGTCGATAACGCCAGACTCGCTCATCTCGAGGAACAGGTCGGTGCCCTCGCGGGTACGCTCGCCGACGCCGGTGAACACCGAGGTGCCGCCGTGCTCCTGGGCGAGGTTGTTGATGAGCTCCTGAATCAGAACGGTCTTGCCGACGCCGGCGCCGCCGAACAGGCCCGTCTTGCCGCCACGGATGTAGGGCTCAAGAAGGTCGACAGCCTTGATACCGGTCTCGAAGATCTCGGTCTTGGTGGTGAGCTCGTCAAAGCGGGGCGCTGCATGGTGGATGGGGTAGAACTCCTCCACCTCGGGCATGGGCTTGCCGTCGACAGGCTTGCCCATGACGTTCCAAATGCGGCCGAGCGTCTTGGGACCAACGGGCATCTTCATGGGCTCACCGGTATCGGTGGCGATGAGGCCGCGCTGCAGGCCGTCGGTCGAGGACATGGCGACCGTGCGGACGACGCCGCCCGGAAGCTGGCTCTCGACCTCGAGGATCGTGCTCAGGTGACCGATCGGGGTCTCGGCCTCGACCGTGAGCGCGTTGTAGATCGGGGGCACCGCGCCGTCAAACTTGACGTCGACGACAGGGCCGATGATACGAACGATGCGACCATCACCGGCAGTCGTCTTCTTGGTGGCTTCCTCGACCGCAAGCTTTACGGTGTTATTAGCCATTACTGTTCCTCCAATGCTGAGGCTCCGCCGACGATCTCGTTAATCTCGGTCGTGATCGAAGCCTGGCGCACGCGACTATACGTGCGGGTAAGGGTCGAGATGATCGCGGTGGCGTTTTCCGTCGCGGAGTGCATGGCCTTGCGGCGTGCACCCTGCTCGGCAGCCGCCGAATCGATCAGGGCCTGGTAGATGACCGTCAGGATATAAGACGGCACAAGCTTGCCGAGAACATGCTCGGGAGAGGGCACGAACTCGAACGTGGACGAGATGCGCTTAGGGGCGTCGGTCTCGTTCTTACGCGGACCGTGGGCCATAGCGATCATCTCGGGATCGAGCGGCAGCAAGTGCTCGACGCGAAGCTCCTGATCCACGCGGTTCTTGGCGTGGTGGTAGACAAGCTCGACACGGTCAAGCTCACCGGCACGATACGCATCGCAGATATGAGAGGAGATCATGCGGGCCTGATTGAAATCGGGCTCAGAGGAGTTGCCCTCAAAGTGCATGACGACGTTTTCGCGGTCACGGAAATACGTGGCCGGTTTGCGTCCGCACGCAATGATCTCGCACTCGATGCCATCGTTCGCCCAGGAAGCGGCGAGCTTTTCGGCCGTGCGCTCCACCGTCGTATTGAAACCGCCGGCAAGGCCGCGGTCCGAAGCAATAACGACAATCAGGCCACGCTTAACGCTCTCATGCTTATGCAGCATGGGATCGTTGCCCGAGCAGGAGGCGTCGCCGGCGACCGTCAACATGACGTCGGTCAGCGCCTCCTTATAGGGCTCGGCCTGCTTGGAGCGATCGAGGGCACGACGGATCTTGGCCGTAGAGACCATCTCCATCGTGCGCGTGATCTGCTTGGTCGTGGTAACCGAGGAGATTCGCTTCTTAATGTCGCGAAGGTTGGCCATAGGGCTTAGTTCTCCTCTGATCCAGTCGTATCGGCATGGTGCTTGGCCATGAACTGCTGCTTAAAGTCGCCGATGACGCGCAGGAGCTCAGCCTTGGTGTCATCGTCGATCTTCTTGGCGCGAACCTTGTCGAGCAGCGAGCCAAAGCCATTGTCCATGTACTCGATGAGCTCGGCACGGAAAGGCAGCACGTCGGCGATCTCCAGGTCATCCAGGAAGCCCTCGTTGCCAGCGAACAACGTAACGATCTGCTCGCCAACCTCAAACGGCTTGTAACGCGGCTGCTTCAGGAGCTCGGTCATGCGGGCACCATGGGTCAGCTGCTTCTGAGTAGCCTCGTCGAGGTCGGAGCCAAACTGGGTAAAGCCAGCGAGCTCCTGATACGAAGCGAGGTCCAGACGGAGGTTGCCGGCGACCTGCTTCATGGCCTTGGTCTGCGCATCGCCGCCGACACGGGACACGGAGATGCCCACGTCGACTGCCGGGCGCTGACCCTGGAAGAAGAGCTCGGACTGCAGGTAGATCTGACCATCGGTAATGGAAATGACGTTGGTCGGAATGTAGGCCGAAACGTCGCCGTCCTGGGTCTCGATGATCGGCAGTGCCGTCATGGAGCCGTAGCCGTTCTTCTTGGACATCTTGACGGCACGCTCGAGCAGACGAGAGTGCAGATAGAAGATGTCGCCAGGATAGGCCTCGCGTCCAGGCGGACGATGCAACGTCAGCGACATCTGACGGTAGGCCACAGCCTCTTGGACAGGTCGTCGTAGATGACGAGCACGTGGCCACCGGGGTTGGTCTCGCTGGCGGGCTTACCGTCCTCACCGTTGTACATGAAGAACTCGCCGATAGCGGCACCGGCCATAGGCGCGATGTACTGCATAGGGGCGGAATCGGCAGCGGTGGCCGAAACGATAATGGTGTAGTCGAGCGCACCGTGCTGAGCGAGGGTCTCGCGGATGTTGGCAACCGTGGAGGCCTTCTGGCCGATGGCGACATAGATGCAGACCATGCCCTTACCGCGCTGGTTGAGGATAGCGTCGATGGCGATGGCGGTCTTACCGGTCTTACGGTCGCCGATGATGAGCTCACGCTGACCGCGGCCAATAGGCACCATGGAGTCGATAGCCAACAGGCCGGTCTGAACCGGCTCGCACACCGGGGTACGGTCGATGACGCCGGGGGCCTTGAACTCGATGGGGCGACGGTGCGTAGCGACGATGTCGCCCAGGCCGTCGATGGGCTGGCCGAGCGGATTGACGACGCGGCCGAGCATGGCGCGGCTCACAGGGATATCCATAATGCGGCCAGTGGTGCGGCACTCGTCGCCTTCCTTGATGGAGTCGACGGCACCAAACAGAACGGCGCCGACCTCGTCACGGTCAAGGTTCTGGGCAAGGCCGAAGACGGTCTCACCGGTATCGGAGCTCTTGAACTCCAGAAGCTCGCCTGCCATGGCGCTCTTGAGGCCGGAGACGCGCGCGATGCCGTCGCCTACCTCGTCGACCGTTGAAACCTCATGCGTATCGACCGTCGCGGAGAGGCTCGTGAGCTGCTCCTGCAGTTTCTTGGCGATATCCTGGGCATTGAGGGTTTCGGACATTAGGCTTCACCTCCGTACGAATTAGCAGAGTTTGCGAGGGTCTCCTGCGCGATGCGCAGCTGCGTCTTGACGGAAATGTCACGACGCTCGCCGCGGGCCTCGAGCACCAGGCCGCCCACGATAGACGGGTCGACCTGCTCGATAAGGAATACCTTGCGGCCGAAGTCCTGCTCGCATTTCTTAGTGATGGTTTGACGCAGCTCGTCGTCGAGCGGGATCGCCGTGGTGACGGTCACGCCCACTACATCCTCGTCTTCCTCGGCAACATACTTAAAGGCAGCTGCCACCTCGGGAAGAAGGTCGAGCTGGTCGCGCTTGGACATGGTGTCGAGCACGGCGATGATCTCGGGACTGGCGGAAGCCAGGCGCTCGATCATCTCGAGGTCCTCGAACACATGGTTCTCGGCCTTGGCGGCTTCCATGAGGGAGCGCGCGTAGGTCTCGAGCACCTTGTCCTGATAGCGGCTAGTCGGCATTCAGGCTACCTGCTTCCTGGATGTAGCGCTCGATGAGCTTCTTCTGCTCGGTCTCGTCCTCGAGTGCCTCGCCCACGATCTTGGTGGCGACGGCGACGGACAGGTCGGCGATGGAGCTCGCGGCACCGGCGTAGATGGACTTGCGCTCGTCCTCGACGGTCGTGTGGGCCTTGGCGATAATCTCCTCGGCCTCCTTGTGAGCAGCCTCGATGATACGGGCGCGCTCGGACTCGGCGTCCTTACGGGCCTCGAGAACGATGTCGGCAGCCTGACGACGGGCGTCGGTGACGATCGAGTCGGACTCAGCGCGCTTGGCGATAGCCTCCTGCTTGGTCTTCTCGGCCTCGTCGAGGCTCTCCTCGATCTTCTTGCCGCGCTCCTCCATGGTTTTCATGATGCCCGGCAGGGCGACCTTGGCCAGCACGATCCAGATAATCAGGAAGGCGATAAGCGCCGGGATGAACTCCGCCATCTTAGGGATGAGGATGTCCGCACCGGCAGCGCCGTCCTCAGCGAACGCGGAAACCGGCATGAGCAGCGCGGCCGCGGACGCGGAGAGTGCGATCGCGCTCTTCTGGGATGAAAGATTCATACTTGACGCTCCGTGCTATTTAACGATCAGCGCGACAACGAAGCCGATCAGAGCCAGAGCCTCGCCGAAGGCGGAGCCCATGATGAAGACGGTGAACACGCGGCCCTGGACCTCAGGCTGACGGGCCATAGCACCCGTAGCACCCAGAGCAGACAGGCCGATAGCAAGACCAGCGCCGATAACACCGAGACCGTAACCGATAACTCCCACGATTCCTCCTTTGTCGTGCGTGTCTTATTTCACGCAGGATAACCTTTTTATAACTGCCGGGCTCCATGGGTACGGGCACCGGCGGTTTAACGAATTGCCTTACCTTTAAGACGCGAACGGAAGACTACTCCTCCTCCGCGACCTCCTCTGCCTCGGAGACATACACGGCGGTAAGGACCGTGAAGACGTAAGCCTGGATGGCGCCGACCACAAGCTCGATCGCATAGATCAGGATGAGGATGGCAAGCCAGGCCAGCGAAGGCAGGGCGCCGACGGCGTGGGCCGCGGAAACCTGCTGAAGCAGCGGCTGCATGAACATGCTCGCCATGATGGCGAACGAACCCATGACCACATGTCCTGCGAACATATTGCAGAACAGACGGACGGCGAGCGTGATGAGGCGCAGGAAGGTCGAAAAGAGCTCGACGACCCACACGAGCACGTTCATCGGGAAGCTCACGCCCTGCGGGGCGAGGCTCTTGATGTAGCCGATCACGCCGTGAGCCTTGCATCCGTAGTAGATGAAGTACACGAAGGCGAAGATGGCGAGCGCGGCGGTGGAGCCGATTGCACCGGTGCCGGGCTTCATTCCCGGAATCAGGCCGATCATGTTATTGATCAGGATGAACAGGAAAAGCGAGCACAGGAACGGGAAGTGCTTCTTCCAGTTCTCACCCACGACGCCCTTGCCGATATCGTTCTCGACGTACTCGATGATGTACTCGAAAACCGTTGACGAAGAAGCCCTTGGGAACCAGGGTCTGCTTCTTCTTGAACACGGCCAGGACGATCAGGGGAGCACGATCGTGGAGACGATCAGCCAAAACGAGTACTGCGTGATGCCGCAGCTCAGATCGCCCACGACAGGGGTGGAGCTGAACTCGCTGACCAGATGATTAATCTCATCAGGCAGCTTTTCAAAAATTTCCACGACTTACCTTTCGACCTCATGAGGATCTCGCAGCGCCTTGGCGACGCGAACCGTGCAGGCGGCCATAAAGGCCACGAAGCCGATCGCCTCGCCCAAGAGGAACATACGAAACGCCTCTCCGAACAACGCGAACACGACCAGGGTAAAGACGAGCAGGGCGACTGCCGAGACCGCCAGACTCACCATGCCCTTGAGCATGTCCGCATTCTGTTTATCGTCAAGAACCGGCTTGAGCGTAAAAACAAAGGGAAGAAAGGCGACCGCGCCCGCGATGGCGCCTGCAACGATAGCGAGCAGATCGGCTATCTGAAACACTGGCGTCCTCACTTTCCTTTTTAACGCTCCACAGAACAGTTCCCGCCAAACATTGGTGACTATTGTACGAGCCAATCGCTAAAGTACAACCGAAAAAGCATCGGTTAATACGCACCTGTTCGTTTTCTTAAGACCTTCTTTATGCCGCAGGTACGGTAATACGTTTTTCTAGAACCCTGCAGGGCAAAACGTCCGTTAACAGGAGTGCGCGCGGTCGCCTTTTGTTCGTCCGCGCGCACCGTTTCTTCGTATTTGCAGCCGCGGCCGTCTTAGCGCAGCGACTAGAGCGTGCCGTAGATGCGGTCACCGGCGTCGCCCAGGCCGGGAACGATGTAGGCCGCCTCGTTGAGATGGTCGTCGATGGCGCAGGTATAGATATGCACATCTGGGTCCTTCTCAGTCAGCGACTTGAGGCCCTCGGGGGCCGCGACGATGCACAGCATGCGGATGTCCTTGACACCGCGCTCGCGCAGGTAGCTAATGGCCATCTCGGCCGAACCGCCCGTGGCGAGCATGGGTCGACAACCAGGCAGATGCGCTGGTCGATATCCTTGGGCATCTTGCAGTAATACTCATGCGGCTCGTGGGTGACCTCGTCGCGCTCCATGCCGATATGACCCACGCGAGCGGAGGGCACCAGGTCGAGAATGCCGTCGACCATGCCAAGACCGGCGCGCAGGATAGGTACGATAGCGAGCTTCTTGCCGGCAAGCTGTTTGAACGTGTCGGTAGTGATGGGGGTCTCGACCTCGACGTCTTCCATAGGCAGGTCGCGCATGGCCTCGTAGCCGTCAAAAAGCGCGAGTTCGCGCACGAGCTGACGGAACTGGTTGGTGCCGGTGTTTTTGTCGCGCAGGATCGACAGCTTGTGCTGGACGAGCGGATGATCGACAAGCGTCACACGGGACGCATCGTAGGTGACGGTCATGGGTTGATTGCCCCTTTCGTTGCAGCCGCAAAACGGCCTTGCTGACAAGGCGCGCAGCAATGTCGCCACCGCACGCCATGCATTAGTTTAGCGGTTTGTTGTATCGAGCAGCCCACCGCGGCCCTACTGTGAGGTACTGAGTGAGCGCTTGACTGCATCACGCCAGCCCGCAAGGTTTTGCTCGCGGCGCACGGCGGACATGTGGGGAAGGAAGGTCCTAACGATCTGGGCATTTTGCTCCAGCTCTTCCAGGTCTTCCCAATAGCCGACGGCAAGACCCGCCAAGTACGCGGCACCGATTGCCGTGGTCTCCACCGTCTCGCATTGCAGCACGGGGATATCCAGCAGGTCGGCCTGAAATTGCATGATGAACTCGTTGCGCGAGGCACCGCCATCGACAGACAGGCGCTCAATCGAAAGTCCCACGTCCTGCTCCATGGCGCGCAGCACGTCATAACTCTGGTAGGCCATGGACTCGCAGGCCGCACGCACAATGGTCGCGCGGCTCGAGGCACCGGTCAGGCCGCACACGATACCGCGGGCACGCGGGTCCCACCAGGGAGCGCCCAGGCCAGCGAAGGCGGGAACGAAGTAGCAGCCCTCGTTGTCGCTAATCGAAGCGGCGAGTTGTGCCGACTCGCTCACGCTCGAGATGATGCCCATGTTGTTGCGAAGCCAATTCATCGTTGAGCCGGCGGCAAAAATAGAGCCCTCGAGCGCATAGCTGATCTTGCCGTCCGCAGCGATACCGATGGTGGAGACCAGGCCATTCTTGGATTCGACGATCTCGTCGCCGGTGTTCATGAGCATAAAGCAGCCCGTGCCATAGGTGTTTTTGGTCTGGCCGGGACGGAAGCAGCAGTGGCCGAACAGCGACGCCTGTTGGTCACCCGCCACGCCCATGATGGGCGGCATGTTGGTCATGATGTCGCTCGCGACGCGGCCGTAGTCGCCCGAGCTCCAGCGAACCTCGGGCATCATGGAACGTGGGACGTCAAAGAGTGCCAGCAGGTCGTCGTCCCAATCGAGCGTATGGATATTAAAGAGCGCCGTGCGGCTGGCATTGGTGTAGTCGGTGGCAAAGACCTGGCTGCCGGTGAGGTTGTAGATGAGCCAGGTGTCGATGGTGCCGAACATGAGGTCGCCCGCCGCCGCGCTCTCGCGTGCGCCGTCGACGTTGTCGAGGATCCACTGCACCTTGGAAGCCGAGAAATACGGGTCGAGCGTGAGTCCCGTGCGGGAGCGCACCAGCTCTTCTGCGCCCCGCTCGACAAGCTCGTCGATCAGAGGTGCGGTGCGACGGCATTGCCACACGATAGCGTTATAGATCGGTTGACCGCTTATGCGGTCCCACACCACCGTGGTCTCGCGCTGGTTGGAGATGCCGATGGCGGCAATGCGGTCGGAGTGGATGCCGCTCTTAAACTGGACCTCCATCATCACGCCGATCTGGCTAGCAAGCACCTCCATGGGGTCTTGCTCTATCCAACCGGGACGCGGGAAGCTGGTTTTGACGCTACGACGTGCCTGCGCGACGATGCAGCCGTACTCGTCGACGATGGTCGCAAGTACCGAGGTGGTGCCGCAGTCGAGCGCCATGATGTAGGAACCGCCAAAGTCAAACGAGGCATCTTCCATGCCCAGGCTGCCCAGATTCAACGACATCGCTTACACCTTTCTATTGCATCGGGTCGGACAGGACCCGTTCGATCTCTGATGCGGGAAGTGCGCCTTGGCGCAGGATCTGGAGCCCGCCGTGCTGGAACGACACGATGGTCGAGGCGTCGCGACACGGGGTCTCACCGGCGTCGACGGCAACATCGACCCCCTCCAGGATGCGGCCCTCCACCGTGATAAAACTTGCCGGCGCGGGCGCGCCATGCGTGTTGGCGCTCGTACAGGCAAGGGGCTGCCGCAGGCGCGGATGAGCGCTTGGACCACGGGCGAAGCCGAAGCGCGAAGGGCCACCGTGTCGTCGGCGGCACGCATAAAGGTCGGCACGCAGGGGGCCGCCTTGACCACGATAGTCAGGGCTCCCGGCCAGCATCGTCGCGCGAGTATGCGGGCATCTTCCGGGATATCCACGCCATAGCGGTCGAGCGCCTCGACGCCATCGACCAGCCAGGCGACCGTTTGGGTGAGCTTACGTTGCTTGAGGGTAAAGATGCGGCGGTAGCCAGTACCAAGCGCAGGGACCGCGGCGCCATTGACGGCAGCCTGCGGATCGCGCGGCCACGATGGGAATTCGCCTGTATCTTGGGGCACGGCGTCCGAGAAGGCGTTGACCGCCACGGCGACACCGTAGACCGTCTCGGTCGGGATCAAGGCCAGGCCGCCGCGGCCGAGCACCTCGGCCGTGCGCTCGACGGCAAGCCGATGCGGCTCGCGCGTTCCCTCGTATACCCGATAGACCGTCTGCATGTGTATGCCAGCCCCTTACGCTCCGGTGCAAGTTTGTTTACTGTGGGGCATTCTCGCACGAAACATTCAACCTATTTGCCCAGAGCGCATGTTGGTTTGGTGAGCGGCTCTAGTAGTCGGTGAAAGTGAGGGGGTTAATTGAAGATTTTTAGCGCGCAAGCGTAGCGGTACGATCGGGAAACTCGATGCTTGCAACCAGTTTTCCGCCGAGGCTCTCTGCGTACCTGCTCAGCGTGTCGAGCCTCATCGAACCCAACTCCCCACGCTCGAGCTCGGATACACGTTTTTGAGAAACGCCCATCGACTGGGCGACCGACGCCTGTGTTAGATCTTTTAACCTGCGAATCTGAGCAAGCTTATAGGCTTCGATACGATCGCGAGTCCTCTCCTGCTCGGCGGTAATGGAGTCGCGTGTTATCCCGCGAGATTCCATATACTCATGCAGTTCCATCTCGATCGAGCCTCCTTACGTGGCGACGGTATATTTGCTCGGCCGTTGGAATGTTGATCGCATACCAACCGTTCCATTTTGCCCTTGACGATCCCGCTCGCGACTTATCACCCGCCAATAGCAATACCGCCTGGCGCTTGGGGTCAAAGGCGAAGAGGATGCGAATCACCTGCCCACCACACGACGTCACTCTCAGCTCCTTTAAATGATGAAGCTTCGAGCCCTTTACGCGGCCAACCAGCGGACGACCAAGGCTGGGACCTTCCTTCTCGAGCACCAAAAGGTCTGCATAAATCTGCTTCAGCGTAGCTTCATCCTGCTCATCAAGCCAAGGTTCAATGTAATCAAGCACGATACGGTACCGATGCAGCTGATTTGACATACCTTTCTCCTTCTATAGTAGAAGTTTTACGGTATATTGCAAGGACAAACTTGCGCAAATGTCTATTTATTCAGCTTAAATACGCTGTTTGGGCTCGGTGACGATGGCTCGAACGATGCGGGGACGATCGGTGAGGTCGTGGACGATACGCACGTCCGAAAGGCCTGCTTGACGACAGAGCTCGGCGGCGGCGTCGAGAGCGCCCTCGTAGAGCTCGCAGGCAAACAGGCCGCCGGCGCGCAGCATGTAGGGCGCCGCGTTGAGCAGGCGGCGGAAGATATCGAGGCCGTCGGCACCGCCCTCGAGCGCCAGGTCGGGCTCAAAGTCCTTGACCTCATGCGGCAGCGAGCGCATGACATCGGTGGGGATGTAGGGCGGGTTGGAGACGAGTACGTCGAAGGTGCCCCACTCTTCGCGGGGAATGGAGCTCACCAGGTTGGTGAGGCTGAATGCGACCTCGTCTGACGTGAGACCTAGGGCGTCGCGGTTTTTGGTTGCAAGGTCGATGGCGCGCGGCTCGATATCGGTAGCGGTGCAGGTGACGTGGCCGCGGCGCTCCCAGGCAAGCGAGAGCGAGATACAGCCCGTGCCGCAGCCGACCTCGAGGACGCGGGCAGTGCAGGGCTCGGTTGGGGCAGGCGCAGCGGCATCCTGAGCTGAAGCCGTCTCCTGGCCGGCACCCTCGATGGCAATGCCGTATTCGTCGAGCTCGGGCTCGGCGGCTTCCGCGGCTTCGGCTTCTGCTGCCTGCGCGGCGGCTTCCTCGGCCTCGCGGTCGGCCAGTTCCTCGGCATAGGCACGGCTGCCCAGTACGTCGCCGCCTAACGCCGCCTCGTCGGCGGCCGTGAGGTTAGCGGCACGGCGCTCGGCCGTCGCGCGTTCGTCTGCCAGCGCGGCCTCGGCCTTGCGTGCCTCCTCGACCTCATCGTTCCAGGGCAACTCAACGCGCTGACGGGCGGCGGCCTCGGGGCTCAGCACCTCGGCATCCAGATAGTTCAGAACTTCCTCGACGAGCATCTCGGTCTCGGGGCGCGGGATGAGCACACCGGGGGCGCACGCGACGTCGATCATGCGAAACTGCGTGCTGCCGGTGATGTATTGCAGCGGCTCGCCCTTAGCGCGGCGGACAACGGCCGCATGCATGGTCTCGAGCTGGGCCGCGTTAAGCGTCTCGTCCATGCGCATATACAAGTCGATGCGCGCCAGGCCCGTAGCCGCGCACAGCAGCCACTCGGCAGAAAGACGGGGGTGCTCCTCGCCGCGCTCGGCCAGGTACTCCTTGGTCCACTCGAGACAACGCTTGATGGTCCAGATCTCGTTTGCCATGGGGCCCTCCCCTCTTGAGCGCCGGACGGCGCGCGAATGTCGGAGCAGATTGTACGCGAGGCCAGCGCTTGGCAAGGGACGATTGAAGGCGATTATCAAGAATCAGCCCAGAATTTTGCACCGGGCTTGCTCAAAGTGCTCATTCGTCGACGTCAAAATCTGCATTCGTCAAGCTTTTGGCAAGGTTGACCCAAAACTGACCAATATCTAACCAAGAACTTGCCAAATCACTTGACGCGCGACGCATCAAAAAATGCACTGCGTCTTCTTGGACGATTATTCGAGCAATATTTTCAATAGCAGATGAAGGCTGTTAATTACTTTGAGCAGGTAGGCAGCTTAATTTCTAACAAAACAGATTAAATAAACTCGAAAAGTAATTTACCCAACCTAGTCATTGGTAGCGCGCGCGGGGCATGCCCGCCTCTTCTCTTTCTTGAAAGGGAGGGGACACCGCCTAGAATTCGTCGTTGGAGTAATGAAGGTGACGAATGGAAGGAAAGGCGATGCCCCAAGAAGAGGTGTACTGCGCCTCGGCCGCGACGAGGCCCTCGAGGCGGCGAGGCTTTGGCAGGAGTGCGGCGACGCGCGCGAGTTCGCGTGCAGGGTGCTGGGCGGCGTGATGAACGCGCTGATGGACTCCGAGGCCCAGCAGATGTGCGGCGCGAGCCGCAACGAGCGCAGCGACGGCAGGGAGAACAGCCGCAACGGCTACCGCCCCAGGTCGCTCAAGACCGCCGTGGGCGACGTGGAGCTCGAGATACCCAAGCTCAGGCACGGCACCTACTACCCCGAGGGCATGCTCGCGCGATGGTCGCGCGTCGACACCTCGGTGGCCTCCATCGTGCAGGAGATGTACGTGTGCGGCGTGTCCACCCGCAAGGTCGAGCGCGTGGCGTCCAAGCTGGGCATATCCTCGCTGTCGAGCTCCGGAGGTCTCGAGCCTCTGCTCCGACCTCGACGCCGAGGTGGAGGAGTTCCGCCGCCGCGACCTGTCGGGCACGCCGTGCTGCTACCTGTGGCTCGACGCCACCTACATGAGCTGCAGGGTCGGCTCGTCGGTCGTCTCGCAGGGCGTCGTGACCGCGATCGGGCTGGGCGCCGACGGGCGCAAGCACTTCCTGGGCTGCGACGTGGTCGACACCGAGAGCGAGGACTCCTGGGCGGCATTCCTCGGCGGGCTGCGCGAGCGCAGGCTGGCCGGCGTTCGCCTCGTGGTCTCCGACAGCCACGCCGGGCTCGTGGCCGCCGTCTCGCGCCTGTTCCAGGGCTGCGCCTGGCAGCGCTGCGTGACGCACCTGCAGCGCAACCTCCAGAGCGCCTGCTCGGGCAGGCCCGAGGACTCCAAGGCGGCCGTCAGGGGACCTCGTGCACGCCGCGGTCTACCAGGACGACCCCGACCTCGCGCGCTGCGTGTGGGCCGAGGCGGCGCCCTGGGTGGCGTCGGTGTCCGCCAGGGCCGGCGAGGTCTTCGAGCAGGCCGAGGACTCCGCGCTGGCGTTCACGGCCTTCCCCCAGGGCGCACTGGGCCAAGCTCCGCACCAACAACGTCCAGGAGCGCGCCAACCGCGAGATCAAGCGCCGCTACAGGGTCGTGCAGTCCTTCCCCTCGAGGGAGTCGATGCTGCGCCTGACGTGCGCGAGCCTCATGGAGACCGAGGGGGTCAGTGGTCCCAGCAGCGCGTGTTGGACTCCGAGGCCTCGGCCGCCGAGGGCGACCTTCGCCCCAGCCCGCGGACAGGCCGGCCCCGACAGCAAGGTGACGTGAAAGGCGCCGCGCCGACGATTGAACGGGCGGCGCGCCAGGGAGATAGTGGACGAGATAGTCGAGAAGCGCGGTCTCAAGAAGGAGTAACATCGGGTAGAAAACGCAGCCAAGATTGCTCGCGGTTCTGAATCTGGGAGCGTTTGGTAAAACGACTGTGTTGGTGGGCAGGTGGGTAATGCGCACGGCGGAGTAGGTAGTGTTAACGCACTGACCGCCAGGGCCGGAAGCACAGTAGGTGTCGATGCGCAGATCGGACTGGTTAATCTGGACGTCGATCTCCTCGGCCTCGGGAAGCACGGCGACGGTAGCCGTGGAAGTCTGGATACGGCCCTGGGACTCGGTCTTGGGGACACGCTGGACGCGGTGCACGCCGGACTCGTACTTCATGACGGAGTAGACGCGATCGCCCTCGACCTTGAACTCGATGGACTTAAAGCCGCCAGCCTCGCTGGGGCTGGAATCGAGCACCGTGGTCTTCCAACCACGCGACTCGCAGAAGCGCTGGTACATCTTGTACAGATCGCCGGCAAAGATGGCGGCCTCGTCGCCACCGGCGGCGGAGCGGATCTCGACGATGGTGTTCTTGTCGTCGTTGGGGTCGCTCGGGATGAGCATGTACTTAATGTCTTCCGCGAGCTGCGTGAGCTTTTCCTCGTTTTCGGAGATGTCCATCTGGAGCATCTCCTTCTCATCGGCATCGGTGGTATCGTGGAGCATCTCCTTGGCAGCCTCGATGTCATCGAGCGCACCGATGTACTCGCGCGAGGCGGCGATGAGGTCGGACTGGTGCGCGTACTCCTTGTTGAGACGCGTGAACTCCTTGATATCGGAGGCGACGGCCGGGTCGGAAAGCTTCTTCTCGAGCTCCTCGTAGGCCTTGATGATCTTTTCGAGCTTGTCGCGCATGGCGGGACTCCTTTATATGCGTGAAGGTGAAAATCGGCAGAATTGATGGGGCGCGTGGCGCCACTGCGGGGGTAAGCCCGGCTAGAACATGTCGATCTTCAGATACATGCGCATCCCTTCGCGTGTGGGGTACATAGTTGCGGTCTAACCCATACATGATAGCGTGCGCAGGCAAACCTGCATATAACCCGCACGGAATGTGACACAGGGTCAGTCCGCCAACGTAAGGCTCTACTTTAAGAACATGGCCATATATAACGGAAGCGTCACCTTTTTGCCGTCTCGGCCGACGTTACCGTCTATCAGCTTGTACCCAAGGTTCACGTCCTGCCGCTCGAGCATGTCGTTGAGCGATACCGTAGATCCGCGCGAGGCCTTCACCTCAATGGGCACAACGCTCGCGTCGGGCGAGTCGACGAGAAACTCTATTTCCCTATCGCCCTTCTGCGACCGCCAATAACGCAGGGCCACACCCCGCGCCGCAAGCATGCATGCGATCAGGTTTTCGTAGAGGCCGCCCTTCATGGGACCCGCGAGCTTGTTGTTCACCACCGCTTCCAGCATTTCGAAGCCGTACATGGCCATGAGCACGCCCGTATCGGCAGCATAGAGGCGAAACTTCGTCCCGTCTTCATAGGCGGCAAGAGGGAATTGGGCGGCGCTCACCGACTGGCACCGTCGCACCATACCTGCTCCCACGAGCCAATCCACGGACGAGCCAAATTTGCGCGCCGTTCCCCTGTTCTCGACCACGGAATATTGGAACCTCGTATTCTCCTTTGCGAGCTGGCGCGGCAACGATTCAAAGCACGCCCGCGCACGCACGCGCTCGGGGGCTTGCGCGTATCGAGCCACGTCGTCGAGATACGAGGCGAGCAGCCTGCTTTGCTCGTCGAAAGCAACGGCGAAGTTGCCCGTCCGCGCAAAGGCGTCCACCACCGCAGGCATACCGCCGACCGCGAGGTACTCGCGCAGCATCTGCATCATCTTCTGATTCACCGCAACGGGCACGGGCATCAACGACTCATAGTATTCCCGCAAATTGGCGATATCGTCCTCCCCATACCCGCGCGCCCAAAGGTACTCCTCAAAATCGAGGGGGCCCATTTCGACCTCTCGCTCGTACCCAACGGGAATGGAGGCGAGCGCAGCCTCCTCCTTGAACCGAATGCCCAGAAGCGAGCCCGACGCAACGACATCGCACCTGCCGTCGAGAGCGAGATACTAAGCGCAGCGCGAGCACGCGGGCACTCCTGAATCTCGTCGAGGAAAAGAAGCGTTCGTCCTGGAACAAAGCGCACGCCGGGCACGACGAGCGATATCTGCCGGTAGATCGAGTCGGCATCGATTGGGCCATCGAACACCCGCTTAAGGTCCGGGGACCCAATGAAGTCTATGGAGATGAAGCTTTCGTAGTCCTGCCGCCCGAACTCGGCGACTATGTACGACTTGCCAACCTGTCGCGCGCCCTTGATGAGAAGGCATTCGGCGCCCTTTTCCGCCCGCCACGAACGGAGGGTGTCGAGCATCTTTCGCTTCAGCACACTACGCACCATCCTTCACCTGCTGTTTGCAGCTTTTCAGGATGGATTTTACCAACTTTTGCAGCTTTTCCGGGTGTATTTGGCCTAGATTTGCAGCTTTTCCGGGTCAAGATAGCCGCTTCGTGCAGCTTTTCCGGACTTCTAGAGGGCGCGGCGCGCTTAGGAGCTGCAGAATCATAATCGCGTGCAAACGGCGGGCTAACATAGCCTTTCACCGAAAAGGGCGGGCGGCCGCGCCCTGCGACCACCCGCCCTCAATCAAAGCCCTTCTCGGCCGCCGCAGCTACCGGTTCCGGCGCCGCAGGATCACACCTGTGGCGATCAGCACCACTGCGCCGCCCGCGATGCCACCCAGGGCCATCGGCGACAAGCTGGTATCGCCCATGTTCGGCAGACCCGGCTTCTCCTCCTTCGACACCGGTGGGTTGGTGGGCGGCTCCGTCGGCGGGTTGACCGGCAGGGGTGGTCGGCGGCGTGTACGTGTTCTTGAACACCGGCGCCACGTCACCGTCATAGGTTACCGTCGCCACCAGATGGCCCGCGCCGTCGTCCGTCACCATCACCGTTACCTGGTGCTCGGCTGCGTCGTACGTCACGTTCTTCTGAGCGTCGTTCACCTCGGAGATGCTGTAGGTGTATGCCCCGGGCTTGTCGTACGAGATCGCCTCGAAGCCCACCGTGCCGCCCGCCGCATTCTTGGCGGTCTGCAGCACCTTGCCGTCGGCATCCTTCAGCTGGAAGGAGAACTGCCCTTCCTTCAGGTCCTCACCGCTCAGCACCTTGGAAGCCCCCTAGCTTCACCTCAGTCGCGGCCGGCGCGTAGCTGTTGCTGAATGCCACCGCATCCGCAGCCTTGCCGCCCTTGCTGTAGGCAACCTGCGTCTCCAGCGCGTGCGTCTCCGCATTCTCCGTCACCGTCACCGTCGCGGTAAAGACCGTCGTGTCGTAGGTGACGCCGTTCGCCGTCGCCCCTGCCCGCTCGGACACGGTGTAGACGTACGTCCCCACCTTGTCCAGCTGCAGCGGCGCGAAGCCGAACGTGCCGTCGGCGCCGTTCTGCACCGTCTGCACCACGTTACCGTCGGCGTCCTTCAGGTCGAAGGAGAACTCACCCTCGGCCAGGTCGCGGCCGGTCAGGGCCTTCGTTCCGGTAATCGTCGCCGTCGTTGCCGTCGGCGTGTAGGTGTTGGTGAAGGTCAGATCCGCGGCCGTCTTGTTCGCCGTCGCGGTCAGCTGGCCGCTGCCGTCGTCGGTCGCACTCACCGTCACATCCAACACCGCATCGCTGTAAGTGATGGTGCCATCTTGGCCCGCAACCTCCTTCACCTGGTACGCATGCGAACCAGTCGCGGTGTACGAGATGGCCTTGAAGGTAAACGCGTTACCCACGTTCGTGGTCCGGTCGATCTCCTGCCCGGTGGCCACGTCAATCAGCGCGAACGTGAACTCGCCATCGGCGGGCGTCCGCATGGTGGCCGAATCGGTATTCTCAAGCACCTTGGTGCCGGAGATCTGGTAGGAGGTCGCGCCCGGCTGGTAGCTGTTCGCAAACGTCATGGTGTTGGGGGTGACGCCGTTCTCGGTGCCCTCGCTCGGCTTCACCGTGGAGTTCTCTACCACCAGCTTGCCGTCGTTGTTGTCCTTCACCACGTAGGTCAGGGTGTACGTCTTGCCGGTGTAGGTCACGCCCGGCACGCCCGGCGCGTCCCCCGTCGGCTGCACCTCGCGGACCGTGTAGGTAAAGGTGCCCGCATGGTCGAAGGTCAGCTTGTCGAAGGCAACCTTGCCGTGCGCATCGTTCTTCTGGGTCTGGATCACCGAGCCGTCAGACCCCACCAGCTCGAAGGCGAAGTCTCCCGCCTTTAGCTGATAGCTGCCGTCGTGCACGTCAACGCTCTTGGTGAGGGCGATCGCGCCGGAGTCCGTCGCCTGTGCCTCATAGGTGTTGGTGAAGCTGGGCTTCGTGACATTCGTGCCGTCGTAGGCGACGCTCGCCTGCAGCGTGCCGGCATTGTCCGCAACCGTCACCACGGCATGGTGCACCGCGGCGTCGTAGGTCACGTAGGACAGGTCGCCCTTCTGCTCCGCGATAGTGTACTCGTGCGTACCCGGCTTCGCGTAGGAGAAGGCATCGAAGTTAACGCTTCCGTCCGCGCCGTTGGTCGCGGTCCGGACGGGCTGCCCCGGCAAGCTGCTCAGCCGTCAGGTTGCCCTCGTACACATCGAAGGTGAACTCGCCGCACTTGGGGACGATCGGCGTGTTGTCGTCCTTCTTCACATAGCTCTTCTGCGCACCGAGGGCCAGGCCGGTCGCGGCCGGCTGGTAGGTGTTGGTGAAGGTATCCGAGCCGGATGCGCTCGTCACGATCGCCTTCGCATTCAGTGCTCCGTTCCCGCCGTCCGTGACCGTCACCGTATAGGTGAGGGGATGGCTGTCATAGACCATGCCCGGCTCCGCGCCCGGCTGCTCCACGATGGTGTAGGTGAAGTCCTTGCTCGCGGCGCCGTCCAAGTCGGAGAGCTGGAACTCGCGCGTGAAGCTGACCTTGCCGTTTGCATCGTTCTTCGCGGTGTCGAGCACGTTGCCGGCAGCGTCCTTCAGGTCGAAGGTGAACTCGCCGTCCGCGGGCTTCGTCGTGTGGTCGAAGCCGTCCGCAACCTTGATGGTCTTGGTCGCCGTCAGGGTTACGGAACCCTTTGCGTCGTAGGTGTTGTTGAAGGTGGGAGCCGTAGCGGCACCGTCATAGGTGACGGTCACCTTCGTCTTGTTGTTGTCGCCCTGGTTCTGCTCTACCTTGACGTGGACCTTGACTTCCTTGGCGTCGTAGGCCACGCCGTCGACGGTCTGGCCGGCTTTCTCCTCCTTGAGCGTGTAGTCGTACTCGCCCAGGTTCAGGTTCTTGACGGCCAGCTCGACCTTGCCGCCCCGGTCGTTGGTGCCCTTGGCGACCTCGTTGCCGGCCTGGTCGTACAGGCCGAAGGTGAACGCGTCGGCCGTCAGGTCCTTGCCCGTGAGGATCTTCGTCGCCTCGACGGTAACGTCCGTCGTCGGCTTCGAGTTGGTGAAGGTCGGAACGTCGGCCTCGCCGTCGTAGGTGGCGGTCGCCTTTAGCTCGCCCTTCTCATCGGAGACCTTGATGTGGACCTTCACGTCCTTCGTGTCGTACACGACGGTCGGGTCGTTGCCGGCAACCTCCTTGATGGTGTAGTCGTGATCGCCCGGCGTGTCGTAGCTGATTGCCTGGAAGGCGACCTTGCCGTCCTTGTCATTCTGGACGGTCTGGATCACGTTGCCATCCTTGTCGAGCAGCTGGAACGTGAAGTCGCCCCCTGCGAGCTCGCCACCCGTGAAGCGCTTCGTCGCCTTGAGCGTTACCGAGGTCTCCTTCGGGTGGTACGTGTTCGTGAAGGTCTTGTCTCCACTCGTTACCTGCGGTGTGGCCGTCAGCGAGCCGGTGCCATCGTCCGCGACCGTCACCTTGTAGATGAGCGCATGGGTGTCGTAGACCATGCCCGGCTCCGTGCCCGGCTTCTCCGCGATGGTGTAGGTGAAGTCCTTGCTCGCAGCGCCGCCCAGGTTGGAGAGCGTGAACTTGCGCGTGAACTTCACCGTGCCATCGGCCTTGTTCGTCGTGGTGCCGAGCACCTTGCCGTCGGCGTCCTTCAGCTCGAACGTGTATTCGCCGCCCTTCAGCTTGGTGTCGTGCGTGAATCCCGGCGCGACCGCAACGATCTTGGTCGCCGTCAGCTCCACGGATCCCTTTGCGGTGTAGGTGTTCGTGAAGGTGGGGGCGACCGTCTTGCCGTCATCGTCGGTGACGCTCGCCTCCAACTGGCCCGCGTTGTCCACGACCTTCACCACGGCGTGGTGAACCGCATCGTCGTAGACCACGTGGGACAGGTCGCCCTTCTGTTCCGCGACGGTGTATTTGTACTCGCCGGCCTTGGTGTAGTCGATGGCCGGGAAGGTGACGGTGCCGTCCTCGCCGTTCTTAGCGGTCTGGATGGGCTGCTTGCCCTTCAGCTGCTCAGCCGTCAGATCACCCTCGTACAGGTCGAAGGTGAACTCGCCGCCCTTGAGCGTGGCCTGCGTGTTGTCGGACTTCACGTACGATTTCTTCGCCGTGAGTGTAGCCAAGGTCTCGGCAGGCTGATACTTGTTAGTGAAGGTCGGGGCATCGTTCTTGCCGTCATAGGTGACGGTCGCCTTCGCCTTGTCGCCCTCCGCCTTCACCGAGACGTGGACCTTCACCGCCTTGGAGTCGTAGGTGATGGTCGAATCGCTGTCAGCGACCTCCTCCTTGAGCGTGTAGTCGTACTCGCCTATGGTCAGACCGGTGAGGATGAGCTTAATCTTGCCCTCCTTGTCGTTCTGGACAGTCTGGATGGGATCAACCGTAGTCGTGTCGCCTTGATATAGGCCGAAAGTGAACGCACCAGCCGTCAGGTCCTTGCCCTTGAGGATCTTTCGTCGCCTCGATAGTGGCGTCGGCCGTCGGCTTCACGTTGGTGAAGGTCGGCACGGCCTTATCGCCGCCGTAGGTGACGGTCGCGCTCCAGCGTGCCGTTCTTGTTATCGGTAACGCTAACGTGCACTTTCACCGTCTTGCCATCGTAAACGATAGTCGGGTCGGTGCCTTCGACCTCCTTGATGGCGTAGTCGTGCTCACCAGCCTCGGTGTAATCAATGGCCGGGAAGGTGATGTCGCCATTGGCATCGTTCTTTTCTTCGGCGACAACCTTATCGCCCTCCTTCACCTGGAATGAGAACTGCTGGTTCTCAAGGGTGCCGCCCGTAAATTGCTTCTTCGCCGCCAGGGTCACGGAACCCTTCGCAGCATAGCTGTTGTTGAAGGTGGCGAGGTTCACCTTGCCGTTCTTGACCTCAAGCGTCTCGCGCTTGTCATCGCCGCCACCATCCCACCGTCACGCCTGTGACAGTCAGCTTGGCGTTCTTATCCTCGACCCTCACCGTGACGGTATAGGTCGAGGCGTCCATCGTCCAGCCGGAGTTCTGCACGCCGTCCGCTGCGGGGTCGTCATCAGCGTTGTGCACCTCGGTGAGCGTGAACGTGTACTCGCCCGCCTTGTTGAACGTCATATTCGAGAAGTCGACCGTCTGGCCCTTTGTCCTTGATAATCTTGTCCTTCGTGGCCTTGGACTCGGCATGCTCATTGCCCGCCAGAGCATCCGAGACTTTGAGGTCATCATCATCGATCTGCTTCTGCGTCTCTTCCGTGGCGGTCAGCGTGAACGAGAACGCCTTCTCCGTGCTCTCAACACCGGAGACCTTCTTCGTTACCTGCGGGGTCAGTTCGTCGCTAGCTTCCGCCTTGTAGGTGTTTGTGAACACCAGCTTGTTGGCTTCGGCCAACGTGCCGTCGGGTTTTTGCTTCTCGATCTCACCGGTGATGCTATCGCCTGCGCCGGTCAGATTCGTGGTACCCTGCTTGCGGCCGGTCAGCTTATAGCCCGCGGGCATCTTGTCTGCGCCGGTCAGCTCCTGCACCGCGTACTCGTCGCCCTCGCCAAGACCGTACACGCGAATCGTCTCGTCGGCCTTGATAGCATGGGTGTCGCCGTTCTTCAAATCGAACACGTCGCCGGCTTGCTTTCCGGCCCCAGCGTTCTTGAACACTGCAGCCTTGTAGGTCTTCCCCTCGGGCACGGTGAACTTGAAGGTGAACTCCGCGTCCTTATTGCCCGTCAGGCCATCGGGCAGGGCAACCTTCTTCGTCACCTCGAGGCTCGCCTCGCGTTCGTTCGCCACGCGCACGCAGGTGGCACCTGTGAACAGGGCGTTCAAATTCATGTCGTCCAGATTGGCACGGGCGCCCTTCGCATTAGTGTCACCAGGCACGTCCTGCGTGATGCCCATACGTATCCAGCCCGTCTCGGTCTCCAAGCGATAAGGTTTGCCTTCCTCGGTGGGCCCATACTGGTAGACACGTCCGTTGGCGCCGTACTTGAGGTGCACCTCATCCTCGCCGCCCTTGGCGTCATTGTTCCAGGAAAGGTTGTCGTTGCCGTCGAGCGTCCCGTCGGACGTCTGGCGCTGGCCCTTGATCCACGTGAGCGTGTTGTCGATGTCGCCCTCTGCGCCAAACTGGCCCAGGCTCTTCATGAGCGCGCCCGGGCCCACGAACGTCGAAACGCCGTCATCGTCCGTACCAGCATCGGCATGGACGCCGTAATCGTCCACAATCACCTTGGTGAGCGTGTCGTTAAGCAGGAAGCCCTTGGGCGCCGAGACCTCCTTTAGGAAGTAGGTCCCCTTCACGAGCGGCCTGTTACCGTCGCTCGTATTCGGGAATATGCCCGCACCTTCGAGCGGAACCGGGTTGTCGACCGACTCCGTCGTCAGGGTGTCGTAGGGGTCTGCTCGCCATCGAGCACGACCTTGCCGTTCGCGTCCATTTTCACCTGATCGGCCTTGTACAGGGCGAACTTCGCCCCGTCAACGGGCTTACCCTCGGTATCGGTCTTCTGCACGAACAGGCGATTCTGGATATTCGTGACGAGCAAGCGCGTGGCGAACTGGCGCTGGAAATTCTTCTCGCCGCTGGGGAGGTCATCGCTGAACACGTGAACCGTGTTGTCCGTATTCGCGTTGGCGATAGAGCTTGCCGTCGTGTGGTAGATGGCCACCGTGTACTCGGCATCCTTGCGGTCATTACCGCTCAGCAGGTAGTAGTACTTGGAGATGTCGCCGGGCAGATTTTGAATCTCTACCTGGTACTGGCCGCTCGTGTTGAGCGTGAAGGCGTGCAGGTCCTTCTTCGCCGCCTCGATAGCGCCGGCTTTGCTCGGCTCCTTGGCGAGGGTGTATCCCGCTCCCGTCGATGGATCGCCCGACACGGCGTACCAATTGTTCTGATTTTTGATATCTGCGTTTGCGCTTTTATCGCGCTTGAGCACCACAGCGAACAGTATGCCGGAGTCCAGGCCGACGGTCTTGTCGGACATCGTCTGGTCATCGTTCGCCTTGTACACGGTCGACGGCGCGGTGATGGTCTCCTTCGCGCCGGCGAACGCACCCGTCTGCCACACGGCGCTGTCCGCGTCCATACCGCCGCGGTTGATGATGACGCCGCCCGCGGCGTCCTTGTCGCTCGTGGGCACGTACTCGAGCTGCATGCTGCCACCCGTCGCCGTGAGACTCGAGCGGTATCCCTCGGGCACGCGCGTCTCCTTCAGGAGGTAGTACTTGCTGCCGGAGTCCCTCGTAGAGATCGTCGAAGTTGATGACGCCGTTGTCCACGTCGTTCGTGAGCGTTAGGTGGCCGGCCTCGTCCGTGGTGCCAGAGCCGAGGAGCTTGCCCTCGGTCTTGAAAGTCTTTGTCGGTCTTATAGAGCTTGAACTCGGCGCCCTGTACGAACTTGCCGTCCTGGTCGAACTTGATGATGTCGGACTCGGGCACCGTCACGAGGTTGAACTTGAGCTCCATGTTGGAGTAGAGGGCGCCGCGCTCCAGGTAGAAGAACTTGAGGGTGTGGTTGGTGCTGTCTTTGAAGGTGTTGCCGGCAAAGCCCGAAGTAGTGTCCTTATTTGCCGCCTGGTACTTGCTCTTCAGCGTGCCGTTGTAATTGTCGTTTACCTTAATGTCGCCCGTATGAAAGTTGATGCTCAGACTCGCGCGGTTGTGAATACCGCCGATATCACCCACGAGGACATCGTCGATGAACACCCAGACGTCATCATCGCCGGCGAACTCGAAGGTCATGGGCTTGTCATCGTTCGTCAGGCCGCCGTTGGGCTGCACGAATCGCGTGGACATTGAGAGACCGAAGTGGTGGTTGACGGGTTTGCCGCCGTTGTAGCGCGAATCACCGGTGTTGTCTGCCTTGATGCCGGTTTGGACGAGCTGGCCGTTTTCCTCTTTGAACACCTTGTCTGCCGCGTCGAACGGGAAGAACTGACCCTGGTGGGACGAATCGCCCACTTTGTCAATGCCCCAGGTGTCATAGATGTCGAAGGCATTCTTGTCAGCGTTGTAGGCTGCGTAGTTTTCGGAGCTGTCATAGACGTAGTAGCCGTCCTGAACCTTGAGGAGGCCCGTCACGCCAAAATGGGACGTCTTGCCGGTCTGGGCAGAGGAATCGAACAGGTAGCGGAGGGACTCGCCGCCCAAGGCTTCGGAAAGCTTCGGGTAGCCGTCTAAAAGCGTGTTGTTGACGATGCCGGGCCGCGGGCTCGTGCCGCCCGTCCATTGGTTGAGCGGCCCATCACCCCTTGCCGTCGTTAAACTGGAACTTGTGGCCTGCGTTGACGCCGCCGTTGCCGGAAACCGACAGATGGTTATCGGGTTTCACCCAGTAATCAAACAGGTTGATTGTTGTCCCCGAAGGCGAAATCGTCGGAACCGTGTGGTCCGAAATTGCCGCCTCGGCACGAAGCGGCAGGAAGAAACTCGCCGTCAGCGCGATGGCGAGGGCCAGAACAATCGCATATGGCGAGACCGAGCGCAGCCCGCGACGACGGTCATGAGACATGACGGACCACCGCTCGCGCGGCCGATGTCCACCAGGAAGTTCCCTGCTGGGACACCCCCCCCCGGTAACCATATTCATGAGTAGAGACGTCGCCTCTCTGAGCTCCTGCATAATTTCCTCCCCCAGTCACACGGCAACCCGCCTGGGCACTCCCCGGGGGCCGAGGCAGTCTGGCACATGCCCGCAGTCGTTCAAGGAATACCAACCCCAGCATATGTCTCTTAAGATATCTTAGTCTTTTTCTATAACAATTTTTGTCTCATTACCGATGAAATCGGCTCAGTCCCCTTGTCGCATTCTAGAGCGTGTGGAGCAGGGCGATGAGGAAGCGGATGCCTTGGAGGTAGGCGCGACGGGTGATGCGCTCGTTGGTGCCGTGGACACCGCGGTCGCATTCGTCATCGTCGACCACAAAGGCGGAGAAGCGAATGCACTCGCGGCAAATGCGCTGGTAGTTGGCGGCATCGGTTGCACCAATCACGGTCGATGGCACGATGCCAATCGGCTCTTGGCCCACCGCAGACGATCCGTTTTCCTCTGTCCCCTTGGGACCACGGAAATAGCGGGCGGCGATGGCGCGGACGGCCTCGAGCCCCGGACCGCCCACGCGCGGGGACGGCGAGGGCTCGGAGCTGCCGGGGCCCAGCTCGACCTCGACTCGGCCAGCGAGCCCAGGGGTGGCAACGGCCTCGCGGCAGCAGGCCACGACATCGGCCACGCTCGTACCCTCGAGCATGCGGAAGTTGATATTGGCCCACATATCCTGCGGCATTACGTTGGCACCGGTGCTGCCGCCCTCGATTTGCGTGGGCGCGCAGGTGGTGGTCACAAGCGGGTACAGCTTTTTGCTGGCGAGGCAGTCGCGCACGATGGCATCCTTGCTGGCAGCAATCTCGTCTGCGGTATAAAGCCCCAGCTCGACGAGCTGCGCGGCAAGCAGATCGGTCACACGCGCCGGCCACTCGATATCGCAAATCGCGGTAATAGCGCGGCTGAGCACTTCGAGCGACGTGCCACCATAAGGGTTGGAAGAATGCCCGCCTTCGCTCTTCGTCTTGAGCACGATATCGGCATAGCCCTTCTCGGCAAGATCGGCATGCATAAGCCAACCCGCACCTGCGCCATACTCGGCAGCCGAAACGATACGATAGTCGCCCTCGTCGATCAGGTACTCAAGCTCTACGCCACGCTCCTCGAGCGCGCGACCAATGGCACCCGCGCCGCACTGCGTGGTCTCCTCATCCTGGCCAAAGGCCAGCAGCAGGGTTCGTTCGTGTTGCCAACCGTGCGCCAGCGCATACTCAACGGCCTCCAGGATGCCCGCAACCTGGTCTTTCATATCGATGGCGCCGCGACCCCAAATATAGGTGTCGTCCACGTGCCCGCTAAAGGGATCGTGCGTCCAGTCCGTCTCGGTGCCCGGCACCACGGGAACCACGTCTATGTGGCCCATGAGCATGACCGGCTTGAGGGCGGGGTCGGTGCCGGCAAGCGTCACGAGCAGCGAATGGTCGATGAGCTCGACCTCGCCCGTCGCAAACACGCGCGGCCAGCCCTGCTGCATATAGGCGCGCAGGTCGTCAAACGCCTGCCAGTCCACCGTCTGGGCATCCATGCTCGAAATCGTCGGAAACGACAGCACGCGGCCCAGGCGCTCGCACGCGCCGACCTCGTCGATATCGGCAAAATCATCCTCGTGCGCAAAGAAGCGCCAAACCTCGGCCATGCCTTCCTCCAAAAACAGCGTGGCAAAGAGGCGGTCCCTTTGCCACGCTCCCTTGCAGTTTATTTGTCGTTGAGATAACGCGAGAGGAACTCGCGGGTGCGCTGGTGCTTGGGGTTGCCAAAGAGCTCCGCCGGTGCGGCATCCTCGAGGACCACGCCCTTGTCCATAAAGACCACACGGTCGGACACGGTGCGCGCGCAAAGGCCATCTCGTGGGTAACGACGACCATGGTCATGCCGTCGGCGGCGAGTTTGCGCATAACGTCGAGCACCTCGCCCACGATCTCGGGATCGAGCGCGGAGGTAGGCTCGTCAAACAGCATGATCTGCGGGTTCATGCACAGGGCGCGAGCGATGGCCACGCGCTGCTTTTTTGACCACCGGACAGGCGGCCCACGGCGGCGTGCGCGAACTTTTTCGAGTCCCACGCTGGTCAGATGCTCCATCGCGACCTTCTCGGCCTCGGCCTTGCTCATCTTTTTGAGCGTGACGGGCGCGAGCGTGCAGTTGTCGAGCACATCCATGTTGTTGAACAGGTTGAAGCCCTGGAACACCATGCCGATGTCCTCGCGCAGCTTGTTGATGTTGCAGCGCTCGGCCGTGAGGTCCTGGCCGTGGAACCAGATGTGGCCCGCGTCCGGGGTCTCGAGCAGGTTGAGGCAACGCAGCAGTGTCGACTTACCCGAGCCCGAGGCGCCGATAATGGTGACGACCTCGCCTGATTTGACGGACAGGTCGATGCCCTTGAGTACCTCGAGCGAGCCGAAGCTCTTGCGCAGGCCCTCGACGCGGATGAGCGGCTCTTTGGTTTGCGCGGCCGCAACGCCGGTAGTGGCGGTATCTGCCATGATGATTCTCCTCGTCTTGAGCCTAGTTGGAGCTGGGCAGCGTTGCCGGGGCCTCGGCGCCGAGCTTTTTGCCAAAGGCTTCGAGCAGGCGGCTCGCCACGAGCGTCAGGATCAGGTAGACCACGAGCGCCACGCAGTAGACCTCCATCTGGCGGTAGTACACGCCGGCGACGGTGGTGGTGGCGTACATGAGGTCGAACACGCCGATGACCGAGAGCACTGACGAATCCTTGATGTTGATGATGAGTTCGTTAGTGAGCGCGGGGATCGCGTTTTTAATGCCCTGCGGGAACACGACCTTGCGCATGGCCTGCCATTGCGACAGACCCAGCGAGCGCGCCGCCTCGGCCTGGCCGGGGTCGATGGACTCGATGCCGCCGCGCAGGACCTCCATCATATAGGCGGTGGAGTTGAGCGAAATGGTGACGAGACCCGCGGTAAAGGTGCTCCAGATCTGGTTGGCCTGCGCCGTCTCGAAGCCCATGCCGCGCAGAACGGTAAAGCCCGCGTAGTAGATGAGCAGGCCCTGCACCATCATGGGCGTGCCGCGCACGATGGTGGAGTAGACGGTCGCAAAGCCTCGGCCGATGCTCTTAAAGAAGACGTGAGATCGTTGTCCACGCGGTCAAACGTCTGGATACGCAGGAACACCAGCAACAGCGCCAGGAAGAAGGCGATGATGGTGCCAAAGAACGCGAGCGCAATGGTGATCTGAATGCCGCGGATAAAGAAGTCGCCACTCTTGTAGGTCATATAGACCAAGCTCGACAAAAAGTCGCTGGGATTGGAGTCCGAGACAATGCTCACCTGCACCAGGTCGATAAACGACATGACGCAGCGGTCGATAAAGAAAATCGCCGCGATGGCAACCACGACATAGCTGCCCATGCGCGCGCCGCGACGAAGCGGTCGGAAGCAAACGGTGACGTTTCGCGATAGTCGTTCCAATGCATGAGCTTGGTGACGAGTGCCGCCGCCGACACGACGATCCAAGCCCACAGGATCGCCCAGAGGCAATCCTGGAACACGCCCGTGGGCGCCAAAAAGCTCAGCGGTGTGGGGTTGCGCTGGCTAAACGCCAGGCCGAGCGCCGCGATAACGCTCGTGCCCAGGTACACATAACGGTGGTCGGCCTTGATAAAGGAGGCCAGGCGATTGACGGTCTTCATGCTGCCTCCCTATGCCGGCTGACGGTCGAGGCACGCGTCCCACATCTGGTCGCGCTCCTCCTGGCTGATGCCCTTGAGGGCCTTGTCGATAAGCTTGAGGAGCTTCTTTGAGCCCTTGCGGCAGCCGACGTTTGCCGTGACCTCCTGCTTAAAGCCCTCGCCTTCGGCAAAATGAATGGGGACGATACCGGGATTTTGGGCCATGTAGCCCTTTTCATTCTCGGTGTTGTACGTCACGGCGTCGCAGGTACCCTGCAGCAGGTTCGAGAACACCGTGGGGACCGAATCGACCGGGTTCTTATTGAACGACGCCCGGGATCTCGTCGATGACGGTATCGAGCATGGTGTCCTTTTGGCCGAGCACCGTGGCGCCGCTAAAATCGCTGAGCTTGGTGGCGTTTTGGTAGGGCGAGCCCTCTTTTACGAACAGGCCAAAGTAGCCGATGAAGTAGGGGTCGGAAAAAGCCGACCGACTCCTCGCGCTCGGGCGTGGCGCTCATGCCGGCGATGATGAGGTCGATCTGGCCGTTGTTGAGCGAATCGATAAGACCCGAGAAGCTCTGCTTAACGGCGACGGGCTCGCCGCCGAGGGCCTTGCAGACGACCTTGGCGATCTGCACGTCGTAGCCGTCGGCATAGGCGCCCTGCACGTTATCGATGGGGATGGTGAACTCGCTGGCTTCGGAAACCTGCCAGTTGTACGGGGCGTAGGCAGCCTCCATGCCAATGCGGATCTTGTCCTTGCCAATCACGGAATCGGACAGGTCGTCGCGACCGCCGCCCGTCGTGGGCTGGACCACCTTAAGCGTGGACGGACGCTGGCAGCCGGCGAGCGCGCCGGCGACGACGGTAGCGCTCGCAGCGAGAGCGCTACCCAAAAGATGCGACGGCTGCACACCGGTTGGCGCTGCGCATCGC